>JADMIO011081454.1_pt1 | contig 31411 bp, 26 predicted proteins | sample 8958161 | NCBI WGS metagenome assembly JADMIO01 (sample SAMN16585339, study PRJNA669376) | soil metagenome | isolation source: Crop rotation soil | place: USA: Cullars Rotation, Alabama | collected 2011 | reverse complement strand
CGCGACAACTTGTCCACGTGGAATTCTAAGCTTAGGATCCCAATGTGCTGGAAAGAGGAGCGCAAGAATCAACTCGAACTGGCCCGCGCGTTTCACAAATTTCACAAGCGATTTCCCGACTCGAGACTGGAGTTTATCGGCCCGGTTGCCGATAAGAACTATCGGGATGAGATTTGCGCGTTCATCGACAGGAGCCGTCTCCGGGACGCGGTGAAGGTCCGGGGCCGTGTCGCGAATCCATATCCGAAGCTGAAAGCCTGGAATCTCTTTACTTCCCTGTCGAGTGACGAGGGCCAGGGCATAGCGATTCTCGAAGCCATGGCGCTGGGAGTACCGGTGCTTGGCCGGCGTGTCGCCGGAGTCGAGGATTACCTCCGCGATCGCCAGACCGGTATTGCCGTCGGTTCGGCCTCTCCTGAAGAAGTAAGCGAACGAATGGAATGGGCGCGACACCATAAGAAAGTCCTGGACGGCATAGCGTCGCGGGCAAAGCAAATGGTGGAAACCGAATACAACTGGACGTCGACCGTTCACAAAATGAACAGCCTCTATCAAACCGTCACTCACGCCAGCTCGCGTGTCCAACTGCCATGAACCTGACGATCATCATTCCGACATACAACCGAAACAGCAGTGTCGTGGAATGCGCACTCGCACTCCAACACAACAAAGCCGAAATCATCGTCGTGGACGACGGATCGCAGCAGCCCGTCGTTCTGCCTGCAAATACGGCCAGGTGGATTCGTCACGACCGGCATCGCGGCCGAAGCGCCGCCATCAACACCGGCCTGAACGCCGCCAGACACGATCTGGTGTTGATCATGAACGACGATATTTATGCGGCGCCGGACATGGTCACGCGCCTGATGGCGCGGTTTTCCGCCGAAAAGAACCCGAATATCGGATTGATGCCGCGCGTCGTTTGGGATCCGGACGTACCGTTGACCCTGACGATGAACTGGATGGAAGAGAGCAATAAATTCCCGACACCGATGCTTCTCTGGAAGCCGCTGCTGATGAAACTCGGTGGCTACGATGAAGACTTCAGCAGACGATTGGAGGACGTCGAGCTTCAGCTCCGTCTGAAGCACCACGGCGTCGAATTTCAGGTGGTGGAATCGGCGTTCGGATTTCAGAACAATGTCATCAAGATTCGCGAGCTCGTCGAACGCGAGTTCATGGACGGCGTGTCCGCGGTTTTCCTGCATTCGAAGTTTCCGGAATTCATGCCGCACATCGAGGATATGGACGCTCTCGTCAAAAACGAAGCCCAGATCGGTGAAGCCGAGGGCGCTGTCGCAGAGATCGCGTTGCTGGAACAGTCGGATTCGTCGGTTCTGCCGTCGGGCGCCGCGGAATTGTATGCGCAGGTTTGCAAGCACTACTTCCTGCACGGCGTCTTCGAGGGCTTGAAAGACATCGGCGGTATGAAACCCCGCCGGAACAATGCAGCGACGGTCGCGATTTATCGACAGGCATCGCGTCTTGAAAGCATCGGCGAACTCGATGAAGCACGGCGGCTGTTCCGGCTCGTTTTGCATCGCCACGACAAAGAACACTGGGACGGAGCGGAGTACCATCTCGGCTGCATCGAAACCGGACTCGGAAATCCGAACGCGGCGCATGACCACTTTGTCCAGTGTCTGCGGCTCAATCCCACGCACAACATGGCGCGCAAGGCCCTCAGTAAACCCGCGCTCTTTCGCGAAGTCGAGCCGAACGTGTTCGAAAACGTCGAATGTTCCGGAACGGCCGCGGCGACGCGAGTGCTGTTCATTGTCTTCGGCGACCTGCGCAATGTGATCCATTCGTTTCCCGTCATGGCGGCGCTGCGAGAGCGGTTCCATTGCGAAACGGTGTGGTTGACATCGCCCGAGTACGCACCTCTGGCCCGTGCCAGCTTTGCGGATGCCATACGCGAAGCCGAGCCTTCCGGCATGATTCCATGGGACTGGATCCAGGACGAGGGCTTCACGCACGTTTTCTTTCCGGAGCCGTCCGCCAACCGCGACGAATGGGAACAGAGCGGACTGCACGCCATCGACTTCATGGCGAAAAAATGCGGTGTCGTGCTGGAGACGCATCAATCCTGGCTGGAGCCAGCCGCAGATGCGCTCTTCGAAGCCGAAGAATTCCTTCGGCAAAACGGCCTGACTCGCGGAGGCTTTATCACGGCTTCGCATGGATCTGCGGGAACCCGCCACTGGCCGAGCTCAAACCTGATGAAACTCAAACAGCAGATCGGCATCCCAACAGTTGTCTTCAGTACGAAAGCCGATCCCACGATACCCGGCACCATTCCCTGTCTTCACAAACCATTCCAGGTGATCGTCGCGCTCATCCGCTGGAGCGAGTTTTATCTCGGTCCGGACTCCGGCATTTCCTGGCTCGCCACGACGACGAACACTCCCATGGCGGTCTTCTTCGATCCGGCTCAGCAGAACTATCTGAACAGCTATCTGCCTGTGCTCGAGGACGAGAAGAAGAACATCCAGGAATGGGATATCTACACGAACCTTCAAACGGTGGTCGCACACGTCGAGGCCTCGCTCTCGAAAAAAACGCACACCAACGTCAGCGGGGGAGTTTAATAATTCGTTTAGTTTATGTTTCGCCCTATCGGGCTCACGCTTCGCGCAGGAGCGTGGCTTCGGATGAATTCCGCAAGCGCGTCGATGTCCGCCATACGGCCGTACCGGGCACGGCAGACGAGGATGATATTTCGTCCGACTGCCTTGTCGTCGAATTGCCTGTAGCGGATCAGAGGCTTCAAACCTTTATCATCACGAACAGCAAGGTTCGGAATCAACGTGTAGCCTGAGCCGGTGGCGACAAGGTGCCGCAGCGTTTCCAAGCTTGTCGCAAAGAACTGGCGCACGTTGCCCCGGCGATTCGCGGGGCAGATATCGAGCGTCTGGTCGCGAAGGCAGTGGCCATCCTCGAGAAGAATCATGTCCTCGCTGTTGAGATCGCGCCGCGTGAGACGCTCCTTGGCCGCAAGAGAATGCCCGCGCGGCACGGCCAGGATGAAGGGCTCGAAGAATAAAGGAATCGTGCGGAGCGAAGGATCTTCGAAGGTATCGGACGCGATCACGGCGTCGAGCTGGCCGGCTTTGAGTTCGCCGAGCAATCGATCGGTCAGCCCTTCCTGCAGAAACAACTTGAGCTTTGGATACGATTTCTTCATCGGCGCCAGAAGATAGGGGATGAGATAGGGCCCGACGGTCGCGATCGCGCCCAGGCGTAACGATCCCGATAGCGGCTCGTGGACCGACTGCGTCATCTCGCTTATCTTGGCCGCCTCCTCGAGCACGACCCTGGCCTGGTTCGCGACGAGCTGTCCCGAAGGCGTTATCGTCACCCGGCGATTTGTCCGCTCGAAAAGCTGTATGCCCAGGACGTCTTCGATCTTGCGAATCTGGGCGCTCAGGGCGGGCTGGCTCACGTTGCAGGCCGTGGCGGCTTTTCCGAAGTGCTGATGGTCGGCGACAGCGACCAGGTACTGAAGATCACGAAGCGTCAGCCAGGAAATGTTCATAGACGCTTCATACGATCCAACTCGTCGAAAACATCGCGTCGCTCAGAATCCTCGAGGAATGCCGCCTCGAACGAGTTTCGAGCGAGCGTGCAGAGAGCGTCTTCGCTCAGGCCGAACGCCTCATGCACGGCGTGAAAATTCTCGTTGATGTATCCGCCGAAGTAGGCGGGATCGTCGGAGTTGATCGTGACGCAGAGGCCGGCATCGAGCAGCTGCGGCAGATTGTGGTCCTCCATCGAATCGAACACGCGAAGTTTCACGTTGGACAATGGGCACACGGTCAGAGGCACCCGGTCGGATCGAAGCCGTTCCATGAGAGCGGGATCTTCCACGCACCGGACACCATGATCGATCCGCAGGGCGCCTAACGTGTCCAGTGCCTGCCAGACGTAATCCGGCGGCCCTTCCTCGCCCGCGTGCGCGACGACAAACAAGCCCTCGGTCCGCGCGCGCGCGAACACTTCCGTGAACTTTTCCGGTGGATGACCGCGTTCCGAGGAATCCAGTCCGACGCCGGAAAAGTGATCGCGATAGGGTAAAGCCGCTTCGAGCGTCTGCATGGCATCTTCGCCGCTGAGGTGGCGCAGGAAACACAAGATCAGCTTCGACGAAATCCCAAACTGCCCGCGGGCATCGTGCAGGGCCTGCGAGATGCCCTCGACGATTGCGGCGATCGGCACCTGCCGCTCGGTGTGCGCTTGCGGATCGAAGAAAATCTCGGCGTGCCGGATGTTCTGTTCCTGCGCCTTGGTCAGGTAAGCCCACGTGAGATCGTAGAAGTCACGGTCGTGCAGCAGGACCTGTGTGCCCTGGTAGTAGATATCGAGAAACGATTGGAGGTCCGAGAACTGATATGCCTTTCGGACTTCCTCCGGCGATTTGTATGGGAGCGCGATTCGATTTCTCGAGGCGAGCTCGAGCATCAATTCGGGTTCGAGCGTGCCCTCGATATGCAAATGCAGCTCCGCCTTCGGCAGACGTTCGACGAAACCTTTCACAGAGCCTCCACGCTGAAAGGATACTCCTCTCTTAGCGTCGGGCCCACCGGCCTCGCCACCGTCGGTACAACTCCTTGATGGCGATTGGCCGGTTCCCCCACGCCGCTTTGACGGCCGGTTTCTTGACCGCGCCCCGGCCACGTCGTCGAAAAAGTGACACATGAGTGCCGCCCCACTCGGGGCAGGGGCAATTGGAGGTCATCCTGACACTGCGAAGCCACTGAAATTACAAGAGGACCCGGTAGAGGCGGTCGTCCTACATGGCGCTATGCAAATGGTAAATTAAATGCAAGATATCGTTCGAAAGGATGGACTGCAACCGATGTTGACTGAAACCGCTCCCAGCGCATCAACCAAAGTAAAGATGTTCCTCGACATTCCGACGGCCGCCGAAATGGCCGGGTTCTCGATCCGCCATTTCCGCAGAATCATTGAGGAAGATCGCATTCCGATCGTCCAGATTGGCCGCAAATTCTTTATTTTGGGGCGTGATTTTACGAATTGGGAGTCTGGAAAGAAGCTGAAGCGGCCCGCGTAGACTCGTCTACGGGGGTGGTAGACGCATCTACGCGGGTGTAATCTTGGTGCCCCCCCGGGGTTACCCTGGCCCTGAAGTCTCCTACTTCTTTGCCGCTCCGAGCACGGCGTCCTTCGCTGCCTTTGCAACGCGGAATTTCAAAACGGTCTTCGCGGGGATTTTGATCTCCTCGCCCGTCGCGGGATTCCGGCCGATGCGCGCTTTCCTTTTTTGCTTTACCAGCTTTCCGAGGCCCGGAAATGCGAACTCGCCCTTCTTCGCTTCGCGATATGCGAGGTCGGTGAGCGCCGCCATAAAATCTTTGACCTGTTTCTTGCTGATTCCCGTCTTCGTGGACATCTCCGCGAAGATCGCCGTCTGGGTCATTTTTGCCATCAAAATCCTCCTTTAAAGTTCACAGTCTTCCGTGAGTAGCATCCGAGTTTTTTGTGATAAGGGCCACTGAAACCAAACCAGCTTTAGAAAGTTAGAGTGAGCGCGATGTTCTGTCAAGCTATGCTCGCTTAAAAGCCTTCTCAATTTCTCTGAGATCGTAACGCAGAATGATCGGGCGGCCATGAGGACATACTGTCGGCACATCCGTCTTCATCAATTCACCGACCAGCCAGCGCATTTTGGTTTCTTCCAGTGGCGTGTTTATTTTTATCGCGGCATGGCAGGAAACCGTTGCCGCGATTTTCTTCTTTAACGCATCGATATTCATTACCTGCGTCTCGCGCTCAAGACCGTCGAGCAATTCCAATAAAAGCTTCTCCACGGCAGCCGGCTTCAAAATGGCCGGCGCTGTTTTGATCGCAATTGTTTTGGGCCCGAACGGCTCAACTTCAAAACCATTCCGCGCCAGCTCGGGAACGATGTTATCGAGAATCACAAGCTGCCGCGGCGGCAATTGAACGATGATGGGCATTAATAATCGCTGCGTGTCCATCTTTCCCGCAAGCTTTTGTCGCAGGTACGCCTCAAAAAGTACGCGCTCGTGAGCGACGTGCTGGTCGATGACGATCAATCCCGACGAATCGGTGGCCACGATAAAACTGTCGCGCAGCTGTCCGAGCGGACGCACTTCGCTCTTCACGCGATCAAATCCAGGATAGGCGGGGATCTCCAGCCGCTCTTCGCAACCGTCCGATGCAGGCGCGGGCATTCTGAAGTTCAACGGCAGCGGCATCGGTCCTCCGGATGGACCGACCATTCCCGGCTGCAGCGCAAACGACTCCCGCGCGATCGGATCATCCGAAGCCCACGAGTCCGGAATTCGCGGCTGTGGCTCGGGCGCTGTGAAGGGCGACATCGGGATCGTCGAAGTCTCCATGGGCACGATCGTTTTGTCCTGGGTCAAACCCGACAGGATCGAATCCCGAATCGCGTCGTGAACGAACGACTGGTGCTTGAATCGAACCTCGGTCTTTGCCGGATGCACATTCACGTCGACGTCTTCGAAAGGAATCGTCACAAACATGATCACGACCGGGAATGTGCCGGACGGCAGGATATTTCGATACGCCTCGCTGATCGCGTGGAGAATGATCTTGTCGCGCACCAGCCGACGGTTGATGAAGAAGAACATCGAATTCCGGTTGTACTTCTGAACGTGCGGCCGCGACGTGAACACATGGACCTTGACGCCGCTCCGGCCGAAAGTCTTCTCGTGCTCGACAAGCTGATCGAGTAAATCCCTGCCGAAGATCTGGAAAATCCGGTCGCGAAAACCGGACGTCACGGGCGCTGACAGGATTTCGAAGCTCGCGCTTTTCAACAGGAACTGAATTTCCGGGAACGCGAGGGCGTAGTGCGTGCAGTACGTCGTGATCTGGCTCAGTTCGTACGACTCGGATCGCAGGAACTTCCGGCGCGCTGGAACATTGAAGAAAAGATCTTCGACGGTGATCTGCGTCCCTCGCGGGAACGCCTGCTCGCGCTGCGATAAGAGCTTGCCGCCGGCAATCTCGATGACGGTGCCGGTTCCGCCCTCCGCCTGCGTTTCGAGCAGCAGACGCGATACGGACGCAATCGAAGGCAGAGCCTCACCGCGAAAACCCAGGGTCTTAATCGAGAACAGATCGTCAGGCTGGTAGAGCTTGCTCGTCGCATGCCGGCCGAAGCAGGCCAGCGCGTCCTCTGGACTCATGCCCTCGCCGTCATCGGTGACGCGGATCAGTTTTCGGCCGCCTTCCTCGACATCGACGGCGATCTTGCGCGCGCCCGCGTCGAGCGAGTTCTCCATCAACTCCTTGACCACCGACGCCGGACGCTCGACGACTTCGCCCGCTGCGATGCGATTGGCGATGTCGTCGGGCAGTATCCGAATCTTTACCATTTCTAAATTCTTAATTTTGAGGCTTCCGTTCGGGCGGCATGTCGACGCGAATGTGCAACTCTTTGAGCTGCTCCGGACGAACCGTGTTCGGCGCATTCATCAACAGATCCTCGGCATTCTGGTTCATCGGGAACATGATGACTTCGCGAATATTCCGCTCGTCCGTCAGAAGCATGACGATGCGATCGATTCCGGGAGCGATTCCACCGTGTGGCGGCGCCCCGTACTTGAGCGCGCTGATCAAAGCCCGGAAACGTTGATCCACCTCCGCGCGGCTGTAGCCGGCGATCTCGAAAGCGCGGTACATCGTTTCGGGATCGTGATTCCGGATGGCTCCGGAAGACAGCTCATAGCCGTTGCAAACGATGTCGTATTGGAATGCCTTGATCGTCAGAGGGTCTTTTTCGTTGAGCGCGGACAGGGCGCCCTGCGGCATCGAAAACGGATTGTGGCTGAACTCGATTTTGCCGGTGTCCGGATTGAGTTCGTACATCGGGAAGTCCACGATCCAGCAAAAACGGAAAACATCCTTTTCGATGACGTCCAGGAGATTTCCAAGCTTGTCGCGGATGACGCCCATCAACTTGCTCGCGCGTTCGCCGGCTTCGTCCGCCATGAAAACGATGGCGTCCCCCGGCCCGGCTTCGGCCGTTTTCAAAATATCCGCGGTCTCGGCGGGTCCGATGAACTTCGCGATGGGGCCCTTCAGCGTGCGCTCGCCGTTTTCGTCAGCCACAGTGACCCATGCCAGACCTTTGGCGCCGGCCGCCTTGGCGTCTTCTTCGAGCCGGTCGAAGAACGATCTGGAACGTTCGCCGCCCTTCGGTATGCGAATGCCGCGGACCTGCTTACCCGCGAAAGCGCGAAACGATCCCGAAGCCGGAAACAACGGCGTAAGGTCCACGATGCGGATCGGATTGCGGAGGTCCGGTTTGTCCGAGCCGTAATGCAGCATCGCATCGTGATACGTGATCCGCGGAAATGGAACAGGCGTCATTTCCCTGTTCGGTGCGAACTCCTGAAACAACCCCTGCATCAGGGTTTCGACGGTCCGAAAGACATCGTCCTGAACGACGAAGCTCATTTCCAGATCGAGCTGATAAAACTCTCCAGGCGAGCGGTCGGCCCGCGCGTCTTCGTCGCGATAGCAGGGAGCGATCTGGAAGTAGCGATCAAATCCGGAAATCATGATCAGCTGCTTGAACATCTGCGGCGCCTGCGGCAACGCATAAAACTTGCCCGGATGGCGTCTCGACGGCACGAGATAGTCTCTCGCTCCTTCGGGGCTCGACGCCGTCAGCGTCGGCGTCTGATACTCCATAAAGCCCAGAGCGTTCATGCGCCGGCGGATGCTGGCGATGACCTGCGAGCGGATCAGAATGTTCGCGTGCATCTTTGAACGGCGCAGATCGAGAAAGCGATAGCTGAGCCGGAGGTCTTCCGGGGCCGCCACTTCGGGGAATACGGCAAACGGAAGCGGTGCGGTCGGACCGAGGACTTCCGCGTCGTTGGTTTGAACTTCCACCTCGCCGGTCGGCATGTTTGGATTGACCTGGCCCGCTTCCCGGCTGATGACGACACCGTCGATACGGATGACTGTTTCCTTGGCCAGATTTTCCAGAAGATCGTGCGCGGGCGAGCCCGGCGTCACGATCAATTGCGTCACGCCGTAATGGTCGGCCAGATCGATGAACAACACGCCGCCGTGATCCCGCCTGTTGCGGAGCCAGCCGGACAGCCGCACCTGCGATTCAATATGACTTTTCCTCAGTTCCCCGCACGTATGAGTTCGATATCGATGCATTTCAGTCATGATATTCGGTCAAGATATGTGAGCGATGAATTCGTCCTCACGGATGTTCCGTTGTTCTTTCGTCGCCATGTCGCGAATGACCAGCGTGCCCGTCTTCAGTTCTTCCTCGCCGAGGATGATGACGGCTTTTGCCTTCACCTTGTCCGCCAGCCGCATCTGGCTTCTCAGGCTGCGGCCGTCGAAGTCCAGGTACACACGTTTGCCCGCGGCTCGCAGCCGCTGCGCCAGCAGAGTCGCGTAATCGAACGCCGCATCGCCGAGCGCGGCAATGAAGTATTCGGGACTGTAATCGGGAACCAGGCTGGATGTGTCCGGAATCGACAGAATCAGCCGCTCCAGACCCATTCCAAAGCCGATGCCTTTGATTGGCGGGCCTCCCAGAGTCTCGGACAGGCCGTCGTATCGCCCGCCGCCTGTCACCGTATTTTGCGCGCCGAGCCGGCTGGACATGATTTCGAACGTCGTCCGCTTGTAGTAGTCGAATCCGCGCACGAGCTTCGGATTGACGTGATATGGAATTTTCCGGGCGCTCAGATACGATTGCAGTTTTTCGAAATGCTGCCTGCACGGTTCGCAGAGGCGTTCGGTGATGGTCGGCAGCTCCGCGATCACCACCTGACACGACGGGACTTTGCAGTCGAATACACGCAGCGGATTCCGCTCACCACGCCGCCGGCAATCCTCGCAGAGGCGATCGGCTCGCTTCCGGATCTCCTCTTTCAGGTCCCGCGTGAATGCCGGCCGGCATTGCTCGTCTCCGATCGAATTGATGTTGACGTCCAGATCGGGAATGCCGAGAGAGCTGAGAAACGACCAGAGCATTTCAAGGATCTCGGCTTCGATGGCAGGGTTATCGGTGCTCGACAACACTTCGGCGCCGGCTTGCATGTGCTGCCGATAACGTCCTTTCTGCGGCCGCTCCCGGCGGAACATCGGCGCGATGTAGTAAAGCTTCAGCATCCGCGCCTCGGTATTCAGCTGGTGTTCGATGAAGGAGCGTATGACGGGCGCCGTGCCTTCGGGCCGGAGCGTGAGCGATTTGGTCTCGTCACGGTCGGTGAAGGTATACATCTCTTTCGAGACGATATCGGTTTCTTCACCGACGCCTCGCGCGAACAATTCGGTCGCTTCGAATATCGGAGTGCGGATTTCACCGTAGCCGTAGGCGTGAAACAGGTCGCGCAGGCGGCGCTCGACGGCGTGCCAGATTTCGATATCGCCCGGAAGCAGATCGTACGTGCCGCGGATCGCTTGAATCATGCGGCTACGTCGCTTTCTCGCGCATGCCCAGATACGTCTCTTTGTATTCGTAATAGCGCTTAGCGTACTCGTCGATGCTCGCGGCCTCTTCGTCGGTCAGCCGGCGTGTCACTTTGGCGGGCAGACCCAGCACAAGGCTGCGGGGCGGAATCTTGATTCCTTCCGTGATGAGCGCGCCGGCGCCGACGATCGAATACTCGCCCACGACGACGTTATTCAGGATCGTGGCGCGCATTCCGATCAGGCAATGCGACTCGACGGTACAGCCGTGCAGCATCACGCCGTGAGCGATGGAGACGTAATCCTTGAGGATGAGCGGGCATTCGTTTCTCATCACGTGGCCGATCGAGCCGTCCTGGATATTCGTATGCTTTCCGATGCGGACGATGTCCACGTCGCCCCGGACGACGCAGTTATACCAGACGCTCGAGTGGTCGCCGATTTCCACATCGCCCACAATCTGGGCGCCTTCGGCGATGTAAACCCGTTCTCCCAGCTTCGGCCATTTCCCCTTGTACTCATGCAGCATCGGTGGTCCTCAAATAAAACCTCAAAACTAACAGAATTCCGCGACTTTACGCAATGACGTGCCGGGGCTATCATCCAGGCATGTTACGAGTCGTCATCATCAAGCCCAGCAAGTACGGCATCAACGGCTACGTCGAACGCTTCCGGCGCGGCTTCATGCCGAACACAACCGTTCCGTACCTTCGGAGCATGACTCCGCCGTCACTCGACGGCGTCGAGATCGAGACGTATGCCATCGACGAATACGTGCAGACGGATCTCGAGTACCTCGATCTGCTTCGAAACCCGGACCGGCCCACGTTGCTCGCCCTGGTCGGCGTGCAATCGCACCAGTTCCAGCGCGCATTGGATCTGACGGCGTTCGCCCGCGCCAATGGCGTGCGGCATTGCGTGATCGGCGGTCCGCATCCGATGACGTGCGACACGAGCATGCTGCAGGGCCGGGGAACCAGCTTCGCGCTGGCCGAAGCCGAGATGATCTGGTTCCAAATTCTGCGCGACGCAATCCACGGCGAGCTCCAGCCCGTATACGGCCGCGACCAGCGCTGGGCCGAAACACTGGACGCTCCGGTCTTGATTCCGCCGTCGAAGCGCGATCTCCGCCGGTACGTCGTCCCCATACTGGGCATCTATCCGGCACGAGGTTGTCCGTTTACGTGCAACTTTTGTTCGGTCATCAAGATTGCGGGCAGGCAGATCCGCGGCCAATCCATTGACACGACGCTCGAAAGTCTGCGTAATGCCAAAGCGGCCGGCGTGCGCATGGTGATGTTCACGTCCGACAACTTCAACAAGTATTCGGATGCGAAAGAACTCATGGAGCGGATGATCGAAGAAAACGTCGTCGTGCCGTTCTTTGCGCAATGCGACACCCAGGTCGCGCGGCAGGAAGAACTCGTGAGCTTGATGGCCCGGGCCGGCTGCTTCGAAATGTTCGTCGGGGTTGAATCGTTCAGCAGGAAGACGCTGCTGGCGGCGCATAAGACCCAGAACCATCCCTCGACTTACAGCGACATCGTAAGGCTTTGCCGGAAGTACGGCATCATCAGCCATTTCTCGAACATCATCGGGTTTCCCGAGGACACGGCCGCCGGCATTCAGGAGCATGTGGACGTGTTGCGCGGCCTCAATCCGGAGGTCGCTTCTTTCTATATCCTGGTTCCCATTCCCGGCACCGAGCAGTACGACGACTTTCTCTCGGCTGGATACATTACCGAACCGAACATGGATCGTTTCGACGGGACCTGCCCGACCTGGCGGCATCCGAATCTGAGCGCGGACGAGCTCAATGACCTCCTGTATTCGTGCTACAAGAAGTTCTTTTCGTCCGGTCTCGTTTTGAAAATGGCGCTTCGCGGCCTGACGGCGAGGCCGGCGTGCGGCATGGTGCCGTACGTCCATCCGCTCTTTTCGCGCTTCTCCGCCTGGCAACAAACGCATCCGATGTCGGGCGGGATCAGCCGCGTCCATCGCGACTCGGTAACGGACTACATCGACCTGCGCAAACGCGAATTCGGATTCGAACTCCTTCCATTGCCGCGGAGTCTCGAACTGTCGAAGGCCGATGCCGAGCTGAACCGGCGAGTCAAGCTCGCCATCTGATACATTATCGTTAGGCGACCCGCTTCAGAGCCCGTCCGAGTATTTCTGCCGCGTACCGGCCCGACAATCGGTCAGAGCCTGTCCGAGTAATCCCAGCGGAGCGGTGGTAGGGCAAAACATCGGCTTGATTATGCCGCGGAGCGGCACAACAACTGTAGCCACGGGCTTCAGCCCGTGGTTCATGTTTCTCGACGAATCCAGTTCCGGAGGAACGACATAAATTGTTTCGTCCCTCCGGGACTGGACATTGAGGCCGAACTCGTTCCACGGGCTGAAGAAGGTGTGAATGAATTGGACAGAGGTTTCAGTCAGAAGGATTCCCCTCCTCGAGAGGAGGGGTGGACGCGACCTAAAGAAGATATCGCGAAGCCACCTTTGAGGGAGCGGACGGGGTGGTCGCTCGCGAGTCATGTTTCGGAATGCGTTCTGGGAACATGGCTTGTAAGCGACCACCCCGTCTGCGCCAGCTTCGGAGGCTTCGCGACATTTTCTTGACGGCGCAGCCACCCCTCCTCTCGAGGAGGGGAATCCGCCTGACCCAAACGCTCTGGCCGATTCATTCACACCTTCTGAAGCCCGTGGCTGGAATTATGCTGCCGCTACGCGGCGCAATATACAGACAGGCTCTTCAGCCGGCCGCGGCGGCGGCTAAAGCCGGCGACATACGGTTCGTGATAAACATGGTCTCAACGTGAAGCCGACAAAGGACGACCTCAAGCGGTACGCCGATAACTTTCTTCGCGAACAAGATGGCATTGCTCTTTACCGGGAACTCGCCAGCGCCGAGAAAGATCCGGCGCGCGCTCAGATCTTCGAAAGACTCGCGAAAGCCGAAGAGCGCCACGCCGCCCGGTGGGCGCGCCTTCTGAAAAACAGCGGCAGCCCGATCCCCGCCTATTCACGCGGATGGCGAGTCCTGCTGCTCGGTTGGCTCTCGCGCCGATTTGGAACACAGCACATTTTGCCCGTCGTCACGGGACTCGAATCCCGCGACCAGGACGTCTATCGCGGGCAGGTCGAAGCCAAGGGAATGCCCGCCGAGGAGCGTAGCCACATGCGAACGCTGCGAGCGATGCAGCATGAAGGCGAAGACAGGCCGGAGACGATTCTCGATCTCGAAGGCTGGCATCGCACCAACTACGGCGGCAGCCTGCGTGCCGCGGTGTTCGGAGCCAACGACGGACTGCTTTCCAACTTCAGCCTCGTGATGGGAATTGCGGGCGCGAACGCTCAACCTCGATTTGTGCTTCTTGCCGGAATCGCCGGACTCCTGGCAGGCGCGTCGTCGATGGCGGCAGGCGAGTATGTTTCGGTCCAGTCGCAGCGCGAGCTTTATGAACAGCAGATTGCCATCGAGCGCGAAGAGCTCGAAATGTCGCCGGAAGAGGAGCGGGAGGAGCTTTCGCTGATCTATCAGGCGAAGGGCATTCCGACCAACCAGGCTGAGGATCTGGCCGAACGCATCTTGTCGAACCCGGAGACGGCCATCGACACACTCGCGCGCGAAGAACTCGGACTGGATCCTGCCGCGCTGGGATCGCCTTTTGTTGCGGCCGCCAGCTCGTTTTTTGCTTTTGCCGTCGGCGCCGTAATTCCTGTCATTCCCTATCTCCTCATGACCGGCAATGCGGCGTTCGTGGCCAGCGCCGTCGTATGCGGTCTCTCGCTTTTTATCGTCGGCGGACTGATTTCGATCTTCACCGGACGCAGCCTCTTGTTCAGCGGTTTTCGAATGCTCGGCATCGGCGCACTGGCGGCGGGTCTCACTTACGTTATCGGCAAGCTTCTTGGAGTGACGGTCGGGTCGTAACGGGGGTTGAGAGGTGTTGTGGGTTGAGAGGTGTTGTGGGTTGAGAGGTGTTGTGGGTTGAGAGGTGTTGTGGCTCCCAATCCCCTCCTCTCGAGGAGGGGAGGCTGCGCCATCAACAAACGTTAGAAGGCGCAGACGGGGTGGTCGCTCACAAGGCATTTCGGATCGAGCGACCACCCCGCCCTTCGCGTTCTAACGAACCTTTTATTTCGCTCGGGCACCCCTCCTCTCGAGGAGGGGACTGTTCCAGCCCCAACATTGCTCCCAGCCCCAACATTGCTCCCAGCCCCAACATTGCTCCCGCCCCACCACCATCACTTTCATCAGTGCTAGAATCTTTGGTCTTATGAATACGTTTAATTCGCAGTCTGTGCTGAAGGTCGGCAACTCGGAGTTCGACTACTTCTCTATCGAAAACGCCGAAAAAGCCGGCGTCGGGCCGGTATCGAAGCTTCCGTTTTCGTTGCGCGTCATGTTGGAAAACCTGCTGCGCTTCGAAGACGGCATCACGGTGCTCGCGGACGACATGCGAGCCGTGGCAGCCGCCGGGTCCGGCACGAAGCCGTTCGCCAGGGAAATCGCGTTCCGGCCGGCGCGTGTGCTGATGCAGGACTTCACGGGCGTTCCGGCGATCGTTGACCTCGCCACGATGCGAGACGTCATCAAGAAAATGGGAGGCGATCCCAAACGCATCAACCCGCTTCAGCAGGTCGATCTCGTGATCGATCACTCGGTGCAGGTGGACCAGTTCGGCACACCGGCCGCGTTCGCTTTCAATGCCGATTGCGAGCTCGAGCGCAACCGCGAGCGGTACGTGTTCCTGAAGTGGGGACAAAAGGCGTTTCAAAACTGCCGCGTCGTGCCGCCGGATGTGGGAATCGTCCATCAGGTCAACCTGGAATACATCGCGAAGACGGTATTCGTCGATCAAAAGAACGGCCGCAAAGTCGCATATCCGGACACGCTCGTCGGAACCGATTCGCACACGACGATGATCAACGGACTCGGCGTGGTCGGCTGGGGCGTCGGCGGAATTGAAGCCGAAGGCGCGATGCTCGGGCAGCCGCTCTCGATGCTGATTCCGCTCGTCGTCGGATTCAAGCTGCATGGCCAGATGCCCGAAGGCACGACGGCGACGGACGTTGTCCTGACCGTGACGCAGATGCTGCGCGCGAAAGGCGTCGTCGGAAAATTTGTCGAGTTTTACGGGCCGGGCCTCTCGAACCTCAGCCTGGCCGACCGCGCGACGATTGCCAACATGGCGCCGGAATATGGCGCGACCATCGGGTTCTTCCCCATCGATTCGGAAACACTCAACTATCTGCGCCTCAGCGGCCGCGATCCCGAACACGTCAAGCTCGTCGAAGCCTACGCGAAAGCGCAGGGCGTGTTCCGGACCGACTCCACCGCCGATCCCGTCTTCAGCGACACCCTTTCGCTCGATCTTGGCCTCGTCGAGCCGAGCATCGCCGGTCCACGCCGGCCGCAGGATCGCGTGCCGCTGGCGAAGTCGAAACAGGCGTTCCAGGAAGCGCTGCCCGCCATGACTGCAAAGCAGGCGAAGCCGGTTTCGAAAGTCGAAGTCAACGACGACGGCAAGAAATACGAGGTCGCGCACGGCTCTGTCGTGATCGCGGCAATCACGAGCTGCACGAACACGTCGAATCCATCCGTCATGGTCGCCGCCGGCATCCTCGCGAAGAAAGCCGTCGAGCACGGACTCGAAGTGAAGCCGTGGGTCAAGACGAGTCTCGCTCCGGGCTCTCGCGTCGTGACCGATTACCTGAAAGACACGGGCCTGATGCCGTATCTCGAGAATCTGCGATTTCACCTTGTCGGTTACGGCTGTACGACCTGCATCGGCAACAGCGGACCGCTTCCCGAACCCGTGGCTTCTGCAGTGAAAGACAACGGCCTCGTCGTTGCCGCGGTGCTGAGCGGCAACCGGAATTTCGAAGGACGCATCAATCCGCTGGTTCGCGCGAACTACCTCGCATCGCCTCCACTCGTTGTCGCATACGCTCTCGCGGGCCGCATGGACATCGATCTTCAGGCCGAGCCGCTCGGAACCGACAAGAAAGGCCAGCCGGTGTATCTGCGCGACGTGTGGCCGACTCAAAGCGAAGTGATGTCGGCGATCAATTCATCGATTCGCGCGGAGATGTTTCGAAAAGCGTACGAAGAGTCGCTGGAAGGCGATGACCGGTGGAAAGGCGTGGAAGCGCCGTCCGGCGAGATTTTCCAGTGGGACGAGAACTCCACATACGTCAAAAAGCCGCCGTACTTCGAGAACATGCCGCGACAGGCGCCGCCGCTGACGAATATCCGCGGGGCTCGCGTGCTCGCCGTCCTCGGCGATTCGGTGACGACCGATCACATTTCACCGGCGGGCTCCATTCAGCCGGAAAGCCCGGCAGGAAAGTATCTGATCTCGCATGGCGTCGCTCCGAAGGACTTCAACTCGTACGGCGCGCGGCGGGGAAATCACGAAGTCATGATGCGGGGAACATTCGCGAATATCCGGCTGCGGAATCAGATGGCGCCCGGAACGGAGGGCGGGTGGACCGTGCATCTACCGGACAAGACCCAGACCACGATCTACGACGCAGCGATGCAGTACCAGAAAGAGGCCGTGCCGCTGTTGATTATCGCAGGCAAGGAGTACGGTTCCGGGTCTTCGCGGGATTGGGCCGCCAAGGGCCCACGCCTTCTCGGGATTCAGGCGGTGATTGCCGAAAGCTACGAGAGGATCCACCGCAGCAATCTCGTCGGCATGGGCGTCCTTCCGCTGCAGTTCAACGAGGGCGACTCGGCCGCCAGTCTTGGTTTGACCGGGTTCGAAGTCTTCGATATCGAAGGCATCGCGGGCGGAATCAAACCTGGGATGCATGTGACGGTTCGAGCCCGAGGCGAGGACGGCAAGGAAAAGGCCTTCGATGCTGTTACCCGAATCGATACGCCGTACGAGATCCAGTATTACCAGCACGGGGGAATCCTGCAGTACGTGTTGAGACAGATGGTGGGGTAGGCGGGCCCCCAGATGAAAAATGGTCATTGGTCGATGGTCATTGGCAAATGGAAAATTTCAAATCTGCCATCTGCCAACGACCAACGACCAATGACCATTTTTCATTTAAAGGCCCCACACATGCTTACCCTCCCCTGGAGGCTCTGTGGCCGCAATCAACGCCTTCTCCGTGGGAGGCATTCGCATACGCATTGACCAGTCATGGTTTATTGCGTTTTTCCTGTTCGCCTGGACGCTCTCGTCCGGCTATTTTCCGCTCCAGGTCCCGGATTACCCGGCATTCACATATTGGATCGCGGGTACCCTCAGCTCGCTCGGCCTCTTTGCCTGCGTGCTGTTGCACGAACTGAGTCACTGCCTCGTTGCGCGGCGGCTGGGTGTGGAAGTCCGGCAGATCACGCTCTTCATTTTCGGCGGAGTCTCGGAGATGGCGCAGAACCAGTCCAGCACGCCGATGGCGGAATTCCTGACCACGGTTGCCGGCCCTCTCTCCAGCTTAGGACTGGGGCTGATGTTCATGTCGATCGCTCTGGTCACGAAACACAGCGTCGACCGGATCGTCATCGAGATGATCCATTACCTCTACTACGTCAACTTCCTGCTGGCGGCCTTCAATCTCATCCCCGGATTTCCGCTCGACGGCGGACGCGTGCTGCGCTCATGGCTCTGGCACCGCAGCGGAAACCTGAGCGACGCCACGAGAAAAGCGGCGCGTGTGGGCGAGATCTTCGCGATGACGCTGATGGGCATGGGCGTCCTCTCGGTGCTCATGACGCACATCATCCCGGGCGTGTGGCTCATCCTGATTGGATTGTTTCTGAAGAACTCCGCGCAGACAGAGTACCGGTCATTCGAAATCCGCTTCGGACTTCAGGACATGAAGCTTCGCGAGATCATGACGCCGCCGATCGCGGTCAACACGTCGATGACGATCTCGCAGTTCATCAACGATTACGTGTTTCACTACCACTACCGCGTGTTTCCTGTCCTCGAGCTCAATCGTTTTATCGGAATGATCGATGTGCGCTCCATCAAAGGCGTGCCACCCAACGAGTGGCCCACGACGAAAATCGGCGCGTTCTTGTCGGATCCTTCAACGTACTGCGCCCTGGACCCGGATATCGACGCTACCGACGCTCTCCGGATCATGATGACGCAGAACTGCAGCAAAGCACCGATCGTCCGGCAAAGTGAGCTGCTGGGCATTTTGACGCGTTCCGACCTGCTGAAACTGATATCCCTGAAACGCGATATTGCCGCCTAATAACGTTTGGTTAAACCACCAAGACACCAGGACACAAAGACACGAGGTGAACAGTCTGCTACCATAGGCTTCCTTTTTTAGGGAGCAACACATGTCTTACGTCCGCAGGCAGCTTTTTAAGTACTACGACCTCGTGATGGCGCTGTTCGTCACGATCCTGCTGTGTTCCAACGTGATCGGCGCCGCTAAGGTTTGCACGGTCTGGGGCTTCACGTTTGGAGCCGGCGTCCTTTTCTTTCCCATCAGCTACATTTTTAACGATGTCCTGACCGAGGTTTACGGCTATGCCCGGGCCCGGAAGGTCGTCTGGGCCGGCTTTGGCGCGATCATTTTCGCGTCCTTCATGAGCTGGGTGGTGGTGACGCTTCCGCCGGCAGCCTCATGGAACGACCAGCGCGCGTACGAAAGTGTTTTCGGACAGACGCCCCGCATCGTTTTCGCCTCGCTCGTGGCCTTCTTCGTCGGCGAATTCGCGAATTCCTACGTTCTGGCCAAAATGAAAGTCAAGACCGAGGGACGGCATTTGTGGGCGCGAACCATCGGGTCCACGATCGTCGGCGAGGGAGTGGACTCGCTGGTGTTTTATCCGGTCGCTTTCCTGGGCGTGTGGGACAAGCAGCTCGTGCTTCAGGTGATGGTCGGCAACTACATCATCAAGGTGCTGTGGGAAGCTCTCGTGACGCCGGTCACATACCAGGTCGTGGGCTTTTTGAAACGCGCAGAGCAGGAAGATTATTTCGATCGCGATACCGACTTCACGCCTTTTTCCATCGAAGTCTGAGCGCGGCTTACAAGCTGGTGGCTCTGGCGGACCAGTTGTCCGATGTCGCGCCAGTTCAACCGACCGTCGGCGATCATCGAGACCCAGCCTTGTTTTCCGATGTAGGGAGTCACGAAATAATGTTCTGCGTCTTCGACGAGCAACTGCTGGAGCTGCGGCGTCGTCTTGAAGCAGATGCACAGATGACCGTTGTAGCGTTCCAGCACCGCGAACGCCTTCGTCTTATTAGCGTCGGGCCCACCGGCCGCGCCGCTTCCCTTGAGGCTGCGCGCTGTCGCGCTTGCGCTTCGCGCGGTACGACTCCTTGATGGCGATTGGCCGGTCCCCCCACGCTTACCGGCCTTGAAGGTGGGATGTCCCCAGGTCTTAACTTCGTGAGCTTCGGGTAAAGCCAAACAGATCTCGCGCAACTTCGCCAAGACCTTCTCTTCGGTCTTTTCGCTTTTCGTCTTTTCCAGAAGCTTCGCCTTCGACATCGGGATCCAACTCCTTCTCGCCGGGATTGATGAAGCGGTTGGCTTCAAGGCCGGCCTGGCGCGTGTACAGATCGAAGTAGCGGCCCTCGTGGGCCAGCAGCTGAGCATGCGTGCCGCGCTCGATGATTTCGCCCTGCTCGAGTACAAGGATTTGATCGGCGCTTCGAATGGTACTCAATCGATGCGCGATCACAAAGGTAGTGCGCCCGGCCATCAGGGCGGAGAGGCCTTCCTGGATCAAGGCTTCGCTTTCGGTATCCAGGCTGGACGTGGCTTCGTCGAGAATCAGGATGCGCGGATCGGCCAGAATGGCGCGCGCAATCGCGACGCGCTGGCGCTGGCCGCCCGAGAGCTTCACGCCGCGCTCACCCACGACGGTATCGAGGCCCTGTTCCAGCTTGAAGGCAAACTCGTCGACCCGCGCAATGGTCGCGGCGCGCAAAGCCTCTTCGTCGGAGGCGCCGGGCCGTCCGAAGAGGATGTTCTCTTTGATCGTTCCATCGAACAGGAAGTTGTCCTGAAGAACCACGCCGAGGTGCGAGCGGTAGGAATCGAGGCGGACACTGGATAGATCGACGCCATCAATATAGACGCGGCCGCCGGTCGGCTTGAAAAACGCGGCAACCAAGCCGATGAGCGTGCTCTTGCCGGAGCCGGAGGAACCCACAAGCGCCGTTACCGTCCCTGGCACCGCGTCAAGTGAAAGGCCGTGCAGGACCGGCTTGCCGGCGTCGTATTCGAAGGACACATTTTCGAACTTGATGTGCCCGTGAACGGTGTCGAGTGGCACGCTCCGTTGGGGATCGATGTCTTCGGGCTGTTCACCCATCACCTCGTTCATGCGATCCAGTCCGGCAAATGCCTCCGTGATCTGCGTGCCGATGCTGACCATCTGAAACACGGGAGCGACCATGAAACCCAGATAAAGCGTAAATGCGAAGAAGTCGCCGATGGACATGCTTCCGCTCAGGAGCAGCCGGCCGCCCACGACCATCACGGTGATGCTGACAACTCCCATCAGCAGCGTCGAAGCCAGACCGATGATCGACGTCGCGAACAACGTTCGCCGCACGTTTTCGAACAGCCGCAGCGCGCCTGCCTCGAATACAGCAGCTTCGCGATCTTCCGCGTGGAAGCCTTTCACGATGCGCACGCCGCCCAGCGACTCCGTCAGCCGGCCCGTGACTTCCGCATTGATCTTGCCGCGCTCGCGGAAGATGGGGCGGACCTGTTTGAAGGCTTTCTGAAGGATTGCTCCGAACACCACGAGGAAGCCGAGCGCGACGAAGGTCAGCGTCGAATTGATCTTGAGAAGGAGGACGAACGCAATGATGGCCGTGAATACACCGCCGATGAATTCCACCAGGCCGGTGCCGACGAGATTCCTCACGCCTTCCACGTCCGACATGATTCGTGAAACCAGTGCGCCGGTCTTGTTCGTGTCGTAGTAGCGGATCGGAAGACGTCCGATGTGCTGCTGGACGCGAATGCGCATGTCCGCGATGAGCCGTTGCGCCGATGTGCTGAGAAGCTGAGTCAACGTATAGGACGTGATCGCCTGAACCACAATCGCAATCGCCACGACGCCAACCAGCGGAAACAACATATCCTGCCGATGCTTCTGAACCACATCGTCGAGAAGGAACTTCGTCGAACCGGGCAGAACCAGGCCCGCCGCGCGATTGATGAAGACCAGGAGCAATCCGATGACGAACAGGTTACGTCGCGGCCAGATCAAATTACGCAGATCGCGGTAGACATTGGCGGCCTTCAAAGGCTTGTGAGGGCCCGCATCCCGAAAGTGCCTCATATAAAGCCCATCGTAACCTACACGAACTACCGGCGGGGCCGCTTGTTTGATTGACGTAGGCTAACGTGTTATTTTAGGCGCCGCCAAGCGGCAGTCCTGGAAGGCGCCGCTGGTAGATAAAGGAGAAATTAAAATGAAGAGAGTGTTGGGACTTCTGTTGGCTCTTGCCGTAGCTGTCAGCATGTCCGCCATGCCGGGCTTCGCGCAGGAGAAGAAGACTGAAAAGAAGGCTGAAAAAGCCGAAAAGAAAACTGAAAAGAAAGCGGGCACCGCCGCCGCCAAGACCGCTGGAAAAGCTGAAACGAAAGCCGCCGCGAAGAAAGACACCAAGGCTGCCGGGAAGACAGAGACCAAGGCCGCGAAGAAAGCCGGCGACAAGGCAGCAAAGAAAGCAGACACCAAGACCGAGAAGAAGACTGAGAAAAAGTAACGCCGTCAGGGACGGAAAACACTCGTCAAATTGTTCTTCCGTCCCTAAACTCCTCGTTTTGTTACAATCTCCTTAGATCCAGGAGGTCTTCTGAAATGCTTATCAAGCGCGCATCCGATATTCCTTCATCCGAAATCACATCCGAGAATCTCTACCATAACCGGCGTGAATTCATAAAAACGGCGTCCGCGGTACTCGGAATCGCTGCAGCAGGAACGATCATTCCCGGATGCGTGGGACAGGTGGGCGCGGCCGGTGAGCCTCAGGCCAAGAAGAGTCCGTACGACACGACCGAGAAACCCACGCCGCTCGAGGACGTCACCACGTACAACAATTATTACGAGTTCGGCACCGCCAAAGAGGATCCGGCGCGGAACGCCGGAAAGTTCGTGACGAAGCCCTGGACCGTCAAGGTCGAGGGAATGGTGAAGAAACCGGCAACGTACAACCTCGACGATCTGTTAAAGGGCCTCACCGCCGAAGACCGCATTTATCGCATGCGCTGCGTGGAAGCGTGGTCGATGGTGATTCCCTGGCAGGGAATTCCGCTGGCCAGCATCATCAGCAAACTCGAACCGCTGCCGTCGGCAAAGTACGTCGAATTCAAAACGCTGATGGATCCGAAACAATATCCCGAACAACGCCGCTCGTTCTTCCAGGTGCTCGATTGGCCCTACATCGAAGGGCTCCGCATGGACGAAGCAACGAATCCACTCACACTCTTCGCCACCGGACTCTACGGCAAACCGTTGCCCAACCAGAACGGCGCGCCGCTTCGTCTGGTTACGCCCTGGAAGTACGGCTTCAAAGGGATCAAGGCGATCGTGAACATCCGCTTCACCGATCAGGCGCCCGTGAATTCATGGCAGCGCCAGGCTTCGCAGGAATATGGCTTCTACGCGAACGTGAATCCGCAGGTCGATCACCCGCGCTGGAGTCAGGCTCGCGAACGCCGCATCGGCGAGTTCTTCAAGCGCCCCACGCTGATGTTCAACGGATATTCGGAGCAGGTTGCCCAGATGTACTCCGGAATGGATCTTCGCAAGTTCTATTAGCCGCGAATGCCGAAAGTCACTCGCTGGTGGGTCATCAAGCCGCTTGTACTTCTTGCTTGCATGATCCCACTGGCGTGGATTACCCGCGCCATCCTGCGCGAATACCAGGGCCTGCCGAGCGGCCTCAGCGCCAACCCCATCAAAGATGTCACCGAATTCACCGGCATCTGGACGCTGCGCTTCCTGATGATCACGCTCGCGATTACACCTGTGCGGAAACTCACCGGATGGAGCAGCCTGATCCGGGTGCGCCGGATGCTCGGTCTGTTCACGTTCTTTCATGCATTCATCCATTGGATGACCTACGTCTGGCTCGATCAATTCTTCATGTGGGAAGAGATCGCGAAGGACATCGTCAAGCGTCCGTTCATTACGTCCGGTATGGCGGCGTTCGTCTTCATGATTCCTCTCGCCATCACGTCCACGAAGAAATGGATCGGGCGCCTTGGCGGAAAGCGCTGGCAGATGCTGCACCGTTTGATTTACTTGAGCGGGGTGGGCGGCGTGATCCACTACTACTTCTTCGTAAAGTCGGATATTGAAGATCCCATAGCTTACGGCGCGCTGCTGGCGGTTCTGCTGGGCATCCGCGGGTGGTTTGCCATCCAGGCCCGCAAAAGCGCTATGATGAATGTAGGATGTTTTTACGGGCTCTTTTAGCGCTTTTGCTTGGCTTCCAGCAGCCGCAACAGCCGTTCACGCTTTCTGTCGATGTCGATCTCGTCGTGTTCAATGTGACGGTCCTCGACAAAGATGGCCGACCGGTGACGGGTCTGAATGAACAAGACTTCCACGTCTACGAAGACGGCCGGGAAGAGAAGATCAAAATATTCCAACCTGAAGACACTCCCGCAACCGTGGGGCTCGTCATCGACAACAGCGGCAGCATGGCGAACAAGCGCAATGACGTCGTGAACGCGGCGTGGGAGTTTGTCAGCGCCAGCCATCCGCAGGACGAGATGTTCATCGTGGATTTCAATCGGAAGCCCTGGCTGGCGCTGCCGGCTTCCTGGGCATTCACGAGCGATCGGACGCAGCTTCGTGTCACGCTGACGGAGACGCGCGCCGAGGGTACAACGGCACTCTACGATGCGTTGAAGCTGTCTCTCGAGCATCTGAAAAACGGCAGCCGCCAGCGAAAGGCCCTCGTGCTTCTCAGCGATGGCGGAGACAATGCAAGCACGACGAAGCTCGATGATGTCCTGCAGATGGCCCAGCAATCGAGCGCGACGATTTATTGCATTGGAATTTATGATCTGTATCAGAAGGACCGGAACCCGAGCGTCCTGAAAAAAATCGCGAAGGTGACCGGAGGCGAATCCTATTTCCCGACCAACTTAACGAGCCTGCATACGATCTGGCCCCGAATCGCGGGCGCGATCCGGGGCCAATACACGATCGGGTATGTTTCCACCAACCAGTCCAGCGCCGGCGAGTACCGCAAGGTGAAGATCACGGCCACCTCGAAGCGCAAGCTTCTGGACGTTCGAACGCGGCCGGGCTATACGGCCGGCTCGGAGGGCAAGAAGTAACGCCTTGTGTCTTTGTGCCTTTGTGTCTTCGTGTTCAAAAGATCTGTAATCACAAAGACACAAAGGCACAAAGACACAAGGCGTCCGGCTCAGACCGAAACCGGCTCCGAGCGCAACAAGTAATCCAAATACAAGTTGGAGATCTTTTCCTGAACCGTATTCTGCTTCAGGCGTGACGCGAGGTTCACGAAGTCCACGTGATCCATCGGCTGATCCTGATTCAGGCACGAGAAGATGATTGTCTCCTTGCCTGTCGCGGGATCCACGTGCCTCTGGAGGCACTGAGCGCAGACCTCCTTCATCATGCACTGCATCGGCGAGTTGATGCTCGCGATGGCCACGTGATTCGGCTGCAGCAGCGGCTGAAGCACGCCATGACGCGCATCTTTCACGGCGGCCATCATCTTGTCCGAGCCGATCGCGATGATGCGATTCACCTGCGACAGCGGCACAAGCAACGGTCCCAGCTCTCCACGGCCGTAAGCGAGTATCGCCTGCACGATGTTGCCCCGGAAATGACGGTCCTGCGGTCTTTGCGGTTCGATTTCGGCGCCCGTGTCCGTACTCCAGATCACCTGGTCCGTTGCCGCTTCGATCTCTTCGCGTTTGAAAAGATCCTCGCCCTTTTTGTATCCGGCGAAATAGATGACGCGGTTTCCTTTCTCCCGCATCGCTTTCGCGATCGAGAAAAGAACGGCGTTGCCTAGTCCGCCGCCCGCCAGGAGCACTTTTTCATCCGGCTCGATTTCGGTCGGGGTGCCGGTCGGGCCCATGACCACCACAGGCTCGCCGGGCTGGAGATAACGGCACAATCGCGACGACACGCCCAGCTCCAGCGCAATGAGCGACAACAAACCCTTTTCCGGATCGACCCATGCGCCCGTCAGCGCGATGCCTTCCATGAGCAATCGCGTTCCTTTCACGCGCCTGGCCTGCGTTTCGTAATTCTGCAGACGATAAAACTGTCCGGGCTTGAAGCGGCGCGCGGCCGCCGGCGCATGGACGATGACTTCGACGATGGTCGGCGTGAGCCGCCGGACTTCAGCGACTCGCGCGACGAGCTCGCCGTCAAGGTCCGCGGTCAGACGCTGCCACGCCAGGTCGCGTTCTTCCTGTTTATCGGGGTCCAGCGCAGCCAGTTCGTCCTGAAACAGCGCCGCGACCTTCGGATAACCGTCGCGCGCCGACGCCATCGCTTTTACCACGTTGCCCGCATAGAGCGGATGGTTGTCGCCGTAGTAAGTAATGAAGCGGCCGTTCTTGTTGTACGACGTGAAAAAGCCAGCCACATCACTGCTGACCGGTTCGAGCGAAAAACTTCCGTCGTCGTTTCGCACGGCGCGGTGTGGAGCGAAGAACTTCTTCTTGCTGTCCATCTGGAAGCTGCCCGCGTGTTCTTTCTCGTAGGTGATGTTCGGCGTCGTTCCGGCCGCGACCATCATCGATTTGGCGGGCAGCTCGACGGTCCGGTCTTTCGTCTTGAAGCGGACTCCCGTCAGATTGTTTCCTTCGTCAACCACGGCCTCTTCCGGATTCATTCCTTCGATAAACGAAATCCCTTCCTCGAGAGCCTTGATGACTTCTTCGTGATTCAATCGATACGCAGGCGAATCGACGAGCCGCTTTCTGTAAGCGATCGCGACGCCTCCCCACTGACGCACGAGCGGCACGAAATTCGGATTCTCGCCCGCCGCGTTCGCGCGCGCGCGCTCGGCGCGCACGGCCGCGCCGTGTGCGAGGAATTCGTTCAGGATCTCGCGTTCGTACGGATTGAAGATGGCGAGCACCGCATCTTTGCCGGTCTCTTCGACAAGCTTTTCGTAACGCTCGAGCGTCTTCTCGACCTGAACCGGATAGTACGCGAACAACTCTGTCGCCGTGTCGATTGCCGTCAAACCGCCGCCGATGACGATCGCCGGCAGCCGCACCTGCAGATTAGGCAATGCAGTCCGCTTGAAGGCGCCGGTGAGCTGCAGCGCCATCAGGAAGTCCGATGCTTTGCGAATGCCGTTGGCGAGGTTGTTTTTCAGATCGATGATCGTGGGCCGGCCGGCGCCTGCTGCGATGGCGATGTGATGAAATCCCCATTCCCACGCGTCGTCGATGGTGAGAGTTCCGCCAAACCGGACGCCGCCGTAAATGCGAAGCAGGTCCCGGCGCGACAGTGTCAGGTGAATCAGCGTGAGGAAGTTCTTATCCCAACGGACCGTGATGCCGTATTCCGAAACGCCGCCGAAACCCTCGAGAATGCGATCGTCGAGGGACTTGTAGATCTCCGACCACGAATAAATCGGACGAGGCGCCTTGTTCGGGCCGCCGACGAGTTCCTCTTCGAATGGCTCGATCTTCAAGCCGTCAACACCGACAACACCAAAGCCTTCGTTGATCAGATAGTGCGCCAGCGTGTATCCCGCCGGTCCCATACCGACGACGAGCATGTTCTTGCCGTTGTAGGGAAGCGCGTATGGGCGGCCGATATTCAGCGGATTCCACCGGGTAAGCAATCCGTAAATCTCCACGCCCCACGGAAGTTCCAAGGTGTCGGTAAGGACTGCCGTTTCGATTTGAGGAATGTTCACGGGATCCTGCTTCTGATAGATGCAGGCCTTCATGCAGTCGTTGCAGATGCGATGCCCGGTGCCGGGGCACATCGGATTGCTGATCATGACCAGCGCAAGAGCGCCGATCGCATCGCCGTTCTTGCGCATGTAGTGCATCTCGGAAATCTTCTCGTCGAGAGGACACCCGGCCAGCGGAATATCGAGGGGATTGATCGCGACCTTTCCATCGGCGGTCTTGATGCCTTTCGAGCAGGTATCCTTGTCGCGTTCGTGGCAAAGAATGCAGTAGTGGATCTCGCTGAGAATCTCGCGCGGCTGCATGCGCTCGTCGGTGAGGCCGAAGCCGTCGCGGCGTCGCAGCCGCCCATCGGGTCCGTAGGCTTCTTCGGGGACTGCGGTATTCGGCCGCTCGAGCTGAACCAGGTTGTAATGATCGATCGACTCGGGAAAACGGAAACTCACCCAGTGGCGATATGCAGGATCGTACAGGTGCGCCGCGCACCATTGCTTCAATGTCTCGAGGGCGGCCTGAACTGCCGGCCCCCCTGTTTTTTCGGCCTGCATCAATTCGACCGCGGCCATTGCCGTCGCGAGCTCCGCGTCGAGTTGCGCGCCGGCCTTTCGCATGGCCTCGGCGCGCAGTTCCTGGACTTCCGCTTCGAGACGTTGCGGATCCACAACAGGAGCCATCTTCTTGAGATTGGGAATCACACGGCGCCGGATGAAATCGATTTTGAATCTGAATACGGGGTTCTGATCCGCAGTTGCGGCGGCCAGCGCGTCGACTTCCGCGCCGATACCGAATAACTTCGTCAGAAATTGGCTGACGTGTCCAGCCATCGCCACGAGGAGCGCGGAAATCTCGGGTTCGGTTCGCGGTTTCTCGGGATGATTGCGGTAGTCGTCCCATGCAGCGAAAAGCTCCGGATTTGCTGCGGCGACCTCGCACTCGAAGATATCGAGAAGTTCTCTAAGCCGTTCAGATTTATATAGATCAGAATATGAAAAACCGGCAATTCCGAGACGGAGCTCAACTGACGGTCCTGTGTTCTGCATTTCAAACGTTTTCATGGTTGTGGATCGGGACTGAACTCGAAACCTATAGGTAGGAATTCTGGAAGTCCTGTCGAATCATGCCTCCCTGACTAGAGTATCGACGCAATCGAATTATTTTAGCCTAATATCTGATCCAAGTGATGCCTCATGTGGACCAGATAATCGCGAATGATGAATTCGAGGTCCAGGTCTTCGCCCGAAGACCGGTGCCAGACGTTCTTCAACGTCTTCGGATCCACATTCCGGATGATGGTGGCTAATTGGCTGTTATACGCCTGCCAAAGGTCGATGATTTCCGGCCAACGCCTGTCCTGATAATGGTTTGCGCGGACCCATTCGTCCTGCTCGTAGCCGGGCAGGTCGACGCGCGGGGCCAGTTGAAGCCGGATAAACCGTTGATGATTGTTTGCGGCCGAATCGATCAGATGGCCGAGAATCTCCTTCCTGGACCATTTTCCCGGAGCGGGCCGGACAGCGGCGGCCGCGTCATCGATCTGGCGGAGTTTGTCGGCGGTTTTGAGCACGGATTGCAAATCATTAGCGACTGATTCCACTGAATCCCCTTTCCAAGCTCACGAGAAAACAAGACGATCGCTTGCCAGAAAATTAACGATCGAGCATGTGCCAATGGCGATTATGTTGGCGAGAAAATAATGCAAATGCAACTGGGAGACGAAAAACCACGTCAGTCCGAGGTTGCCAGCGATCGAAATCAGCCCGTTGGCGAGATGAAATCGGACGAGACGCCGTAATGTGCCGGTGGCCCGGCGCGTTCGCTCGACCCAGGTCCAGCGTTCGTGCCACACGAAGTTGTGAAGAACAGCGATCTCAACGGCAAGAACGGTCGCGATGCGGTAGTCCAGACGCAATCCGCTCTTCAGCACAGCCAAAGCCAAAAGCTGGACCGCGAACCCGACGATGCCGACGGTGTTGAACCGCAGCCAGGTTCGGAAGGTTTTGGTCCTCAAGGGATTCGTTCCTCGCGGTAGAGCCGTATCGTGTTGCGAATCGTGTTGAAGATCGTCATGAACAACATTCCGGCGATCGCCACCACTCCGCCGACGTCGCACAGAAAGTATTTTTCGCCGGCGATCGTCACGACAGGCTTCCAAAAGAGCACGAACGTCCCGATCGCGAGAACGATGCGCAATTCCGTCGGCCCCCAGATGCTGAAGGACAACCGGAAAACGCCGACGCAATACGTCGCGAGATACAACTCGATCGACAACAGGAAATACGCAACGATCAGAACAATCGCCACAGTGCCGGTCATGTAGCCGGACAAACCGAGGCCGCCGATCAGAAAGATGGCCCCGAACGAATCGATGATGTGATCGACATAGAAGCCGTAGCGCGGCCGCTGCCGGTTGCGGACACGGGCAAGGGTGCCGTCCAGGCTGTCTCCAAACCAGTTGATGCCGAGACACACGACTGCGCCCACCAATGCCAGGGGACTGAACTTAGCGAGGTAGTAACAGACACCGGCGAGGATCATGCCGAAAAATCCGAGTAGCGTTAAATGATCGGAATTGACCCAGGCGGGCATGCGGCCGGCGAGACCGATGAGGATTTTCTTTTCGAGGGGCGCCAGCAGGCTCTCCTGCTGGCGCGCGGCAGATTTGAAATTGTTTACCAGCGGTTATTCCGGCCGGCGCGGCTGGTGAAATCCCTTTTCACCATGGGGCGTGCTTCGTTGACAGTCAACGCGCGCCCGCCGACTTCCTTACCGTTGAACGCGGCAATCGCTTTCTCGGCGTCATCATCGTTCATCGAAACGAAACCAAATCCTTTGGAGCGGCCGGTGTCGCGGTCAGTAATGATGCTCACCGATTCGACAGTCCCCACTTGCTCGAAAAGGCCGCTAAGTTCTTCTTCAGTTGTTCGGAACGACAGATTTCCAACGTAAATTTTCTTCGACATTCTTTTTCCTAATTCAATTTTGTAAGGAACTTCGTGGGCTGGGCGGGATGTGGATCAACAAACGAATCAACACTCCAGGCAGTGACAAGAGGCTCCTAAGTCAATAAAAACAACAACGTGAAATCGTTGTTGCAGTTCACGGGCAGAGCATAGCACGGCCGCCGTCACCAATTGTTACTTTTCTTCAGGCGCGCCATCGCGCTTCCGCTCCGCGTCTTTGGGCGGCAAAAGCCCTTTTGACACCGCGTCGGCGAGCAGCGACTTCGCGCACTCCCACAATTTCAACGACCCCTCCGCCATGCCTTCGTTTCGTTCGAGCACCTGGTCTGCGCTGATGCCGTGCTCCACCCACGAGCGTCCCTGCGTGTGATAGTTGTGGAGTTGCGGCATGAAGCGATCCAGCGCGAGAGCAAAGCGAGCGTCCGCACTCTGCGCGGCTTCGAATTCCTCCCACAACTCACGCAACTCTTTGCCCTGGTCCCCCGGCAGGATTCCGAACAAACGATCGGCAGCGGTGTGTTCCCGCTCGTGCTTATCCAGCGCGGCGGTGGCGTCGTAGAAATAGGTATCGCCGGCATCGATCTCGACGATGTCGTGAACCAACACCATCTTGATGACGCGCGCCACATCCACCGGCTCGTTCGCGTACTCGGCCAGCAGAATGGCCATCATCGCCAGATGCCAGCTGTGCTCGGCCGTGTTTTCCGCCCGATCCGCATGGAGAAGATAGGTACGACGGATGATGGTTTTCAGTTTGTCGATTTCGAGGATGAAGCGAATCTGCTGTTGAAAGCGATCGTCGTCCATGAATGCAGTTTAGTCCATAGAGCGCGAGCGGAATCCCAAAATGACAGTGACGAAAACGGCGGCCAGGGTTAAAGCAAAACCGATCCGCACGGACAGCGGCCGATAGTCCAGCCGAATAACCGATTTCCCGTCGGGAACGGAAACACCTCGCAGGACGCCATCGACTCTATAGATCGGAGAACGGAATCCATTCACGGTGGCCTGCCACCCGGAATAGAAAACTTCGCTGATGACTTTCCAGCACAGTGGGATCCGAAGCTTGGAATTCACGTGACTTGAAGTCGCGG
>JADMIO011460652.1_pt1 | contig 31420 bp, 62 predicted proteins | sample 8958161 | NCBI WGS metagenome assembly JADMIO01 (sample SAMN16585339, study PRJNA669376) | soil metagenome | isolation source: Crop rotation soil | place: USA: Cullars Rotation, Alabama | collected 2011 | reverse complement strand
GGGAGCACCGCTAGGCGGGCCTTTTAGCGCTCGACTCTCACTGACGGGTCGCAAAAGGGCGCGATGCGAGGGCTGAGGTCCAAGGGGCCGTAGACCCTGCGGCGAGGGCCGTGAGTTCCGACACAAGTGTCGATAACAGTCAACTCCACGACCGAACTGCGCATCCCGCTCACCGGGCCGGGGTCAGAGCTGCCGGTAAGCGGGACCTCCGGGTGAGCTAGCGGGATGTACTTCCGGGGTCTCTGGGTGTTAGATTGGTAGGTGGTGACGCGAGGGCGAGCGGGCGCGGCCCAGGAACAGTGCCCGAGACACTCCGAACAGGAGGCAGGACCATGTGCATCAACTGCCTGGCAACGGTGATGGGGACGGCGGAGGTACCGGAGCCGCTCAACGAGCTGATGCTGATCTGCGTCCGCTGCGGTGACGACGTTCCATTCCCGCCGCAGGTCGACGACTGCGGGAACATGTACTGTGACGACTGTCGCACCAGGGTCGACGAGAGCGGCAGGGAGCGACGGGTCCCTATCTGCGGACACACTGACCCCTTCCTCGCGGCTGAGCAGGGCTGCGGGCAGTGCGACGACGCGGTGACCGCCATGCTGCGGGACAGCCTGAAGCACTGACCGATCGCCGAAACGCCGGGTCGCCTGACAGGCGGCCTGGGTGTCTCCGGGGCTGGCATCCCCGGGCTGATGAGGCTGCCGACACTCCCACCATGGAGGCACGACCATGTCCACACGCGCCCGCACGCGGCTGCTTCTGCAGAGCCGCGTCCCACACAACCACGCGTCGCCCGCTCGCCTGTTGGGTGACACGGTGCAGCTGCTCGCGGCGAAGGTCCAGCCCGGCGTCCAGGGCCGTCGGTTGGCGTCCGAGCTCAGCACGTTCGCACCCAGCCAGACGATGACCATCCGGGTCGACGTGACGTACTGGCTCGAGCTGTCGCCCGAGTGCCCGGACGTCGACCCGGACGTTCTGCTCAACGACCTGGCCGTCGCGCTCAGGCGCATCTGGGACACGGTGCCACCGACCTGCACCCTGATCTACCAGGAGCAGGTGTGGCGGGACAACGGTGAGGGCTGGCGGCTTCGGACGCCCACGGGTCTGGTCCCGGTGCCCGAGACGCCGGAGGCCGCGCCTACCTGCAGCTGTGCGCGGTGCAGGCTGCCGATCTACCTGGACCAGGCCCTGTGCGCGTCGGAGGGCGACGTCTACCACGAGGCCTGCTTCCAGGAGGCCGTCCGTGGCTGAGCCCGCCGCCGAGCCCGTCTACTACCCACGGGCCATCGTCTGCTGGAACTGCGACACCCGCTACGCCGAGGGCCGCGTGCTGCACCACCGTGAGGGTGAGCGGCTGGTGTGCGAGCCCTGCGCCCAGGTCCTGCAGGCGTGCGGCCTGCTGCTCCCCTTCCCCGACGAGGAGGCCCGCTGATGCCTGACCTCGCCTACTACAGCACCGTCAGGCCGGACGACGGGTCTGGCACGATCGCCATCATCGGCAACCCCATGCCACAGTCGCAGGAGGTCGCCGACTTCCTGCTCGACCCCGGGGCGGTGGAGCTGACCATGGAGTACCGTGACCAGTCCGCCAAGGTCCTGCTCTACCTGGACCTCCGTGCCGCCATGGACCTGCACGCCAAGCTCGGCCTCGCCCTCGCCGTCGCCATGCAGACCCCCATCACCAAGGAGCTCCGCTGATGCGCTACCGCACCGACAAGCTGCCGCTCTCCTTCCTCCGCCGCCGGGTCGACGACGCCGTGCTGCTGGTGGTGAACGCCGGCCTCCTCGGCCTGCTGGGCTGGGCCCTCAGCTGCGTGGCCGGCTGATGCCGCGGTTCATGCTGCAGGTCGAGCTCACCCTCGAGGCCGAGACCAGGGAGGCCGCGGCGCAGCGGCTGGCCCAGTTCATGGACCAGACGCACGCCGCCCGCCAGGCGCTGGGGCTGCACGCGTTCACCGACTGGGACAACGACGAGGTCGTGCAGGAGGTGGACCCCGACGACGTCAGCCACCTGCTGGGGACCTGTGTCGGGTGTCAGAACGACGTGTGGTCCCACGAGGACCACTTCGAGGCCGACGAGGACTCCCCGTTCCGCCCCCTCGGCGCGCTGGTGTGCAGCCCCTGCTTCAACGGGCTGTAGCGGGATTCCCTCCGGGGTTCACCGGGTGTTACATTCAGGTTTCGCAGCAACCACTCCAACGGAGGCACGACCATGGACACCAACCCGCACGTCGCCCGGACCGACGTCCGCCGGTACGAGTTCACCACCCGCTGGGTCGTCTTCGCGACGTCGGAGGCCGAGGCGGAGCAGCTGGTCAGCGGCATCATCCAGGTCGGGAACCCTGGGCAGGCCCTGGCGGACGGGGACAACGCCGAGCTGAACGACGCGGCCACCAGGTTCGCCAAGGTCCGGAACCTGCAGAACCCGGCGTGCGACCGCTGCGGCCACGGGATCCCGGAGTACGACATCTGGGTGGACGACGCCGAGCAGGTGCTGGGCCGCCCGTGCTACCAGGTCGAGCACCCGACTGAGCCGCTCGACAACCCCGAGCTGGTCGACTGACGCCGAAACCTGCCGGGCTGCCTGACAGGCGGCCTGGTGGGTCCCCGGACCTGGCGTGTCCGGGCTGATGAGGCTGCCAACACACTCCACCATGGAGGCACGACATGGCATCGCAGCTGGAGCACGCGGTCAACGACCTGCTGCAGCGGGCGGGGGATGACCCCGACAAGCTGCAGGGCGTGATCGACCTGCTGGACGAGGCGACCCACGAGGTCCAGGTCAAGCTGGAGCAGGTGAGGCGGGTCTTCTTCGAGCAGCGGGTGGTCGAGGAGGTGAACAAGGCCTGGGCGCAGGTCGACCGGGAATACCGCGGCAACGACGTGGTCTACTGCACGCCCGAGCTGTACCCGCGGGCCACGCACGAGTACCCCGGCTACGTCAGCGTGCGGCTGACTCGCCGCCTGGACGCCAACCTTGGCCAGGACCTGGCGCTGTTCGGTGGTCCGGAGGACGGTGTGCCGGGGATCCTCTACGTCTGCACCGTCGAGGGGCAGCCGATGGAGGTCGACGGCAACGCGGCGTCGGACGTGATCGACGTGGCGGCGGACTACCGGCAGGACCCGGCCCACGTCGCCTGGGCCATTGTCCACCACTTCCGGGCGCGGGGGTTCTGATGCGGCTGTCCATCGAGCGTTCGCTACCAGCCACCGACGTCCAGGCCCCGCGCTGCGACGCGTGCGGCGGCCTGCTGCGGGTCAGCTGCTTCTCCCGCGTGCTGGAGCTGTACTGCCCCAGCCGCGGCTGCCTCTTCGGCGGCGTCCTGGTGGCGCCACTGGATCCACCCGACACCTTGAGGGCCGACTGATGGAGCAGGAGATCATGGTGCAGGTGTTCTTCACCACGCGGAGCGGACGCTCGGCGCAGGTCAACGCCACCTCAGGCAGCTACCAGGCGTCGTACGACATGTGCCTGGCGCAGCTGGTCGACGAGCTGGGGTACGCCGACGTCGAGCACCTGCTCAAGCAGCCGCTCAAGTTCATGACCATCATCGCGCAGGAGGTCTGATGATCTACCGCACACCTACACGTGACCGACAGTGGACCGTGTTCGAGGTCAAGTACGGTCCACGCTACAGGGCGCTCAGGGTCGACCAGCGGACCTTCCGGATCGAGGCCATGGGCACCGTGTTCCTGGTCTACATCACGGAGGGGAAGGGCCAGCCGAAGCTGGACCGCACCGTGGAGCTGAACGTGACCACGAAGCGGCTGATCAACAGCGCCCTCCGCCGGTGGCACAAGCTCACGGGCCAGCCCGTGGCGCTGCTGGCGACGCCGCAGTACCGCCACACCCGGTGACCTCAGTGTGAAACATCGGGATTTTCTTTCGGGTTTTTCGGTGTTATATTCTCTAGGTGAGCAACGTAGCTCACGCCGCGCACACACCCAGAGTGGAGAGACCGACATGTCCAAGAGCCGCACGCGTCGCGCCGCCCGTGTCGCCGAGCTGGTGACGTCCGCCGCCGAGCTGGTGCAGGAGGGGGTGACCACCGCCGAGGCCGCCGCGCAGGCGCTCGCCGACGCCGTCGACCGGGCCATCGAGACCGGGTCGGACGAGGTCGTCGCGCAGATCCCGGAGGTCGTGGTCGAGCAGGCGGTGGTCGAGCCCGTCGAGGCCGCCGAGGCGGCGGTGATCGAGGCGAGCGCCGAGGTCCGCCCCAAGAGCATCCGGAGCCTGCTGATGGCGGGCATCTCGGCGGGGCGCAGCACGCAGGACCTGGCCGCCGACCTGAAGCGGTACTTCCCGGGCACCGCGGCGGCGGCGAAGTCGGGCAAGCACATCGCCTACTACCGCAGCCTGATGCGGAAGGAGGGCAAGGCTGTCCCCGCCGCGACGCGGGGCAGCGCGGGGTCGGCGGCCCCCACCGCCACCCCGCGGGTCGCCGAGGTCATCAGCCTCGACGTCGAGCTCCCCGCTGACGAGCCGGCGGCGACCGAGTAAGGCCCTGGTGGGGCAGGGCGAAACGACGCGGGTCCGGGCGGTGGGGCGCTCGGGCCCGTGTCGTCTGCTGGTAGATGCCGGCACTGAGGAGCCCACTCCAATCCCAGGAGGCCCGATGTACACCATCGCGTGGCGACCGTGAGCGCGGAACCTGGCTGGCTGCCTGTGATCGCAGCTATCGTGCGTGCGTCAGACCGAAATAGGGCGCGCCAGCAGTGGAACGACTTCGTCCGCTCCGACATGGTGCAAGCCGGCGCGAAGGCGTTTGGGATCGAGCTGCCGATCCTGGACGCGGATCACGACCTCGAGGCCCTCAACGAGGAGCCCTGATGCACCGTCGACGTCTCAACCCGTGGGTGTACAACAAGGCCCACGCCGCGGTCACCTGGGCGCTGGCCATTGCCATTGGTGTCACCATAGCCGCAGGGTTCTTGATCGTCGTGCTGCTCCTCGTGCTCGCCTGGAGGGCGGTCTAATGCCCGGCTACCTCAACATCGACGTGGTCTGCCCGCAGTGCCAGCAGACCGTCGAGCTGGACCTCTGCGTCCAGCACTGGGGCAGCCCTAGCTCGTACTTCTCCGCAGGCTCTGGGTCCGCGACCGAGTGGTACCTGGACCCGAAGAACCCGACGGCGACCTGTGACTGCGGGCACGTGTTCACCGACGAGTGGGTCCAGGCCCACTACGAGGACCACATCCAGGAGCGGGGTGCCGAGCCCCGCGACTCACCCGACTACTAGGAGGCACGGTGCGAATCGTCAACGTCATTGGCCCCAGCGGCCAGCGCACCAACATCATGATCCCGGTCGATGGGGTCGAGACCGATGCCGAGGCCGTGGAGCTGGCCAAGCGGCACCTAGCCGACATCGGCTACAACAAGGACCGGGTGTACGAGGTCACGTACGTGGTCAACGACTGGCCCCTGCTGACCCCGGCGCCGGCGGAGTACGAGCCGTCGTACCTGTTCCAGCTGCCGGTGATGCTGCACGTCATCGGCAAGGACCGGGCCGAGGCTGTGAAGACCCTGGAGGCCGCGCTCGACCTGATCCTGGACGATGAGGTGCCGGCGTACGACCTGGGCGACAACGCCTACCTCGAGGTTGAGCCTGTGCGGGTCTGCTTCAACGAGCAGGCGAACGACGGTCAGGGCGGCTGGGAGCCGGTGTAACCAGCGGGATTCCCTCCGGGGTATCCCGGGTGTTAGATTTACATGTCCCCCAAGAGTGGAGAGTCGGACATGGACGGTTACCCGTGGGCCCTAGGGCCCGAGAACCCGTTCGGGTACAACCCGCAGGATGATCAGCCGCAGGAGGAGCAGCCCGCTGCATGACCTCATCAACCAGCACAGGCAGCTCTTCGGCTGGGTCATGCTGCTCGCCACGAGCTGGTCAATGCTCGAGCTGATCGAGGCGTACGTCAAGGCGCCCCAGGACAAGCGGTGGCTGAACTGGCTGCGGATCGTGCGCTTCGCCATCCAGCTCATGATCCTGCTGGCGCTTCTCCCGTACCTGACCAGCTGATGCCCCACATGGCGCTGGTGGCGGGTAAGGTGCCGCTCACCAAGGCCCTGCTCAGCAAGGCCGTGAAGCACCACCCGAGCCTGGTCGACCTGGTCTGGGTGAAGCGGTTCCAGGAAGAGCCGAATGAGGGGGAGCCGGGTGCCTGGGTGGGCCCGCTCCTCAAGGCCCCCGCCGGCGAGTACCGCCTCGAGCAGCACCCAGGTGAGGCGGTGGACGACGAGGGCCAGCCGTACACGGCGTACGACGGCAAGGTATACGACTGCCAGCTCATCAAGACTGACCCCAAGGACTATGGACCCATCCTCCTCGGCTGACGGCCACCACAGCCGCCTCATGGTGGTCCGCAAGGTCCCCGCGTGGGCGGCCATCCTGCTGACCCGGGAGGGCCCGCCTCCAATGACGGAGTGGTTCATCTGGCACCACTACTTCGTCCTCACCCACCCGCAGCTGCTGGAGGTGCAGTGATGGTCAAGATCGTCGCCGTCCACAAGTCCGAGGCCCCGCTCGCCTGCGACTTCGAGCTCTACCAGGCCGACGAGGACCCGAAGATCCTCAACCCGCAGGCGGTCGTCCGACTCAGGCCCAGCTTCATGTACAAAACGGGCCGGCGTTCCAGCCCCGAGTACGAGCTCCAGTGGAGCTGGGAGGGGCACAACGAGCGGCTAGAGCTGAAGGACGCCGTCATGCGGTTCGTGGTGATGCAGGCCGCCCACGCGCTGGTCACCACGCTGCTGGTCCTGCTGGTCCTGCTGGACCACCACGCGTTCGCCGCCATCGAGCAGCTCCGCCAGCAGTACCACCCCGACTATAACTACCGCGATGCGACGTGACCCGAAGGCGGGCAACTACTGGGACACGCTGGTCAGAGGCACCAGCCGGCTCGAGATGGACCCCATCCCGTGGAACCACGACTCGGTCGAGCGCCTGTGGCAGGCGTACGCCCGCGGCTACCCGTTCACGGCGCAGCTGGAGCCTGGCGACTCGACCAGGTACAGCCTGCTGATCGTGCCGCTCCACAACGCCAACACGGCGTTTGGCTACGACGAGCGGCACATGTGGCAGCACTACCTGATCAGCCGGGTCGTCGGCGGGGAGGCGGTGGCCACCGTGCACCGGCGAGCCTGGGTCCGCAACATGGACCAACACGACGCGGCCACGCTGTCGCTCGACAACGGCTGGACCCAGGAGCTGCTGACCTGGTGGCTGACAGGCTTCGATAGCCTGATCACTGACCCTCGCCGCAATACCCGCCTCGCGCGCTAGCGGGATTTACTTTCGGAGGCTCCGGAGGCTAGATTACGTTATGCGCTTACGCACACGCCGGTCAGTGCCCTACGACCTCCCCGCCCCACCCCAGCCGGTCAGCCGGTGGTGGCGCCGAGCCGCCCTGATCACCTGGGGGCTGCTGTTGGCCCGGTGCGCGGCAGAGCAGGTGGACCAGGACGTGGCGCGGCTCGAGGCGCTAGACCAGAAGAACGTCGAGAACGAGCGGCGCCTCGGTACCGTGGTCTGCAACGACGCGATCAGGCGGCTGGGTGCCAGGCGGCTCGGCGACGAGCAGGCTCAGCACCTGGGGCTTGACCGGATCCAGCTCACGGCGCACGTGCAGCACCCGCAGTACCACAGCGTCACGTGCACGACCCAGTTCGGCAAGCTGCTGTACCTCACCCCCAAGACCACGGAGTGACACCATGGCGCACATGCTCGACTTCAGCACCGGCGCGGCGGCGATGGCCTATACCGGCGAGGTGCCCTGGCACGGGCTCGGCGAGCGGCTGGAGCCCGGCGCCCCCATCGAGCGCTGGCTCGAGGCCGCGCGGCTCAACTGGAAGGTGAAGACCGCTCCGGTGCTGTTCCAGGTCCCGGGCCTCGGTGGCGGGAAGGTCGCCCGCGACAACGAGCACCACGTGATGTTCCGGGACGACACGCTCCAGGTGCTGGACGTGGTCGGCCGGGTCTACACGCCGCACCAGAACGACGAGGTGCTGGAGTTCTTCCGGGAGTACCTGGCCTCAGGCGACATGACCCTTGAGACCGCCGGCGCGGTGCGTGGGGGCGAGTACGTGTGGGGCGCGGCCCAGATGAACCAGGGGTTCGAGCTCCCGGGCGGCGATCAGGTCCACGGGCGGATCCTGCTCCTCAACCCGCACCAGTACGGCAAGGGCATGATCGCGAAGTTCTGCGCCACCCGGCCGGTCTGCTGGAACACGATCACGGCGGCGCTCGGCGAGGGCGGCGGCTCGATCAAGGTCTGGCACACGAAGGAGTTCAACGCCGAGCGCCGCAAGGAGGCCGCCCGCCGGCTGGGCATCGCGAAGGAGCAGCTGGAGATCATGGCGGAGCAGGCCGACCGCCTGGTCAGCCTGACCCTCGAGGGCGACGAGCCGGAGCAGCTCCTCGGCAAGGCGTTCGACCTGGACCTCGAGGAGGTGGGCCGGAGCCGCGCGATGGTGCGGGTCCTCAGCCTCTTCCGGGGCGAGGGCCTCGGCGCGACGCTCGAGTCCTCGGCCGGGACCGGCTGGGGCCTGCTGAACGGGCTCACCCAGTACGTCGACCACGAGTACGGCAAGACCCAGGACAGCCGCGTCGTGAACGCCTGGCTGGGCAACGGCGAGGTCCAGAAGCGGAAGCTGCTTGGGACCCTGCTCGCCGAGCACCGCGAGCGTGCCGGCAAGGGCGTCGACCTGGTCGCCACCGCCGGCGTGGCGCTGGCCGGGTGAGGCGGCTCCTCCGCTGGCTCAGGCGGTTCTGGCACCGGTGGGGGCGTCGACGCCCCCACCGGTTCGTGTGTCCGCTGTCTGGCACGGGGCGCCTGTGCCCCTTCCCCCACCACTGCGTGGACCGGCAGGACTGCGTCCGGTCCGGAGGCTACCCGCTCCCATGATCACGGTCACCCGCGTCAACGGCGCCATCAAGACCAAGCTGGACGTCAACATCGACCAGATCGTTTCGGTCGAGGACGCGCCGGCTGGTGGAGCGATGGGGACAGGTGCGCTGCTGAACACCGGCGGCATCCAGCTGACCTCGATCGCTGAGACCCGCGAGCAGGTTCGCACCCTGATCAAGGCCGCTCGCCAGGCTCGGGCGGCTTTGACGATGCCGACCCAGCAGATCACTGGGCCTGGCTTCGACCCGGCGGTCCTGGAGAAGCTGGCCAGCACGATCACCACGGCCGTCACCGAGGCGACGCTCGCCAACATCGTGGTCCAGGTGGAGCTGACCCCCAAGGTGACCGGCGTCAACCTGGCGGCCCGTGGCGGCTGACGAGCCGCGGGGCTACGACCCCAAGAAGCCGATGCCCCACCCACCCGTCCCACTGCACCGCCAACTGCCCCTGGCGGAGCTGACCGGGCCCTGCCCGATCGGGGGCCAGGCCTGCGATCACCAGGGGCTCTGCCACCGCTCGGGGCACTGCCTGGCTGAGCCACCTCCACCGACGACCTGACCACCCATGCTGGGCCTAGGGCCAGCGCTCACGTGAGCGCCGGCCCTTTGTCGCATGCTGCCTGACCCACTCAGGGTGCTCATCCCGCCACTCGGCCCAGCTCTTGTGGGTCAGCTTGTGCCGAATCCAGCGCGGGTGCTCAGGGGCAGGGGCGAACGGTGCCTCGCCACGCTCACACCGGCTACAGATCGACTCGCCCTCAGGCCCTGCGTGGCTGCGGTGCTTGCCGCAGAAGTAAAGCCCGCACCCGGCGTCTCCGCCGTACGGCTCACCGCCGCAGACAAAGCTTAACCCGCGGTCGATCTCAGCCCTGCACCCTGGGTGGTCGCAGTACGCTGGGACGCCGTACCCGATGTCCCGGTCCCACCGGCTGTCGTACCCGATGCTCCAGCCCATGTCATGGCTCCATGACGGCGAGGTAGCTCAGGAGGAAGACCCAGATGACGGCCACAGCCGCTACGGTCCAGGCGGCTCGGAACCACAGCCGGCTGTCCTGGTGGCCGGCCTGCCGCCGCTGGGCCGCGAACCAGTCCAGCGACACGCCAAGGATGATGAGGACCAGCAGCACCATCACCCCACCGGCCGCCTGCGTCGACGACAAGCTCATGTGTCTCCTCGCGTTCTCTGTCACTGGTTGTGGGGGACTTACAACATTACTCGCGAAGACTTCCAGGAGCTCTCGCGTATCCCTTGGTTTCAAGAAGATATATCCACGCGTGTCACGAGGAGCACGAACGCCGCGCCAAGGTGGAGCAGGGTCAGCCACCAGCAGAGGCGCTCTGCAGCGGCCCACGTGGAGTCCTCAGGGTCCTGAACGATCCGACGCCAGAGGGCCAAGAAAACGCCCAGCACCAGCAGCTGGGCGCCTCCGTGGATGAGCCAGAGGCTCAGATCAATGACGTGGGCTGGCCCCACTGCATCGCCTCGTCGTAGCAGGCCTGGAAGCCCACGGACGCCAGCATCCCCTGCGCCATCACGTGGGCCCTGACGCGGTGGAGCTGCTTGTTGACCTTACCGTGGGCGACACAGGGCGGGTGGTGCATGTCGCTGGCGGGCAGGCTCAGGGGGACGTTGGGCCATTGAAACAGGAACCAGCAGTCCTCGACGCCCACCAGCACCAGCGCACAGCCCCCGCCCTGCTGCCACTCGCTGAGGTGCCGCCGCTGCTCGGCGCTGCAGAGCCGGCCCACCCCCACGTGGGTCGAGCTCATGGCAGGCCACTCCGGGACGTACTTCAGCTCCAGCTTGGCTACGGCCCCGTTAAAGCAGACGTTGTAGTCCAGCTGCCCCTTCTTGAAGCCGTCCTGCACCTTCTCGACGACCCACCCACGGAGCGGGTTGTGGAGCTCTGACCGCAGCTCCTGTCCGAAGTCGGCCTCAGTCCGCATCGGCGAGCTCCTGGTCGAAGACCCAGGCGCGGAGCGCCTCCCACTCGTCGGCCGTGATGAGGACCCGGGTAGAGCCCGTCAGGGTGTTGTGCTCGCCAGCGCGGTTGAGGACCCGCTGCACGGCGGCCTTGGCCCGCTCAGCCCTGGTCAGCTCAGCCACAGCGAGCCTCCTGACGCTGCTGGTGAAGGGCTCTCAGGTCCAGATGATCAACGTGCTGGCCCTTGAAGGTGTGCCGGTACTGATGCCACCCTTGGAAGTTGCTGACGTCGCGATACTCCCGGGCCTCGTACTCATCCAGAGCCTTAGCCTGGTGCTCCAGCGGGCTCCAGTGGCCGTTCTCTACCAGCTTGTTGTGGACCCGGATGTCGTCCTCCAGCCAGCTTGTCTCCGACTGGCGGGTGTAGCTGGTCCGAGCACAGCGGGCAGCTGAGATCTGCAGGCGCCGATTGATCGGCAATTCTGCCGCGTCGATTGGGCTGTCGGCGAATGGCAGATGCCAGTCATCGATCTTGCGCTGCACTGGGGTTGAGTGGACGTAGCGGTCGAGCATCAGGTCCGCGAGCGCCTGCAGCTCAGGCTGCGCCAGCGGGCTGCAGCGGAGGTGAAAGAAGTTGGCCCACTCCGTCGCCGTGACCAGGCACGTCATGTGCATGAACGGCTCCAGCACCCGGTTAGCGACCTGCTTGTGCAGCCCCAGGTTCGCCAGGGTCCTCGCGGCCTCGCACGCCTGCCGGGCAGCGTCCAGCCAGGCGGCCTGGGCCTGACGCGCCAGGTCACCCGACAAGGGCTGACCGGCCTGCATCCCCTTCTGGTTGGTGCCCCACTCGACCGGCATGGCGGGGTTAGCCTCCACCGCCATGATCATCCGCTCAATGGGGATCGCCCGGCTGGAGGCGGAGTTCCGGCTGAATAGCCGGTGCGTCAGCAGCTCCGCGTGGATGAACCTGGGGTACGTGAGGAGCATCGTGGTGATGCGGTCCTCTGTCGCCGTGTTCAGGCTGTCGGCGACCACCTCAGCCGTGATCATGCCTTGCCCTCCAGCTTGCGGATCTCACGGTCCAGGTATTGGCGGGCCTTCTTGAGGTCCTCCAGCTCCTTCTCCGGCGTCGCCTGTCGATGCGCCCGGCTGATGTACTTGGCCGCGTTCCACCGGAGGGCGTAGGCCTCCAGGCCCCATGCCTCGAGGCAGTTCCACGTCTCGTGGGTGGTGTCACCGCCATAATGCTGAGGGTGCACGACGCGTTCTGGCGCCTTGCAGACGTGCTGGGCGCTCTCCATGACCTGGCGGCACTTGTTGCAGGTCGCCAGCGTGCGGCTGATTGTGACGTCCATGTCGGTAACCACGTCACCGCACCAGGTGGGTGACGCCAAGGTGGAACTGCACCTTGCGGCCGCGCTCGTTCATGGCCGCCAGCAGCTGGTCACCGTCCATGTCCGGCGCCAGCTGGTACATGGCGACGTCGTCCAGCAGCTCGATCGGGCGCATGTCGCGGTACTCGTCCGCGTACACCAGCACGTCGACGGAGCTGTTCAGGATCAGCTTGGCGCAGCCCTCGCACGGGCTGCAGGTGCTGACCATGATCAGGTCCCGCGTCTTGCCCGTGAAGGGGGCCTTGATGAGGGCGTTGACCTCGGCGTGGAGGCAGCCACAGTTGCCCTCGTCCGGCCGGTCGCAGGTGTTGGGGAGCCCACGCGCGTTTCCGTTGTAGCCCAGGGCCACCACGGTGTGCATCGTGTAGTCCCAGATCATGGTGCCCACCTGCCGACGCTCGCAGGTGCTGCGCTGGGCGATGAGGCGGGCCATGTTCATGGCCACCTCGATGCGGGTGGGGCGGAGGCGTGCCTTCAGCTCACGCTCGGTCATCGTCAGGCTCCAGGTCGAAGGGGGTCAGCTCCAGCTGCAGGGCCATCGTGACCTCGAGGTTCCCTGTCGCGGCGGCCTTCAGGTTGGCGATCTGGTCTGGCGGTAGGACCCTGCCCCAGTGCTCCGGGGGCAGGACCACCTTGTACCACTGCCCGTTGGTGAGCTTCAGGGCGATCGCGAGGACGCCGGGGGTCTGACTCATGCGGGCTGCGCCTCGGTGCCCTCGAGCCACGCCGGGTTGTCGTCGATCAGCTCCGGCGTCAGCTTCAGCGGCTGGCTCACCGGGATCCCGGGGCGGAGGTACAGCTCCTGCCAGCGGGCCCACCGGGCCTCGATGAGCACCTTCTCCTCGGCCCGGATCGTGCCAAAGTTCATCGCGCGGTAGAACACCGCGTAGGTGATCTCCCGCTCCAGGCCTAGGTTACGCTGGACGTTCTTGATGTCGCCGAACAACGCCCGCATCCGGGTGATGATGTCCAGGTCGACGACGCGGTCTCGGATGGCGACGCGGCCCATGGTGTCCTCGTGTGGTGACGCTAGGGTGAATCTACGCTACGTGGGTGTTGACGTACATGCCGACGTCAGAAGCCTCGGGCACCACAGTCGTTACACCACCAGTCATCGACACAGCCGGTCTCGTAGTCCTTGGTAAAGCCGACGTGGGCGGTAGGGTGGTGACAGTGCCGCTGTCGCCAGCGCTGCAGGCGACGCTGCCGCGGGGTCATCAGCCGGAGAAAGAAGCCGCGGTCCTCAGGCCGAAGCCCCTTGGGCCCGGCGAAGCGGCTCACTCCAGGTGCTGGTCGCGTAGTCGTCGTTACGACGCCACCGTGAGACGACCTTGTACGGCTCTGGCAGGTCGTAGGGCCGCACGACCACGTAAAGGCTGGCCGTGCGGCAGAACTCCTGTAGGGCCAGCTCCTCCTTGGTGTCCAGCCGCCCGGTCTGCGCGTAGGAGCGTCGGGCGGCCAGCATCAGCCGCGCATACTCACGCCGCCACCAGGCTCGTAGTCGCCGGGCACGTGCCCCGTTGCGGGCACGCATCAGAGGAGCCGCGTGCTGAAGGTCCGCGGCGTGGCGCTGTACTCCGTAATCGGGGACCTGAGGATCTGCCGCCACTGCAGGACGTTCTCCGCCCGCTCACGCTCCCACTCCGGCGCACGCAGCACCCAGGTGTCCGGGTTCATGTGGCCCTTGAGCCGGCGGTGGTCGTCTAGCGGCAGGCAGATGTCCCGCCAGCACCCGGTCGCCGGGATGCCACCGATCGTCTCGACGACCTTGACCAGCTTCCCCTTGTCGAGCCGGACCGTGTCCCCAGGCTTCGGGGCCTCACGCGGCGGCTCACCCCAGCCCTCGCCGTAGACCTGATACCTGGGGTCTGTCGTCCACTGCCTGGCCATGCTCATGAGCGGGCCTCGGTTGAGGTGGTCGAGGGGGTGCTCGCCGAGCTCGGCGAGGAAGGTGAGCTGGGGGCCAAACCAGCTGCCTGCCATCGTGCCAGATCCTCCGGGGTGACGAGGCGCCTGAGGGCGCCCCGGTAGCCTGCCAGGTAGCCCTGGCTCCAGGGGTCGTCGAAGCTCTCCGCCCCGCGTCGCCGCTGCACGAGCTGCCTGACTGCCTCCTTGTTGCCGATGTCGAGCGCCTTCGCCAGGTCGTACGCCGCCTGCTCGCCGGCCTGCTGCCCCTGGAACCAGAGGTATGGCTTCTGCTCGGTCATAGCGGCAAGGTCAGCTGGGTGGTGAGTAGGGTGAGGACCTCCTGCCAGTACTGCCTGGCGGCCTCGTCCCTGGCGTTGTCGACGAGGCCTCGCATCCGCTTCACCAGCGCCTCTGGCTCGCGGAACCACCGGCGCAGCTCCTTCACCTGCTGCGCCGGCGTCTTGCCATCCACCTTGATGCCGCGCCATTGCTCGGCCACGGGGCTGCCTCCTGAAGTGAGGTGGGGTGTTACCACGTATGAATATAACACGCGATAACACCCCACGTACATCCCGACGTTGTGCAGGCCGTCAGCTGCGCCGCAGCTGCAGCTCCAACTCCAAGGCGCCAATGTGCACGTACAGCTCACTCATCAGCTCGTTGGCATCCCGCAGCGCCTTCTCGCGGCGGTCGAGCTCATAGGCTTCAGAGGCTACCTCCAGTCGCCGACGCAGCTGCTCCAGCTGCTGGGTGACCTGGTCCATGTCAAGCCGCCTGGCAGGCGGAGGCAGCGGATCAGGCGGCTCGGTCTCGGCGGGTACTGGGCTCCACCGACCCGGTTGCGCCAGCGCCTTGAGGTCCTTGCTGGTCGGCTTCCAGTTGACGGGCACCTCGATCAGTGGCTTGTCGGACACGCGTGCGGGCTCGTTCTGGCCGGTTGTGCCGGCAGGCGGGGTCTCGCGGGGCTCGTGCATGGCAGCTCCTAGTTGGTGTGGGCGACGGCGGCGAAGTCCTCGGCCTTCAGCTTGGTGGTGTGCCCCCAGTTGGGGCCGAGCTCGAGCTCGGCGATGATGGGGACCTCGAGCTGGTAACCTTCCATGATGTCCTTGATGTCCCTCGCTACCCTGAGCCCAGAGTCGCCACGTGGGATGGAGAAGTCAAGCTCGTCGTGGACCGTGAGGTGCATGATCGTGGTCCGCCAGTCAATGGCGCGGTTGACCTCGACCATCGCCTTCTTGATCAGGTCGGCGGCGGAGCCCTGCAGGACCTTGTTCAGGGCAGTGTACGTGCGGTCCCAGCGGAACCGCCCACGCTCGTCACGCCGAGGCTGAAAGCGGCAGATGCGCCCGCCCCAGGTCATCATGAACCCGCGGGCGTCGCCCAGGTTCATGGCGCGGTAGTACGCGCGGCTGGCCTCAGGCACCCGCTGGTCGTACTGCTCGATGAACTGCTTCGCCTGCTCCAGCGAGCAGCCGATGGTCATGGCGAGCTTGGCCGCCCCAGCGCCATAGACCTTGGCGAAGTTGATGTTCTTGGCGGCCTTGCGCGGGAGGCCCGTCATCGCCGCTACCATGTCATGGAAGTCGATGTGCGGGTTCTGGCGGTAGGCCTCCTTGAGCTGGCCCCCGGCGTAGTGCGCCAGTAGCCGGTACTCGATCTGGCTGTAGTCAGCCTTCAGCCACTGGTGGTCCGGCGTCTTCGGCCTGAACATCGACCGGATCAGCGGCGCCAGCACGTCGTCGCGGCTGGGGATGTTCTGGGCGTTGAGCCCGCCCGAGCTGCTGAAGCGCCCGGTGATCGTGCCCCCGAAGTCGCTGGTCAGTGGCCAGAAGTTCGGGTGGATCAGCTCCTCGTCGGTCAGGTTCGCGAGGATGTACCCGCCGATGAAGGTGTCGATGTAGTGGTCAAACTGACGCAGGCTCCGGATCAGCTTGCCCACGTCGTGGTCCAGCGACAGCAGGAACTCCTTCTTGAACGACGGGTTGCCGACGGCGTCCGGGTTCTTCAGGAGCATCTTCGCCGTGGGCTTGTTCCTGGGGTACAGGAGGCCGAGGCGGTCAAAGAGCTTGGCCAGCTGGGGCCCTGACATGACGTTCCGCTCGTCAGGCTCGGTCATCGCCTCCCAGCGGGCCTGGGCCTCTACCTGCTGCTCACGCAGCTGGTTGCGGACCTGGTGCACGCGGGCCACGTCGATGGGCACGCCGGCCAGGTACATGTTGACCAGGACCGGGATGACCTCCATCTCCAGCTGGTAGATGGCGGTGAGGTCGGTCGTGTCCCCAGGGTGCCGGCTCAGCCTGATAGGCTTGCTGAGCTCCGGGTGCTTCAGGTCCCACAGGTCCAGGGTGTCCTGGGCGTCCGCGCTGCCGTAGGGCGCCACGACGTCGCCAGGGGCCCACCAGTACCGGCTTGCCTGCACCTCGCGGGTGGGCTTGCCGCCATAGCGGTCGGCCAGGTACTGGTTCAGCGCCTTGTCCGACTTCTCGCGATTCAGGTACCGCTTGAGGCGCCCGCCAAGGCTCGTGTCCTGCTCGTGCTCGTCCAGCAGGGAGCACACAGCCCCCGCATCGTGCACCTCACAGTCGACGTAGACCCCAACCTTGCGCAGCATCCGGAGGTCGAACTGCGCATTGAACCAGATCGACTTCTTGGCCGGGTCGCGCAACTCTGCCCGGGCCCAGCGCCTGACCTCGTCGATGGAGCAGTTGTTGCCCCCGTCGCGGTGTCCCCAGGCCAGGTACACCTTGTTGCCGTCCGGTGTGGCGATGCCCATGCCCACCGGCTTGTCCTGGTACCTCGTGCCCGTGGTCTCGGTGTCTGCCCCAAACCGGTCGAAGCGGCTCAGCTCCGGGAAGGTGACGTCAGCCATGGAGCTTCACCCAGAAGGTCACTCCCAGGAGGCGCTGCACCTCGGTGGTGCCCTTGTCAGGGATGACGCCCACGTACCGAGGCCGGCGCCACCTGGTGGGCGCCTTGGTCATGGGCTGGGTCGAGATGCGCCAGTGCCCCAGGCGTCGGTCGTACCCCAGCACCGAGGTTACCGCGTACGCCGCCGGCTTCTTGCCCTTGAAGGCCGCCACAGGCTCCCCGATCACGGGCCTGGGGGCGGGTCCATCAGGCTCATAGCGGCCTCCTGGTGTATCAGGGCCCAGACGCGGCCGGCCTTCTCGGCGCTGTCCGAGGTCAGGGCGCAGCCAGCTATCGCGATCACCCATCGCAGGTCCTCCGTCGAGACCATCATCATCGGGTAGCTCTTGACCGAGGCCTGGCTGTAGGCAACCATCAGCCGCCAAAGCGCCTGACAGGCGGCTTGGTCGTCGACCGGCCCCAGCTCCGAGACCTCGTACTCGTCAGACACGACGCCCGCCGATCAGGTTGTGCTGCTTGAGGTACTCCCGGCTGGCCGCCAGCAGCATCCCGTGCCGGATGAGCAGGGGCGTCAGGTCGCGCAGCTCCCGCAGGTAGACCGCCAGCACCCGGCCTTGCAGGTTCCGGCCACGCGGGATCACCGCCATGCGGGCGAGCTCGACCTCCGCCGCCATCAGCGCCTCCGCCAGGCTCGACACCAGGAAGTGGTTCACGTCCAGCTCCGGGTCTCCCAGGGGCTGCTCGTCGCGGACGGCGAACAGCTCCCGCTTCCCCTCGAGCAGCCGGGCCCAGGCCTCGGCGGCTGCAACCTCGACCTGGCTCATGGGGCCTGCTCCAGCTGGCGCTGCTCGTACAGGCCGCGGTAGGGGTGGTAGAGGTGACCATAGTCCTTGGTGAACCGGCTGGCGAGCAGCAGCAGGTACCCACCCCAGGGGTCTGGCAACGCGGCGGCGTTGGGCAGCACCCACTGGTTGATGCTAGCCTCGGTCCCGTGGATGGTCTCCTGCATCAGGGCCAGGTTCATCGCCATCGCCTGGAACATTGCCGGCATGGGGGTCAGCGCCGGGCTGTGTGGCGTCTCGACGAAGAGGTCGCTGGCGTAGAGGTTCTGGGCCTTGGCGTAGTCCTCGGCGTAGAGGTGCATGGACCCGACGTTGTGGATGTACTCCCCGACCCCGACGCCCAGCTCCGCCGCCATGAGCCGCTGCAGCTGGGTGAAGGTGAAGAGGTCGTACGGCAGGCCCAGCCACGCGTCGTTCGACCGCATGGTGACGATCAGCCGCAGCTGGTGCTGGCGCAGCAGGAACTGCAGGCTGAGCGTGCAGGGGGTGTCCTTGCTCTCGGTGGGCCGCGGTCGCCAGAGGTTGATCACAGCCTGCCGGGTGTCCGGGTCCTCCTGCAGCTTGCGCTTGACCCACCACCACTGGTCCTTGAGCGGGGGCCCGTAGGCACCGGGCAGGACCCCCTCCTCGGCGTAGTTCCGGATCTGCCTGTTGTAGGGGGCCAGGAACTGCAGGTCGTTCAGCCCCAGCGCGATCCACACCCACTCGGCCACCGCGAACTGGTGGTTGAGGTTGCGCACCGGGTGGCTGACGATGTTCAGGTCCGGGTACAGCAGCACCAGCTGCACCCCGAGCCGCTCATACGTGGGGCGCCCGCGAGGGCTGACGATGGGGGCGCCCAGCAGGTCGTCGAGCACCCGGCGATAGAGCCGGTCGGCGGTGGTCTCGTGGAGGTGCATCTCAGGCTTCGTAGGTGGCGAGAAGGTCCAGCAGGGGGTACCTGCTGTGGGTCTGGAACCGCTTGTGATACTGCGGGTGGTGGACCTTGTGGTATATCGCCGTTTGATCCAGGCCTTGCTTGTGGCACCAGGTCGCGGCGACACCGCCCATGGCGATGATCTGACGCCACCGCTGCTGCTTGAGCCAGGTGGCGTCGTAGGACCTGCCGTCCGGGTCCATCGCGTTGGCCCAGTACAGGGCCTTCTCGCTGACCTTGGCGTGGTCCAGCAGCTGCGCCAGCCAGACGGAGCACCCACCGGCCCCGACGAAGGGCCACGGGCTTCCCCAGCGTTGATTCACCTGCTCGCCGACCAGCAGGGTTGAGACACCTGGCTGGTACCAGCCGACGCCAGGGCCTGCCCGGTACTGCAGCAGGAAGTCGGTCACTGCCGACATGCGGTCCAGCCGCTCCTCTGGGCTGTCGTGCGTGTAGTCGTGCCGGATGGTGGGGATCACCGGGTTCAGCCGCTGGTAGCTCTCGTACACCTGCCGCAGCCGGTCCTCGTGCTGCACGTACTCCTGGCCCTTGCGCTGCCGCCAGTTGTCCCGCACGGTCTCCCAGGCGGGCAGGCAGATGACGCAGTAGCTGTTGAGCCGCAGCAGCACCCGGTCCAGCATCCGCTGGCGGGCTGCCCCCAGCGTGTCCAGGCCGCGCATGACCGGCCCGTAGATCCGCTCCCCGTAGTGGAAGCGGTCGATGATCACGGGGCCCGTCGTCTCGGCGTACTGAGAGGTCGTCAGCAGCAGCTTCATGCACTGGTCGAAGGCCCCCAACGGCCCTGGCTTGCCCAGGTGCACCAGCAGTGCCGTAAGCCCCCTGGCCTTGTACAGCTCGGCCAGCTGCCCCTGCAGCGTCGTCTTGCCGGCGCCGTCTGGACCCTCGAGGAGGATGAGGGGGTGCATCAGTCTGGTGCTCCGGCCAGCTCAGCCCGCGCGTCGCCCTCCAGGACGCGTGCCTGGTAGGCGATGTGGCGCAGGAGCGCCTCGAAGACCAGCCGCTCGATCTGCGGCGGCTTCCAGCCGGCCGGCTTGACCACATCGTAGGCGCTGCCGCGCTTGGAGTCCGTGACCGCCTGCGCCCGGACCTTCGCCATGTTGGCTGCCTGCACGAGGTTCCAGCCCTCGTTCCACGGGAACCCGTGGAGGTACGCCGTCCCAATGGCGACGTAGACCAGGTCCAGCAGGGCGTCGAAGGCCTTGGCCAGGTCGCCGGCCTCGATCGCCTCGCGGTACTCCTCCAGCTCCTCGTACATGAAGTTCTGCCTGAACCCCTGCACCTCCGGTGTCAGGAAGACCGGGTGCGCCGGGCCCTCCAGCCCGAACTTCTCGTGGAAGTCCACGATGTCCTGATAGTGGCTCTGGACCATGCTCCCCTCTCGATTGTCTGGTGGTGCACTCTGGGCCCTACGACCATCGAAGACGAGCGAGGGCCAGGGGCACGTGCCCCTGGCCCTTCGCCGACGCGCCGGCTCAGGCGCGCGCCTTCTTGTTCCGCTTGTCCTTGCGGTCCTCGGGCGTCGCCGACGCGACCGGCTCGGCCTCGGTCAGCGCCTCCTCGGTCTGCGGCGGCGCGGCCACCGACTCCTCGGCGCTGGCGACCTGGGCGACCTCGGCCGGCGGCTGCTCGCCGGGGGCGTCGTTGACGACCGGGGCGCCGTCCGGGCTGGCCTTCTTCGCGCGCCGCTTGGTCGTGGACTCGTCGGCCTGGAGCCGCCCGTCCTTGACCATGTAGTAGCGGTAGTACTTGATGTGGTTGTCGTCGGCCTTCGCCTCGGGGTTGTGCGCCTTCACCGCCGCGAGGATCTTCTCGTTCGAGTCGCCGGCGAGGAGCCCGTTCTCGATGATCGACTTGATGGTCGTGCGCTTCGCGGGCGCGGTTGCGGTCCCGCCCTGCTCGTTGCTCTGCTCCGACATTCTGGCCTCCCTCAGTCGCTGTTGCTGGTTGCGTTCCACGGACACCGGCACCATCACGCCCTTGATGGTGTACCACTCGATAAGCACCTGCCCGAGCACCACCTGCAGCATCCGCTCGAAGTTGCGGGTGCCATCCAGGTCCTTGCTCAGCTCGCGGTACACCCGGATGACGTCCCCGGCGTTCCGCCTGAGCAGCCGCTCGTTGTACTCCAGGGTGAAGCCCTGGCCCTGGAAGAGGTGGACGATCACCCCGCTGATCGTCGCGGGGCCTAGCGGGGCCCTGACGTCGATGACGTCCTCGGCCCTTTCACGGTACTTGAGCAGGCTCACGGTGGCTCTCCACTCTTGGGCGTGAGATGCAGTGGTTGTGGTTGTAATTTAACCACTCACCACGTGGAAGTACATACCGAACTTTTCGCAGCAGCGCCTGGCTGTCGTTAGCTCGCTGGGCTCGCCTGGTAGCAGCCCCGCTCCTCAACGAGCCGGTTGTACGCCTCCTTTACCGCCTCCTTGAGGTCCCACCAGTCTGCGGCGATCAGGTGCGCCGCCCTGTTCATCGACATGGTCACATCGATCCCTGGCCCCTTGTAGCGCACCACGATCAGTACCAGGGCGAGCCCGCAGCGCCGCCGCAGCTCGACCCGTGGGTCCTTGCCCTTGACGAGCCTGGCCCTCCACCGCAGCTGGTCGGCCTCCGACATGTTGGGGACATACGTGCCAGGGACGCCGCTGTCGGACTGGTAACGCTCGGCGCGCTCCTCCGCGATCATCACCTTGGCAGGCTCCTCCCACATCAAGTGGATGGTCACCGCTGGCTCCTCGGCGGCCAGATCACCCCGTCACAGCGGCGGTCGCGGCACTTGAAGTCCGGGGCCCTGGGGTTCCGCTTGCTGAGGCGGTTATCCCACATCTTGCCGCCGCACTCCGGGCAGGGCTGCTCCTCGTGGTCATCGTCCAGCAGGACGGGTTCACTTGGCCGGTTCATTGGTCCTCCAGTAGGTAGTACGCCACCCCCAGCCGGCCCTGTGCCAGCAGGGTCCCCACCGCCTCCGCGACACGCTCGTAGGGCTCGACGATGAGGTCGGACAGCTCTGGCACCGTGCGCCGACCCCCATCGTCAAGGGTCTCCTGCACCTGGGCCAGCAGGTTCGCGGGTGTCATCACCGATGTCATCGCCACGTCATACCCAACACCATTGGCCAGCTGTAGGCGGTCACCAGGCTGCCTGACAGGCGCGGCCGCCTCCTCGCACAGGTGGGCGATCACCTCCTGCAGCCGCTTGATGAGGATCGTCAGCAGCACCTTACCGGCTGGTCCCTGGTCCTTCATCGTGGCCTGGATCCCCGGTAGGATCATCCGCTCCAGGAAGACGCTGTCCGGCCCCTGCAGGGCCTTGGCGTAGTCCTCCGGGCTGATGGGGGCCTCCAGCCGCTTGAGCTTCCGTGTCCTGGCGCTCATCGCGCCACCAGCTGGAACCTGTCCAGCCCCCAGGGGTCACCACGATGCGGGGTCCAGTTGCGCGGACATGGTGAGTCGTGCATGGGGCCATCACCACACGTACAATGATCGTTCAGCCAGTACACCAGCTTGCCGGTCTTGATGGCGTGGTCAACCTCACGCTTGGTCGACGCCCCGATATAGCCGCCGACGTTGACCACGTAGATCGCGTCGGACATGTCGATCTTGCGTAGATGCAACCAATCTAGCCGCTCCTTCTCTGCCGGCGTCGGGGTGTACTGGACTCCATCCGCGTGGCTGAACCACCCGACCGACAGCACCACGACGCCGGCCATCGTGAGCTTGAAGTTGGCCTCGATGAACTGGTCCTTGAACTTGGTGCTGCCACAGAGGGTCACTACCTCCGGGATCCTCAGCACCTCCGGGTTGTGCTGCGGGTAGTTGTTCATCGCCCTTGGGTCTTGAGGTACCCGATGATCGTCTGCAGCCGATCGATCATGATCCCCATCGCCAGACCGTCGAGGTACGACAGCTGACGCTGCTGCGCCTGCATCTCGGGGAGCTGAAGCGCCAGGAAGTCGGAGTCTGACATCGTCTCGATGCCAGCCCGCATGGCGCCTAGCTCCTCCTCTGAGGTGAACTCGGACGCGCCCATCAGGGGGCCTGGCAGTGCCAGATGTTGTTCCGCGCGTGGTCCGGGAACAGGGGTGCCAGGAAGTTGGCCATCACCTCCTGGCCGAGGTAGCCGCGCAGCCGCTCGTACGTGTACCACAGGGCGTTGGCGTTGACCTGCGCCTGACCGCCCTTGGCCTGCTCGGCCTTGATCGCCCGCTTGATGTCGTTGTGGTTCGCGAACGTGCCCCAGCGCTCCACGACCTTGAGCCCGGCCGACTCCATCGCCTGCTGCAGCTCCGGGATCGTGTACTCGTGGATGTGGTTCTTGGCCCGGGCGCCGTCGAACACGGGGGTTGAGAGCAGGAGGCTGCCACCCGGCGCCAGGCACTCGCGGAAGCAGCCCAGCAGGTGCGCGCCCTCGGACGGCGGCATGTGCTCGATCACCTCGAAGTTGGTGATCAGGTCGAAGCCCACCGGTGCCCGCTCTGCCTTGATCCTGGGCCACTCCGTGAGGAAGTTCGTGTTCGGGTACAGCCTGGTCCGCTTGTGTCTGGTCGGCTTGATGCTGTTGAGGTCGACGCCGGTGTAGCTCTTGGCGATCCCGCCCTCGCAGCCGCCGATGCCACCGAACAGGATGTCGCGCAGCGGGCGGTCGGGCCCACAGCCGACGTCCAGCACGTTGGTCTCCTCGTGCCGGATAAAGTTCCGCCACGCGAAGCCCCACCTGAGGGCGTGGGCGACGTAGTCCCGGTGCACGACCTGGGCGTCCGGGTCCAGGAACGTCTGGTCGAAGGTTCGAGCCTCCTCCGCCGTGCCACGACGCGTGGGCTGGCGAAGCTCCTCAGGCAGTGCCGTGTTGACGGTCATGTCAATCCTGGTGAATTGTGATGTATGTGATGCTTCGCGCGCCTGCCGCTATGTCACTCGACGCGCATCCCTACATCCACGGGCTTACCACACTGTGTGCAGACGTAGAAGCGCAGTGAACCACGGCGCGCCTCCTTGGCCTCAATCAGCCCATGCTCAGGGCAGATGCCGATCAAGCCCTGTGGTTCGTCCTGGTCCATCACACCTCCGGGGCGTGCGCCGGGTAGAACGTGTGCGGGTGATCGCAGTCGCGGCTGATGCAGTAGCCGTGAACGTCGACCTGGATGAGCCCGCAACCCTCGCAGATGACGTTAGCGGCCATGCCCTGATCCCACTGCTCCTGGGTCGTGCACCCCTGCATGTCGCCACGCCCGGCGGCATAGTCACCGCCGGGCAGGCCCTGCTCCTCGGTGCACTGGCGACAGAACTCCGCCATCAGGGACCGTCCTCGACATCCTCCTCGTCGAACTCGCTGCCGTACCCGTCGTCGTAGTCCTCGTCGTCGGTCTCCTCGATCTCCACCGACTCGACCTCCTCGCCGTCATCATCGGCGTCGTCCGACGCGTCGGGGTCATCGAGCAGGTCCTCGCTGCCCGGCAGCTCGTCGTCCTCCGACTCGGGCTCCGTGGTCAGGTAGTGGTCGAGGTCCCGCAGCTGCTGGCGATTCATCCACGTCATGTCACCGCCTCCCATAAAAGAGGGGGTTCTCACCCCCGACGATGGTCAGCCGCTCCTTGGCGCGGCTGACCCCCACGTAGAACACCCGGCGCTCGTCGTCCGGGTTCTTCTCGATCGCCTCCAGCACCCGCCGGCTGGCGGCGGTCAGCAGGACCACGTGGGCTGCCTCCGCCCCCTTCGCCGCGTGGATCGTGCTGAGCCGCACCCTGGGCTTGCCCTTGATCGCCGCAGCCCCAAAGCGCCGGATGATCCCACGCAGGTAGGCCCGGTCGTCTGGCCGAATCGCCTGGAACGCGTCGAACCAGGGCCCGTCGGTCGTCAGCCCCAGCGGGCGCAGCTGCTCCAGGCTGTACTCGCGCCGCCAGTTGAAGCTGCCACGGCGGCTGGTGGCCTGCTTCAGCTGGTCGGTGATGCCTACCCCAGTCGCCAGCCCATCGAAGATCGGGCGCAGGTCCTTTCCAGGCAGGGTCTCGCCTTTGCGCAGCCGCTCCCAGGCCAGGATTGCGGCGCCCCACTCTGCCCCAGGGGCTGGTTTGTCGTTCCGAGTGTAGGGGAGCCCTTGTAGCCGGATCTCGGCCTCCAGGTCCGAAGCCAGGTAGTGCTGGCGGTATAGCACCAGGGTGTCCTGTTCCTCGGTCAATTTGATGAGGCTGGGCTCGACAGCCCAGGCGACCTGGCCCTCTTGCCCGTTATGAACCCAGTCCTTAGGAAAACGCCGAGTGATACGATCGCACAGGGCGCGGGCCTGCGCGTACACAGCGCGGGGCAACCGATGCGACACGCCCAGCACATGTGGTTCGCCAGGATGATCGATGAACCCCTGTGGATCAGCGCCGGCCCATGTAAAGATGCCCTGATCATCGTCGCCAGCCAGGACGAGCTCAGCGGCGTTCCGGGACAGCTGTTGAAGGGCCCGCCACTGGAGGAGGGAGAGGTCCTGGGCCTCGTCGACGAAGACGACGTCGACGTCCAGCGGTTGAAGGGGCTGCTCAAGCAGGTCGGTGAAGTCGAACACTGCGTTGCGATCCTTCCAGCGGCCGTACTCACGGACGAAGCGGCGTAGGTCGGCCTGGGTGAGGTCGTCGTCAAACCACCCCTGGCACGCCTGTTCCACAGACTGTAGGCGGTGTCGCCTGACGTGGTCGAACTGGAGGAGCCGGTCACCGACCTCACCCCCAAGGGGCATGTCCAGCATGTCGTCGTCGGCGTGACGTTGCCGGAACGTGAACTGCACGTTGAGCCGCTCAGCGAGCTCCCGCAGGTCCTGTGGCCCGCGGATGATCGCCGACGAGGTCAGGTTCAGCTCTCGGTAGCAGAGCGCGTGCAGGGTCTTGAAGTTGACCAGGTCGTCATCGGTTAGCCCAAACCGGGTTACGGCACGTGTTTTGGCAACGCGCCGCGCCTCCACCGTAAAGGCTAAGAACGCAATACGACTTGCTGGGACACCTTGAGCCAGCTTCTCCTCCAGCATGTCCAGCAGCCGGCTGGTTTTGCCCGTCCCCGGGGGCCCGAAAAGCTTGACTATACGCACGGAACAGGCGGCGTTTGAGGTGGGCGGTGGTCGTGATCGGTGGGTCGTCGATGGACGCGGGGTAGAACCGCCAGTTCTCCTGGCCTGTCTGGCCCCACAGCTCCCAGACCCAGCTCTTCACTTCGACAGCACCTCGTGGGTAGAGCCGTCCGGCTCGAACGCCATCAACTTCAGCTCGCCGCCGCCGGTCTCGCAGGTGTACAGCGCCGCGACGCCGTGAAACTTGCGGACGTTCAGCGTCTGCCGCTCGTCGGCAGCGGTCTTGACCTCGATGAGCTGCCCCTCGAGCTCCAGGAACCCGGTATCCATCGGTGACTCCATGGTTGGTGAACTCTCACACTCTCGAGGGGTAAATGTAACACGCCGGGTGCATGGAGGAGAATACCTGCATTACATGCGTGGGGGTACCTCAGCGAGGTGGCCGTTGTCCTCCTCGACCGGGATGTCGTTCTTTGGGATGGGCACGTGCCAGGTGCGGATCTGGTCCCCCTTCTGGCTGATGTATCCGTGGTCGACGCCGACCTTACGCAGCAGCCCATAGATCACGCTGCTCTCGGTCGGGCGAAAGCGCTTGCGCTCCAGGAAGGCGATGAACGCCGTGGACTTGAAGTGCACCCGGCCGTTGAACTCCAGGGGCAGGCCTAGGCGCAGGTCCTCGACGGTGGTGGCGTTCCGACGCCGCTGGAGGTACTCGCCCAGCAGGTTCATGAACTGGCCAAACTCACCGGCATCCTCGGGCGCTTCGACGATCGTCAGGTCCGCGGTCAGGCTGACCAGCGTCTCGTCCCACTCCGTCTGCTTCAGCAGCGGGAAGATGCGGTTGCGCTTCTCCAGGACCACCCGCCTGAAGCGGGGGAGCTGCATCAGGTCCTCGGTGGCCAGGTCAACGTCCAGGCCATCGACCGTGAGGATCCACCTGGGTGGGTCTGAGGTGACCTTGCGCAGGCCGCTGAGCTTGGGCATCGCCTGCCCCAGAAGCTGCTTGCGCATGGCGCCGACACCATAGCGGCGCGTCTTGCAGACCTTCTTGTCGCAGTGGGGCTTGAGCGGAATCTCCTCGCACTTGAAGCTGTAGGCCCGCTTCGCCACGGACTTGGCGACCGCCCGCACCTCTGACTCCTCCAGGGGTGGGTCGAAGTGGTCCTCGCTGTTCAGCTCCAGCAACAGCTGGGTGAACTCCTCGACGCCAGGCTTCTGGGTCAGGTCGAGGGGGCCACCCTCCCGCTCCTCGTCCACGACCATGTAGCGGTACATGGTGGCCAGTGCCACCATGGTCATGTTCCGGCCTCCCTCAGGGATGCCAAGGCTCATGATGCTGTTCAGGCAGGGTGGCCCCTCAGGGAACATGCCCCCGGTTGCCTCGACCGCCTCTAGCTCGACCGGGCTGATGCGCTGTCGCTCAGCGTAGTCGAGGAACTGCTCGAAGCTCAGCGGGAGGCCGTCGGCCTTGATCGCTACCCGCTCGATGGTAGCCTTCCCGAGGGCGCCCCAGTATGGGAGGCTGATCCAGTTGCCTTGCTCGGTAGACTGGAGCCTGTCGGCCTTGGGGAACACCTCGATGGTGCGCCCGTCAGGGTTAGACTTGAGCCCAAGGCTGTTATGCCAGCTCTTAAGCTTGGCCCTGACCAGCTTCGTGGGCGCCGCCTCCCGCAAAAACAGGAAGAGGTGGGCGCCGCCAGAGCGGCTGCGGCAGACGACAAGTGGAAGGTTGGCGTGCTCGATGAGGCTGGCGATGGCCGCATGGTTGACGGTGGTGTCATCAACGTCGACGACCCCAAAGTACGTGGTGTTGTCGAGCTGGTGCGGGATCATCCCCAGCCAGGGGGTCCCTCCAGCGAGGTGGCGGGTCCACTCTGCGTCGCCGGCGGCGCGCTTGACCGTCCACCCTTGATGCCCCTCCGTCCGTGCTGGATCAAGCTGTCCATGGGTCGTCTCACGCCCGCGGAATAACCGCTGGAAGCGCTCGACGGGGTTGAGCTGGGGCACTCTGTCAGCTCCTACAGCGTCAGCAGGTGGTAAGGCGCCACAGCGCCGGTGACCAGAGGGTCACCGGCGCTGTGCGTAGATGTGCGTTGTGAATGTAGCACGCCGGGAAATCCCGGGGAACCGCTCACATCCGCGGGCCCGCCTCCTCGACGACGCCCTCGACCACGGTCTCCTGCATTGCGTTGAAGTCGGCACCCTTCGCGCCGGCGGCGACCTGCTCGTAGAAGTGGCGCGCCTGCTCGAGCGTCGCCATGTCCTGGATCCACCCGGCGGCGCCGTCGAAGGTGAAGAGCGAGTAGGTGTAGTACTTCTTCCCGTTCTTCTCCTCCAGGATCGACTGCACGCCATAGCGCCCGGCGTACGACGGGAGCGTCTTGCCACCGACCGCCCGCTCACCGATGCGGGTCATCAGCCGCCGGCTGAAGCGCAGCTTGGTGCTGGTGCAGCTCAGGATGCCCTGGATCAGGCCGCCGAGGCGGTTCGACGGCACGAGGACGAAGTGGTTCGCCGTGTCGACCAGCTGGGTCACCAGCTGGCCCTTGTTTTGCCCCTGCTGGATGACGTCCTGGCGCTGGTTCAGCGCGGCGACCTCGCGGTTGGGGTAGGACGCGACGAACCCGCCGCCCTCGTCCTGCTTCACCCACTCGATGACGGCGGACTGGAAGTGGCACGGGATGATGGGCAGCGGCTCACCGTCCTTCTGCCGGATGTTCCAGAACTCGCCGGTGACCGTGTTGAACAGCATGCCGGGCTCGAGCCCCTCGATGTACCGCTCGTCCTGCTTGTCGACCTGCGGCGACAGGGACTGGGCGAGCGCCAGGAAGGGCAGCGCGAAGTCCTTCGCCTGCGCGTTCTCCATGCCGGCACCCGCCTGCGCCATGAGCGTGGCGGCGACGTCGGCGGGGACGTACTGCTGCACCGGCGCCTGGCGGGGCGCCGCGACGGCGGTGCCAGGGGTGCCCTGGGCCTCCACGGGCTTGCTCACGGCGTCGGGCTTGGCGGGCGCTGCGGTCTTGGTCGTGGCCATCGTGTGTACCTGTGGATGCGGATGTGGATGTGGATGCGGATACATCTGCTGGCGTTCACGTGCTGCGGACGAGCTGCGCCACCGTGCGCTCGAAGATGCTGATGCCCGGCGGGTCAGACAGCCCTTTCTCGCGGCGCTCCTTGACGAAGGCCGCCAGCTCGTCCTTGCCGACACGCGCCTCCAGCAGATCGGGCGCGTTGGCCTCACACCACTGCCGGAACAGCTCTGCCCGCTCGCCCTTCACGTACTGGGAGGCGAACACGCGTGTCTGGAGCTGCACGCGGCCCCCGCTGAAGGTGAACGAGCCCTTGTTGTTCCGGACCATCCCGTGCTTCTGCATCAGCCCAGGGATGATGCTGGTGCGCAGCTGCTCCTTGCGGTCCTTCACCGCCTCGAGCTCGGCGGTCAGCTGCGCCTCGCGCTCCATGCACTGCGCCAGCTCCTCAGCTGCCTCCGTGATCGTGGGGTCCTTCTGCACCGCCTCCGTGGCTGCCTCCTCCTGTGCGGCAGCGGCCTGGTCAGCGTCCCGCATGAGCGCGGCCATCAGCCCTGGGTCCTGCACTGGCGGGTTGGTCATGCCTCCCCCTTGTGGTGTGCGCGCTGCCCTACCATGCCCGTTACTATGACCCCGAGCCGAACGAGCGACAGACAGGGCAGTGACGCCCCCGGGCCCTCCGACGCTACGGGTACCTACTGGCGGTAAGCTGCCAGCAATCCAGGCATTTCCTCCTGGACTCCACCTCGGGCAACGCCCACGGTTACAGGTTGATCGACGCCTCCCAGTACCGCTTCTCCTGGTTGTCCCACTTCAGGACCTTGAAGCGTCCGCCAGTGAACTCCGCCGCGACGGCGAAGGCCACCCCGATGCTCACCGGGTTCCCGATGCACACGAGGTAGTCGATGGGGCGCATGTGCCGGAGACCATACCTGATCTTCGCGACCACGTCGCGGATGTTCAGCATGGTCGCCTCCTCGTAGGCAGTCAGCAGCACCTCGGCGCTGCCGTAGTTCAGGACCCCCACGGTGTTCTTCTTGGGGTCTTCCTGGATGATGTAGACCACCGGCCTCGTGCGGCGGGCCACCTCCTGCATCTGCCCTGGGCCAATGTCCATGGTGACTCGGCCAGTCACGGTGTCCGTCCGCATGATCATGTGCTCTCCACTCTGGCGAGGAGGGAATGTAACACCCGGGGTGTGTCAGGGGAAATCCCGCTCACGCGTCGTCTAGCCACGCGAAGCTAGGGTCGCCCGTGATCAGGTCGGCCAGGCCCTTCTTGTTCAGCAGGGTCCGCAGCAGCTTGGGGTCAAGGGTCCCGCGCGCAACCAGGTCAATGATGTTGACCGGCCAGTTTTGCCCGATCCGGTGCGCCCGATCCTCTGACTGCAGCCGGGTCTCCAGGTTAAAGTCGTTGCTGAAGTAGACCGCCGTCCTGGCCTGGGTCAACGTCAGCCCGATACCACCCGCAGCCGGCTGCCCCACGAACCACCTGGCAGGGTCCTTAGGGTCCTGAAATCGACGCCGCGCGGTGGTACGGTCCTGCTCGAGGACGCCTCCGTGGAACTCCACGACCGAGTCCTCGCCATACTCCTGGCGCAGGGCCGCGGCGATGAGGCGCAGCTCCCCGCGAAACCTGGCCCAGATGATGGCCTTGCCGTCCAGGTCCTGCGTCAGGTCCAGGAGCTCCTGCACCTTGGGCGTCTGCTCCTCGATCTGGCGGACCTTGTACACCAGCTTTCCACCCTCATCGACAGGCACAGGCAGAAAGCCGCCAATGATCTGCTGAAGCCGAGTCAGCTTCACGATCGCGTGCTGAACCTCGACCTTCTCACCGCGCAGCTCGGCCAGCATCTCGTCCCGCATGCTGTCGTACAGCTGTCGCTGGACCTCAGACAGCGTGACGTATCGCCGTTGGTAGATCTTGGGCGGTAGGTCCAGGCACTCCGCCTTGAGCACGCGATAGCTGTAGGGCGCCAGCTTGTCGCTAATCTGCTGAAGGTTCACGTAGCCCACGATCTGCTTGCCGTTAAAGCCACCCATGAGGCAGTGGGCCTCACGCATCCGATAGATCGAGCTGAACCCCAGGATGTCCTCGCCAAGGAACTTCATCGGCGCAAAGACATCAAGCGGGCCCTGTGTGATGGGGGTCCCTGACAACAGCAGCTTGTGCTTGACCTTGCTGGCGGACCGCAGCAAGGTACGCGTCCGGGCAGCGACCGGGCTCTTGAACCGCGTCGACTCGTCGACGATGACCGCCGCCCTGTAGCGGCTAATCATGTAGTCGTAGGCCTTGGTCCCAGCCGGGGTCGCCAGGGCCTCGGAGTTCATGATCAGCACCCGCAGCACAGCCCCAACGTGTCCGCGGTAGAGGAAGTCGTTCACCTTGCCGCGTGTGGCCGGCTCCCAGATGAAGACGTCCGCCCGGATGTCCGCGGGGAGGTCCTGCTCGAGCTCGTCCGCCCAGTTGCTCTTGACCCCGTTCGGGCAGAGCACCACCATGGCGTCGACCTCACCCTGCATGAACCAGTAGGCCGTGGTGTTGATGGCCACGGCGGTCTTGCCAGT
>JADMIO010549031.1_pt1 | contig 31425 bp, 35 predicted proteins | sample 8958161 | NCBI WGS metagenome assembly JADMIO01 (sample SAMN16585339, study PRJNA669376) | soil metagenome | isolation source: Crop rotation soil | place: USA: Cullars Rotation, Alabama | collected 2011 | reverse complement strand
CATCACCTACGGCACCAACAACGAGTTCGGCTTCGACTACCTGCGCGACAACATGGCGATGCACGTCGAGGACCGCTACCAGCGCAGCCTCAATTTCGGCATCGTCGACGAGGTCGACTCGATCCTCATCGACGAAGCGCGCACGCCGCTGATCATCTCCGGCCAGGCCGAGGACCGCACCGAGCTCTACCACCGCATGAACGAGGTCGCGCCCCTGCTCACCAAGCAGGCGACGGAGGAAGGCGAGGGCGACTTCTGGGTCGACGAGAAGAATCACCAGGTCCTGATGTCCGAGGCCGGCCACGCCCATGCCGAGGAAATCCTCGTCCGCGTGGGCCTCCTGCCGGAAGGGGCGAGCCTCTACGAGCCGACCTTCATCAACCTGGTGCACCACCTTTACGCGGCGCTGCGCGCGCACCACCTCTTCCACCGCGACCAGCAGTACGTGGTGCAGAACGGCGAGGTGATCATCGTCGACGAGTTCACCGGCCGCCTGATGTCCGGCCGGCGCTGGTCGGACGGGCTGCACCAGGCCGTCGAAGCGAAGGAGAACGTGCCGATCCAGTCCGAGAACCAGACGCTCGCCTCGATCACGTTCCAGAATTACTTCCGCATGTACTCGCGCCTGTCGGGCATGACCGGCACGGCCGACACCGAAGCCTACGAATTCCAGGAGATCTACGGCCTGGAAACCGTGGTGGTGCCCACGCACCGCCCCATGATCCGCGTCGACCGCCTCGACCAGGTGTTCCGCACCGGCAAGGAAAAATACGCGGCGATCATCGAGGACATCAAGGACTGCCACAAGCGCGGCCAGCCGGTGCTCGTCGGCACCACGTCGATCGAGAGCTCCGAGCTGCTCTCGGGCATGCTCAAGAAGGAAGGCGACGTCCCGCACCAGGTGCTGAACGCCAAGCAGCACGAGCGCGAGGCCGAGATCATCGCGCAGGCGGGGCGCCCCAAGATGGTCACCATCGCCACCAACATGGCCGGCCGCGGCACCGACATCGTGCTCGGCGGCAACGTCGAAAAGCAGTGCGAGTTCATCGAGGCCGACCCGGCGCTGGACGCGGCCGAGAAGGCCAGGCGCGTCGAGAAGATGAAGGGCGAGTGGCAGCAGCTGCACGACCTCGTGATCCGCGAAGGCGGCCTGCACATCATCGGCACCGAGCGCCACGAGTCGCGGCGCGTCGACAACCAGCTGCGCGGCCGCTCGGGCCGCCAGGGCGACCCGGGGTCGTCGCGCTTCTACTTGTCGCTGGACGATCCCCTGCTGCGCATTTTCGCCGGTGACCGGATCAACAAGATCATGGTCATGCTCAAGATGCCCGAGGGCGAGGCGATCGAGCACCGCATGGTCACCAACTCGATCGAGAGCGCCCAGCGCAAAGTCGAGGCGCGCAACTTCGACATCCGCAAGCAACTGCTCGAGTACGACGACGTCTCCAACGACCAGCGCCGCACGATCTACCAGCTGCGCAACGAGCTCATGGATTCGACGGACGTCTCCGAGCGCATCTCCGACCTGCGCGAAGGCGTGGTCACCGACCTCTTCCGCACCTACGTGCCGGCCGAGAGCGTCGAGGAGCAATGGGACGTCCCCGGGCTAGAGAAGGCGCTGGTTTCCGACACGCAGCTCGACCTGCCGGTCAAGGAATGGCTCGAGAAAGAGCCGGACCTGTCCGACGAGGACGTGCTCGAGCGCATCGTGGCCAAGGCGCACGAAGCCTACAAGGCCAAGGTGCCGCCCGGCGCGGAGGAGTCGTTCCACCAGTACGAGCGCTACGTCATGCTGCAGATCCTCGACTCGCACTGGCGCGAGCACCTCGCGGCGCTCGACCACCTGCGCCAGGGCATCCACCTGCGCGGCTATGCCCAGAAAAACCCGAAGCAGGAATACAAGCGCGAGGCCTTCGAGCTGTTCGCGGCGATGCTCGAGTCGGTCAAGCTCGAGGTCACCAAGAGCCTGGTCGCGGTGCAGATCAAGTCCGAGACCCCGCTCGAGGTGCCCGATGCGCCTCCCGCAATCGAGAACGTGAGCTACCAGCACGCCGAGCCCACCGCGTCGCTTGCGTCCTCACCCGAGGACGCGGCCGCCGAATCGCTTGCGCCGCCGGCGGCGGAAGACAAGGGCAGGACTTTCGTGCGCTATGGCGAGAAAGTCGGCCGCAACGATCCGTGCCCATGCGGATCGGGGAAAAAATACAAGCAGTGCCATGGGAAGCTGGCTTGAGGGGATAGCGCTCGCCCGCAGTTGCATTTGACTTCGTTTTTGAAGTTACATGATCCAGTGATTTCGTATGTCCCCAGCGCGGCTGCGCCGCGCCTAGGGACATACGAAATCACTGGAGCGGGAAAGGCAAAATACTTTCGTTGCTTATTACTGAGAGAAAAAAGGATCTTTCCGGATGCCAGTTAACCTCCAGCCCCCCAAGCCGGAGACGTTGTTCCCCGTCGCCGGCGTCGAGCTCGGCATCGCGATGGCCGGCGTGCGCAAGGCCAACCGCAAGGACGTGCTGCTGGTGCAAATCGCGCCCGGCGCCACAGTGGCCGGCGTGTTCACGCAGAACCGGTTTTGCGCGGCGCCGGTCATCCTCTGCCGCAAGCACCTTGCGCCTTCGCACACCGCGCGCGCCCTGGTGGTCAATACCGGCAATGCCAATGCAGGGACCGGCGACGAAGGCCTCAAGCGCGCGCTCGAGGTCTGTGCCGGGGCCGCGGCCCAAATCGGCTGCACACCTCAAGAGATCCTGCCCTTCTCGACCGGCGTGATCATGGAGCCGCTGCCGTCGGATCGCATCGTCGCAGGACTGCCGGCAGCCAAGGCCGACCTGCGCGCGGACAACTGGACAAACGCTGCCGAAGCGATCATGACCACCGATACCGTGGCCAAGGCCGCCTCGCGCAAGGTGAATGTCGGCGGCAAGGCGGTGACCGTGACCGGCATCGCCAAGGGCGCCGGCATGATCCACCCGAACATGGCGACGATGCTCGGCTTCGTGGCCACCGACGCGGGGCTGCCGGCCGGCCTTGCGCAGGAGCTGCTGCAGGAAGCCGCCGACGACTCGTTCAACTCCATCACCGTCGACGGCGATACCTCCACCAACGACTCGTACATCCTGATCGCCACCGGCGCGTCGGGCGTAAGCATCGCCGACAAGGCCGCGGCAGGTTACGCCGCTCTCCGGGAAGCGGTGCGCGCGGTCTCGATCGAGCTCGCGCAGGCGATCGTCCGCGACGGCGAAGGCGCCACCAAGTTCATCACCGTGCAGGTCGAAGCCGGGCGCACGAAGGAAGAGTGCCGCAAGATCGGTTTCGCGATCGCGCACTCGCCGCTCGTGAAGACCGCCTTCTTCGCCTCGGACCCGAACCTGGGCCGCATCCTGGCGGCGATAGGCTACGCCGGCGTCGACGACCTCGACACGTCGAAGGTGGATCTCTATCTCGGCGACGTGCTCGTTGCCAAGAATGGCGGGCGCAACGTTGCCTATCGCGAAGAGGACGGCAACGCAGTCATGAAGCAGCCGGAAATCACGGTGCGCGTGGTGCTCAACCGCGGCAAGGCCTCGGCCACCCTGTGGACCTGCGATTTCTCGTTCGACTACGTCAAGATCAACGCGGAGTACCGCACCTGATGGCTGCGAAACCCGACCTCGGCGACGTGCTCGCGCGCTTCGATTCGCTGCTGCAGCGGATCGAGGGACTGTTGCCGCCGGCGCCGCCGCCGGTGGATTGGAAGGCGCACGCGTTCCGCTGGCGGCGCAGCGGCGGCCTCGCGGCGCGCGGCTGGCTCGACCCGGTGCACCACGTCCACAAGATCCGGCTGGCCGACCTGCAGGGCATCGACGCGCAGATCACCAAAGTCGAGCAGAACACCCGCCAGTTCGTCGCCGGCAAGCCGGCCAACAACGTGCTGCTCACCGGCGCGCGCGGCACCGGCAAGTCGTCGATGATCAAGGCGCTGCTCAACAAGTATTCCAAGGACGGCCTGCGCCTCATCGAGGTCGACAAAAGCGACCTCGTCGACCTGCCTGCGATCGTCGACGCGATCGACAAGCGGCCCGAGCGGTTCATGCTCTTCTGCGACGACCTTTCGTTCGAGGAGGCCGAGCCGGGCTACAAGGCGCTCAAGGTCGCGCTCGACGGCTCGATCTCGACGACCTCGGACAACCTGCTGATCTACGCGACCTCCAACCGGCGCCACCTGATGCCGGAATACATGGAGGAGAACCTCGCCACCAAGTACATCGGCGACGAGATCCACCCGGGCGAGACGGTGGAGGAGAAGATCTCGCTCTCCGAGCGCTTCGGCCTGTGGGTGTCGTTCTACCCTTTCGACCAGGACGAGTACCTCGCGATCGTGGCGCAGTGGATGCGGCACTTCGGCTGCGGCGCGCGCGAGATCGAATCGGCGCGCGAGGAATCGCTGCAATGGGCGCTGCTGCGCGGCTCGCGCAGCGGGCGCATCGCCTTCCAGTTCGCGCGCGACTGGGCCGGGCGCCATGTCGGCGGCAAGCAGGCCAAGGCCCGCAAGTAGGCAAGCTGCGAGCGTGACCGCCGAGAAAGTCGTCGAGGTGGCCGCGGCGGTGATCCTGCGGCCCGACGGGGCTTTCCTGCTGGCAAGGCGCCCCGAGGGAAAAGTCTACGCGGGCTGGTGGGAATTCCCCGGCGGCAAGGTGGAGGCCGGCGAGCCCCCGGCGGACGCGCTCTCCCGCGAACTGCACGAAGAGCTCGGCATCGACGTGCACGAGGCGTGGCCCTGGCTCACGCGCGTGTTCACCTATCCGCACGCCACCGTGCGGCTCAACTTCTTTCGCGTCACCGGCTGGACCGGCGAGCCGCATCCCCGCGAGGGACAGGCGCTCGCCTGGCAGAAGCTCGACGAGCCGATGGTCGAGCCGATGCTGCCGGCGAACGCGCCGATCCTCAAATCCCTGGCGCTGCCCAGCGAGTACGCCGTGAGCGCCGTGGCCTCGCTCGGCAAAGCGGAATTCCTGCGCAGGCTGTCGCTGCGGCTCGAGGGCGGCCTCAAGCTCCTTCAGGTGCGCGAAAAGCAGCTCGCCCGTCGCGAGCTCCTCGAGCTGGCGAAGGAAACCTGCACGCTGGCCCACCGGCATGGCGCGAAAGTCCTCGTCAACGGCGACGCGGAGCTTGCATCGCAAGCCGGCGCCGACGGCGTCCACCTGTCCGCGATGCAGCTCATGAAGCTCGACGCGCGACCGGCCGCCTCGCTGGTCGCCGCCTCGTGCCACGACGAGAAGGAACTCGCGCACGCAATGGCGCTCGGGCTCGATCTGGCAGTGCTTGGGCCGGTCAACCCGACCGGGTCGCATCCGGGCGCGGCCACCCTGGGCTGGGAAGGGTTTGCGCGGCTTGCCCGCCACGCAACGCTGCCGGTCTATGCGATCGGCGGGTTGAATTCCGGGGATCTGGCGTCCGCCTGGCGGGCCGGCGCGCATGGGATCGCAATGATCTCGGCTGCCTGGCCGTCCGCACTTTCCTGAGCTTTTATCGGCTAAAGCCTAGGCTACACGCGGCCTGCAGGGCAGTTCTTATGCCGGAATTGGAAACACCCTAGCTGTTTGTGTCCGGCTTTTCCTCGCCCGGGTCGGGCGACTCGGCCTGCGGCACGCGATAGGCCTCGGTGGCCCACTGGCCCAGGTCGATCATCTTGCAGCGCTCGCTGCAGAACGGGCGGTACTTGTTCTCCGGGCTCCACACCACGTGCATGCCGCAGCGCGGGCAGGGGACTGCGCGCGTCGCCATCGGGCTACAGGTTGCAGAACGTCAGCTCGAACCCGACGTCGCCCTCCGCGGTGCGCGGGCGCGGATCCTCGCCGTTCTGCATGAGGAAGCGGATGTTGAGCACGTACTTGTTGGCGCTCATCTCGGGCACGCAGCCCAGCGACGGGTCGAGGCGAACGCGCAGCATCTGCGCCGTCTTGCCGCCGAGCATCTGCTGGAAGGTGCCCTGCGGCGCCTGGAACTGCGCGGGCTTGCCCGACTCGCGCAGGATGCGCAGGATGATCGCCGAGCCGTCGCGCAGCGGGTAGAGCGGGCTGGTCCAGCCGGCGAGCTGCTCGCCGCGCACGTCGGAGGACTTGTTCAGCCAGTAGTGGTACGAGGGCAGGTCGAACTGGCAGGCGCCGCCCGGGATGCCCGTGCGCTGCTTGATCGACATCAGCCATTCGTTCTCGCGCAGGTACTGCCCGATGCGCCCGGTCATGCCGAAGAGCGCGGTGGACGCCTGCTCCATGTCGGAGAGCACCTGGTTGAGTGCGTCCTCGGAGATGTCGGGATTGTTGCGGAACGCGCGCAGCACCTGCTTCTGGCGCTCGAGTTCCTGCAGCAGGTCGGACTTGAGGTCGGCGCGGCCCGCGACCTCCATGATCTCGAACAGCGTGAGCAAGGCGACGTGATGATCCTGCGGGCTCGATTGCCCGATGAAGTGGCCCGAGCGCTCGAACAGGTCCTCCAGGCGGAGGAGCGTGCGGATACGTTCGTTGAGCGGGTACTCGTAAGTGATCACGACCGCGCCGTAGTCAATCCGGGCTCGCACCGGGGATAGCGGGAATTCGTTGAATTTTGAGGCAATTGCCCCCCGCAGGCAATTACAGTCGCTCGGATGCCGCCGAAACTCATGCCGGCTGCATCCCGCCGGCGAGCGCCAGGTAGCGCTCGTGCAGCGCCTGGACCTGCAGCGCGATGGCCTCCCTGGGCCCGCTGTTGTCGATCACGTCGTCGGCGGCTGCAAGGCGGGCGGCGCGCGGCACCTGGGCCGCGATGATGCGGCGCACTTCGGCTTCCGACAATCCGCTTCGCCGCATCACGCGCTCTACCTGGACGGCCTCGTCGCAGTCGACGACCAGCACGCGGTTGACCCGCTTGCGGGGCTCGCCCGACTCCACCAGCAATGGGACTACGTGGACTGCATAGGGGGCCATGCCGGCCGAGGCGGCGATTCGCCGCTCGGATTCGGCCCGGATCATCGGGTGAAGCAGGGCTTCGAGCCGCTGCTTGGCGGCCGGGTCTGCGAACACGAGCTCGCGCACCTTCTTGCGGTCCATCGCGCCGTCGGCGGCGATGCACGCGTCGCCGAAGAGCCGCCGGACGCCGTCAATGGCCGCGCCGCCCGGACGGGTCAGCTCATGCGCGATGACATCGGTATCGACGATGGCAGCGCCAAGCAGCCCGAACTGGTCGGCCACGGCGCTCTTGCCGCTGCCGATCCCGCCGGTGAGTCCGACGACGAAGGGGGTTGGCGCGGGCTTCGATTGGGGCACGGCCGACCTAGGAGAGCAGGGGCAGGTATTTGCGGCTGATCGTCTCGCCCCAGAAAAGCGCGATGAAGCCCGCCGCCGCAAGATAAGGGCCGAAGGGGATCGGCTTGTCGCGGCCGTGGCGCGCAAACACCATGAGGCCGATGCCCACGGTCGCCCCGACCACCGAGGAAAGGAGGATCACCATTGCGAGCGCCTGCCAGCCGAGCCACGCGCAGATCGCCGCAAGCAGCTTGAAGTCCCCGTAGCCCATGCCTTCCTTGCCGGTGACCAGCTTGAAGCCCCAGTACACCGTCCAGAGCGAGAGGTAGCCCGCGGCGGCGCCGATGACGGCGGAGCCCAGCGGGACGAAAGTGCCCGGCAGGTTGATGAGGAGGCCGGCCCAGAGGAGGGGGAGCGTAATGTCGTCCGGCAGGAGCTGGGTGTCGAAGTCGATCACCGCCAGCGCGATCAGCGCCCAGGCGAAGACCATCGCGCCGAAGCCGGCGATCGAGAACCCGAAGCGCACCGCCGCATAGCTCGCCGCCAGGCCGGCGGCGGCCTCGACCAGCGGATAGCGCATCGAGATGCGGGTGCCGCAGCCCGAGCACTTGCCGCGCAGCACGGCGTAGGACACCAGCGGGATGTTCTCCAGCGCCGTGATCTTGTGCCCGCACTGCGGGCACGCCGAGCGCGGCACCACAAGGTTATATCGCTCTTTCGCCGCCGGTGGCTTTGAGGGAGGGGGCGCGGGGGAACCGCCGGGTTCCCCTGCATCCAATTCAGCACATTGCTCGCGCCACTCGCGCTCCATCATCTTCGGCAGCCGATGGATCACGACGTTCAGGAACGAGCCTACGCACAGCCCGAACGCCAGCGCTACCCAGGGGAAGACGAGGGGGTCGGTCAGCCCGGCCAACGGGCCCACGCCTGCCGCATCAGACAGCCTGGCCCATTTTGAAGATCGGCAGGTACATGGCGATCACCATGCCGCCGATCAGCACGCCGAGAACCACCATGATCATCGGCTCCATGAGGGAGGACAGCGCATCCACCGCGTCGTCGACCTCCGCCTCGTAGAAGTCGGCGACCTTGGAGAGCATCGAGTCGAGGGCGCCGGTTTCCTCGCCGATCGACACCATCTGCAGCACCATGTTCGGGAACACGGCGGAGTTCACCATCGCCTGGTAGAGCGCGGTGCCGGTGGAGACCTCGGCCTGGATCGACTTGGTGGCATTCGCATACACCCAGTTGCCCGCGGCGCCGCCCACCGAGTCGAGCGCCTCGACCAGCGGCACGCCCGCGGCGAACATCGTCGAGCAGGTGCGCGTCCAGCGTGCGACGGTCGCTTTCTTGATGAGGTCGCCGAACACCGGCGCCTTGAGCGCGAGGCGGTCCATGAAGATCTGCACCGCGAGCGATTTCTTCCACAGCGTGAGGAATCCGTAGATGCCCCCGCCCGCGATGCCGAAGATGAGGTACCAGTACGCGACGAAGTATTCCGAGATCGCGAGCACGATGAGCGTCGGGGTCGGCAGGTCGGCGCCGAAGTTCGCGAACACGGTCTTGAAGGCCGGGATCACGAAGATCATGATCACCGCGGTGATCACGAAGGCGACGACGATGATCGCCACCGGGTAGAAAAGCGCGGACTTGATCTTCGACTTGATCGCGAGCGTTTTTTCCTTGTACGTCGCGAGGCGATCGAGCAGGGTCTCGAGAATACCGGCCTGCTCGCCGGCGGCGACCAGGTTGCAGAACAAGGGATCGAAGTACTGCGGGTACTTGCGGAAAGCGGCCGCGAGCGTGGAGCCGGTTTCGATCTCCATCTTCACGTCCATGAGCAGCTTGGTGACCGCCGGATTCGAGGCGCCCTTGCCGACGATGTCGAAGGCCTGCAGCAACGGCACGCCGGCTTTCATCATGGTCGCCAGCTGGCGGGAGAAAAGCGTGACGTCCTTTTCGGAGACCGAGCCGCCGCCGCCCATTTTCTGGGCCTTGATCTTGGTGACCAGGACGCCCTGGCGCCGCAGGGTGGCCTTGGCAACGTTCTCGCCCGTCGCCCGGACGTCGCCGCGCACGACCTTGCCGGACTTGTCCTTGCCTTCCCACTGGAAATTGATTTCCTTAGGGCCCTTGGCTGCTGCCGCTGTCGCCATGTCTCGATCCCCTGCCTTATTTGCTGCCACGACCGTCGTGGCCGAGCGTCGCGCCCGGACGCCTGCGGCAGCATAGTCCACCTGCCTTCCCGCGCGCCATGAAGCGTGTCACACGCGGGTTTCGCAGTCGTTGCCGGACCGGCCTCCCAGTCCGGCATTCGTTTCCGCGAGCGCCGCGATGACCGCGCGATGATGCCCTGCGAGGCGTGTTTTGTAAAGGCTCAAGAAACGCGCATAACCGACTGAGGCAATTGGACTTTGAGGGCTTAATTTCACCCCATTCCGGCCCGAGCGGTCAGCCGTCTTCGGTCTCGTCCGGCGGCGGCTCGGCTGGCTTGAAGAGGCGCACCGCCTTCACCGCCCGGCCCTGCGTGTGGAGGATCTCCATCGCAACGCCTTCGATGCGGATGCTGAGGTCGGCCTCGGGGATGTCCTGCAGGTGCTCGAGGATCAGGCCGTTAAGCGTTTTCGGACCGTCGGTCGGCAGGTTGAGGCGCAGCGCGCGGTTGAGCTCGCGCACCGGCATCGCGCCGTCGGCCAGCGCGGAGCCGTTTGCGTCCCAAGCCACCTTGCCCACCGCGCTCGGCAGCGAGGTGGTGAACTTGCCGATGATCTCCTCGATGATGTCCTCGAGGGTTACCAGCCCCATGAGCTCGCCGTACTCGTCGACCACCAGCGCGAGCCGCTCGGCGTTCTCCTGGAAATACTGCAGCTGTGCGAGCACTGCGGTCGAGGCAGGCACGAAATAGGGCTCGTCGGCCAGCTCCTCGATCGATTCGTTGGTGAGCTCGCCGGAATGCAGGAGCCCCAGCACCTTGCGCAGGTGGAGCACGCCGACCAGGTTGCCTTCGCGGTCGCGGAACACCGGCAGCCGCATGTGGTAGGCGGTGGCGAGCTGGTGCGCGATCGCGTCAAGGCCCTCCTCGAGCGTGATCGACTCGATCTTGGCGCGCGGCAGCATGATGTCCTGCACCGTGATGCTGCCCAAGTCGAAGAGGTTCACCAGGATCGAGCGGTGCTTCTTCGGCATGAACTGGCCCGACTCGAGCACCAGCGTGCGGATCTCGTCGGTCGAGAGCTGCTGCGGCTCGTTGCCCTTGGACGGGTCGATGCGCAGGATCTTCAGCAGCGCGGCGACGAATAGGTTGACGAACCAGACCACCGGCGTGAAGAGCTTGAGCAGCGGACCGAGCACGTAAGCCAGCGGCAGCGCCACCCGCTCGCTGTAGGCCGCGCCGATCACTTTCGGCGTGATCTCCGAAAACACGAGGATCAGGAAAGTGACCAGCAGCGTGCCGATGCCGAGCGCGATCTGGTTCTCTCCGAAGAGGCGGATCGTGATCAGCGACACCAGGGTGGCCGCGCCGGCGTTGACGAGGTTGTTGCAGAGAAGGATCACGCCGAGAAGGCGGTGCGTCTGCGCGAGCAGCGTCGAGGCGCGCTTGGCCCCGCCGTGGCCCTGGGCCACCAGGTGCTTCAGCCGGTAGCGGTTGAGCGCCATCATGCTCGTCTCGGCAATCGAGAAGAACGCCGAGATGACGAGCAGCACGGCGAGCGCGGAGAACTGCCAGCTGAGCGGGATGTCTTCCACGCCGGTTACGCGCGGCCGAGGAGGACTTCGAGCACGAAGCGGCTGCCGACGTAGGCCAGCAGCAGCATGACGAAACCGGTGAGCGTGAACCTCAACGCGGTGCGCCCGCGCCAGCCGTACGCGTAGCGGCCGACGAGCAGGATCGCAAATGTGAGCCAGGAGAGGAGCGCGAACAGCGTCTTGTGGTCGAAGCGCAGCGCGCGGCCGAAAAGCGACTCGGAAAACATCACGCCGGTGGCCAGCGTGAGCGTGAGAAGAACGAACGCCAGGCCGATGAGGCGAAAGAGCAGGCGCTCGAGCGTGAGCAGCGGCGGCAACCCGGCCAGCGGCCCGGTCAGCGGGCCGGCGCCTGCGCCGGCCGCTGCCGGCAGCGCGCGCACCTTGTGCAGCGAGCGCTCGGCCAGCGCCATGAGGAGCGCATGCAGCATCGCGATCGTGAACACGCTATACGCCGCCATGCCGAGGATCAGGTGCAGCTTGAACTGCAACGAGGCCGTGTGAGTGATCGCCATTCCGGGAAAGAACGCCGGCAACGGCACCGCGAGCGCCGCGAGCGGCAGCACCAGCGGCTGCATGCCGTCGAGGTTGTAGAAGAGGCTCTCGACCCAGTAGATCACTACCCCGAGCCAGAGCATCACCGAAAGCGCCTGGCCGAAACCGAAGCGCGGCTGGTCGGGGGCGAGGAGGTCGAGTTGCAGCAGCCACGCGTGCAGCGCTAGCGGCAGGAGGAGGGCGGCGCGCTCCCAGGCCGCGAGCCCGGCCGGCGAGTCGGCGGGAGCCCGCCGGCGAGAGCGCCAGAAGTGCAGCGCCAACCCGCCGTAGAGAGCGCTCACGGCGAGGTGAAGTACAATCACGGGCATCCATTCAGTCTACCAGAGCGCGCATTTTTCCCGCGCCGCCCGCCTTCGGCCGATCCCATGCTCGACAACCTGACCAACCGCCTCGCGCGCATCGTAAAGACCATCCGCGGCGAGGCGCGCCTCACCGAAGCCAACGTGCAGGAGGCCATGCGCGAGGTGCGCGTCGCGCTGCTCGAGGCCGACGTCGCTCTGCCGGTGGTCAAGGAATTCGTCGCCGCGGTGAGGGAAAAGGCGATGGGCGAGGAGGTGATCGGCAGCCTTTCGCCCGGCCAGGCGCTGATCGGGGTAGTGCATGCGGAACTCACCCGCCTCATGGGCGAGGCGAACGTGCCGCTCAACCTCGCCACGACGCCGCCCGCGATCATCCTCATGGCGGGCCTGCAGGGCTCGGGCAAGACGACCACCAGCGGCAAGCTCGCCAAGGTCCTGCGCGAGTCGAAGAAGAAGGTGCTGATGGTGTCTTGCGACGTTTACCGCCCGGCCGCCATCGAGCAGCTGAAGACGGTGGCCTCGCAGGTGGGCGCCGATTTCTTCGCCTCGAGCGTCGGCCAGAAGCCGGCCGATATCGCAAGCGCGGCGGTCGAATTCGCGAAGACGCACTACCACGACGTGCTGATCGTCGACACCGCCGGCCGCCTCGCGATCGACGAGGAGATGATGAAGGAGATCGCGAGCCTTCACGCGCAGCTGAAGCCGGTCGAAACGCTCTTCGTCGTCGATGCGATGCAGGGCCAGGACGCGGTCAACGTCGCCAAGGCCTTCAACGAGGCGCTGCCGCTCACCGGGGTGATCCTCACCAAGCTCGACGGCGACGCGCGCGGCGGCGCGGCACTCTCGGTGCGCAACATCACCGGCAAGCCGATCAAGTTCGTCGGCGTCGGCGAGAAGCTCGCCGCGCTCGAGCCTTTCCATCCCGAGCGCATGGCGAGCCGCATCCTCGGCATGGGCGACATCGTTTCGCTCGTCGAGGAGGCGCGCAAGGGCGTCGACCAGGAAGCGGCGCTCGAGCTCGCGCACAAGCTGAGGAAGGGCAAGGGCTTCGACCTCGAGGACTTCAAGAGCCAGATCACGCAGATGCGCAAGATGGGCGGCGTCGCTTCATTGATGGACAAGCTGCCGGCGCAACTCACCAGCCAGGTCAATCCGGCCCAGCTCCAGGACGACAAGCAGATCCGCCGCATCGAGGGGATCATCAACTCGATGACCCCGCAGGAGCGCGCGCACCCGGACCTGCTCAAGGCCTCGCGCAAGCGCCGCATTGCCGCCGGCGCCGGCGTGCCGGTGCAGGAGATCAACCGCCTGCTCAAGCAGTTCGAGCAGATGCAGAAGATGATGAAGCAGATGCAAAAAGGCGGACTCGCGAAGATGATGCGCGCCGCCAAGGGCATGATGCCGGGGATGCGCTAGCGGGACGCGAGGGAACCCAGGTTCCCCCGCACCCCTTCCTTAGATTTTTGCCTTTTTGGGCAATGCGGTTTGCGCCGCTTCGGCCCGGCCCTCTTCGGTCAGTTCCCAAATCCCCCGCCGCGAGCCGCGCGCGATCAGCCCGCGGTTCTTGAGCGCGTTGCGGCCCCAAGTGATGGTGTTTTCGGCGCGGGTCTCGCCGGTGGCGACCAGCTCCAGGTCGACAGGGCTGATGAAGCCGTGCTTCACCATGCGCTGCAGGGTGGCTTGGGTGACCCGCCGCTTGTCGCCCCGGCCTTCGAACTCCTCGGCGAGCGTCGCCAGCAGGAATTGCTCGTAGACCGCCTGCGGGGTCAGGTCCGGAGTGAGCGCTCTCTTTTCTGGCTCCAGCACGGGCGGGCGGCCGGGCCGGCTCGGCCGAGGTTGCAGAATTCCCTTTTCGGTCAGCAGCCTGCGAATCACGGCGCTCGGAGTGTCGACGAAAGGCTCAGCGAGCTTCTTGAGCCCGTCGAAGACTTCCTGCTCGATTCGGATGGTCGGCATGGGCGCATGTTTTAATACTTGTGTTCTTGTGTCAAGTGTTACTGCTTATACTTAGCTTTTCGGCCTAGAAAAGTTGGCCGGGAAGGCGGAAAGCTGCGTATAATCCGCGCCTTTCGTTTGCGACGAACCTGGAGTTCCCAATGGTTGTTATTCGTCTGGCGCGCGGTGGCGCCAAGCATCGCCCCTTCTACAACATGGTGGTGGCCGACTCCCGCGATCCGCGCGACGGCCGCTTCATCGAGCGCGTCGGGTTCTACGACCCGAAAGCGCCGGCCGGCCGCGAGGCGCTTCGCGTCGACGTGGAGCGGGTCAAGCACTGGAAAGGCGTGGGCGCGCAGCTCTCGCCGACCGTGAACCGGCTGGTCAAGCAGTTCGCGCGCGGCGTCTCGTCCAACGCGGCACCGAAAGCAGCCTGACCTCGAAGCTCGTCACGATGGGCCGGATCTTCGGCTCATGGGGAGTTCGGGGCGGGATCAGGATCGACCCTTATTCCGAGGATCCCGAAACGCTGGCCGGCTACAAGACCTGGCTGGTAGGGCGCGAAGGGCAGTGGAAGGAATACAAGGTGCTCGAGGCGCGGCTGCATACCACGCAGCTGGTGGCGCAGATCGAAGGCATCGACGATCGCGACGCGGCGCTGGCGCTCAAGGGCAGCGAGGTGGCGGTGCCGAGGGAGTCCCTGCCGGCACCTGAGGAAGGCAGCTACTACTGGTCGGATCTCGTCGGCCTCGAAGTGGTGAATACCCGGGGCGAACCCCTCGGGGCAGTGAAGGAGATGTTCTCGAACGGCGCGCAGGATGTGATCGACGCGATCGCCGGCGAGGGCACGGCAAAGGTCCAGCGGCTGATTCCCTGGACCGCGGTCAAGAGCGTGGACCTCAGCGCGAAGCGCATCGAGGTGGAGTGGGAGCAGGATTGGTGATCCGTTTCGACGCGATCACGCTGTTCCCGGAAATGTTCGCGGCGGTGACCGCGAGCGGCATTACGAGCAGGGCGCTGGAGAAAGGGCTCTGGCAGATGAAGACGTGGAATCCGAGGGATTTCACGACGGACAACTACCGGACGATCGACGACCGTCCGTACGGCGGCGGGCCCGGCATGGTGATGCTGGCCGAGCCGCTGGAGCAGGCGATCGAGGCGGTACGCAGGGAGGGAGGCGGCAGGGTGATCTACCTGTCGCCGCAGGGCGTAAGGTTCGATCACAAGAAGGTGATGAGCCTCGCGGCGGAGCCGGCGGTGACGCTGCTTTGCGGGAGATACGAAGGCGTAGACGAGCGGTTGCTCGAGAAATGCGTCGATGAAGAGTTGTCGGTCGGCGACTACGTGCTCTCGGGCGGCGAACTCGCGGCGATGGTGGTGATCGACGCGGTAGTGAGGCAATTGCCCGGGGCGCTGGGCGAGGCGCAGTCGGCGGTCGAGGAATCTTTCGCCGCGGGCTTGCTGGATTGCCCGCAGTACACGCGCCCGGAAGTCTGGTCGGGCAAGGCGATACCGGAGGTGCTGATGTCGGGGCACCATGAACACATCCGGCGCTGGCGGCTGAAGCAGTCGCTGGCGCGGACGCTGCAAAGAAGGCCGGACCTGGTTTCGGAACGAGACCTGACGGCGGAAGAAAAGGCCCTGTTGAAAGAGCTTCAGCAGGAAGCAGGCAAAGGTGAGCGGTAAAACATAGGTGCATTGGAGCTGAACATGAATCTGATCCAGAAACTCGAGCAGGAAGAGATCGCGCGCATCGGCAAGACGATTCCCGATTTCGTCCCCGGCGACACGGTGATCGTGAGCGTGAAGGTCGTCGAAGGCGAGCGAAAGCGCGTGCAGGCTTTCGAGGGCGTCGTGGTCGCGAAGAAGAACCGCGGCATCAACTCCTCGTTCATCGTGCGCAAGATCTCGTCCGGCGAAGGCGTGGAGCGCACGTTCCAGACGCACTCGCCGATCATCGCCTCGATCGAGGTCAAGCGCCGCGGCGACGTGAGCCGCGCCAAGCTCTACTACCTGCGCGAGCGCTCGGGCAAGTCGGCGCGCATCAAGGAAAAGCTCGGCACGCGCGCCCAAGCCGAGGCCGCCGGCGAGATCCTAGCGCCGGAAGCCGCCGAGGCCGCCGCCCCGGAAGCCGCGCCGAAGGCGTAGTTGCGGGCTTAGCTGCCGGCTTAACCGCGGGCCAACCGCGGGCCGGCGGTTCACCATGGAACGGGGCTTCGCGCCCCGTTTCGTTTTTGTCGGGCCGAGCCCGACGCGCGGGCCGGCTGCTGCGCAGCGGTATAATCGTTTCCCTTCCCACGGGGTCTTTCCAATGCGGCGCGAAGCCACAGCCATCAGTCCCGTCACCGAGATCATCGCCGAGATCAAAGCCGGCCGCATGGTGGTGCTCGTCGACGAGGAAGACCGCGAGAACGAGGGCGACCTGGTGCTTGCCGCCGAGCACGTCACGCCCGAAGCCATCAACTTCATGTCCAAGCACGCGCGCGGGCTGATCTGCCTCACGCTCACCGTCGAGCGCTGCCGGCAGCTCGACATCGCGTTGATGGTGCGCGACAACCGCTCGCCGATGGGCACCAACTTCACGATGTCGATCGAGGCCGCGCAGGGCGTGACCACCGGCATCTCGGCGCACGACCGCGCGCGCACCGTGCAGGTGGCGGTTGCGAAAGACGCGAAGCCTTCCGACATCATCCACCCGGGCCACATCTTCCCGATCATGGCGCAGCCCGGCGGCGTGCTGGTGCGCGCCGGGCATACCGAGGCGGGCTGCGACCTGCCGGCGCTTGCGGGCCTCACGCCCGCGTCGGTGATCTGCGAGATCCTCAAGGACGACGGCACGATGGCGCGCCTGCCGGACCTGGTGGAGTTCGCCGCGCACCACGGGCTCAAGATCGGCACGATCGCCGACCTGATCCACTACCGCAGCGCAAACGAGTCGCTCGTGCGCCGCACCGCCGAGCGCGAGATCGACACCGTCGCCGGCCGCTTCAAGCTGGTCGCCTTCCGCGACAAGCCCACCGGCTCGAGCCACCTGGTGCTCATGCGCGGCGAGATCGACGCGAAAAAAGAGACGCTCGTGCGCGTGCACGAGCCGCTCTCGGTGCTCGACCTGCTCGAGGCCGACGGCGGCACGCACTCCTGGGGCGTGCACGAGGCCCTTGCGGCAATCGCCAGGAACGGCAGCGGCGTGATGGTGCTGCTCAACTGCTCCGAATCGGACGACGCGCTCGAAGCGCGCCTGGAGGACGACGCCAGCGGCACCCGCTCGCGTCGCTCGGACCGCAGCGCCGACTTGCGCACGTACGGCATCGGCGCGCAGATCCTGCGCGACCTCGGCGTGGGCCAGATGCGCCTCATGGCGGCGCCGCGCAAGATGCCGAGCATGGCCGGCTTCGGCCTCGAAGTCCTCGGCTACGCCGACTTACCCAAGCGCGGGAGCTGAGATGGGCACTGCAGGCCCCGCCGCGGCGAACCTCGGCGGCGCAAGGCTCCGGATTGCCCTCGTCGCCAGCCGCTTCAACGAAAGCTTCTGCGATCGCCTCCTCCAAGGCGCGCTGGGGGAGCTCCAGCGCCTCGGCGTCGCCGCCTCGGACATCGAGACGGTGCGCGTGCCAGGCGCGCTCGAGATCCCGATGGCGCTGCAGTGGCTCGCGCAAAGCCGGCGCTTCGACGCGCTCATCGCGCTCGGCGTGGTGATCCGCGGCGAGACCTACCACTTCGAGCTGGTGGCCAACGAATCGGGGCGAGGCGTGATGGAAGTGCAGCTCGAGACCGGCATCCCGATCGCCAACGCGATCCTCACCACCGAGACCGAGGCGCAGGCCGAGGCGCGCATCGGCAAGGGCGCAGAGGCCGCGGCAGTCGCGGTCGAGATGGCGCGGCTGCGATCCGGCATCGCGGGGCTTGCGCGATGAGCGACGACACGCCAAAGGATTCGCCGGCGCCGAAGGCCGCCACCAAGTCCCCGGCGAAGGCCCAGTCGAAAACCGCGCGCCGCCGCTCGCGCGAATTCGCGCTGCAGGCGCTCTATGCCTGGCAGATCACCCGCGCCACGCCGCGGGAAATGGTCGAGCAGGTGCGCGGCTACGAAGGCTTCGAGCGCGCCAATGCCGAGCTGGTAGAGACGCTGGTGCGCGGCGTGATCGACCGCGCCGCCGAGCTCGAGTCCCTGATCGTGCCGCACTTGGACCGCAGCTTCGCCTCGCTCTCGCCGGTGGAGCGCGCGATCCTCTACATCGGCACCTTCGAGCTCTGCACGCAGCACCAGACCCCGTTCAAGGTGATCGTCAACGAGGCGATCGAGCTGGGCAAGAGCTTCGGCGGCACCGACGGGCACAAGTTCATCAACGGCGTGCTCGAGAAGCTCGCCGCGGGGTTGAGGCAAGGCGAGTTCGAGCGTTCGCGCGGGAGCGCCCCTCAGCCCGCGGTACCGCGCCCCTAGCTCTGGGGGGCGCGGTGCTTTCCGAATTCGAGCTGATCCGGCGCTATTTCGAGAAGCCCTCGGGCTCGGGCGGCCGCCTGCGGCAAGGCGTGCAGCTCGGCATCGGCGACGACTGCGCGCTGCTGCACCCGGCTTCCGGCATGGAGCTCGCCGTTTCGACCGACATGCTGGTCGAGGGTCGCCACTTCGCGGCGGGCGCCGACCCGTTCAAGCTCGGCCACAAGGCGCTCGCGGTCAACCTCTCGGACCTCGCGGCGATGGGCGCGGCGCCGCGTTGGGTCACGCTTGCGCTCGCGCTACCCCAAGCCGACGAAGCCTGGCTAAAGCGCTTTTCCGCTGGGTTCTTCGCGCTCGCCGATCGCTTCGATGTCGTGCTCGTGGGCGGCGACACCACCCGCGGGCCGCTCAACCTCTCGGTCACGATCATGGGCGAAGTGCCGGCCGGCCTCGCGCTCTACCGGGCTGGCGCGAAGCCCGGCGACGGGATCTGGGTGTCCGGAGAACTCGGCGGAGCGGCGCTCGCGCTCCAGCACCAAGCCGGTCGCGTAAGGCTCACAGCCGAGGACCGTGACGAGATGCTGAAGCGCCTCCACGAGCCCGAGCCGCGCGTCGCCCTCGGCGAGCGGCTGCGCGGCGTGGCTACTTCCGCGATCGACGTCTCGGACGGGTTCGCGGGCGACCTTGCCCACATCCTCGAGCGCTCGTCCGCCGGTGCGCTGGTGCACTACGCCAAGCTTCCGCGGCCTTCTGCGTTCGCGCGCCTCGGCGACGCCGATCTCGAGCGGCAGTGCGTGCTGTCGGGCGGCGACGATTACGAGCTTGTCTTTACCGCGCCGCAATCGCGGCACGCCGAGATCGAGGCGCTCGGCGCCGAGCTCCGCCTGCCGCTGGCTTGCGTCGGTTACGTGCAGGCCGGCGACGCAAAGCTGGTGCTGCTCGACGGCAAAGGCGATGCGATGCCGCCCGCCGGCGGCTACGACCATTTCGGTGCCGCATGAGAATGAACCTGCGGCCCGGGTTCGGCTTCGTCTTCAGCCATCCGGCGCATTTCATCGCCTTCGGATTCGGCGCGGGGCTTTCGCGCTTCGCGCCGGGGACCGCCGGCACGCTCCTGGCCTTCCCGCTCTACTGGCTGGTGGGGCCGTCGTCCTCGCCATGGGTCATGCTCGCGCTGGTCGCGGTGCTTTTCGCCATCGGCGTCTGGGCCTGCGGCATCACCGGCCGCAACCTCGGCATCTCGGACCACGGGGGCATGTGCTGGGACGAGGTCGTCGCTTTCCTGCTGATCCTCGAGATCGCGCCCGACGAGCTCTACTGGCAGATCGGCGCGTTTTTCCTCTTCCGGCTTTTCGACGTGGTGAAGCCCGCGCCGATCCGCCAGCTGGAGATGCGCATGAAAGGCGGCTTCGGCGTGATGTTCGACGACATCCTCGCGGCCGGCTATACGCTGCTCGCGCTCGCCATCATCAAGCGGATCTGGTTCTGACCATGGCCGTGCCCACTCATGCCGACCCGGCCGCCGAACTCGCCGCCGCCGCCGGCCGGCTGCTCAAGGCCAAGGGCGAGAACCTGGTCACCGCGGAATCCTGCACCGGCGGCGGGGTGGCCGAGGCGATCACCGCGATCTCCGGCAGCTCGGAGTGGTTCGACCGCGGCTTCGTCACCTACTCCAACGAAGCCAAGATGGAGATGCTGCGCGTCAAGGCGGCGACGCTCGAGGGTCACGGCGCGGTCAGCGAGGAAACGGCGCGCGAGATGGCGCTTGGCGCGCTTGCGGTGAGCCCCGGCACCGTGTCGGTCGCGGTCACCGGAATCGCCGGCCCGACCGGCGGCTCGCGCGCGAAGCCCGTGGGCACGGTGTGCTTTGCCTGGGCGCGCAGCGGCGAGGCGATGCCGCGCTCCGAGACGCGGCGGTTCTCAGGCGACCGCGAGAGCGTGCGGCGGCAGTCCGTGATCCACGCGCTGCAGGGCGTCGTCGACCTGCTCGACGACGGGACGCGCGGCGGCCCGGGCCAGCGCGCCGCATGAAGCCGCTTCAGTAATTGCGCATCGCGCCCGGGTCCGCGGGGTGGCTCGCCGCCCTTTGCGTAGCGCGCGTGCTTTCGGCCACGTGGTTCGTGGCGTACTCGGCCGTGCTGCCGCTGACGCAAGCGGCGTGGGGACTCTCGGGCAAGGAAGCCGGGATGATCCAGTCGTCCTTCCACCTGGGCTACCTGGTCTCGCTCTTTCTCGTCGGCTTCCTCGCCGACCACTTCGGCGCCAAGCGCGCCTACATCGTCACGGGCGTGGCCGGCTGGGCGAGCCCGATCCTCTTCGTGCTGTTCGCCGACGGGTTCTGGTCCGCATGCTGGCTGCACGCGCTCACCGGCCTGTGCCAGGGCGGCGCGTACACGCCGGTCCTCGCGCTGGTGAGCGACCACGTGACGCGCGAGCGGCGAGCGCGGGCGATGGGGCTGATGATCGCCGCCTCGAGCGCGGGGTACGCGGTCTGCCTGGGCGTCGCCGGGCTGGCGCTCAAGGTCACCGACTGGCGCGGCGCGCTGGCGGTGATCGCCGTCGCGCCCTTCATCTCCTGGCTGGCCGGCATCGCTGCGCTTCGCAAGACGCCCAACACCGTCCATCCGCGTCCGGCCGGCACCTCGGTCTTCGCCTCGGTGCCCGCGGTGCTCGCGAACCGCAAGGGCATGCTGTCGGTCTGGGCCTATACCTCCCACAACTGGGAGCTGCTGGGCCTTTGGGCATGGCTGCCGGCTTTCCTCACCGCTGCGCTGGTGCTGCATGGGGCCGGCGCGCCCGAATCGGCGGCCATCGCGCTTTCGCTTTCTGCGCTCACCTACGTCGCGAACATCGGCGGCAGCCTGCTGGGCGGGGCGATGGCCGACCGTTGGGGCCGCACGCGCGCAATCCTCTTCTGGAGCTGCCTCAGCCTTGCGCTGTCGTTTTCGTTCGGCTGGATGATCGCGCTGCCGGTCACGCTGCTCGTCGCCGCGGCCTGCCTCTACAATCTGGCCGCGATCGCCGACTCCGCGACGCACTCCACCGTGCTGGCCGAAAGCGTGCCGCCGCACATGCTCGGCGTGGCTTATGCGGTGCGCTCGGTGATCGGGTTCGGGGCCGGCGTCGCGAGCCCGGTGGTGTTCGGCGCGGCGCTCGACTGGGCCGGTGGCGGGCGCGGCTCGACCAACGCGCTCGCCTGGGGCGTGGCCTGGACGACGCTGGGCCTCGGCGCCATGCTCGGGCCGCTGGCCACCTGGAAGCTGCAGAGGGCCTCGGCCAGGACGCCTGAAAGTTGAAGATTTAATTTCGTAGAATGAGCAAGGGCGCGGGCTGCAAGCCAGTTCCTATTACAGAAAATGGATAAGCGATGACCACCCTCTATCTCGTGCGCCACGGCCAGGCGTCCTTCCAGTCCGAGAATTACGACAACCTTTCCGAGCTCGGCCATCGCCAGTCGGCCTGGCTCGGGGAGCATTTCGCCGCGCGCGGCATCGTCTTCTCACGCGCGGTCAGCGGCTCGCTCGAGCGCCAGCGCCAGACCGCCCGCACGCTGCTCGACGCAATGGGCTCGAGCCTCGCGGTCGACGAGCACCCGGGCTGGAACGAGTACTCGGGCGATGCGCTCTACAAGGCGCACCACGGCGAGGGCTGGGCCAGGGCGCGGGCCAAGGGCGACGTGCGCGAGTTCTACCGCACGATCAAGCTGGCGCTCCTCGACTGGTCGGAAGAGAAGCTTGCCGGCAACCTGCCGGAAACCTGGCGGGAATTCGGCGAGCGCACCGCCGCCGCCATGCGTGCGGCGTGCGAGGGCCTGCCGCACGAGGCCTGCGTGGTCGCGGCCTCCTCCGGCGGCGCGATCTCGCGCGCGGTGAGCACGATCCTCGAGGCGCCGGCGCGCACCGCAATCGAGCTGAACCTGCAGTTCCGCAACTCGGCGTTCTGCGAGATCTTTGTGAGCCCGCGCTCGATGCGGCTGGTGAGCTTCAACTGCATCCCGCACCTGGACCGGCCGGACCGCGCCGAGGCGATCACGTATTCCTGAAACCCGCGGCCGGGAGTGGGATATTCACGCGGTGCATCGCGCATCCGGGTGTGCGTGCAACCCTTGACGCAGGAACCCCCGAAGACTAGAACTGTCTGACCGGGTTTTCGATCTCGAGTTCTGCCATGGCCACCCTCCGTCCCCCCGCTGTAGCCGGCGCGTTCTACCCGGGCGACGCCCAGACGCTGCTCGGCGAAGTCGACGAGCTGCTGGAGGGCGTCGACAGCCTCGATGTCCGCTTCGGCCATCCCAAGGTGCTCATCGTGCCGCACGCCGGCTACATCTACTCCGGCTCCACGGCGGCGCAGGCGTACAGCGAGCTGATCCCGGCGCGCGGGCTGGTGAAGCGCGTCGTTCTCCTTGGCCCGGTACATCGCGTCGCAGTACGTGGACTCGCGCTGCCTGGCGTGGAGATGTTCGCCACCCCGTTGGGCAGCATCCCGATCGACCAGGCGGCGGTTCAATCGCTCAAGGACCTGCCGCAGGTGGTCACCAGCGCACCGGCCCACGCGATGGAGCACTCGCTCGAGGTGCAGCTGCCTTTCCTGCAGCGGGTGCTCGGGCAGTTCTCGCTGGTGCCGTTCGCGGTGGGCAGCGCGACCAACGAGCAGGTTGCGCAGGTGCTCGAGCGGCTCTGGGGCGGGCCCGAGACGCTGATCGTGATCAGCACCGATCTTTCCCACTACCACGAGTACGACGAAGCGCGCCGCATCGACGGCGACACCGCCGAGCGCATCGCGCGGCTCGAGACCGGACTCAACCACGAGCAGGCCTGCGGCGCGACGCCTCTCAATGGGCTGCTGTCGCTCGCGAAGAAGAAAGGCCTTTCGATCCGCCGCCTCGCGGTCTGCAACTCCGGCGACACCGCAGGCGGACGCGGGCGGGTGGTCGGCTACTCGGCCTTCGCGCTGGACGAAGGCAGCACCGTCTCGCGGGAAGAAGCCGGTCGCACGCTCATCGGCATGGCTCGCGCGGCAATCGGCGCGCGGCTGGTGTCGCGCGAAGCCCCCCGCCCCGACGCGGCGGCGTGGCTTGCGCAGCCCGGCGCGACGTTCGTCACGCTCACCAAGAAAGGCGGCCTGCGCGGCTGCATCGGCAGCCTCACGCCGCACCGCGCGCTTGGCGAGGACGTCATTGCGAATGCGGAGGCCGCCGCCTTCCGCGATCCGCGATTTCCGCCCGTTACCTCGCCGGAGTGGCCGGAGATCCAGACCGAGGTGTCGCTGCTCTCCGCGGCGCGTCCGATCCGCTTTGCGGACGAGGACGACCTGCTTGCGAAGATCGTGCCCGGGGAAGACGGCCTGATCCTCGAGGCCGCCGGCCGCCGCGGCACTTTCCTCCCGCAGGTGTGGGAGTCGTTGCCCGACAAGCGGCAGTTCCTCACGCAGCTGCGGCTCAAGGCCGGGCTGCCGCCGGACTTCCGGCTCGGCCGCTGCCGCGTGCTTCGCTATCGCGTCGCCAAGTGGAAGCAGTCCGAGCTGGGCACGCACTGAGCCTGGGGCCAGGAGAGCCATGAACCATCCCGGCCGCTGGTGGCACGCCCTGGACGACGGCCGCATCCAGTGCGACCTCTGCCCTCGCGACTGCCGCCTGCACGAGGGCCAGCGCGGCGCGTGCTTCGTGCGCATGCGCGAGAACGACCGCATGTTGCTCACGACCTACAACCGCTCGTCGGGCTTCTGCGTAGACCCGATCGAAAAGAAGCCGCTTAACCAGTTCTATCCGGGCACCAGCGTGCTTTCGTTCGGCACCGCCGGCTGCAACCTCGCGTGCAAGTTCTGCCAGAACTGGGACATCTCCAAGTCGCGCGAGATGGACACGCTGGCGGCCGAAGCGACGCCCGACACGATCGCCAAGGCCGCCGCGGAGCTCGGCTGCAAGAGCGTTGCGTTCACCTATAACGATCCGGTCATCTTCGCCGAGTACGCGATGGACGTGGCCGATGCTTGCCATGCGCGCGGCATCAAGACCGTGGCGGTGACCGCGGGCTACGTCCATGCCGAGGCGCGCCGCGAGTTCTATTCGAAGATGGATGCGGCCAACGTCGACCTCAAGGCGTTTACCGAGGCGTTTTACGTCAAGCAGACCGCCTCGCACCTCGCGCCGGTGCTCGAGACGCTCGAGTACCTCGTCAAGGAAACCGGCGTGTGGACGGAAATCACCACGCTGCTGATTCCCGGCCTGAACGACTCGGACGAGGAGCTCGAGGCCGAGTGCCGCTGGATCCGGAAGCACCTCGGGCAGGACGTGCCGCTGCACTTCAGCGCCTTCCACCCGGACTACCGCATGACGGACGTGAAGGCCACGCCGCCGGCCACGCTCACGCGGGCGCGCGAGATCGGGCGCCTTGCCGGCCTCAACTACGTCTACACCGGCAATGTCCACGACACCGGCGGAAGCAGCACCTATTGCCCCGCCTGCGAGAACGTCGTCATCGAGCGCGACTGGTACGAGATCCGCAACTACCGGCTCAGCGACTCAGGGGAGTGCTTGCATTGCGGAACGCAGCTCGCCGGCCGCTACCAGAAGTTCGGCAAGCCTTTTGGCGCGCGACGCATCCCGGTTCGGTTTGCCCCAGCGACGGCGACTTAAAGCCGAAGACCGCGTTCAGCCGGTCGCGCAGGTCCGGAATCCGGCAAAGATGTCTCCCCGATCCGGCGTATAGAAGTTGCGCCAGGTGTTTCGCACCAGCCTGCGCGCAGTCGCGAAGCTGCCGCCGCGCAACACCTTGTGCGTGCCGAACCACGGCTGCGAATACTCCTTGTACGGGTCCACCACGAACCCGGGATAGGCGTCGAACGGGCTCGAAGTCCATTCCCAGCAGTTGCCGATGAGCTGCCGGCAGCCGGCCGGCGAGTCGCCGTCGCCAAAGGCGTCGACCGGCGCAAGGCCGGCTCCCTGCAGGTTCGCGTGGCGCGGTTGCGGCGCGTCGTTGCCCCAGGGATAGCGCCGCCTGTCGGCCGCGGATTCCCCGTTGCAGGCGGCGAATTCCCATTCCGCCTCGGTCGGCAGCCGCCTGCCGGCAAAATGGCAATACGCTTCGGCCTCGAACCAGTTCACGTGAAGCACCGGATGATTTTGGGGGAGCGGCACCGCTCGGTCGAATCGACGCTCGTGCCACGCCTTGCCCGCGCGCTGCCAATACCTCGGCGCATCGAGGCCGGCGGTTGAGCGCCATGCCCAGCCGGCCTCGCTCCAGAATTCGCGGCGTGCATAGCCGCCTGCGTCGACGAACGCCGCGTATGCCGCATTGCTGACCGCGGTGCGAGCGATTCGAAAGGGTGCGACGCGGACCTCGTGCGCCCACTTCTCGTTGTCGAAGACGAAGCCGGTGCCGGGGAACGCGCCGAGCATGAACTTTCCGCCGGCGAACTCGACATCGCCCGTCGAGGGCGTCGATGCGGGATCCGCGCCCGGTGAACCCAACGGATCCGAATACCCCAGCGTCTGCCGCGAGTAGTGGAACGCCTCGGCGTGCATGTCCTCGTGGAAGGCGGCGAGGTCGGCGAAATACGCGAGGCTTGCGTTTTCCGGCTCGGCTTCGAGGCGACGCCGCACCAGGCCGAGCACGTCCGAGAGGTAGGCGCGCGTGGCGTCGATCGAAGGCAGCGGCAATCCCCATCGCGTGGAGTGCGCGACCTTGGCCGAGTCGTAGAGCGCGTCCGCTCCGGCGAGGATCGAATCGCGCGGCGCGCCTTGCGGGCGATTGCGCAGGCACCAGAACTCCTGGAACCACGCTACGTGCCCGAGCTCCCAGAGCGGCGGATTGACGATCGCGATCTGCGGACCGAGGAGCTGCGAAGGTTCGAGGCCGGCCGTAACGCGCGACAGGCGCTCCCGGCTTGCGGCAAGCTCGCCGGCCAGGGTGCTAGCATCCGCGCTCATGCGAATTTCAATCGTCATGCCGCGCGGGACTGCGTTGCGCACCGGCAACCACCACACTGCGCGCCGCTGGGCGGGTTTCCTGCGCGCCTCCGGCCATCGCGTGAAGGTCGAGGACGAATGGAAAGGCGGCGCGGCGGATGCGCTGATCGCGCTGCACGCGAGGAAAAGTGCTGATTGCGTCGAACGGTTTCATCATGGGCACCCGGACCGGCCGGTGATTTTAGCCCTCACCGGGACCGACCTGTACCGGGATATCGAGACTTCGCAAGAAGCGCAGCAGGCGATGCGCATCGCCAGCCGCCTCGTCGTTCTGCAGCCGGAGGGCCTGCGCCGCCTCGAGCGTTCGATTCGCGCCAAGGCGCGCGTCGTCTACCAGTCGTCGGACACGCGCCTCGCCCATCGCCCGCCGGCGAACCGGTTCCGGGTCGCCGTCATCGGCAACCTTCGCGAGGAGAAGGACCCTTTTCGCGCGGCGGCTGCGCTCGCGCGTCTTCCGGACATGGAAGGGATCGAAGTCGTGCAGGTCGGCGCGGCGCTCTCGCCGGAAATGGCGGCAACGGCCCGGCAACACGCGCGCAGCGATCCGCGCTATCGCTGGGTCGGCAGCCGACCGCACGGCGATGCGATGCGGCGCCTGGCCGCGAGCCACGTCCTCGTGGTGAGCTCGGTGATGGAGGGCGGCGCGAATGTGATCTGCGAAGCCGCGCGCATCGGCGTGCCGGTGCTGGCTTCCCGCGTCTCCGGCAACGTCGGCATGCTCGGCAACGGTTATCCGGGCTACTTCCCGCTTAGCGACGATCGCAGGCTCGCGCGCCTGATCGAGCGCGCGCGCGCGGATAAGGCGTTCTATCGCGACCTCAAGCGGTCGCTGGCCGCGCGCCGGGCGCTTTTTGCGCCGGCGGCGGAAAAACGCGCCCTTAACGGCGTGCTGGCCGAGGTCGCCTAACGTGCGATAGCGCACGGTGGAAAACCCCTCGCGGCGGTGTAATGGCCTTCAACCAACGCCAGCAGACGAGGAGGCATCGTGACGGCCACCCACAAGACCCCACCGCCCGCCCCCAAGGTGAGCACGACCAAGGTCCACCCGCATCCCAAGCCGACCGATCCCAAACACGAGGAATGGGTGATCGACGAAACCGTGGACGAGTCCTTCCCCGCGAGCGACGCGCCGTCGCATACGCCGCCCAAGGAAAAGGGCAAGAAGTAATTACCGCGCGGGCTGCACCAGCCCGCTCGCCGTCGCGTTGCGCAGGATGGCTTCGCATTGCGCCGAGGTCAGGCGCGTTCCGCCGGCTGCCGTTTCCTCTCGCATGAGATTTCCGGCCTCGTCCGAGTGGTCGCCGGAATTTGCGAGCACGTGCGCGAGCTCGTGGGCAATGACGATTTCGATGTCCTTCGCCCCCCTGACGATCCAGACCGTGTCGGCCATCTCGGGTCGCGTGCGGCTGTTGCCGCGCCCGATGGCCTCGGCGTCGAACGCAGGGCGCTGACGGGTGTCGGCGACGAAGAAGATCGCGGGTTTGGGCAAGGCCAGCACCTCAGCCAGGCGCCGCGAGAGCGGCGTGAACAAGGAGCGGTAGCGATCCGGCGCGGAGACTTCGTTCAGCTCCAGCCTTTCCGTCGCTATGGAGCATTGCGACAGCAGTTTGGCTCCGCGAGTCGCGGCGTCTATGACTTCGCGCGGCGCCCATCCGGCGCCTTGCAGGACGGCCAGCGACAAGCGCAGGCGATGGGTGGCAGGAGGCGACATTTCCTCTCGAGGCACTTCGACCACCGTTTTTCCCAGCACGCGAATCGCGTTGTCCGCGGCAAACGCATGCATTGCCGCTACAAGGCCGGCGAGCGAAAACGCATAAGCGGGGAGTCGGGTCATTGCGTGTCAAGCATGGCAGATCGCCCCTTCCGCGCGCCACTTATGTTCGGCAACGAACGGCCCTGCGCCGCAGGGACGCGTATCGTCCGGCCATGCCTATCGCCCGCATCAAAGGAAACGCAACGCCCATGAAGGATGCCGGAAAGAACCTTCGCGGACCGTCCATGTACGTGCGGCTCAACACGCGGGAGTCCGACGCGCTGAAGTCGATCGCCGGCAAAACGGCGGCCGACCTCGATGCCCGCACCGTCAAGCGCCTCATTGGCCTCGGGCTCATCCGCGCAGGTCTCGCCTCGGATGGCACCACCCGGCTGACCCGCGAAGGGCTCGAGTGGATCGGGGCGCACACGGCTCCGGCGTGAATATCGAATGCTGCCATTTTCGCCCTGTGATCGGCGTGGTTAGCCGCTAATCGGGGGAAATGTTGCCGTTGCTCGTTGCCAGGGTTCCGCCGCAGTCCTATCGCCAATACTGCAAATGCATGCCCGCAGCGCGATACGCGCGGTTGCGCGCGTCGTGCGCGCCGGCCACTTCCTTGCCGACCGCGAAGCAGGCCCAGTCATAGGCTTCCTCGAATTCGCCCAGGGTATAGGCCAGATCGGATAGCGCGAGCGCGGAGGCGTGATGCCCGTGCTCCACCGCCTTGCGATACCACTCCTTCGCAGTGTCGGTCGTGGCCTCACCGGCGTGCCCGTTTTCAGACAGCCATCCCATGTGATGCATTGCCAAGGCGTCTTTTTTCTTTCTCTCGAGCCGCTCGGTCAAGCCGGCGAAGGCCAATGCGTACTCACCGCGCTCAAAAGCGAGATAGGGGTCGGCCCGGTCTGCGCTCGAGACTGGCGAGCGGACTTTTGCCATTGCACCCAACACTCGTTTCACAACCTTCATTGCATCGAGACTAAGTGATCTTGCGCAAAGCGCCGGTTCGTTGCCGAACATTGGGACAGTGCCCTAACAGGCGGAAATCCGGCTGGCGGAGCCGTCTGGATCCGCGGTCAGGCTACCGGCTCAACACTCCCATCGCACTGGCGCGAGGCCGTGTGCGGCGAGAAAAGCGTTCGCCTGCGAGAAGTGGCGACAGCCGAGGAAGCGGCGCACTGAAAGGGGGGAAGGGTGCGCGGCCTCGAGCACCAAGTGACGCTTTGCATCCACCAATGGCGCCTTGGCGCGGGCGTGGTTACCCCAGAGCATGAACACCGCGGCAGGCGCCTCCCGCGAGGCGAGGGCGATCAAGGCGCTAGTCACCGCATCCCAGCCGATTTTCGCGTGCGACCCGGCGTTGCCCGCCTCCACGCTTAGCGCAGTGTTGAGCAGCAACACGCCCTGCTGCGCCCAGGCCGTGAGGTCGCCGTGCGCCGGGCGCGGACCGCCAAGATCGGCGGCGAGTTCCTTATAGATATTGGCCAGCGACGGAGGCACCTTGACGCCGCGCGGCACGGAGAACGCGAGGCCCATCGCCTGCCCCGGGCCGTGGTACGGGTCCTGGCCGAGGATGACGACCCGCGCGTCTTTCGGTGCGACGAGTTCCAGGGCGCGGTAACGCATCGTGGCCGGCGGATAGATTTCGATGCCCGCCGCCTCGCGCGCCGCAACCTGCGCCTCGGCCCTCGCAAGGGTTTCGCGCGCGCCGGCGTCGAGACCGGCCAGCCAGGCGGCGGGCAGCGCCATTCAGCCGGGAAAGTAGAACATTGCCTTTCGCAGAGTCAATCCCGGTGCGGCTTTCAAGCCAATCGTTTTTCCGGAATTGGAAATAACCGTCTCAGTCCTTCGCCAGCAGGTGCATCAGCGAGCACGTGTCCCAGCGCGCCCCGCCGCGGGCCTGCACCTGCGCATAGAACTGGTCGATCATCGCGGTCGTCGGCAGGCGGGCGCCGTTCTTCTTGGCTTCCTCGAGGCAGATGCCGAGGTCCTTGCGCATCCAGTCCACCGCAAAGCCGAAGCCGTCGAACTTGACGTCGTTCATCGCTTTCCAGCGGTTCTCCATCTGCCAGGAACCCGCGGCGCCCTTGGAGATCACCGACACGACCTTCTCCATGTCGAGGCCCGCCTTCTTGCCGAAGTTGAGCGCCTCGGACAGGCCTTGGAGCAGGCCGGCGATCGCGATCTGGTTGACCATCTTGGTGAGTTGACCTGCACCGGGCGCGCCGATCAGCACGCAGCTCTTGGCGTAGACGTCGAGCACCGGCTTGGCCTTCGCGAACACCGCTTCTTCGCCGCCGCACATGATGCCGAGCTGGGCATTGACTGCCCCGGCTTGTCCGCCGGAGACGGGCGCATCGATGAAGCCGACGCCTTTTTCCTTCGCCTTGGCATGCAGCTCGCGCGCGAGGATCGCCGAGGCAGTGGTGTGGTCGACGAGGGTCGCGCCCGACTTCATGCCGGCGAGCGCCCCGGTGTCGCCCAGCACCACCGAGCGCACGTCGTCGTCGTTGCCGACGCAGACCATAACGAAATCCGCGCCTTCGGCCGCCGCCTTGGGGGTGGAGGCCGACTTGCCGCCGTATTCCTTGGTCCACTGCGCGGCCTTGGCCGCGTTACGGTTGTAGACGGTGACTTCGTGGCCGCCTTTCTTGAGCAGGTGGCCCGCCATCGGGTAGCCCATAACGCCCAGGCCGAGGAACGCGACTTTCGCCATAGTGATACTCCAAGCAGTTGTCTGAATTGAGGAAAGCGGTGATTTTACGCCCCCGGCCCGGGGTGCGCCGGGCTCACCGCATGAGCCACTTGCGGAGCGTTCCGGTCAACCTATACAATTACTGCACGTTTATACAGTACCGGTGTTAGCCCGGGCGCGCAGTCCACGGACAAGGCGCTCCGCCAATTGATGCTGACGGCCAATAAAAAGGAGTTAGTCATGGACGACAACAAAGCCAAAGCCCTCACCGCCGCACTGTCCCAGATCGAGAAGCAGTTCGGCAAGGGCTCCATCATGCGCATGGACGCCAGCGCCATGCAGGACATCCAGGTGGTCTCCACCGGGTCGCTGGGCCTGGACCTGGCCCTCGGCGTCGGCGGCCTGCCGCGCGGCCGGGTGGTCGAGATCTACGGGCCGGAATCCTCGGGCAAGACCACGCTCACGCTGCAGGTGATTGCGGAAATGCAAAAGCTCGGCGGCGCCGCGGCCTTCATCGATGCGGAAAACGCCCTCGACCCGCAGTACGCGCAAAAGCTCGGCGTCAACATCGACGAGCTGCTGATTTCCCAGCCGGACACCGGCGAGCAGGCCCTCGAGATCGCCGACATGCTCGTGCGCTCGGGCGCCGTGGACGTCATCGTGGTCGACTCGGTCGCCGCGCTCACCCCCAAGGCCGAGATCGAAGGCGAGATGGGCGAGCCCCATTTCCAGCACAGTGGGATCCGAAGCTTGGAATTCACGTGACTTGAAGTCGCGG
>JADMIO011583417.1_pt1 | contig 31427 bp, 23 predicted proteins | sample 8958161 | NCBI WGS metagenome assembly JADMIO01 (sample SAMN16585339, study PRJNA669376) | soil metagenome | isolation source: Crop rotation soil | place: USA: Cullars Rotation, Alabama | collected 2011 | reverse complement strand
CGCTGGTCTACAGCAGCACCGCCACCGCGGACGCCGAGCTGATCCCCGCCGTGATCCCCTTCGGCGGCGCGGACAGCATCGCGCTCGAGCTCCTCGAGCCCCGCGGCGGGAGGCTCCCCGCGCTGCTCGCCTTCTCCCTCGACGGGCGCGTGCGCACCACCACCGTCGCGGACCTGCGCACCGGGACCTTCGGGGGCTTCGCGGTGGTCAACACCAGCACGCGCCCCTGCTCCTCGATCAGCCTCCGCCGCCGGCGGAACCCGGCCGCGCCCGACACCTCCCAGCTCGTGCTGGCCTATCGGGAGGGCGACGAGGCGGACGGCGAGCTGGTGCTGATGACCGGCCGCGGCGACGGGGGCGGCGCGCAGGCCTTCGCGGAGCTCCCCGCCTCGCCGCGCCCGCCGATGCGCGGAGGCGCGGTGGTGCTCGACGTCCCCGGCAAGGGCTTCGTCGTCGCGTACGAGTCGCGTCTCCGCGGCGACACCTCCGAGGTGCGGCTGCTCGCGCTCGGGGACTACGGGACGGGGCCGGGCATCGCCCCCTTCGCCGACTTCGGCGGGCGCCTCAGGCTCGAGGACGCGGGCCTCATCCAGGCCCGGGAGGGCGTCCGCGTGGCCGTCCTCGCCTCGCGGGTCACCGGCAGCACGGCGGAGCTCCTCTACGCCGAGATCCCCGCCGCGCGCATCGAGGCCGGAGGCAGGTACGGCTCCGGCGGCCTCTCCCTCGACCTCGCTCCGGCGGAGGCGAGCGGCAAGCTGGCTTGCAAGCCGAGCCCCCGCCCGGAGTGCCCGATCGCCTGGCTCGGGGACGGCGCTCCGTCTCTCTTGTTCAACCGGAGGTAGGGTGCTACCGGGGCGCGTGGCCGTACGCGCCGACGAGATCCAGCTCCTCGCCTGTCCACACTGCAAGAGCACCCCTCTCGACACCGAGCTCGCGCGCGTCGAGGACGGGAAGCTCGTCGAGGGGACCCTGGTGTGTCCGGACTGCGGGCGCGAGACCGCCGTGCGCTCGGGCGTGCCGTTCTTCGCGCCCTGGGCGGACGACCTCGGCGAGAAGCGGCCGTCGGCGTGGGAGGACTGGGCGCGGGCGCACCGGAACTACCGCGCGTGGCACGAGACCCGGTGGACGGAGGACGGAGCGCGCAACACCAAGCCGCTGTTCGAGCGCTTCTGGCGCTTCGCGGAGACCAGCTCCGGCACGGGCGTGGACATCGGCGGCGGGCGGAGCATCAACCGCGAGTGGAACCCGTCGGCGCGGATCTGGTCGGTGGACCCGGAGTCCTCGTGGGCGCTGGATCCGCTGCCCAAGTTCATGGGCAAGATGTACCGCTGCTGGGACGAGGACTTCCCGTTCATCCAGGGCGTGGGCGAGCTGCTCCCGCTGCGCACGCAGGCCTTCGACTTCGTGATCATCCAGGGCGTGCTCGACCACGTCGCGGAGCCGGACCTGGTGATCGACGAGGCGCGGCGGGTGCTGAAGCCGGGCGGCAAGATCTGGCTGATGGTGACCACCACCGACCTCGAGCCCGAGGTCCCGCTGGTCTCGACGCTCCGGCGCAGGCTGGGGCGCGCGCGGAGGGATCCGCTGGGCCTGATCGCTCAGGGGCCGGTCCGCTTCTTCTCCGACAAGGAGCAGGGCATCTCGGAAGGCCACGTCAGCGAGACGCACCTCACGCGGGCGTCGCTCCGGGAGTGGCTGCGCGCGTTCGAGGGGATCGCTGAGGAGGACGTGGAGGTGAACGGGATCCGTCAGCTCTTCGTCCGCGCCGTCCGCCCGGTCTGAGCGCCGAGGGGGTGGCTCGCGTCGTACACGCGCTTCAGGTGCTCGATCGAGGCGCTGGTGTAGCGCTGCGTGGTGCCGAGGCTCGCGTGTCCGAGCATCGACTGGATCGCGCGCAGGTCGGCGCCGCCGTCGAGGAGGTGCGTGGCGAAGCTGTGGCGGAGCATGTGCGGGGTGACGCGGCGCCCGAGCGCGACGGAGAGCGCCTGCGCGGAGAGCCGCCGCGCGAGGCTCCGCGTGGTCAGGCGCGTGCCGGACTTATTGAGGAACACCGCCTCGGTGGGCGCGGCGCCTCGCAAGACGTCTTGCCGCCTCTGTAGCCAGGCCTCGAGCGCCGCCCGGGCCTTGCTCCCGAAGGGCACGATGCGCTCCTTCGATCCCTTGCCGATCACCCGGACGGTCTGCCGATCCATGTCGACGCCCTGGAGGTCGAGGCTGACCAGCTCCGCCGCGCGCAGCCCCGCCCCGTAGAGGAGCTCGAGCATCGCCCGATCCCGGTGCGCGAGCGGCCCCTCCGCGTGCTCGCCGTCGAGGAGGCGGAAGACCTCGTCCACCAGGAGCGCGCGGGGCAGCGGCGCCGGCAGCTTCGGCGCCGAGAGCGCCTCCCCCACGTTCTTCTTCGCCAGCCCCCGCCGCACCAGGAACTTGTAGAACGACCGGAGCGCCGAGAGCTTCCGCGCCCGCGTCCGCGCCTGCGTCTCCGCGTGGATGGTCGCGAACCACCGCCGCACCAGCAGCGGATCCAGGTCGTCCGGCGCCCCGCTGAACCCATGCTCCGCGAAGAACGCCGCCATCTGCCCCAGGTCCGATCGATACGCCCGGAGCGTCTCCTTCGAAGCCCTCCGCTCGTGCTCGAGGTAGGTGGTGAACTCGAGGATCGCCGCCCCCATGCTCTTCGCCGCCTCGGTGGATCTCTGCGGCGCCGCGGCCTTGCGAGACCTCGCCTTCCCCTTCACCCGCTCGAGCACTGTCTCCGGATCCTACGCCGTGCTCGATGCGCGCGCTTCCTTTCGTCCGCGGCCGCTTGGCTAATCAGGAAGCCAGGAAGCCAGGAAGAAGAGGGCAGGCAGCACGGCTCCTTCCTGGCTTCCTGGCTTCCTAATAGATCAAAACAGCGGTCGACCAGGCGCGGAAGTCTTTCAACGCCCGCTCCCCGTACAGCCGCTTCCTGTCCCGCTTGCCGATCTTCTTCCCCTCCCGCTCGAGCGCCGGGACCAGGCCCCAGTGGATGTTGGACGGGAGGTGGTTCTCGACCTCGACCCCGATCGGCCGCCGCGTGCCGAGGATGTGGCCGTGAAGGGCGCCGAGGGCGGTGGTGGGGGGCGGGAGCGTGAAGGGCTTGCCGAGGCGATCCGCGGCGACCATCAGGCCCACCAGGAGACCGCAGGCGGTGGACTCGACGTAGCCCTCGACGCCGGTGATCTGGCCGGCGAAGCGCAGGTGCGGGCGCGACTTGAGGCGCAGGCCCTCGTCGAGGAGGACCGGGCTGTCGAGGTACGTGTTGCGGTGGACCTGGCCCATGCGCAGGAACTCGGCGTTCGCGAGGCCGGGGATCATCTTGAAGATGCGCGACTGCTCGCCCCACTTCATGCGGGTCTGGAAGCCGACGATGTTGTACGCGCTCCGGTCCACGTTCTCCGCGCGGAGCTGCACCACGGCCCAGGGACGCTTCCCCGTGCGCGGGTCCTCGAGGCCCACGGGCTTCATCGGGCCGAAGCGCAACGTGTCGGCGCCGCGCTCGGCCATCACCTCGATCGGCAGGCAGCCCTCGAAGTAGCGCGCCTCCTCGAAGTCGTGGGGCGCCACCTTCTCCGCGGCCAGGATCGCGGCGATGAAGGCCTCGTACTGCGCCTTGTCGAGAGGGCAGTTCACGTAGTCGTCGCTGTCGCCCTTCCCGTACCGCGAGAGGTTGTAGGTGATGGTGTCGTCGATCGAGTCCGCGCTGACGATCGGGGCGATCGCGTCGTAGAAGTACATGCGGCTCGCGTCGCCAGAGGCCGCGGCGATGTCCTGCGCGAGCGGCTCGGCGGTGAGCGGGCCGGTCGCGACGATCACCTCGCGCGCCTCGTCCGGGCCCGGCAGGCGGGTGATCTCGCGCTCGACCACCTCGATGCCGGGGTGCGCGCGGACGGCGGCGGAGACCGCGGCGCTGAAGCGCTCCCGATCCACGGCGAGCGCGTCTCCCGCGGGGACCTTGTGCGCGTCCGCCCAGCGGATGAGGAACCCGCCGGCGATGCGCATCTCCTCCTTGATCACCCCCACCGCGTTCTCGAGGGAGGCCGAGCGGAAGGAGTTCGAGCACACCAGCTCCGCGTAGCCGTCGCTGACCTGCGCGGGCGTCCGCTTCGCCGGCTTCATCTCGAAGAGGCGCACGCGGATGCCGCGCGAGGCGAGCTGGAGCGCGGCCTCGCACCCCGCGAGACCCGCGCCGACGATGATGACAGGCTCGGTCATGGCGGCAACGCGTCTGCCGGGGGCGGGGGCTCGTCCTCGGGCTCGAAGACCTCGTAGTCCTCGTCCTCGGCCTTCTTCTTCGCGGGCCTGGCCTTCGCCTTCGCGGGCGGGGCCTTCGCGGGCGGCGCGGCCTTGGCGGGCGGGGTCTCGGGCTTCGGCTCCTGCTCGGGCTCGACCTTCGGCGCGGGCGCGGGCGCGGGCGCGGGGGGCGCGGGCGCGGGCGCTGCCTGCGCGGGCTTGGGTGGGGGCAGCGGCGCAGGCGCCGGAGCAGGCGGAGGGGCGGGCGCGGGCGCGGCGAGGCGCTCGAGCTCGACCATCACCTCGGGCGCCGTCTTCCGCGAGAGCCGCACGCTCTTCGGCGCGAACCCGACGTGGGTGAGGGTGACGGTGATCGAGTCCTCGTCCGCCTTCATCACCACCCGCGCCGGGGACTGCCCCACGCGGAGGTCGTTCGCGGTCACCACCGCCCCCGCCGGCGTCGAGTGCACGGTCACCGTGTACGTGCCGTCCTCCGCGGGCGCGCTGACCTTGCTCGGCTCCGAGGGCGCCGCGGGCACCAGGTACACCTGCTCGTCGTCGCTGAGCGCCGCGTACACCCCGACCGCGGCGCCCACCGCGAGGATCGCCGTGACGATGATCGGGAGCACCACGCGCCACCACGGCGTCCTCGGCGGCGCCGCGGCGGGCGGCTGCACCAGCCGCGAGGGATCGCGAGGGCGCGCCACCGGCGGCGCCTGCGAGACCGGCGGCGGCGGCGCCCACTGCGGCACCACCGGCGCGGGAGGCGACACCGGATCGGCGCCGATGGCCGTCCCCGCCGCCAGCACGTACGTCGCCGTGGTGGTGGGGAGCGGACCCGCCTCCGCCAGCGGCACGGGCACCACCGGATCGCCCTCCTTCGGCATCGGCGTCAGCGAGCGGATCGCGGTGAAGGAGCCCGTGCCCTCGCGGCGCATCACCCCGCCGTCGAGCCGCACCGGCCCCACCACGGAGAGCACGGCCTGCGCGTCCGCCAGCGTGCTGATCACCGAGCGCGCGTCCTTGGGCCGCAAGTCCGGTTGCAGCTTGAGGCACGAGTCCACGATGTCCGCGAGCTCCTGAGGGAGGACCTCCTTCTCGGGGTTCATCGTCAGCCGCGGCGCGCCCTTCAGCTTGGCCATCACCACGGCCTTGAGCGAGTCGCCCTCGTGGGGGCGGACGCCGGTGATCATCTCGAAGAGCATCACCCCGATCGCGAAGAGGTCCGTGCGCGCGTCCACCGAGCCGCCCGCGGCCTGCTCCGGCGCCATGTACCGCGGCGTTCCGACGAAGGTGCCGGGCCCCTCCGCGGCGGCGACGCCCGATCCGGAGGGGAGGAACTTGGCCACCCCGTAGTCGAGGATCTTCACCTCGATGACGCCGTGCGGATCGTCGGGCGCGATCAGCATGACGTTCTCGGGCTTGAGATCGCGGTGGATCACCCCCACCCCGTGGAGAGAGTCCACGCCCTCACACAGGAGGCGCGCGATGTGGATCGCCTCCTGGAGCGGGAGGGCCTGCTCGCGCTGGAGCTTCTCCCGCAGCGACTCGCCGTCCACGTACTCCATCGCGTAGGCGAGCCTCCGCGGCTCGGGCTCGTCGATCAGCTCGACGAAGCGGATCAGCGAGGGGTGCTGGACCAGGCTCGCGGTCTTCGCCTCGTCGAGGAACCGCTGCACCACCCGGGGGCGCTTGATCTTGGCGGCGGCGAGGACCTTGAGCGCGACGATCAGCCCGTCCCTGCCGCGCCGCGCCTTGAAGACCGAGCCGGCGCCGCCCTTCCCCAGCAGCTCGAGGAGCTGGTAGTCGCCGATCTGCTCGCCGACGTCGGGATCGCCCGCGACGCCGTCCCCGCCCGCGTCCCCGTGGATCTTGGGCCCGTCGAGATCCACCTCGCCGCGGGGCCGCCCGTTGGCCAGGAGGTCGTCCGCGCTCGGCTCCGCCGCGGGATCGAACCCCGGCGCCACCTGCGATGCCTTCCGCTGCGCCACCGCAGCCACCACGCTCGGAGGCCTGGGCCCGAGGCGCCCCACCGTCTCTCCGTCGTCGTACGGCTGCGGCGCGTCTTCCTGCTCGAGCATCGTGCTGGCGTCGGGCGAGGAATCGCCTCTGCCCGAGCGTGGGCGCTCCTCGCTCCCCCCGGGCAGGGCGCGGCCAGACATGCGGCGGTAGTGTAGAGGAAAAAGCTCCCGGATGTGGATCTGTCAGGCGCGCGCGTAGCGGCCGCCGGGCCGGGGGGCGACGAGGCCCTGGAGCTCGAGGGTGGTGAGCGCCCCGAGGACCGTGGAGAGCGGGCGGGAGAGCTCGGCGGCGAGGGCGTCCGGGGCCGCGGGGCCGCGCGCGATCCTGTCGAGGAGCTTCTTCGAGAAGGGATCCAGCGGGGCGGCGGGCGCAGGCCTGGCACGGCGGGACCTCGGGCGAAGCCCGATCAAGGCGAGCGCGTCCGCGGGCCCGGCGACGACGGAGCCACCGCCGCGGAGCGCCTCGATGCACCCGGCGCCGAGGGGATGACCGGGATCCCAGGGGACCGCGCCGACCGGACGCCCGAGGCGCCGCGCGTGCCCGAGGGTGTGTCGCGTCCCCGAGCGCACGGAGGCCTCCACCACCACCAGCGCGCCCGCCAGCGCCGCGACGATGCGGTTTCTCCGGAGGAAGCTCGCCTTCCCCACGGGCCCGCCGCCCTCCTCCTCCGAGAGCCACGTCCCGCCCGCGTCGAGCACGCGCCCGAACAGCTTCCGGTTCCGCGCGGGATACGGCGCGTCGAGCCCCGTCGGCAGCACCACCAGCGTGCGCCCTCCCCCGTCGAGCGCGCCCTCGTGCGCCGCCGCGTCCACCCCGAGCGCGCCGCCGCTGACCACGATCACCCCTTCCTCCGCCAGCCCGCGCGCGAGCCTGCGCGCGAACCGGAGCCCCGCCTCGGACGCGCGCCGCGCCCCCACGATCGCGATCGCCGGGCCCTCGAGGGGCCACGCTCCGCTGACGGAGACGGAGGAAGGCGGATCGGCGAGCTCGGAGAGGACGGCAGGCCAGCCGGAGTCACCCGCTTCGAGGCGCACCGTTGCATGGCGCGGCCCCCGCCGCGGGGAGGTCAAGCAAACACGGGAGACGAATGATTTCCGGAAGAGATCGGAGCAAGTCTCCTAGCGCGGCTGCGCCTCAAACGCTCGAGCTCAGCCCGGACTCCGCGCTGGCGCAGCCTCGCGTCGACAGTTCACAGCTCGCAGTCGACAGTCTCGGATCGCGGGGTCCGGCGCAGCCCGATCTTGCTGTCGGCTAGCACCTGTCGACTGCAGGCCCTTGCCGGCGACCGAAGCGCCCAGAGTCGGCCATTCTGTCACGCTTCGCTGGGAGCAAGTCTCCTAGAGCGCCTTCCGCATCTCGACCTTGTCGCCCACCGCGACCTCGCGGGAGGTCTGGACGACCATCGCCGTGCTGGTCTTGTCCGCCACGTCGATGACCATCAGGCGCGCGACCTCCTCGTTGGGGAGGCCGGAGGACTCCTGCGTGAAGCCGTCGCCGCGCAAGAGGACCGTGAACATGTTCCCGATCTGCACGCCGTGGGTGCGGCCCCGATCGATGAACACCATGTGGTACTCGCCGATCTCGGACACCGCGGTCTCGACGGTCTCGATGATGTAGCCCTGCGCGTCCACCTCGTTCGGCACCGGGCGCACGCGGGTCCCCACGTTCTCCGGCCACGGGCCCACGAAGTCGCCGCGCTCGATCGGGCGGTACGCCTGCGCGATCTCGACCGTCGCCACCTGCGGGCTGGTGTCGATCACCGTGACGCCGCCGATGATCTCGACCGCGTAGCCGTAGGGCTCGCCGGTGATCGGGTGCTCGATCTGCTTCATGGTCCGGTAGACCGCGTAGTTCTCGCCCTTCTTGGCGGCGCTCTTCAGCTTCACGTAGGCCCGATCGAAGTCCATCAGGAGCTGCGACTCGACCTGCGAGCTCTGGATCTGCCCCGCGACCGCGTGCTCCTGCTGCGTCACGAAGCCCATGTGCGCCGAGTACACGCTGTCCTGCTGCCCGATGCCGACGGTGACGTTGCCGACCGAGCGCACCAGATCCTCGACGTCGAGGCTCTCCGGGATGTCGAGGTCCTCACCCTGCTGCGGCGCGGTCATGGCCGCCGAGACCTCGACGTTGGTCGGGAGGTTCTCGTCGCTCGGGTAGAAGCGGAGCTCGTTGCCCGGATAGATCCAGTGCGGGTTGGTGATCTGCGGGTTGTAGCTCCAGATCTTCGGCCAGTACCACGGGCTGTTCAGGTACTTGCTGCACAGGTCCCACAGCGTGTCGCCCTGGTTGACCGAGTGGATCTCGGAGACCTGCGGCTGCGCGCCGCCCTCCGTCGCCTCGCCGCCGACCCGCGGGAGCGCAGGCTTCGGCGCCTTGCCCTCGGGGGCCGCGGGCGCCTCGGCGTCGCCCTCCGGGGCCTCCGCCGCCTCGCCGCCGCCCGCAGGGCCCTCGTCCTCCTGCGCGTGCGCGCGGGGCGCCCCCAGGGTGAGGGTGAGGAGGGCCGCTGCCGAGAAGGTCGACACCAGCTTGAAGGTTCTCTTCTCGTTCATCTTCGCTACCTCGGCTCCCGGCTATCCAGCTCGGCGATCGCGCGCTGCGCCTCCGCAGCCGCCTCGCTCCGAGGATAGCCGTTCGTGATCCGCCGGAAGGTCTCGCCCGCCTCTTCCGTCCTGCCGATCGCCTGATAGCTCATGGCGATGCGGAGAAGGGCGTCCGGGACCTTGTCCGACCTCGGAAACTCATCGATGACCCGCTGAAACTCCTCGGCCGCGCGCGCGTATTCGCGAGCCGCGAAGCTGCACTCCGCCAGCCAGTAGGCGGCGTTGTCCGAGAGATCGTGCTGCGGGTACTTGGTCTTGAATCCCTCGAGCATCTCCCTCGCGCGCGACGGGTTCTTCTGCTCGCGGAGCGTGGAGAGCGCGACCTGGTACTCGATCGCCGCCGCGTCGATCTTTGACTTCTTCGCGGGGGGCGCCGGAGCGGGCTCGGCGGAGCTCGAGGGCGGCCTCGACGCGGACAGCACCGGGTCCGACTTCCTCAGCACCTCGTGATCGACGGGGAGGCGTCCGTCCTCGGCCTCGGGGCCGACCTGGATGAGGATGGGCGCGCCGCCGTCGTCGAAGGCGCCCTCGTCCTCCACGTCTTGCCGCGAAGCGCCCTTCGCCGCGTTCCCGCCGAGGCGCACCACGGGCAGCGCCGGGAGCCCCTCGCGGCCGCCCTCGCCCTTCGCCATCGGCGCGGGCGCGGGGAAGTCGCTCCCCTTCGGGCGCAGCGAGAGCAGCGTGACCTTGCCCTCGAGGGCCTCCACGCGCGCGCGCGCCTCTTCGAGATCGGTCTCGAGCTTCCGCACGTCGCGCCGGAGCTTGGACATCTCCAGCTCGGTCTGGGAGGTTGAAGCACACGCGAAGGCGGAGAGGCCGAAGCAAACGCAGATCGCCACCCGCATGTGGGGTCCGATTCTAGGTGAGGGCTGCTGTTAGTCAAGAAAGCGGCCTTGGGGGGCCTACGGGGTCGTGACAGACTCCCTCGCTCATGCGGCTGTTCGAATTCGATCCGGGCGATGCCCTTTCCCGAGTGCTCGCGGTGGGTGGCGCCTATGCCGATCTCTTCGCGGAGGACGCATCGCGGACCGCGGTGGTGGTCGAGGGCCGCGCCGTCGAGAGCGTCACGCGCCGCGTCGACAGGGGCCTCGCCCTCCGGGTGCTGACCGAGTCCGGCGACACGCGCCTGGCCACCACCACCGCGCTCGGCGGGGAGGCCGCCCTCGCCCTCGCCGAGGACCTCGCCGCCGCCGCGCTGGGCCCGGCCGTCCTCGGCAAGCCCGCGGCGCCCTCCCGCCCGACCTGGGAGGAGACCCGGGTCACCCGGGAGCCCGGCAGCATCTCGCCCCAGGAGCGCATCGACCTGGCCCTCCTCGCCGACCGCGTCGCGCGGGGGGTGAGCCACGAGGTGAAGGAGGTCCGCGTCCTGCTGAGAGACGGCGTCCGCGACATCTCCGTGGCGGGGAGCGACGGGAGGCGCCGCGGCGCGCGCATCGCCAGGGCGGTGGTGCTGGTCGAGGCCATCGCGCGCGACGGCACCCTCGCGGAGTCGAGCTTCGAGGCCGCCGGCGGCACCGGAGGCTTCGAGCTCCTCGACCCCGAGATGGTGGAGAAGACCGCGCGCCAGGCCGCGGAGCGCGCCGTCCGCATGCTCCGCGCCCGCCCTGCCCCGGCGGGCGTGATGCCGGTGATCCTCGCCGCGGAGGCCGGCGGGACCTTCGTGCACGAGGCGGTCGGCCACCCCCTCGAGGCCGACATCATCCAGGACGGGATGAGCGTGTTCGCCGATCGCCTGGGCGAGAAGATCGCCTGCGACAAGATCACCGTCGTGGACGACGCCACCCTCACCGGGCGAAACGGGAGCTTCCCGATCGACGACGAGGGCGCCCCCGCAGAGCGCACGCTCCTCATCGACCGCGGCGTCCTCCGGGGCTTCCTCCTCGACGAGCGCACCGCGATGCGCGCCGGCGCCCGCTCGACGGGGAAAGGCCGCCGCGAGTCCTTCCGGAGCCGCCCGATCGTGCGGATGACCAACACCCTCATCGCGCCCGGCACCGACGACCCCGGCGCCATCCTGAGAGACACCCCCTCGGGCCTCTACGTCACCCGCATGGGCGGCGGCGAGGTCGACACCGTGACCGGCCACTTCGTGTTCGAGGTCGCGGAGGCCTGGGCCATCCGGGGCGGCGCGCTCGCGGAGCCGGTCCGCGGCGCCACCCTCACCGGCAACACGCAAGACGTCTTGCAAGCGATCGATCGCGTGGGCTCGGACCTCGGCTTCGGCATCGGCACCTGCGGGAAGGACGGGCAGGATGTCCCGATCGCGGACGGCGAGCCGACCATCCGCGTCCCCGAGATCGTGGTGGGAGGGCCCGGCGCATGAAGCGCTACCTGGTCACCACCCTCGCCTTCGCGGCGTGCGCCTCCAACAACAGCAACAACAGCGCCTCGAAGCCCGCCACCCAGTCGTCGGCGGCCACCGCGGAGGCGCCCGCGCCCGAGAAGGCCTCCTCGGTGCCGAAGGATCCTCCCGCGGCGGAGACCTTCAAGATCGGCGTCGCGCCGAAGCCCGTCCCCGCGGACACGTGCCCGCGCTGGAACGGGACCTTCACGCAGCCCGTCGCCGTCGAGGAGGACACCGGCTTTCAGCGGAGCCCGCCCGTCGCCGGCTTCCCCATGGCCTTCGAGCGCGGCGCGGGCGTCCGCTCCTTGACCGGCTTCTACGCCACCACCCGCGACGGCAAGCGCCTCCCCACGCAGGGAGAGGTCCTCTCCCGCTGGGGCGCGCCTCCGGGAGACTGCAACGCGCCCATCCGCTGGGCGTACTTCTTCGTCCTCGCGGACCTCGCTCCCAAGGCGCGCTCGATCCTCGCGCTCCGCCACGACCCCGGCGCGTACGACACGCGCACGCCGATGGTCAGCGTCCAGGAGTCCGACAAGGCGGTGGTGGTGGACACCGGCGCCGCGCGCTTCACCGTCCGCCGCGACTGGTTCAACGGCCTCTCGAAGGTGGAGATCAAGAACGGCGCGGGCTGGACCACGCTCTCCGACGTCCCGAGCGCGCCCGAGGTGGGGCTGCTCGTCGAGCGGCAAGGCCGGGTGGCGAGCCCCATCCATGGCAAGGTGGCGAGCTTCGAGCTCGAGAGGAAGGGCCCCACCGTGGCGACGCTCGCGGTGAAGGGGACCTACGCGATCGCCGGTGAGGGCCCGATCTTCCGCTACACCGTGCGCTTCAGCTTCTACGCGGGCTCGGCGAGCGTGCTGGTGGACCACACCTACTATCACGGCAAGCTCGAGAGCGACGCGCCGTCGGGGGCCACCAACCGCCAGGCGAGCGAGCGGGTGCTGATGCGCATCCCCGTCGACGTCGGCGACGCGCCGGCGATCGTGGCGCGCGCCGCCAAGAAGGTGCACCAGCTCGGCGCCGCCGGCGGAGTGGTGGCGGTGCAGCAGGACAAGCGCGCGCCCGATCGGCCGCTGGTGGTCTCCAGCGTGAGGCAGGGCGGCAAGGACCTGGAGATCGGCACCTACGCGGACGCGCCGCTGCTCGCCGTCGAGGGCAAGAGCGGCTTCGCCCTGGCCACCATCGCGTACATGGGCCCGCGGGATCCGCAGGCGCTGCGCTACGACCCGAAGGCGAAGACCCTCGAGGTGGACTGGCAGAGCGAGGAGCTCTTCGTCGGCGGCGCGCGCGGGATCTGGTCCCGCGCGGTGCTGGCGTTCGGCGCGCCGAAGGGCCCGGAGGCGCTCGTCGACAGGGGCAACCAGGCCTACGCCCACGCCGCGCGCCCGCTGATCGGCGTGCCGACCATGGCGTACCTGAACTCGACCCGGGTGCGCCCGCCCCTCCCCACCAAGCCCCTCCGCTCCGCGCACGCCAAGTTCGACAGGGACGTCGACACCATGCACGCGCGGACGGTCGAGTACCTGAGGAAGTTCAAGATCACCGGCACCCAGATCTGGCCCGACATGCCCCGGCAGGCCTGTTATCTGGACGGCAACTGCGACGCCTTCGAGAGCGGCTACTTCCCCGGCGGCGACTGCAACTACTGGGACTGGAGCCTCGCCGAGCTCGAGGAGTTCCTGCGCACCGCGGACCCCGCCTTCGTCCACGACTTCGCCCTCGGGGAGGCGATGACCATGGCGGAGACGGTCAGCTTCCGCCCCGACCCCGAGGTGCAGGAGAAGTACAACTTCGCGGGCATGTCGCCCTGCTACGGCGGCGGCGAGGGCTACGAGGGGCCCTGGCGCGAGGGCCTGAACCACCGCGTGGACCGCTGCCCGGGCGACTACAGCTACAACAAGGTCCACAAGCTCGCGTACGTGCTCACCGCGGACAGGCGCTTCACGGACTTCTTCGACCAGGGCGGGTCGAGCGCGATCGTGAAGTACCTCGACCCGCCGGCGAAGACCCCCGGGGAGTGGCAGGAGCTCTCCGCGGCGCGCATGACCTACCAGTACCTGGAGCAGATCATGAACGCCGCCGAGTTCGGCCGCATCGGGGGCGACGCGAAGACCAAGCGGTACGAGAAGGTCGCCCTCTCCTACTTCGAGTTCATGCGGGGCACCGCGCTGCTCGACGGCCACACCTGCTTCCTCCTCGGCAGCGGCAAGTCGGACCCGAAGACGACCGGCAAGTGCTTCAGCGACCAGGCCTGGATGCTCCCCGGCTTCCTCGAGTGGGTGCTGCGCGTCGCCTCCTTCTACGACCACGAGCCCGCGCGCGCGTGGCTTCTTCTGTATGGGAAGGAGTCGGCGAGGCACCACACGGTCCTGGGATCGGACGGGCTCCCGGACATCTCCGCGCGCAACTCGAGCAGCGGCGACGACGCGTCGAACGGCTGGCGCACCAACTACGAGTGCCGCGTCAGCGCGCAGGGCGTGGACGAGAAGAGCTGCACCAAGATCACCAACTACGAGAACGACGGGCGCTTCTACAACAACGGCCTGGTCGCCTACCTCAACACCTTCGGGGTCGTGCTCGGCGCGGAGCCCAAGGACCCCCTCAAGATCTGCAAGTGGCTCCCGAGCGCATACAAGGTGGCGCTCGATCAGATGGTGGAGAACGAGACCAACGCGCTGGTGTGGGGCAAGGCCCCCGGCGAAGCGTACGGCATGACACAAGCGGCGCTCGGTGCGATCGAGAGTTGCCCAGAGTAGCGAGCGGTGCCGGACAATCCGTCCTCGGGTGGCCCGCGAGGTCGCGGGGGCGCGCGGGGCCGTGTAGCATCGAGGGTTCGATGAGCCCGGGGGCAGGCTTTCGTCAGGTGTTGCTGGTCGCTGTCGAGAGCGTGGTGGACCTCGCCCACGATCTGCGCGGCAGCCAGCTCGGAGTGACCGTCGTTCGCGCGGCGGACGAGGCGCTCTCGCTGGTGGCGCGCGGAGGCATCGACTGCGTGGTGCTGCACCAGAGCCTGCCGCTCGCCGATCGCCTCGAGCTCCGGCGGGCGCTGGAGGAGCGCGGCCTCCCGGTGGTGGTGGCGCGGCAGAGCTCGACCCTGGATCGGGCGAAGGTGCTGGTGGCGCAGATCCTGGGCCTGGTCTGCGGGCCCGAGGTGACCCGCGTGTCGCTCCTCCCCGAGCGCACCGCCAGCGGCCGCCCGAACCTGGTCTCGAAGACGATCCTGGTGGTGGACGACGACCCCGACATGCTCCGCGCCCTCAAGCGAACCCTGGCCAAGCTGCGGAGCACGGTGCTCACCGCGGAGACGGCGGCGCGTGCGCTCGAGCTCCTGGCGGCGGTGTCGATCGACCTGGTGGTGTCGGACTACTCACTCGGCACGGGCGAGACGGGGCTCGATCTCCTCGCCTTCGTCCGCTCGAAGGAGCCCAGGACGCGGCGCGTGCTCCTCACCGGCCACACCGAGGATGGAGAGGAGCTCCGCGGCGACCGCACCGCCGCGGACCGGATCCTCCCCAAGCCCTTCGAGCCCGAGGAGCTACACCAGACCTGCCTCTCGCTGCTGGGGAAGTCCTAACGGCGGCGCCGCATCGCGAGGGCGAGGAAGAGGACCGAGGCGATCGCGAACAGACCGCTCGCGGGGTCGCTCTGCTGCGTGCTGCAGCTGCAGCCGCTGTCCTCCGCGGGCTCCTCGCTGCCGCCGCTCCCGCCGTCGGTGCGGACGGTGATGCCGCTGTCGGTGCGCGTGGTGGCGTCGGCGCGCGGGCCGGCGTCGGCGCCCGGCGGGAGGCCGGAGTCGACGGGCGGAGGCATCGGCTTGGCCACGATGTCGGCCATCCCGCGGGGCTGGATCTGGTAGCCCGTGGTGTGCGGGCTCGAGCTGTCGAACTGGCCGATCACGCCCTTCACGTCGAAGCCGTAGCGCGGGGCGGCGGTGTTGAAGAGGTCGGTGCCGCTGTAGACGCGCAGGTCCATCATCCCGGTGCCGTCGGTGATGGTCACGTTCCCGCCCGTGCCCATCCCGGGCCACATGGTGCGGTTCGCCTCCATGAAGCTCACGTCCTTGATCTCGACGATGGTGGACTCGAGGCTCTCCGCCATCGCCAGCACCTGCGCGATGGTCAGGGTCATCTGGGGGACCTGCTGCATCATCCCCACGTCCTTCACCTCGAGGCCCGGGCCCTGGATCTGCGTGAGGCCGTTGAACTGTCCGACCTGGCCCAGCACCTCGACCACCGCGCCGGTCATCAGCCGATCGATGTCGCCGTTCGGATCGAAGATCGCGATGCCGCGGCCGCTGGCGTCGGTCATCATGAAGTCGCCCCTGTCGCGGCTGAAGGTGTACGGGGCCACCACGATCACGCCGCGCACGCGGACGGAGTGGTTGAGCCAGGTGGCCACGCCGTTCGGGTTCTGCGCGCGGACGTCCGCGATGCTCACCGGCATCCGGGGCATCACGTTCTTCTGGCGGTACGCCCGGTTGGTGCGATCCTCGTCGGCGTTCGGCGGGTCGGTGGCGGTGGAGGTGATGGTGTCGTTGGCGGAGATGAACCAGCGCACGTAGCGCTCGTGGAAGCTGGCGGGCTCACCGAAGCCCAGGCCCGGTCCGAGGTTCTCGACGGGCGCGGAGAAGCGGTAGCCGTTCGCGCGGGTCGCGGTCATGGCGAAGCCCGAGTACTGCGTCGCGGCGTCGCCGACGGAGGCGGTGGCGGTGGCCAGGTACACCTCGACCAGGCGGACGCCGTCCGAGTCGGTGACGGAGGCCGTGACGGTGAAGGTGTCGTTGAAGGTGACGTGGGGCGGCCGCGCGGTGGCGCTGGTGATGTTCGGCGCGGCGGCGGCCCCGAAGCCGACGAAGGGGTTCGGCGTCGACGTCACCTGGAAGTCCCGCGAGGAGCTCCCGGTCATCGCGATGCGCGTGAGCGACCTGCCGGGCATGAGGTCGTCGCTCCTGACGGGGAGCGGCGTGCCCGGGAAGGTGCGGTCGACGGAGCCCCACTCGACGCCGCTGACCACCACGCCGGCGCCGTCGCGGAGGACCACCGCGTCGCCGGTGTTCGCGTTGCTGAGCGCGATCTGATCGGTGCCGCCCATCGGCATGAGGTTCGGCGTCATGGGATCGTCGGCGGCGCCGGTGATCATCTCCCAGGTCGGGCGGCGCCCGTGCTCCTCGAGGAAGGCCGTCCCCACCGCCTGCTTGGCGACGACGATGACGCGGCCCGCGGCGATCGAGGCGGTCATGGGGAAGAGCCATCGCGTGGTCGCCTCGCGCCCCGGCTCGGAGGCCACGTAGTCCACGAGGGACCACCCGCCGAGGGAGACCGAGGCGGTGCCGACGTTCTGGAGCTCGATCCACTCACCGTTCTGGGTGTTGGTCGGGTTGAACTCGACCTCGGTGACGATGACGTTCTGAGCGAGGGCGACGGTGGGCCACAGCGCGAGGGCGAGGCCGGCGAGGATTCTGCGCATAGGGTGCTCGCGTAGCCCGAACGTCCCGCGGAAGTCGAGACGTGTGTGCGGGGTCAACCGCGCTTCGCCTTGGGGCAGCGAAAGCCCCCCGCTTCACCCCCAGGGCCCCGCTCCGATCACAAGTTCGTACAGATGAGCGACGCGCCCGCGTCCGGCGATCGCCGGCAACACAAACGCCTCCCCGAGCTTCAGATCGCGGCGGTGCTCCTCTTCGAGTCCCACGACCTCGGGCTGGTCAAGCTCACCGAGATCTCGAAGGGGGGCGCGTTCATCGCGGTGGATTCACCGGTCCTCCCGCCCGGCACCTGGGTCGAGCTCCGGTTCATGGTCAGGAACGGCGCGGACCCCCTCACCCTCGCGGCGACCGTCGCGCGTGTCGTCCAGCCGGGCACGCCGCACCACCGCGCCGGCTACGGCGTCCAGTTCTCCGAGCCTCCGGAGGACGTCATCGAGCGCATGATGCGCATCGCGAAGGAGAGCGGCGCGGGCGTCCTCAGGAAGGAGAACACACCTCCGCCGCGGCGCGTGGAGCCCGCTCCGACCCGCGTGGTGATGCCGCAAGAGGGCGCCAAGATCGACCTGCCGAACACCGTTCTCCTGATCGAGGACGACCTCCAGCTCGGTCGCGCGGTCCAGCGCATCCTCGCGGGAGCGATGCTCGGCGTGCGCCACGAGCTCACCGGCGTCGCGGGCTACACCGCGTTCCGGGAGATGCGGGACGAGCTCCGGATGATCATCGTGGACGGGCTCCTCCCCGACATGTCCGGCGTGGACCTCATCGCGCGCATCCGGTTCGCGCGCGGCGACATGCCGATCCTCGCGATGTCCGGGATCATTCGCACCAAGTCCGGCCAGCGCGCCTTCCTCGAGTCCGGCGCCGACGGCTTCCTCGAGAAGCCGTTCGGGCCCCCGGACATCACCAAGCTCGTCCTCGGGATGCTGGGGAAGAAGCACGTCGCCAAGAAGAAGAGCGAGATCCGCCATTCCGAGCCCCCCCTCTAGAGGGCATCCGCTTCAGATCTGCTCTTCGCTGCCGATGTTCGGGTTGTCGCTCGATCGGATCGGAACAACAGACGCCTGTGTCTGGTTGGGAAGACTATCAGGGACGTTTGAAAGCTTCGGGAGGCGCAACGATGAGCAAGGCCACCAACACCATTCCTTCACGCGAGCTTCGCGCGCTCAGCCAGCGGGCACATCGCCTCGCGCAGCGCGTCGAACGCGCCACCCAGACCGCAACCTCGATGGATGTACGCCGCGGTGGTACCCGCATCGGCGAGATCCTCGACGAGTGGATGGAGGAGATCCAGGAGCTCGACAACCTCGGTGACGAGACCGCGACGGAGCGCGCGAAGAGCTTCGCGACCCGCCTCGCCCTCGCCGAGCAGAAGATCGAGAGCTGGAACCTCCCCCCCGAGCCCGCCCAGCGCGCCACCCGCACCCCCAAGGCGCGCGGCACCAGCAGGGTCCGCCGCTCGGCGGCCTAGAGCCGACCTACCTCCACACGTTCTCGCCGTCGTCCGTGAGGCGTGGAGCCCCGAGGACCAGGCGCGGCATGTCGCATCCGAGCACGCGGATGTCTCCCGCCTTCGAAGGGTCGTTGTAGACCGGCACCCCGAAGGGCGCGTCCTTCAACCGCACGCGGTGGAGGTACAGGACCGGCGTCCCCATCTCCGAGCCGCTGACGAAGATCGCCTGGCCGCCCGTGGGCTCCGTCGCCGCCGCGCGGGCGATCGTCGCGCGCTCGAGGACCACGCGCGCGGCGTCCTCCACGCACAGCGCCCCGCCGACGCCGGCCTGGGTGTGGCTGATCTGCGCGTCCGCGAGCCTGAGGACACCGCGCCCGAACACGCGCACCGCGCCGCCGCGCCCGGCCTCCGCGTGGTGGATGCGGATGCGCTCGCCATACACGTCGCCGCCGCCGATGCCGATGCCGCCTCCGCCCCCGGACGCGCGGGAGAAGCGGATGTGGATGTTGTGGAGCCTGACGTGGCCGCGGGAGATGGCGAGCGCCCCGCCCTCCTCCGCCTCGCCTTCCTCGAGGGCGAGGGACTCGAGCCGCACCTCGCCCGCGCTCTCCGAGTCCACGCGGATGATCGGGCCCGCGCCGCGCCCCATGAAGCGGGTGAGGTCTCCGGCGCCGCGGATGGTGACGGGGCGCGTGACCTCGAAGGCTTCCTTGTACCTGCCGGGGGCGATGGTGATGACCGCGCCGTCGGGGGCTTCGAACAGGACCTCGGCGAGGCTCCGCGCTGCGCCGTCGGGCCAGCGGATGGCGTGCCGGGCGCCCGAGGCGCCGCGCTCGCGCGAGAGGAAGCCCATGGCGACTCCGAGAACGGAAGGTCTCACGAAGCCCCGGTACGCGCCACCCGTGGGCGATCGTGCGGGATCTTCAGGGCTTTTGTTTGCCGCTCACCGAGAGCGCCTCGAGCCTCCCGCCCGAGCCCTCGGAGAGGATCAGCCCGACGCTCGGCGCGTAGACGCGCGTGAGGGTCCAGCTCCCGTCCTCGCTGGTCTCGCGGATGCGCACGCAGTCCGCGAAGGTGCCGGCCTTCACCGCCTGCGTCAGGCCCGAGGCCTCGATCTCGTAGCGGGTGGTGTTGAAGCGCCAGCGCCGCCCCTTCTCGAGGGGACCGCGGAGGAGCGGAGGGCGGAACGCGAGCGGCATGTCGAGCTCGCCCGCGTAGCTGATCTTCATCGGCAGGTGCTCGCGCAGGTAGGGCGTGGAGGGGCGCGGCTTGGTGTCGCCCTCGCGCCCGACGGTCCTCTCGACGACGCACCCGTTGGGCTCGCCGCCCGGTCCGCGCACCCGCTCGGTGACGCGGCCGCCGCCCTCGGTCGCGTAGACCACGGTGAGGCCCGCGGCGCAGGGGAGGAAGCGCTCGACGCTGCTGGTGCTGGTGCCGGTGGCGGCTGCGAGGATCAGGAGCCCGAGGACCATCGTCACGCGCGCGCGACCTCGGCGACGTGCGCCTTGGCGCCGCCCGGGGACCAGGCCTCGATCTTCCCCTTCTTGATCACCAGGACCGAGCCGGGCTCGCCCGCGTCCCCGAGGCCGACGTCGGTCATGATCAGCTTGTCGCCGTGGAGCGCGAGCGGCCGCCCACCCTCCACGTTCGAGACCGCGTCGGTCCTGGTGTGGCCGACGATCATCTGCTGGGCGTCGAGCGCGCCGAGGGCGGTGTGGAGCTCGCGCTTCGCGTGGCGGCCGCGCTCGAAGCAGTAGCGCCGGTGCCACAGCGGACCGTCGGCGTCGCGGAGGACGTTCCCCGGATCCAGGTCGAGGTAGCGCTTCGGGCGGCTCGCCCAGGTCTTCTTCACCGCGCCCGCGATGCCCTCGAGCCCGCGCGCGGCCCAGCGCTCGTCGATGCCGCCGTGGACGAGGACCAGCGGGCCCATCCGCACCGCGGTGGGGAGCGCGCGGATCTTCTTGCCGTAGCGGCCCTCGGGCCCCATCGCCTTCGCGAAGGCGTCGCGTCCCGGCACGTTCTCCTCCTCCCACGCGAGGATGCGCCCGCCGATCGGAGGGACGCGCTCCTCCATGCGCGAGGCGACCAGGATCTCGTGCTGCCGGGTGGAGCGCGCGCGCTGGAAGGATCGCGCCTCGGCCCGCGTCGCGAACTCGAGGTACTCGTCGGGGGTGACGTAGGCCTCGTGGCGCAGGGTGGTGAGGACCTCGTGGTTGCCGAGGAGCCAGATCGCGTCGCCGCCCGCCGCGCGCGCCTCGGGGCCCAGGCGGAGCATCAGGTCCATCGCGCGCTTGCTTCCCGGGCCGCGGTTCACCAGGTCGCCGATCTGGACGAAGACCGCGCGGCCGCCGCTCCAGCCGCCGCTCTCCGCGATCAGGCCCAGGCCCTTCAGGATGCGCTCGAGCACCGAGGCGTGGCCGTTCAGGTCGCCGGCGATGATCAGCCTCTGCGGCAGCTCGCGCTCGAGGGTCTCGCTCACGGATGACCTCCCGCGCCCGCGACCACCAGGAGGAACAGCGGGCCCGCCAGGACGAAGGCGAGCGCGCCGAGGGCGATCGAGGCGCCTGCCCAGCCGCGGTGCGGGGTCTGCTTCGCCACCAGGAGCACCACGCCGAGCACCACCGCGATCGAGGCGATCGAGACGCCGAAGCCCAGGCCGAGCAGCGCGATCAGCTCGGGCCGCGGCACGCCCGCGAGCGCCGCGAGCTGGAAGAGGAGGAAGCCGAAGACGCACGAGCCCGACGCGAGCGGGCCCGCCAGGATCTGGAAGCGCGGGGAGAGCACGATCCCCACCAGGGAGATCGGCGGCTCTGGGAGCTCTTCCTCTGTCACGGCCACCTCTGGGGTGTCGCGTCTCGCACCTCGAAGGTCAACGGCCGTGCTAAGTTCTCGGAGCGTCATGGCGAGGTATCAGCCGAAGAACCCGATACGCCTGGTCACCGCGGCCTCGCTGTTCGACGGGCACGATGCAGCCATCAACATCATGCGGAGGCTCCTCCAGGCCGGGGGCGCGGAGGTGATCCACCTGGGCCACGACCGCGGCGCGGAGGAGGTGGTGGACGCCGCCATCCAGGAGGACGCGCAGGGCATCGCGGTCTCGAGCTACCAGGGCGGTCACGTCGAGTACTTCACGTACATGCACGCGCTGCTGAGGAACAAAGGCGCGGGGCACGTGAAGCTCTTCGGGGGCGGCGGAGGGGTGATCGTGCCCCGGGAGATCAAGCAGCTCCACGCGGTGGGCATCGACCGCATCTTCAGCCCCGAGGACGGGCGCACCCTCGGGCTCGAGGGGATGATCGAGGTGATCCTCGAGGCCTGCGACTTCTCGACGCTCGCGCGCTCCACGGTCTCCGCGTCCTCGCTCTCGCCCGCGTCGCCGCTGGCGGTCGCGCAGCTCATCACCGCGGCGGAGCTGGGGGACCTCGCGCCGCCCGCGGTGACGGCCGTGCTCCGGGACGAGGTGCTGCCGCGCGCCGCGCGCCTCCGGCCGCCGGCGCCGGTGCTGGGCGTGACGGGCCCCGGCGGCGCGGGGAAGTCTTCGCTCACGGACGAGCTCGTCCGGCGGTTCCTCGTCGACTTCCCGGACAGGACCGTGGCGGTGATCGCCGTGGATCCCACCAAGCGGAAGACCGGGGGCGCGCTGCTCGGCGATCGCATCCGCATGAACAGCCTCGCCTCGCCGCGGGTGTACATGCGGAGCCTCGCCACGCGCGGGGCCCGCTCGGAGCTCTCCGGGGCGGTGCTGAAGGCGGTCGGCGTGTGCCGCGCTGCGGGCTTCGACCTGGTGGTGGTGGAGACGGCGGGCATCGGCCAGGGCGACGCGGGCATCACCGACGTGGCGGACGTGTCGCTGTACGTGATGACCGCGGAGTACGGCGCGCCCACGCAGCTCGAGAAGATCGACATGCTCGACGCCGCGGACTTCGTGGCGATCAACAAGTTCGAGCGCAGGGGCTCGGAGGACGCGCTCCGCGACGTGCGGAAGACGGTGCGGCGCTCGAGGAAGCTCTTCGATCCCGGGATCACCGACGAGTCGCTCCCGGTCGTCGGCACCATCGCCTCGCAGTTCAATGACCCCGGGGTGTGGAGGCTCTACGCGCGGATCGTGGCGCGGCTCCACGAGAAGGGCGCCGGGTTCGAGTCCTCGGTGCGCGCCTCCGACTTCACCGGCGGAGGCAAGCCCGGCGTGATCCCTCCGAAGCGCGTGCGCTATCTCTCCGAGGTGGCGGACGCGTGCAGGGCCTATCGCGCGGAGGTGGAGGGCTGGTCGGCGCAGGCGCGGCGAGCCTACGCGGCGCGCGTGTTGAACCTCCCCGACACCGAGGCCGAGGCGCTCGAGGCCCTGGGCGAGCGCGGGCAGGCCGTGCTCTCCGGGGTGCTCGCGGCGAAGAAGACCTACGCGGAGAAGGACTTCGTCTATCGCGTGCGCGGGCAGGAGATCCGCGCGCCGCTGACCACCACCTCGCTGTCGGGGACGCAGATCCCCAAGGTCGCCCTGCCCCGCTACGAGGACTGGGGCGATCTGGTGCGCTGGGCGGCGCTCGAGAACGTGCCGGGCGCGTTCCCGTACACGGCGGGGACCTTCCCTCTCAAGCGCACGGGAGAGGATCCGGCGCGCATGTTCGCGGGCGAGGGTCCGCCGGAGCGCACCAACGCGCGCTTCCACCTGCTCTCGCGCGGTCAGCCCGCGGTGCGGCTCTCGACGGCGTTCGACAGCGTGACCCTGTACGGCGAGGACCCGGCGGAGCGGCCCGACATCTACGGGAAGATCGGCGAGTCGGGTGTCTCGATCGCCACCGTCGAGGACATGGAGAAGCTCTACGCGGGCTTCGACCTGGTCTCGCCGAAGACCTCGGTGTCGATGACCATCAACGGGCCGGCGCCGATCATCCTGGCCTTCTTCATGAACACCGCGATCCGCCAGCAGGCGCGGCGGCACCTCCTCGCGTCGGGGAAGATCGCCTCCGAGACCGCGCGGTGGGAGGACGTGGAGGCGCTGGTGCCCGCGGCGGAGCTGGCGAAGATCCGCTCCGCGACGCTCTCGCAGGTGCGCGGCACGGTGCAGGCCGACATCCTCAAGGAGGACCAGGCCCAGAACACCTGCATCTTCTCGACGGAGTTCGCCCTCAAGATGATGGGCGACATCCAGGAGTACTTCATCCAGGAGGGCGTGAAGAACTACTACTCGGTGAGCATCAGCGGCTATCACATCGCGGAGGCGGGCGCGAACCCGATCACCCAGCTCGCCTTCACGCTCGCGAACGGCTTCACCTATCTCCAGTACTACCTCTCGCGAGGGATGAAGCTGGACGACTTCGCGCCGAGCTTCTCCTTCTTCTTCAGCAACGGCCTCGATCCCGAGTACACGGTGATCGGCCGCGTCGCGCGGCGGGTCTGGGCGGTGGCGCTCGACAGGCTCTTCGGCGCGAGCGAGCGGAGCCAGAAGCTCAAGTATCACATCCAGACCAGCGGCCGGTCGCTCCACGCGATGGAGATCGACTTCAACGACATCCGCACCACGCTCCAGGCCCTGATCGCGCTCCAGGACAACGCGAACTCGCTGCACACCAACGCCTTCGACGAGGCGCTGACCACGCCGACGGACGCCTCGGTGCGGCGCGCGCTCGCGATCCAGCTGATCATCGACAAGGAGCTCGGGCTCTCGCGCAACGAGAACCCGCTCCAGGGGAGCTTCATCGCGGAGCAGCTCACCGACCTGGTCGAGGCCGCGGTGCTGGAGGAGTTCGACCGCCTCACCGAGCGCGGCGGCGTCCTCGGCGCGATGGAGCTGATGTACCAGCGGAGCCGCATCCAGGAGGAGTCGCTCCTCTACGAGCAGCTCAAGCACAGCGGCAAGCTCCCGATCATCGGCGTCAACACCTTCACGAACCCGCACGCCAACTACGAGGCCGAGGCCGACGCCGTCGAGCTGCGCCGCGCCTCGTCCGAGGAGAAGGACCGCTGCATCGCGAACCTCCGCGGCTTCCAGGCGCGCCACTCCGCCGGGTGCGCCGCCGCGCTTGAGGCCTTGAAGAAGACCGCGGTCGGCGGCGGCAACATCTTCCGCGCCCTGATGGACACGGTCTCCGAGGCGAGCCTCGGCCAGATCTCCCACGCCCTCTTCGAGGTCGGCGGCCGCTATCGAAGGAGCATGTAGCTGGCCTACAGCGCCGCGAGGCTCGCGTGGGCGGCGGCGGCGTCTTCCCTGCCGGCGCGCATCAGCTCCTCGGCGTAGTGGCCGTCGAAGAGGAGGAAGCTCGCGGCGTCGCCGGTGGTGCCTGCGTCGTCGAGGAAGAGCATCTTGAGGAAGCGGGCGAAGCTCAGGCGGGAGGCCTTGGCGGCGCGCTTCAGGTGCTCGGCGGCGAGCGCGCCCAGGTCGTAGCTCGGGCGCACGTCGGCGAAGGGGATGTAGCGGTAGGGGCGGCGCCCGCGGCGCACCAGCTCGTCGTGGAGCTTCGGGATGGCTTCCGGGGCCGAGGTCTCGAGGGCGGAGATCATGTCGTTGATGCGCGTGAGGCGATCGAGGTCCCACGCGACGCGGTCGAGGAACATCGAGTCGAGGAGCTTGCCGATCACCTGCCCCATGCCCGGGAACTCGCCGGGGGGCGCCTCGACGTTGACCTCGTGGGCCGCGCGCACGGAGACGATCAGGAGCGCGCCCGCGCCCAGGCTCAGCGCGGGGCTGAGCGGCGTGTTGTAGCGGATGCCTCCGTCCATGTACCAGCGGCTCGACACCCTCACCGGGGGGAAGAGCACCGGGATCGCCGCGGAGGCGAGGACGTGGTGCGGGCGCAGCACCACGTGTCGCGGGACGAGAGAGGGGTCGCTCACCGACCAGCGCGGCACGACGCTGGGCTCGTGCGCGCAGAAGAGGATGGTGTCGCCGCTCGCGATGTCGGTCGCCGCGACGGAGACCGCGTCGAACCTGCCGGAGCGCACGTTGTGCCGCAGGCGCCTCCAGTCCACGGAAGCGCTGACGAGCTTCGACATGCCGTCGACGGAGAAGAGGCCCAGCGCGGGCGAGGGGATCTTGCGCCCGATCAGGCGCAGGCCGCCCGTGGTGAGGAACTGCGAGGCCTGCCGCGGGTTGAAGCCCACGACGTGGTCGATGTCGAGGCTCCGCCAGATCGCGGCGAGGTCGCGCACGGCGTCCGGGGTGAGGCCGCGGCTCGCGAGGAAGGTCCCGTTCACCGCGCCGACGCTGGTGCCGCTGACGACGCGGACCCTCTCGAGCAGATGGGGGAGCTCGTCCGCCACGTGGAGGAGCGCGCCGACCTCGTACGCGCCGCGCGCGCCGCCCCCGGAGAGGACGAGACCGACGGTGCGGTCCGGCGGCGTCATGCGCGGGACTTTCGTTTCTGGAGCTCGTGGAGCATCACGCCGCCGGTCAACACCTGTCCTGCACGCAACACCACCGACGAGGACTCGAGCCCGTGGAGGCGGGCCGCTCCCGCGACGCCCGCAGGCATCACGCGCATCGGATCCGCGATCCAGGCGAGCCCGTCCTGAGCGAGATGTCTCCTCGAGAAGCGCAGGACGGCGCCGAGCATTCCGTCCTCGTACAGGACGTCGGCGGCGAAGATGGCCTCGAAGGTCCCGAGGTCCTCGGGAGGCGCCGTCCAGTCGAAGCAGCGGGTCTCCACCTCGAGCCCGTTCTTCCTGGCGTTCTCCGCCGCGAGCTCGAGCGCTTCGGGCTTCACGTCGGCCAGCACCGCCTTCGCTCCGCGCGACGCCGCGGCGAGGCCCAGCGCGCCGATCCCGCACCCGAGGTCGATCACCCGCCTGCCTTCGAGGTCCGGGATCGCGCCGATCAGCGGCGCCAGCGCCCGCGCGCTCGGCCACAGGTACGCCCAGTACGGACCGGCTTCTCCCTTGTGCAAGCTCTCTTGCACGAGCTGGGACAGCCCTCTGGCCTGATCGAGCACGAGCTTGCCCTTTGGCAGCTCGAGCGTCACCTCCTCCGTCTCCACGGAAGCGGCTACTTCTGCTCGGGCTCCTTCTGGAGCACGAAGGTGTAGCTTTCCTTGAGCGAGCCGGGAGGAATGTCCTGCTCGATCTTCTGGTAGCCGCCCGCCTCGATGACCAGCTTGTTCGGGGCCTTCGGGTCGACGTTCGCGATCATCGCCGACTTCTTCGAGACGTTGACGGTGCCGTTCCAGGTGATGTTCGCCGAGACGGGCTGGACCGCGATGGAGACGGTCTTGAAGCCGGGCTTCGAGATCGGCTTGAGGTCGATGTCGCGCCGCGAGGGCTTGGCGCCGGACTGAACCACCAGCTTGAAGGTCTGGGGCTCGTGGTCGGCGAGGCTCACCTCGATCTCGTGCTCGCCGGGCGCGAGGGTGGCCTTCATCGGCGTGGTCACCGGCGTCGCCTTGCCGTCGATGCGCACGGCGGCCTTGGGCGGGTTGGTGACCAGCTCCACGACGGAGGGCTCACCCTTCGGCACGAAGATGTACGCGAGGAGGAGGAGGACCGCGGCGGACATGATCGCGCCGACCAGGACCGCCGTCTTCTTCTTGGGCTGCTCGATGTGCGAGAGCGTGGCCCCGCCTGCGGCAGCGGCGCCGCGCTCCGGGATGACCTGCTGCTCCGGGAGCTTCGCGGGGGTCATCCACATCAGCGTGTTCTCGCCGAAGCCCTGCGGCGGACCGCCGGGGCCCCCGTGAGGCGCGGGCTGGTTCTGCGTGGGCATGCTCGACGGCGTCGCCGGTCCTCCGCTCGACGCGGCCTGCGCCGAGCCGGGGTTCACGGGGATGCGCAAGCCGCCTTGCGGGAGGGGCTTGGGGTCCGCGACCAGCTTGGGCGCCTGGCTCGAGGGCGGGCCCAGAGAGTCGAGGGTGACGCCGGAGCTCCCGAAGCTCGGCAGCGGCATCATCGCCTTGGTCGGGCCGTCGCCGTCGTCCTCGGTCTTCTTCGGCGTCGTGCTGATCACCGCCGCGGAGCTCTTCGGACCCTGATTGGCCTGGAGCCGCGCGCGAGCCTCCCTCAGCGCCTCCAGCTCGTCGGCGTTCAGGGGGTCGAGGAGAGTGCGGTCGTCTGCGGGCTGGCCTTTGCTCCGGTCGTTGGACATCCTGAGAGAAGCTCCAGCGCCCGGGATACCACACCCGAATCCGAGGGGCCAGGATACAGGGGGGCTGCGTGGGCGGCATACCTTGGGGCACTACGGCGTGAAGGCCTCGTGGATATCGGTCGCCCCGAAGCCCTGCCGGGCGGCGCCGCCGGGGACGAAGATGCGGGCACCCACGGCGGCCGCGCCGGTGCCATGGCGGGGCGTCCGCATCGGCGCGTGGACGGCCCAGGTGTCGGAGCGCGGGTCGTAGGACTCGACGCGATCGAAGACGCCGCTCGCGACGGCAGCATTCCCCTCACCGCCCATCACGTAGAAGCGCCCGCCGAGGAGCGCCCCCGAAGATCCACCGCGCGACGTGGGCATCGCCGCGCGGGAAGCCCACACCGCGTTCGCCAGCGGCAGGGCGTCGAGGCGACCGGTATGGCTGTCGATCGTGCCTCCGCGCCCGCCCGCGGCGTAGAGGGTGCCCTCCGAGAGCGCCGCCACCAGGTGATCGCGCGCCACGGGGAGCGGAGGGAGCGGAGCCCACCGGTCCATGGCGGCGTCGTACTCGGACACGTCCTCGACCGCGCGGCCTCTGCGGAAGCCGCCGACCACCCACAGGCGCTCGCCGTCGCTCGCCGCTCCAGCCGCGCCGCGCTCCGTCCCCGCGGGCATTCGCGCGCGCTCGGTCCAGGCCGTGTCCCCCGGCCCGATCGCGAACACGCGCCCGCTCGCGGCGAAGTCGCTCCCCGTGAGGTAGCCCGCGACGTGGATCTTCCCGAGCGCGACGGCGGCGTTCCCGTGGTGGAGCGCCACGGGGAGGTCGGGGCAAGCGCGCCAGCGATCGAGCGCAGGGTCGTAAGCCTCGACGGTGGGCACCACGCGCGCGCCGACGAAGCCCCCGATCACCCAGACCTCACCCCCGAACGCCACCACCGCGGTCTCCTGCCTGGCCCTGGGCATCGCCGCGAGGGGGGCCCAGGCGCCCTGCCCCGCCGCGGCGTCCGCCGTCCCCCCAGCGTCCCCCGCATCCAGCCCCGCTCCCGGCCCACCGCAAGCAGCGAGCGACCAGACCAGCGCGATCCCGAGCCCCGCCCGACACGTGGACGAGGCCGAGCTCAATCCTTCTCGAGCCAGGTCTTGTAAGCCTTCAAGTTCCACGGCCTCCCGAGGAAGCTCGTCACCAGATCCCCCGCGTCCCGCATCCCTCCCGGCGCCAGGATCTTGGCCCGGTAGTCCGCGAAGGTCGCCCTGTCGAGCAGCCCCGCCTTCTCGAAGCGGGTGAAGATGTCCTTCGCCAGCACCAGGGACCACTGGTACGTGTAGTACATCGAGCTGTAGCCCTCGAGGTGGCCGAAGCCCGCGTACTCGTGCGTCCCCTCGATGTACGGGTACGGGCTGTACTTCTTCTGCACCTCCTTCATGAACGGGAGGATGTCGACCTTCTTGGGGTCCTTCGCGTGGAGCTCGTAGGAGAGCGCGGTGTACGCCACCTGGCGCATCACGTGGATGCCCTTCCCGAACTCCGAGGCGCGCTTCATCTTCACCACCAGCTCCGCAGGGATCGGCTCCCCGTCCTTCTTGGCGAAGCGCGCGAGGACCACCGGGTCCCATGCCCACTCCTCGAGGAGCTGCGAGGGGGCCTCGACGAAGTCCCACTCGACGTTGATGCCGCTCTGGTTGATCCACTTCGAGTCCCGCGCCAGGAGCTGGTGGATGAGGTGCCCGAACTCGTGGAAGAAGGTGATCACGTCCCCGTGCTCCATCAGCGCCGGGCCGCCGTTCGCCTTCTCGGGGTCCGCGAAGTTGCAGACCAGCGCGGCCTCCGGGAAGCGCCCGCCAGCGAGCCCGGTGCTGATGTTGAACATCGCCGCGTGCCCGTACTTGCCTTCGCGCGGGTGCATGTCGAGGTAGAAGCGCCCGATCCGATCGGCCCCCGACATCATCTCGAACGCCTTCACGGAGGGGTGCCACACGGGCGCGTCCGGCACGCGGACGAAGGTGAGACCGAAGAGCTCGCCGTAGAGGGCGAGGATGCCCTCCTCGACCTTCGGGTAGTCGAAGTACTGGCGGATGGTCTGCGCGTCGACGCCGAACTTCTCCGAGCGGACCTTGTCCACGTAGTAGAAGCGGTCCCAGTTGGCGATCTCCGTGGCCTTCGGGTCGTCCTTCTTCTTCCGCGCGAGCAGATCGGTCAGGTCCTTCTTCATCCGCGGCCGCGCGATCGAAGACACCTCCGCGATGAACTTCTCGATCGACTTGGTGGTCTTCACCATCTTGTCCTCGGCCTGGTACGCCGCCCAGGTCGGGTAGCCGAGGAGCTTCGCGTACTCGAACCGGAGCTCGAGGAGCTGCTTGAGGAGCGCCTCGTTCTTGGGGTAGCCGCGGTTCAGGAACTCGATGGTGAGCCGCTTCCGGAGCCCCTCGTTCTTCGCGTAGGTCTCGACAGGGAAGTAGTCGGGATAGTTGGTGGTGACCGTCACCTTCCCGGCGGCGTCCGGCTTGTGGTTGTCGATGAAGTCCTGCGGCAGCCCGTCCAGCTCCGCCGCGGAGTCGAGGGTGATCGAGCGCTGGTCGTTGCGGATGTTGCTGTTGAAGTCCTGGCCCACCTGCACCATCAGATCGTGGAGCTCGGTGAGGCGCTTGCGGGTCGGCTCGTCCTTGTCCACGCCCGCGCGCTTGAAGTCGCGGGTGAGCTTCTCCACGAAGCGCTTGGCCTCGCCGTCGAGCCCGGCGACGGGGACGCCCGAGAGCGCCTCGTACATCCCCCGGTCGAGGTTGATGTCGTTGACCACCCGCTGGAGCTTTCGCTCGCACGCCTCCGCGGACTTCCGCGCCAGGTCGTCCGGGTGCACCTCCTTCATCAGGCCCATCAGCCCGAGGCCGTGGTCCAGCGCCGCGCCCAGCTCGTTGTACGGGCCGAGCACGTTCTCGAGGGTGCGATCCTTCGCGGCCTTGATCAGCTCCCGGAGCCGCAGGACCTCCGCCTCGGTGGAGGCGCACTTCGCGTCCAGCGCGCTCGCTCCCTCCCACGGGGTGAGGTCGGCCTTGGGCTTGTCCGCGGCCTTCTGCTCCACGGCCTCTGGCGGCGGGGGCGGCGCCGCGGGCTGGGCCGGCGCGGGGGGCGGGGGCTCCTTCTTCGCGCACGCGAGGGCGACGGCGAGCGACGCGGTGACGAGCACGTTGGTCGAGCGCATCATGCCGCGCTCCTTAGCAAACTGGCTCAGCGCGGGTCGACGGGAGTTTTCGGAAAATCCTTCCGCTCGCGCGCGCCGTCCTCGATCGCGATCATCGCCGCGAGCACCAAGTCTTCCCTGTAGGGCCGCGCCACCACCTGCACCCCGAGCGGCAACCCCACGCTCCCCTCGTCGACCAGCGTGGCCTTCCTCTCGAGGCGGTCCGACGCGCTCCCGCGCCGCGCGTCCTCCTCCAGCACGCGGGTCACCGGCGCGACGCCCGCGGGGAAGTTCAGGAAGTTGTAGCGCATGGAGAACGAGCCCGCGAGGGTGAAGTCCCCCGAGTCGCCGTGCCTCAGCGCGGGGGTCGCGTGCACCGGGCACACCACGCAGTCGGCACCCGCAGCGTTCCAGGCCTCGAACACGCGCCGCCGGAGCTCGCTCCTCCGCGCGGCGATGCGCCACAGCTCGGCGACGGGCTTCTCGTGCACCAGGTCGAGCAGCCGCTTCACGCGGGCCTCGCCCTTCATCCCCATCACCACCGACGCCGCCGCGCGCGCGGGCCCGGAGAGCCCCGCGATCTGCCGGAGCTGCTTGAGCTGAGGCACGAGCGGATCGTCGCCGAGCTGCCTGTCGAGGGTGACGCCGCCGTCGCTCGAGAGGCCCGCGAAGTAGGTGTCGATGATCTCCTGCGCGTGCGGCGGCGCGAACGGCACCACCTTCGCGCCGCGCTTCTCGAGGAGCTCGACCGCCGTCTTCACCGCGCGCCGCACCGACGCGGAGGGCGCCAGCACGCCGTCCTCGTCGTACCACCCGATGGTGAGCTTCGAGACGTCCACCAGGAGGGGATCGCCCGCGGGGAGCGGCGGCACCGCGGGGTCGTGCCTCGCGAGCCGCGCGGGATCGATCGCGCGCCACATGAGCGCCACGTCCCCGCTGGTCCGCGCCATCGGGCCGCACTGGCCGCGGACGATCTCCTGCCCCACCAGCGCGGTGAACGAGTCCAGGTTCGACCAGCGATCCACCGTCGGCTTCAACCCCGCGACGCCC
>JADMIO011430558.1_pt1 | contig 31429 bp, 20 predicted proteins | sample 8958161 | NCBI WGS metagenome assembly JADMIO01 (sample SAMN16585339, study PRJNA669376) | soil metagenome | isolation source: Crop rotation soil | place: USA: Cullars Rotation, Alabama | collected 2011 | reverse complement strand
GGCCGCGACTTCAAGTCACGTGAATTCCAAGCTTCGGATCCCACTGTGCTGGAAAGGGGCTCGACGCGCTGGTCCGACTGGAGCCGTCGCGCGTGCACATCGACCTGAACCTCGGTTTTCTGCTGACCCCGTTCGCCGAACGAATCAAGACCGGCATCGCCAAAGAGCTGGCCGGGATTCTCGGCGCGAAGGTCTAGCCGGCCTTCGCCACGGCGACCGCCACCTCGGCGGCGGTCGCGGTGGGCCCGCCGAGCACCACGCGCGGAATCGCCGCCGGCGGTCGGATCGCTGCGATGCGCGGATCGCGTTCGCCAAGGCCCGGCAGATACCCGGGCGTGATGCCGACCGCGTCGTTGTCCAGCACCAGCGCCGCGGTTTCGCCGAGCGCCGCCAGCCGCCCGTCGGAGATCGAAAGACCGAGCTCACAGAGGACGGAGAGTTTTCCGGGATCCCAGGCGGCGCCGACCGCCGCCCCCACGAACGTGTCGAGCAGGGCGCGGCTCTCGCGCGGGCTCGGGACCTCCCAGGGCGTCGCGCCGATCGGCAGCACCAGCGTGGCGCCGACCGGCTCGGCGATGCGGACGAGCGCCTCGAGCGCCCACAAACAGGCGTCGGAGAGCGCCGCCGCGCGCGCCCGCCGTTCTCCGACGGCGGCCGCCCACAGGGCCTCTCCGGGCTCGTCTTCGCCGAGCTGGCGCCGGGCGAAGGCCCGCGCGATCGCCGCGAACCCGGTGGTCAGGGTCACGGGGCCGAAGTCGAGAACGACATACCGGCTCTCGACCCCCGCCGCGGCCAGCAATCCCTGAGTCGCCAGCGCGATCGCCGCCGTCCGTTCGTCCTGCTCGGGCGCCGCCAGGCGCGGTAGCCTGCGCCCCGACGGCAGGGGGCGCTCGGGCAGGGGTAACACGAGCGAACCGACGGAAAGCCCCGCCTGCCGAGCCGCCGTCGCCAGCGGGGTGAGAATTTCGAGGGGGGTTCCCCCACTCATGTGTATGCCGGCCGCACCGGCCTCCGCCGCCAGCCGAACAACCGCATCGCCGTTCCTTCCAGCGAGGGGCGGTCGAAGCTCGGTCGCCAGAAAAACCATTCGGTCGGCGAGGATAGCGCTTTGACAGGGATCTCGACGCTGTTATAAATGGGGCTTCTTTTTGTAGCAGCTCGGTGGGGCCGGACTTAGGGGCTCCTGTTTCACCGGAGGTGTTCATGCTCGTTCGCCCACGCCGGGGTTTGGTCAAGGCCGCCATGATGGTGGCCGCGACCGCCGCCGCCGGCCTCGCTGCTTCGGTCCCCGCTCCCGCCCACGCCCAGCTCGCCAACGCCCCGGTGGACCTGGAGGTCTTCCGCCCGGCGATGGACTCGAAGGGGTTCATCAGCATCAACTCGTCGGCGGTGCTGGGGCAGTTCGACCTGTCCTTCGGGTTGGTCACCTCCTACGCGCGCAAGCCGCTGGTCCTCAACGGCAACGGGACGTTCGGGACCCCGCCCCTGGCCAACAGCTTCGTCGTCGAAAACCTGGTCCGTCCTTCGCTGCAGGCCGCAATCGGCTTCTCCAGCCTCCCGCACCTGGGCCTCGAGCTCGGGATCATCTTGCCGATGGGCGTCGTGTCGGGGCGGAGCAATCCGACCGACCGAAACGGCACCACGTCGACGATCGACGACCAGCAGTGGACGTTCAGCGAACAGGGTCTCGGCGATCTCCAGGTCCATCCCAAGATCCGAATCCTGAACGCGACCCGAGGCGGCCTCGGCTTCGCGGTCATGCCGTCGGTCATCCTGGGCACGGGAAACAAGGCGGCCTTCCTGGGCGAGGGGAAGACGATCTTCCAGCCCATGGCGATCGTCGATACCGAGCTCGGCTATCTCGGCCGGTTCCGGGCCGCCGTCAATGCCGGCATGCGCATCCGTGGCTCGGAGTCGGTGTTCGTCGACAACCCGGCCGCGTACACGGTCGTCAACGGGATGTCCCGCGCACCGGTCAGCAACCCCGGCGCCATGGACATCACCACCGGCGCCGGGATTTCGATCGGCAAGACCGAGTTCATCGGCGGCCTGGGCCTGTCGTACGGCATCGTGCCGCAGAAGTTCGAGATCATCGGCGAGGTCTACGGGACGCACGGCCCCGACTCGCTCCTGCTGAACGCCGACGGGACGACCACCGCCATGAAGCCGTCGGCCGAGGCAATCGGCGGCATCAAGCTGTATCTGGCGCGCAACTCGTTCTTCATGCTGGGCGGCGGCTACAAGGTGTCGTCCGGCTACGGGGCGGCGGCCCCGCGGGCCGTGATTGGCTTCATCTTCGAGCCGTCGATCGGCGACCGCGACGGCGACGGCTACAAGGACGACGTCGACCAGTGCCCCGATGACCCGGAGGACTTCGACGACTTCGAGGACGCGGACGGTTGCCCGGAGCCGGACAACGACAAGGACGGCATCCTCGACAATGACGACAAGTGCCCGAACGATCCCGAGACCAAGAACGGCTACCAGGACGAGGACGGCTGCCCGGACAACACCACCTTCGACCGCGACGGCGACGGCATCCCCGACGACGTCGACAAGTGCCCGGACGACCCCGAGGACAAGGACAACTTCGAGGACGAGGACGGTTGTCCCGATCCGGACAACGACAAGGACGGCATCCTCGACATCAACGACCTGTGCCCCAACGATCCCGAGGACAAGGACGGCTGGGAGGATCAGGACGGCTGCCCCGATCCCGACAACGACCACGACCGGATCCTCGACGCCGCGGATAAGTGCCCGAACGAGCCCGAGGTCTACAACCAGTACATGGACGACGACGGCTGCCCCGACCAGAGCAAGGTCAAGGTGCGCAAGGGCAAGCTCGAGATCATGGACAAGATCTACTTCGAGACCGACAAGGCCGACATCAAGCCGGTCTCGTTCCCGCTGCTCGACAACATCGCGCAGGTCATCATCGGCAACCCGCAGATCCTGTCGATCGAGATCCAGGGGCACGCCGACGAGCGCGGCGACGACGCCCACAACCTCGACCTGACCGAACGGCGGTCGATGTCGGTGCGGCGCGCCCTCGAGCAGCGCAACGTCGAGCCGGGCCGGCTAAAGAATCACGGCTACGGCGAGACCAAACCGATCTGCACCCAGCACAACGAAGACTGCTGGAGCCAGAACCGCCGCGTCGAGTTCATCATCCTCAAACGCGCCGACGAAGCGACGTTCCAGGGCGGCGAAGGCCAGTAAGACGCGTGGGGGGCTGATGCAGCCCCCCACGGGCCCCCCACGAATCCGGACGACGAGATCCGCACCCGGATCTGCCTGGGGAGCACTGTCTCCGGTGGGCAAAGCCCACCTCCGATCAACCAGGGGTCAGTCGCGGCCTGCATCGCCGCCGGCGCAGCTGTCCGTAGCCCAGTCCGCACCGCATGGCGGCTCGACGTACGCAGTCGCGGCGCTGGTCAGTGCGCTTCGGATGCAGTTGCTGCCGCAATACATCGTCGGAGCGTCGCACCGGGAAGCGGAGACCAGGACTCCGCTCGAGTTGTAGTGACAACTGCTGGAGTACGACAGCGCGGCATTGGAGTCCGAGGTCACCAGCAGGTTCCCGCACGCCCCGGCCTGTGCGCAGCGGCCGTCGCTGCGCTGTTCGGTGTAGGTCGGCCGGCAAAAGTAAGGCGGGCCGGTGGGGGGTAGAGTGCCGTCGCCGCAGCACCTCGTACCTGCGTCCGAACCCGCGGGGGCGCAGCCGGTGGCGGGGCGGCCGATGTCCTGGATGCACGTCCCGAAGTCAGCGACAGAGGGACTGGTCTCCTTACAATACGAACTGTCGTCAGCGCCGCTTGTGCCTCCGCAGCTAGGTACGTCGTCGCACCAGCGCGCTGCGATCAAGTTCCTCTGCGAGTCGTAGACGCAGTCCTGCACATAGATGGCCCTACAGCGCCAGCCCCACCCCGTCCCGCACGCGCCGGTGACGACCCCGCCACCGCCGGAGAGACACGACTTCGCCAGCTGCTCCTCGTACGTCGCCGCGCACCCGTAGACGCCGGCGGAAACGGGCTGCAAGCACCGGTTCCCAACTCCAATCCCCCCCCGCGCCCCCCACGCTGCCTCCGCTACCGCCCGGTCCGCCGTTGCTCCCCCCGCGGCCTCCGCTGGTCCCACCTGGGCCGCCGTTGCCGACGCCACCTCCCGCACCGGCGGTTCCAGAACCATCGGTCGGCGTTCCCTTCGACGCCGAGCAGGCCCACATCGTCACCGAAACGAGCACCAATCCACCCACCGTCGTTCGGATCATCGGCTCAGGTTACTGCAAGAGCGGCTCCCACCGAGACGTGGCTGGCGCGCCTGAAGGTCTGAGAGCCGCGGCCGGGGTCAGCGGCAACCTTCGCGACATTCGGGTCGTGGTCCGGGTGGCTGCTCGAAGCGGCTATTTCCCCCTCGATTGGCTCCGGAAAATCTGCGGAACGGACATATAAGGGGGGGAGATTGGGCGACTTTGGGGTGAGCCGATTTTCCCGGTGCCGTCAGCCGGTTGACGCAGGGGGCAATATTTCTCGGGGTTGCTTGACTTGGGGGCGGCATACGCTAAAAAATGCGCGCCTTTCGGTGCGGCGGGAACTGTTTTGCCTTTAGTCCCAAGGGACAGGATCGACGACGTACGGGACCGCACAAACATTGTCGAAATCGTCAAGCGTCATGTGGAGCTCAAGCGGGCGGGAACGGGTAGTTGGAAAGGGCTCTGTCCTTTCCATAACGAGAAGACTCCGTCGTTTCACGTCAACGAGTCCCGGCAGTTCTTTCACTGCTTCGGCTGCGGCGAAAAGGGTGACGCCATAAGTTTTCTCATGAAGATCGAACAGCGTCCGTTCGCGGACGTGCTGAGAGATCTGGCGAACCTGGCGGGTGTCGAGCTGGACGAACGTCCGCTGACGAGCGGCGAACGACGCGCCCGGCAAGAAGCGGAGTCGGAACGTGATCGCATGTTCCGCGCCATGGAATTAGCGGCTGTGTTCTTCGAGGAGCAGTACGCGTCGCCGGCGGGCGCCGCCGCGCGCGCCTACGTCGAGGGGCGTGGCATCGGCGACGAGGTCCGCGGGCGTTTCAGGGTCGGCTACGCGCCGGGCCGCTGGGACGCCCTCTCCTCTCACCTCGCGTCGAAGAAGATCCCGGCTTCGGATCTCGAGCGGCTGGGGCTGGTTGGCGTCAACGAGCGCGGCCGCTACGACTTCTTTCGCGACCGCGTGATGCTGCCGGTGATCGACCGGCAGAAGCGGGTCATCGGGTTCGGCGGACGCCTGCTGGATCCCGAGGCCAAGGATCGCAAGTACGTCAACTCGCCCGAGTCGCCGCTGTTCCACAAGAAAGAGTCGCTGTATGGCCTGCACGCGGCGCTGGACGCCATCCGCAAGAGCGGCCACGCGATCCTGGTCGAGGGAAACTTCGACGTGCTGGCCCTTCACCAGGCCGGCATTGAAGAGGTCGTCGCGCCGATGGGGACCGCGCTGACCGTGGAGCAGATCGGCGCCGTCGGGCGTCTGGCCCGCACCGTGACGGTGGTGTTCGACGGGGACACCGCCGGACAGCGCGCGGCGGCCAAGGCGATCCCGCTGTTTGTCGAAGCGGATGTCGATGGCCGACTGGCCCGGCTGCCCGCGGGTGTCGATCCCGACGATTTCGTGCGGCGGAACGGGGACGGCCCCGCCGCCTTTCGCCGGCTGCTGGAGGCCGCGCGGCCGATGCTGGATCAGTTCATCCAGGACAACGCCGCCGAGAGCACCATCCCGGGCAAGATGGCGGCGCTCGCGAAGATCGCGGCGCTGCTGGTTCGGGTCAAGAACCCCACCACGCGCGAGCTTTACGCGGGTCAGGTCGCCGGTGTCTTGAATCTGACCATCCACCAGGTCACGCGGGCCCTGCGCGAAGCGGCGTCCGAGCGGCGTCCGGCGCAGCCGGGGGCAGCGGAGCCCCCGCCGGCGCCCGTGATCCCCCCCGCCCGACTGCCCGCCGAGGAATTGGAAGCGATCGTCCTGTTCGCGCGCCATCCGGAGCTGCTGCGCCTGCCCGAAGCGTCGCGCGCCGGAGAGCTGCTGATTCATCCCACCTTGCGGCAGCTTCACCGGGCCGCCACCGAGCAGATGGCGCAGGCGAACCAGCTCGACGTGGCCGTCTGGCTCGGAACTGGACCCGCCGACGTCGCGAACGCGATCTCGGCGGCGGTGATGAGCGGAACCACGGCGGAGACCGCCGACCCCCAGGGATATTTGGGAAAATTGCTGGTGCGTCTCGAGCTTTTGCGGGTTGAAGCCGAGATCTCCATGAATGCTCGTCTGCAGAAAGAGGCACACGCACGGGGGGACGAGGCGACGGCGCTCGCGCTGTCGGCTCGCGGTATCGAACTTTTGAAAACAAAGTCAGGGCTCAAGACAGCCCTGCAGAGGCCCTGAGGGAAATGAACCACGATAACTTCGACAACGACCACGACGACATGGACGACGACGACGGCGAGGAGGTGCCTCGTACGCCGCGTCCGCCCAAGAATGGTGCCGCCAAGAAGAAGCCGGCGACCAACCTCAAGGAGAGCGAGCGCAAGAAGCGCGAGCTCATCACGATGGGGAAGGCCAAGGGGTTTCTGACCTACGACGAGGTCAACGAGCACATGCCCGAGAGCATCGTGTCGTCCGATCAGATGGACGACTGGCTGTCGGCGTTCTCCGGTGAGGGGATCGAGATCGTCGATTCGTCGTCGAAGCTGAAGGTCGCCGAGAAGGGGGACACCGAGGCGGAAGAGGAGGAGGAAGAGGTCGAGGCGAAGAAGGAGGAGCCGGAGGAGGAGGAGGACGCCGACGGCTACTCGAAGACCAACGACCCGGTGCGCATGTACCTGCGCAAGATGGGGTCGGTCTCGCTGCTGACGCGCGAGGGCGAGGTCGAGATCGCCAAGCGGATCGAGGACGGCGAGCGGCGCGTGCTGCAGGTCGTGCTCAACTCTTCGGTCGCGATCGAGGAGATCCTGCAGCTGGGCGACAAGCTCCGGAAGCAAAAGATTCGCGTCAAGGAGGTCGTCAAGGACGCGGACGAAGAGGACGCCGAGTTCGACGAGCAGTGGCACATCGAACGGGTCTGTAAGGTCATCGACAAGGTCCGCCGGCTCTGGAAAGAGCAGGAGAAGATCGCCGAGAAGCTGGACGCCAAGAGCGTCTCGGAGAGCACCCGCAAGCGTTACAAGAAGCAGATCGGCGATCTCAAGCAGGAGATCCTCGATGCGCTGCAGGAGATGCGGCTCAACAAGAAGCAGATCGACAAGATCGTGCTCAAGCTCAAGGAGCTGGTCGAGCGCATCGAGCAGGCGAACCGCGAGATCATCGACTGCGAGCACAAGTCGGGGCTGTCGCTCAAGGAGTTCAAGAAGACGCTGCGCGAGATCCGCTCGTCGCCGCTGCGACAGCGGGCGGTCTCGAAGAAGCTGGGCATCCGGCCCGACGAGATCGAGGAGATGTCCCGGGTCATCCAGACCGCGCAGAAGAAGATCAAGCGCGTCGAGGAAGAGGCCAAGCTGGCCGAAGGCGTCCTGCGCGACACCGTCAACGAGATCCAGGACGGCGAGCGCATGGCCGAGAAGGCCAAGGCGGAGCTGGTCGAGGCCAACCTGCGCTTGGTCGTATCGATCGCCAAGAAGTACACGAACCGCGGGCTGCAGTTCCTGGACCTGATCCAGGAGGGAAACATCGGCCTGATGAAGGCGGTCGACAAGTTCGAGTACAAACGCGGCTACAAGTTCTCGACCTACGCGACCTGGTGGATCCGGCAGGCCATCACCCGCGCCATCGCCGACCAGGCCCGGACCATCCGCATCCCGGTCCACATGATCGAGACCATCAACAAGTTGATCCGGACCAGCCGCTACCTGGTGCAGGAGCTCGGGCGCGAACCGACGCCCGAGGAGATCGCGGAGAAGATGGAGCTGCCGCTCGACAAGGTCCGCAAGGTCCTCAAGATCGCCAAGGAGCCGATCTCGCTCGAGACGCCGATCGGCGAGGAGGAGGACTCCCACCTCGGTGACTTCATCGAGGACAAGAGCGTCATCTCTCCGGCGGACGCGGTCATCTCGATGAACCTGGCCGAGCAGACCCGCAAGGTGCTGGCGACGCTGACCCCGCGCGAGGAGAAGGTGCTTCGCATGCGTTTCGGTATCGGCGAGAAGTCCGACCACACCCTGGAAGAGGTGGGGCAGGACTTCGAGGTGACCCGCGAGCGCATCCGGCAGATCGAGGCCAAGGCGCTGCGCAAGCTGCGCCACCCGTCGCGCAGCAAGCGGCTCAAATCCTTCATGGAAAGCTGACAGGGGTTTGCCCCGGCGGTTCGCGGTCAAAATCGACGGCAAGGAACGGGTCGTCGAGCTCGAGATCGGCAACGGCGCATTCGCGTCGGGCGTAGGCGGGCTTCGCCCGCCGGAGCCCATCGCGGGAGGTTCGGAACCGAGCGGTACATCGCCGCGCAGCGGCGATGCCGGGAGGTCGCCTTCACCCTCCCAGGGTTCCGACCCAACGTCCATACGCGTGGACGGCGTCGAGACCGGAATCGCCGTGGAGCAGGCCGAACCTGGCCTGTGGTTGCTCCGGCACGGGAGCGAGCAGATCCTGGCCCACGTCGACGGCGCAGCCGGCAAGCTGACGGTCGAGCTGCGGCGCCCGGGGCGCGACCCCGCGGTGATTGCGACGGAGGTCTCGGACGCGCGCCGGACCCGGATCGCCGCGCCCGCGCGCGCCGCCGCCGACGGGACGGCGCCGGTCACGATTCGATCGCCGATCCCCGGAAGGGTCGTCAAGCTGACGGCCAAGGCGGGCGACCGCGTGGCGGTCGGGCAGACCGTGGTGGTGGTCGAAGCGATGAAGATGGAAAACGAGCTCCGCGCCCCGCGCGCGGCGACCATCGCGCAGGTGCACTGCGTGGAGGGCGCCGCCGTCGAGGGCGGGCAGGATCTCGTCACGCTGAGGTAAGCTTCGACGATGCTCGCGGCCGTGATGCTCGCCTCGTTGTGGGCGCAAGCTGAGCCGGCACCGCCGGAGCCTGGATACGCGGCGGCCATCCCGCAGCCAGATCCTGGGCCGCCGACGAGTGAACCCAGGCCTGCGCTCAAGAACGCGCTGAGTGTCCAGGCACGTTTTGCCTATCGGCTCGGCTCCGAGGGGTCGAGCCTCGATCCGCAGGCCGGTTTCTCTGTCGGCGGGAGCTACGAGCGCCGCTACCTGACCTTGCCGCCCGGCCTGGAGCTGGGCGTGATGGTCGACTTCTTCTTCGATCGGTTCGCGACCGGCGTCGTGGGATCGGTGATGGCCGAACCCGGAATGGAGGAGACCTTCGACGGCGAGCGAAGCTTCTCGCACACCGCCTTCGCGCTGCTGCAGACAGCCGGCTGGCGCATCGGACGGGCACGGCCGTTCGTCGCCGGCGGTGTCGGCGGCACGTTCGGATACTTCGCCAGCGACGAGCTCGTCTTGCGTCCCGGCAGCATGAACACATTTCAGGCGCTGGCGCGCGGGGCCGCCGGCCTCGACATCACGCTGGTTGGAAACACGGCGCTCATCGTACGCGCCGACTACACGCACCTGTTTTCGCGGCCCGTCTACACGACCTCCACGCAGACGTTTTCGTTCTGGGGCGATTTCTTCGACGTGGGTGCCGGCCTGCTCGTCCGGTTTTAGGCATGCCCAGGCGGATCACGTCCGAGCTGCTGCCTCCGATCCTGCTGCTGATCGTGCCGGCGCTGGGCCTGGGCGCGCTGGGCCTGCTGGTCGTCGCTGCGGCGGGCTCCGGATCGGGTACGGCCGGCCTGGGCGGATCGTCGCACTTCGCGGCGCGCCAGGCGGTGGGTCTGGCGTGCGGCGCGGCGCTCGGTGGCCTGGTCGTCCGTCTGGGCGGCCAGCGCATCTTGCGACTGGCCCCCGTGTTGTACGCCGCCGCCCTGGCCATCACGCTGCTGGTGTTCGTTCCCGGGGTGGGCGTGCGCGCGGCGGGCGCCAGCCGCTGGCTGCGCCTCGGACCGTTTTCGGGCAGCCCGGCCCCTTTTCTGATCGCGGCAATCGGCCTGCTGATGGCGGCCTGGAGCCGCAGGTTGAAAGAGACCAGGCTCGAAAATCGTTCGGCCGCGCTGGTGCTGGCGCTGGTCGGGGTGCTGGTGCTGGCGGCCGAGCCCGACTTCTCGGCGGCGGCCATCGCACTGCTGGTCGCGTTCGCGGCGCTGGCCGGCGGCGGCGCCGCCAGCCGCCGCCTGCTGCCGGCGGCCGTGATTCTGCTGGTGGCGCTGATCCTGGGAGCCTCGCGCTTCGGGTACGTTGGCGGACGGATCGACGGCTTCCTCTCCCCGGAGAGCGACCGGCGTGGCAAGGGTTTCGAGGTGCTCGCCCTGGCCCGCACGAACGCGAACGCCACCGCCCACGGCGTCGGCCTTGGACACGGTCTGTCGCGGCGGCGGCTCTCTTCGCCGGGAAGCGATTATGTCTACGCCGTTGTCAGCGAGGAGCTGGGCTGGCGCGGCTCGCTGGGTGTGCCGGCCGCCTGGATCGCCATCGCGGCAGGGGTCGCGTGGGCGGCGCGGGCGGCGCGGTCTGATCCGCGACGGCGCGCGGCCGCGCTCGGGTGCGGGACGGCGATGCTGGCACCCGCGGCGCTGCACATCGCGGTGTCCAAGGGGTGGGTACCGATCATCGGGGTCACCATGCCGCTCTTGAGCTACGACCCGGCGTTGACGCTGGTGACCGGCGGGGAGATCGGGTTGTTGGTGGCGATCGGGATGGGGGGGAAAGACGAGCAAGTCAACGAGCACGGGGAGAAGAAGGCGTGAATCCTTTGTTCGATCTGAAGTTCATCTTCGTGTCGGGGAAGGGAGGGGTGGGGAGGACGACGGTTTCGGCGGCGATGGCGCGGGCGGCAGCGGGCGCTGGCAAACGGGTGCTGCTGGCGGGCGGAGCGACGGCGGACCGGATGGGGAGATTGTTCGGGCACGGAGCGCTCGGGACCTCGATCGAGACGCTCGCGCCGGGGATCGACGGGGTCAACATCACGCCGGAGAGCTCGATGCGGGAGTACGGGATGATGGTTCTGCACTCCGAGCTGGTCTATCGGGCGCTGTTCGAGAATCGAGCGGTGCGCGGGTTCCTGGGCGCCATACCGGGGCTGGACGCGTACGCCATCCTGGGCAAGGCCTGGTGGCACACGACCGAGACCACAGCCGGACGCCCGCGCTACGACCTCGTGATCTTCGACGGCCCCGCCAGCGGTCATGCTGCCTTGATGCTGCGCATCCCGCAGGCGATCCTGAACGCGATGCCGAAAGGCCCACTCGCCCAGGACGCCCGCGCGATCTCCGAGCTGTTGCAGGATCCCGCCCGTGCCGCGGTCGTCATCGTGACGCTGGCCGAAGAGCTGCCCGCCCGTGAAGCGGCGGAGCTGGCGGCCCAAGCCCGGGGACCCCTCTCCACCCCGCTGGGGCCCCTGGTGGTCAACGCCGTACCGTCCGCGGAGCTTTCGATTCCTGCGGTCGCGACGGTCCTCGACCGGGTCAACGGCGAGCTCGGCAATCCCGCGCTCGAGGCAACCCTCGCCCTGGCCGCCAGCGTTCGCGCCCACCGCCGGGCGGCCGACGCCGTCCTCGAGGGGCTAGCCCGTGACCCTGGTCTTCCCATCATCACGTTGCCCCGCGTCCCGACCGCCGAAACCGGCCCCGCTTTGGTATCTGCGTTAGTTCCCTACTTGAACCGACATCCAAATTCGGGCCCCTCAGAGGGCCCCGCCCCCTCCGCGCTGGGCTCCGGCGGGCAAAGCCCGCCTACGCCCGACGCGATCTAACTCCGATTTTCCCTACATTTGCGGGCGCTAGGCGCCGATCGGTATGGTGACTGTGGCGCTCCCATTGCTCGGATTGCCGCTTCTCGCCGCCGCCACACTCGCCCTGGCACCCGACCAGGCCCCGCCGAGCGTGCCGCACCTGATCGCCACGCGCGCCTGGAAGACGCCGCTGGTCGATGGGCGCCTCGACGACGAAGCGTGGCGCGCCGCGCCGGGAACGGAAGCCTTCACCCAGTACTACCCGTTCGACGGGGCTAAACCCTCGGAGCGGACCCTGCTCCGGGTGCTGTACGACGACGAAGCGGTCTACGTCGCCTTCGACTGCGAGCAGGTCAACACGCCGATCGTCGAGCGCCTGACCCGGCGCGATCGCGATTCGGAGAGTGAATGGGTCTGGATACAGATCGATTCGCGCAACGACGGCAAGAGCGCCTTCATGTTCGCCGTCAACATCTCGGGATCGATGGCCGACAGCCAGATCATCGACCAGACCAACTACTTTTGGGAGTGGGACGAGAACTGGGAGGCGAAGACCTCGACCAACTCGGTCGGCTGGTCGGCCGAGATCCGGATACCGCTGCGGGCCTTGCGGTTCGACAGCAGTCTGCCGGTGCAGAGCTGGGGCTTCCAGGCGACCCGTTTCATCGCCGAGCGCCAGGAGACCAACATGTGGGCGTATTTCCCGCGCGACGTCTCCAACCCGGTCACCTATCTCGGCCGCCTGGACGATCTGCGCGACCTCAAGGGGGGCGGGCCGCTCGAGCTGCGCCCGTTCGTGACCGGTTTTGGGCGGCGGCGCGACGAGACGATGGACATAACGGGCAGATCGCTGTCCCTCGGCGGGTCCCTGGGGCTCGATCTCAAGTGGCACCCGACGCAGGACCTGACCCTCGACGCCGCGTTCAACCCCGACTTCGCGCAGGTCGAGGCGGACCAGGTCATCTTGAACCTGACCAACTTCGAGACGCTGCTGCCCGAGAAGCGCCCCTTCTTCCTCGAGGGGATGGACGCGTTCTCGTTTCCGTTGCAGGTCTTTTACTCGCGGCGCATCGGAAGCCCGCCGCTCGCGCCCGTGCTGGGGACTGGGATGGCGGGCAATCTGGTCGACGTCCCCGAGCCGGTCACGATCTATGGCGCCGGCAAGCTGGTCGGCCGCATCGGAACGCGGTGGACAGTCGGGGCGCTGAGCGCCCTGACCGCGCCCAACAACGTGACGGTCGTCGACCAGCTGGGGGTGCGGTCGCCCCTGCTGCTGGCACCGAGGACGGCCTACAACGTCTTCCGCCTCAAGCGCGACTTCGGCGGCGCCAGCCACCTGGGCTTGATCGGCACCGGCGCCACCGTCTTCGCGACGAACGGGGCTGGCCCGAGCGCAGATGTCGATCCCGGCGCCTTCCGGGACGCCTACGTCGGCGGCGCCGACGGGCGCTGGCGGTCCGCGAACGCCGAATACGTGGCGTCGGGCGCGTTGATCCAGTCTTACCAGCGCGGCGGGCCGCCCGCCCTCCCCGAACTGGACGGCACACGAATCGGCCCCGGCGCCAGTGGGCTGGGTGGCTGGGCGCGTATCGCCAAGGAGGGCGGCAAGCCGCTGTTGTGGAGCGCGGAGTACAGCGGCGCCGGCAGCCATCTGCAGTACAACGCCGTCGGGTACATGGCGAGGCAGAACCTGCACGCGACCAAGCTGAGCATCGGCCTGCGAACGCTGGAGCCCGGGGCCTACACGCTGGAGACGACCAGCGCGTTCGAATTCTCCGACAACCGCAATCTGGCAGGCCTGGATCTCGGGCAGCTGTTCGAGCTCAACACGCGGCTGCGGTTGAAGAACTTCTCCTCGATCTTCCTGGCCGCGAACCTCGCGCCCGCGCGTTTCGACGACCGGGAGGTCGGCGACGGCACCGCGCTCGAACGGGCGCGTTACACGGGGGGGCGCGTGGAGCTGGCCAGCGACCCGCGCGGCCGCCTCTACGCGACGCTGACCAGTGGGGTCTCGATTGTCGCCTCCGGAATTTACGCTACCAGCACCCAGGCCAGCCTGGTCTGGCACGCCCTGCCGCAGCTCGACATCGAATTTCTGCCCCAGGTCACCTGGGCGGCGGGGGAATACCGCCTGGCACGGCCGCTCACGGCCGCTCCTGACCATTTCTTCGGCAAGCTCAAGGCCAACAGCGTGAGCGCCACGTTGCGGACGATCTACACGTTCACGCCCCAGCTGACCTTGCAGGCTTACGCGCAGGCCTTCCTGGCGTCGGGACACTACGACAACCTCAAGGGCGTGGCCCCGATGGCCGGCGATCGGGTCTTCCTTTCCGAGCTGAACGCCGCCCCCCCCGTCGATCCGGCCACCCTCACCGGCACACCCGACTTCCAGGACGCGGCGCTGAACGTCAACGTGGTGTTCCGCTGGGAGTACACCCTCGGATCGACGTTCTACCTGGTCTACGCCCACTCCCAGATTCCGAAGGTCACGGGCTTCACGGCCCCGGCCAAGCTCGATCCGAATTCCTTCGGCCACGGCGGTTCGTCCGACGTCATCTTGCTGAAGTTCTCCTACTGGTGGGCGGGATAGCGAGCACGTCGACAGGCACGGTCACGGGTGCGCGATCACCACGAGCGTCTTGGCGCGTTTGAGGACGCAGGCCAGGGCGCGTTCGAGGGTTTCGGGATCGAGGGCGGCGAAGCTTTCGTCGAGGATGCGGGCGTCGAGCGGCTGGAGCAGCGAACGCGCGATGAACAGCCGGCTGCGCTCGCCGTGTGAGAGCTGCCAGCCGCTTTCGCCGACCAGCTGCTCGAGGCCCGACGGCATGCGCGCCAGCAGGGGGCCGAGATCGAGCTCGCGAAGCACGGTCTCCGCTTCGGCGACGTCCTCGCGTCGCGGCGGCCAGCCGCGGCCGAGCAGCAGGTTGAAGAGCAGGCTCGCCGAAAAGACGTGGTTCTCGTGGAACTGCGGCGCGGCCCCCATCCGAGCCCGCCAGCGCGCGATGCCGAGCTCGGCTTGCTCGCGCCCGAGCAGCGCCAGCTGACCCGAGTCGGGAACGCGCAGGCCCGCCAGGATCGCGCCCAGCGTCGACTTGCCGCCACCCGACGGGCCCTCCAGCAAGATTCGATCGCCGATGCGGATCTCGAACCCGCACCCCGAGATCACCGGCGCCGCGCGGCCGGGATACCGAAAGCTCAGATCGCGCGCAACAACCAAAGGCGTGTCGGACATCGACCCGGGACCCTGAGAGGGTCCCGCCCCCCCCGCGATGGGCTCCGCCGGGCCAAGCCCGCCTACGCCCGACGCGATCGACCCGGGACCCTGAGAGGGTCCCGCTCCCCCCGCGATGGGCTCCGGCGGGCGAAGCCCGCCTACGCCCGACGCGATCGGCAGCGGCCCGGAACTCGCCGTGAACAGTAGCGAGACGTTGCGCCAGGCCAGGACGGCCGACACCAGGGCGGGGAAGGCCTGGGTCAGCTTTCGCAGCGCTCCGTAGACCAGCAGCAATCCGCCGATGCTGACCGCGAACGCGCCCGGGCGAGTGGCCATCTCCGGCAGCCGGGGGGCGAGCGTCACGACCGACGCCAGCAGCCACCCGCGTGGCACCAGCACCGCGAGGTCGGCGAGCGCCCGATCCAGTTTCCCGCCCAGCTGCGCGTAGGCGCCGAGGGCGACGTCCTCGGCGCGATGGCGCAGCTCGGGCGGCTGCTGGGCCACCAGCGTCCGCTGGCCGACCATCCGCTCGACCAGATTGTGGGTCAGCGCCAGCCGCTGGGCCGACCAGCGCGCCAGCAGCCGCGCTGCCCGGACGCCGAGCAGCGTCGCGGCCGCCGCCGACACGAGCAGCAAGAGCAGCTGCGATCCGGCCGCCAGGCCAAAGGCGAGGATGATCGCCCCGGCCGCCAGCTCGAACGCGCCCGCCGCCGCGATCAGGCCCCCGCCGAGAGCCAGTGACTCGAGCGCCTCGGTCTCGACGACGCGGCCGAGCAGCTGGCCGATCCCTTCGGCGCGGATGGGCTCGGTGTCGAGCGCCAGCAAACCGTGGAGGAGCCGCTCGCGCAACGTCTCACCCACGTCGATGGCCAGCCGTCCGGCCGCCCAGGATGAGACCAGCCGGACAGCCACCAGAGCGCCGATGACGGCGGCGAGCGCGGCGATCCACCCCGGCGCTGGCCCGGCGTCGGCGACGGCGACGGCGCGGGCACCCACCATCCACCACAACGCCGAGAACAGCGCCAGCTGCGCGAGATAACCGATCACCGCGACGCCGGCCCGGCGTCCCAGCCCCGCCGCCCACAACGCCGCCCGGATCGACGGCACCGCGGGCCGAAGCCGCGCACCATCGGCGACCCGCTCGCCGCCAAGGTTGGCGAGCAGCAGCGCATCCGCCACCGCCCGGGCCCGCGACCCCGAAAGACCGGCGCGCCCGACCGTGTCGTCGAAGCTGGCACGTGCCGTCGCCTCGGCCGGCGCCCGCAGATGTGCCGCCAGCGCCGCCCCTTCCACCGCCACCATCCGGCCGTCCGGCGCCAGCAGCTGCGCGCGATCGCCCGAGTAACCCGCCACCCCCAGCAACGCGCCCGCCCCTTCGCCCACCCGCAACAGGGCGGGCACCAGGCCGCGGGCGCGCTTTCCCAGCCCGGGCGCGACGTCGCGGTAGGCGAGCTCGAAACGCTCGTCTGGGCCTGGGACCGTGATTCGGGCCGCGCCGGCGAGACGCGCGGCCAGCTCGTCCCGGCGGCCGACGGGCCACAGGCAACTCTCGACGGTCGCCGTCATCTCTCGACGACCCGCCCTTCTTCCAGCCGAAACCTGCGCCAGGCCGCCGCCGACCAGCTCTCTGCCCGAACCCGCTGTTCGGCCCCCAGCAACGCCGCATAACGCGAACCCGACTGCGCGCGCAGCGCGGCCGGCGCGCCGTCTTCGACCACGCGGCCGTCGGCGACGACCAGCACGCGCGCGAACGCCTCGGTCTCGGCGATGTCGTGGGTCACGCAAAGCAACGTGGTGTGTGACCAGCGCCGCCGGGCGCGGGCGAGCAGGCCGGCGCGCTGCCCGCGAGCCAGTCCCCGGAACGGTTCGTCCAGAACGACGAGCGCCGGGTCCGGACGCAACACCCCCCGGCCGAAGCGAACCCGTTGCCCCTCCCCGCCCGAGACCAGCGCCCCGGCTTCGCCCAGCGGCGTCTGGACCCCGCGGGGGAGCTGGCGCACGACGGCCTCGAGATCGGCCTCCTCGAGCGCCGCGGCCAGGCTTTCCGGAGGGTTGGTCAGGCCAAACGCCAGATTCGCGTCGAGCGGGCGGTTCCACAGGTAGACGGACGGATCCACCCAGACGGTCCGGCGGCGCAGCGCTTCGAGGGCGACGGCGTCCAGCTCACGGTCGTCGACACGAACGACGCCGGTCGCCGGCCGGTGCCAGCCGAGCAGCAGCCCCACGAGGCTGGATTTGCCCGCCCCCGAAACGCCGACGATCGCCACCTGTTCACCGGCGTCGATGCGCAGCGCCGGCACCTCCAGGATCTGGTGGCCCGCCACCACGATCCGCACGTCGTCCAGCTGGATGGAAACGCCCGCGGCGGTGTGGGAGCCGACGGCGGAGGGTGATCCAGGAGCGTCATGAGCTTGCTCTTCGGGTGCGCCGAGCGGTTCGAGCAGGCGCAAGGTCAGGTTGCGCTGGGTCGGGATCTGCTGCACGAACAGGCCCAGCTCATACCCGAGCGTGGGTAAGAACAGCGCCCAGTACACGACCAGCAGCGCCTTGCCGGTGTCGACGCCGCCCCAGCCGCCGGAGCCGGCAAAGAAGTCGAGCAACAGCGCCGCCGCCAGACCGAAGCCGACCAGCGCCTGCAGCGTCTCGGCGCCCAGCGCCGCGCGCAGCGCCGCCCGCGCCGCGCGGACCCACTCGCGGAGGCGATCGCCATGCTCGCGGGCCAGCGCCCCCTCGGCGCCGTGCGTGCGGACCGCGACCAGCCCCAGCAGCCCGTCGAGATAGAAACGCCCCAGCGCCCCGGCGTGATTGCGCATGCGCAGGTCCCGCTCGGCGATCGCCGGCTGTACGGCAAGCGGGATGCCCAACATCGCGACGACGAGAATCCCGGTCAGCACCGCGCCTCCCGGGTAGAGCCAGATCAGGGCAGCCGCGGTCACCACCAGCTGCAGACCCGTCCGGAAGATCTCGGCCGCCAGCGTCGGCAGCGTCCGCAGCCGATGCAGCAGGTGCGCGCGCTCCGCCATGTCGGAGACCGGGCGGGTCTGGAAGTAGCGGTCTGGCAGCCGGGGGATCTTGCGCAGGAAAAGCCGCCGCAGGCTCTCCTCCAGGCGGCCGCCGCCACGCCGCAACCCGCGGGCCACCGGCAGCTCCAGCCCGAGCAAGACCAGCAGCAGCGCCACCGTCACGGCGAACACCGACGCGGCCCCGCGATAGCCGTCGAGCAGGGCGCGGAACAACACCGCCTCACCCACCGTTCCAAACGCGGCCAGCGCCACGCCGACCGCGAGCACCCCCCAGCGCCGGAGCCCGTCCGCCTCCAGCAGCCGGCCGAGCTCGGCGGCGACGTTGGTGCGTGGCTCATCGACCGCGGCCCGCAGATCGCGCGGCAGCCCGGCGCGCCGCTCCTCGTCGAGCGCGGCCGCCCCCGAGACCCGGACCAGGATCGCGCCCCGAATCGACACCTGCTCGACACCGTCGGAGCTGGCGGGCGCCGGGCTGGCGGTGGCGTAGGGCGACGCCGCCCGAGACGTGGTGGCCAAGGCCTGAACCAGGGCGCTGGCTTCGCCTCCGGGTCGGACCGCGCCCGCCGCCGCCAGGGCCGCCACGGTGCGGACCGCTTGATCGAGCCCGGCGATCCCCGACCACCCCGGCTGCGCGAGCGCTTTTTCGACCAGCGCATCGCCGCCTTCGATTCCAATCGCCCGCATCCGCCGCGCCAACGGCTTGGCGAAACCGTCACTTTCCGCCCACTCCCGGAAGGCGTCCGCCGGGACCGGCATGTTGTGAACGTAGACCTCGCGCAGGAACGTCTCCCGCCGCACCCAGCGCCGCCCTCGCGCCGGATCCATCAGCTGCACCCACCCGCCATGCAGCCGCCAGACGATCACGAAGTGGGTCAGTCCCGACGGCAACCGGACCACGACGATCGCCGGCAGCGCGTCCGACTCCTCGAGCAGCAGATGGTCGACCGGCATCATGACCTGCTCGGCGTCCAAGCCGAGCTGCTGGGCCAGCTCCTCGAGCGTGTCGATCGAGGTCCCGTCCACCGCCGTCTGGCAGGCCTCGCGCAAGCGCCCGTAGCTGACCGAAACCCCGAAACCCTCCAGCAGGCACTTGAGCGCGGCGGGCCCGCAATCCATGGCCGAGGTCTGGATGACCTCGGGTGCAAGGAAGCGGCGTTCGCTCACGGTTCGGACCGTATCATTGCTGCCGCGTCAACAAACTGGCGCAAGTGAAAACCACTCAAGGCCGACGGCTGAAACCGCCGATGGCTAGCTGACCGATGGTCCAGCCTCAGCTCGACTTGGTGGTGCGCGGCGGGACCGTGGTGACCGCCGAGGGACGGCGTCAGGCGGACATTGGCGTCGTCGGGGAGCGGATCGCCGTGGTGGGGACGATTCCCCCGGACGCCAAGGCGGCGCGCGAGCTGGACGCCACCGGTCGGTTCGTGTTGCCGGGCGGCGTCGACCCCCACGTCCACCTGAACGTCGCGCAGCTCGACCCCAACGATCCCAACTGGGTCGACGATTACCTCAGCGGCTCCCAGGCGGCCCTGGCGGGCGGCATCACCAGCGTCGGAAACATGTCCTACGTGCTGCCCTGGGAAAGCATCGCCGATCGGATCTTCGCCGAGTCTCAGCTGGTCGAACGCCAGGCGATCGCCGACGTGTTCTTTCACCCCGTGATCATCGCCCCCAGCCCCGAAATCGTCGCCGAGGTCCGGCCCGCCGTCGCGGGCGGTCAGTCCAGCATGAAGATGTTCATGTGTATGCCGTCCTTCGAGGCGTTCGTCCCCCAGTTCACGAAGATCATGAAGGCGACCGGCGATGCGGGGGGCATCAACCTCATCCACTGCGAGGATCTGGCCACCATCGAATGCTGCACGGCGATGCTGGTCGAGCACAAACACACCGAGCTCTCGCACTTCGCCGAAAGCCGCCCCGTCGAATCCGAGGTCGTCGCGATCGAACGCGCCATCGCGATGTGCCGCGCGACCGGCGCGCCGACCTATATCGTTCACCTGTCGTCGGCGAGGGCGCTGGCCGCATGTGAGGCGGCGCGGGCCGAAGGGCTTCCCCTCTTCGTAGAGACGCGTCCGCTGTACCTGCACCTGACCGCCGAGCGTTACCGCGGCCGCGACGCCGGGCTGTACGTTGCGCAGCCCCCACTGCGGGAGAGCGCCGACCAGGAGGCCCTGTGGCGGGGACTGGCCGACGGCACCATCGACACACTGGCGAGCGATCACGCGCCGTGGACCCGGGCCCTGAAGCTGGATCCCAAGCTGGACGTCGCCCGGGCACGTCCCGGAGTGGCGGAGCTGGACACCATGCTCTCCATGCTCTACACGGAAGGTGTCGCGACCGGCCGCCTGTCGTTCGAGCGTTTCGTTGCGGTGACCGCCACCAACGCCGCCCGCCTGTTTGGCCTTTACCCGCGCAAGGGAACGATAGGCGTCGGCTCCGACGCCGACATCGTCATCTGGGAGACGCGCGAACGCCGCACCATCCGAGACGCTGACCTGTTTTCGAAAGCGGGCCACAGCGTCTATGCCGGCCGGGAGCTGACCGGCTGGCCGCGGACGACCATCCGCCGCGGCGAGGTGGTCTTCGACGGCGGCAAGATCGCCGGCCGCCCCGGCAGCGGCCACCCGCTCCGCCGGGGCGCCACCGCTCGTCCCGTCTAGAAGAACGGATCGATCGCGTCGAGCGCAGCGCGGCTTTGCCGCGCGCAGCTCATCGCGGGGGGTTCTGGACCCGCTGAGGGTCCCGAGTCTGATTCAACCAGGCGCCGACCTTCTCGATGCGGGGGCGCAGAAACGCCCTGGTGCCGTAGATCTTCTGCGCCGAGGCGGCCAGGCGGCGCGCCCGCGCGCGATCCACCCGGGCGTCCCAGAGCGCGCGGGCCAGCGAAAACGAAGCGTCGGCGACCAGCGTCCGATCGGTTTCGCCCGCCTCGCGGATCGCAAGCGCCCGTTCCAGCGGCGCGATCGCGGCTTGCGGTTGGTGTTCGGCCATCAGGGTCTCGCCGAGGCCGACCAGCGGATGCGCGAGGGTGGAGCTGTCCTTGCCGTAGCCAGGTTCACAAATGGCCAGGGCGCGCTGGAACTCGGCCCGCGCCTCTGCGTGCCGGCCCAGACGCGCCAACATCTCTCCACGATTCGAGATGAAAGTGCCGACCAGCGGGTGGTCGGCCCCCAGCTCCTGCGTCAGATCGGCGATCGCGCGTTCCTGGTAGCCGATCGCCTCGCCGGTGCGTCCCATCTCGTCCAGTGTGACGGCGATGTTGTTCATGTTGCGGGCAATCTGGCCGCGGCTGGCGCCGGAACGTTCGTTGAGCTCGAGCGCGCGCCAGTTGTGGGCAATCGCCTCTTCGGTCCGCCCTTGCATCGCGCGAACGTCGCCGAGGTGCAGCTCCAGCCAGGCCCGCAATCGATCGTGACCACCAATCCGACCGAGCGACGCCTCCGCCTGCTTGATCCAATCCTCCGTCTCCTCGTCACGCCCGCGGTGCGCGGCGGTCACCACCAGGAACACCGCGACCTCCGCCTTCATCTCGTCGTACCGCGAGGACTCCGCCTGCCAGAACGCCGCCTTGAGCGCTTCGTGGGCGGCGTCGGTTTGGCCCACGGTGGCCTGGATCTGGCCCAACAACGACAAGGCCTCCGCGAGCGCCGGCCCGTAACCCACCCGGCGCGCATCAACGACCAGCCGTCGCAATCGATCGATGGCGGGTCTCGCGCTACCCGCGTCGTTCAAAGCCTTCGCCTCGGCGACGCCGTGGCGGATTCGCTCGACCTCGACACGCGTGTCGGGGTCATCCGGCGGCGGCAAGACCGCGCGCAGCAAGCGGGAGTCGGCGCACCGCTCCAGCGTTCCGAGCAGACCCGCCGCGCTCACAGCATGGTCGACCACGGCGCCGTCGGCACGTTGGAACAGGACCGACAGCGCACGGACGCCGCTGAGCCGTTCGCCGAGACAGGCCATCCGCAGATCCAGAACCTCCGCGGACTGCTCGCCTCGAACGTGGGTGGCCTCGCAGGCATCGACGTACATCCCCGACCAGGCCGACAGGTACCGCCCCAGCGCGCGATCGACGCTGCCGAACGTGCTCGTCGCATAACTTTTTCCGGTGCGTTCGAAGGCCGCGCGGACGGCGTCCCGAATCGGACTGTCCCAGAGCCCCGCGATCTTCTCCGTCGAACCACGACAGTGCGGCGGCCGGGAGGCGATCTGGACGACGCGGATCGTCGCCGCCATGACCAGCGCCGCGCCCAGCGCACCGACGGCGCGGCGGTGACGGCGCGCCGTGCGCGCGACGGAGAACCAGGCGCGCTGGACGTACGAACGCGGGCGGGCCTGCTCTGCGGCCGCCAGGCGGCCGGCCACCACCATCGCGGTCGCCGGCCGCAACGCGGGGTTCTGGGCCAGACATTCCCGACACAGTTGGGCCAGCTCTTCCTCGACGGCCGACGACGACGACGACGCGGGCCAGGTCATCGTGGTCCGATCGCCGTCGTGCGCCCAGGCCGGCTTGCGTCCGAACATGATCTCGTGGAGCACCGCGCCGAGCTGCCACACGTCCGACCGCTGGTTGGCGCGTTGGCCGAGCGCGGTCTCCGGAGGCATGTAGCTCGGCGTACCACCGTGGACGGTTGTGTTGGCCGTCAGCTCGATTGCCAGCCCGAAGTCCGAGAGCACCAGGCGGCCGTCCCCCATGCGCAACACGTTGTGCGGCGTGACATCGCGATGAATGATTCCGAGCGCATGGATCGCCGCCAGGCCCGCGCACACCGCCCGGGCGTCCTCCAGCCGGTCGGCCAGCGGGCGGGGCGTCCCCTCGCGCAGCAGCTGCCGTAACGCCCCTCCGGTCGCGAGCTCCATGGTGATGTACCAATGGCCGTCGGAGTGGCCGAGCTCGAACACCCGGCAGACATTCGGGTGCCGGATCGCGCGCGCGACCTTCACCTCGCGGGCGAGGCGCTTGATCCAGCTTCGTTCCCGCGCCCGCTCGCCCAGCAGGATCTTGATCGCGATCGGCTCACCCAGCACCCGATCCCAGGCCCGAAACACGGTCCCGCTGCCACCGTGGCCGATCGGGCCCTCGATCTGATACCGCCCGCCCAGCACGGCGCCTGCCTCGAGCAGCACTGGCGCGGACGCCTGAAGCGGCTTTCCGGTCGTGACCGTACGCTCGCCCACACCCGCGTCCCCGACTGGTGGGGCCTTCCCTTGATCGTCCTGCGCCACGCGCTTTCCCTCGCGAGATCTGGGCCGCGGGTTGGTATACCTTGGCGCCCTAGGGCCCCGGCCGCGCCGCGGCAAACCGATGACTAGCGAACAGAACGAGGTAAGTCAAACGCTTCCGCGGCGTGGTGTGCTGCGAGAAGCACCCCGGATCGGCGGCCTCGTGGTCGTCGGCAGCGGCGCTTCCCTCAAGAGCCTGCGCACGCCCCGCCTGTTCACGATGACCGACCTGAGCGTCGAGATCGGACGCCGCCCTGCCCCTTCGGGAGCGCACAACCATCTGGTCATCTCCGACGCGACCGTGTCGAGCTTGCATGCCCGGATCCAGCGGGCCTCCAGCGGCGCGGATCTGTTCATCGTACAAGATCTGGGCAGCACCAACGGAACCTACGTCGACGGCCGGCTGATCATGGGACCGGCGCCGCTGCGCGACGGCGCGGTCCTGTTTCTGGGATCGCAGGTGGTCGTGTTCCGGATGTACACGAGCGCCGAGCTCGAGGCGCTGTCAGAAGACGAAGCGCATCCGTTGGCGCCGGTGCCGACGTTGTCGCCCAGCCTGGCCACGACCGCGGCCAAGCTGCGCCGGCTGGCAACATCGGGCAGCGAGATCCTGCTGGTGGGCGAGACCGGCGTCGGCAAGGACGTCTACGCGAACGCCGTCCACAAGCTGTCGGGACGCACCGGCAAGCTCGTCGCCATCAACTGCGCCGCAATCCCGCGCGAGCTGGTCGAAAGCGAGCTGTTCGGCTACGAAAAAGGCGCGCACTCGCAGGCTCAGGGAAGAAAAGTCGGGCTGGTCGAGGCGGCAAACGGGGGCACCCTGTTCCTCGACGAGATCGGTGACATGCCGATCGAGCTGCAGTCCAAGCTGCTTCGCTTTCTGCAGGATCGCCGCTTCATGCCCCTCGGCTCGACGCGGGTCATCGAGGCCGATGTCCGGATCATCGCGGCCAGCAGCCGGGTGACGCTCGAAAAGAGCGCGAACCTGCAGGATGCCGTGCTCGGGCGCCTGGGGGCCCAGCCCATCCAGCTGCCACCGCTGCGGGATCGCGTGGAGGACATCGGCCGCCTGGTGGCGCATTTCGTGGGCGACCTCCCGGACGGCCGCACCTTCGAGCCGGAAGCCTTCCACGCGATGCTGCTGCACGGCTGGCCGCTGAACGTCCGCGAGCTGACGAAGGTGGTCTCCGAAGCCGAGGCGCTCAGCCGTGGCGCGCAGTCGATCGGGCTCGAGCACCTGCCCGACGCCATCACCGCGAACCTGCAGGTCGACGTCGACGAGAGCATCGACACGATGGACGACACGTCGGTCGATCCCGACCCGCCGTCTCCCGACGGCTTCGCCGGGCAGTCGACGCGCATGCGCATCCGCCGTCCGGCGCCGACCCCCGAAGAGCTGACCAGGCTGCTGGCCGAGTGCAACGGCAGCGTGGCCCAGGTGGCGCGCAAGCTGGAACGGCAGTACGCGGTGGTCTGGCGGGTCATCCAGCGCTACGGCATCGACGCCAGCGCCTACCGCGGCGGCGACAAGTCATGACGATGAGCTCCGGCAAAAAAAGTTCCCCTGCGCTCGACGCGCCTTCGAGAGACGCGACTTCGAGAGACGCGCCTTCGGTCATCCTCCACAAGGGGCGGGCGCGGCCGCTCTGGTTCGGGCACCCCTGGGTCTACGCGAATGCGGTCGACAAGGTCGAGGGCAATCCACAACCCGGCGACGTGGTCTCGCTGCAGGATCATGACGGCCGTTTCATCGGCCGCGGCTTCTTCAACCCGCGCTCGCAGATCCGGGTCCGGTTGTGCACGCGCGCCGACGAACCCGTGGACGCCGCGTTCTTCCGGGCCCGCATCGCGCGTGCCCGCGCGACCCGCGCCAAGCTGGGTCTACCCTCGCCGGCGACCACCGCCTACCGCTTGGTCAACAGTGAAGGCGACGACCTCCCCGGATTGGTGATCGACGTCTACGGCGACGCCGCGGTCGCCCAGATCACGACCATCGGCATGGCGTCACGGCGCGCCGAGATCTTCGACGCCCTGGAGGCAGAGCTTGGCACCCGCACGGTGTTCGAGATCTCGCCGGCGGCCTACGCGGAGCTGGAAGGATTCTCCGCGGCGTCCCGGGTCGCGCGGGGCGAATCGCGCGGCACGCTGTCCGTCCTGGAAAATGGCATCAAGCTGGAGGTGGAGCCGCTGTCGGGTCAGAAGACCGGCATGTTCATCGACCAGCGCGAAAATCGCGCCCGGGTCGCCGAGCTCGCGCGCGGCGCACGGGTGCTCGACTGTTACGCCTACGCCGGCGGCTTCGGCCTGGCGGCCGCCCGGGCAGGCGCGGCCTCCGTGACCGCGGTTGACAGCTCGGCCCGCGCCGTCGCGCGCATCGAAGCGCACGCGGCCGCCAACAGCGTCGAGATCGAGGCGGTGGAAGCCGACGTCTTCCGCTACCTGGAGACAGTCACGCCGCGCTCGTTCGACCTGGTCGTCATCGATCCACCGAAGTTCGCGCGGGCCCGCAAGGATCTGGAGGCGGCCCGCAAAGGCTACGAGCGGCTCAACGCGCTGGCGCTCGGCGCCGCCGCCCCGGGGTCTCTGCTGGTGACCTGCTCGTGCTCGCAGAACGTCGACGCCGAGACGTTCGAACGGATCGTCGCCGCGGGCGCCAAGCAGGCGGGCCGCGAGGTGCGCATCTTCGAACGGCGCGGCCCGGCCGCCTGCCACCTGCTGCCCCCCGGCTTCACCGAAGGCCAGTACTTGAAGGTATTGCTGGCCTACGTCGTCTAGGGCGCGGGATGCACGCCGGTCGGCGATCCGTGCAAGGTCGCCAGGTAGTACACCAGCATGGCGATGATGGTCGCCAGCGACACCCACTCGAACGGGATGCGGCCGAAAAGCTTCCAGCGCGGGCCGAAGAAGCGGCCCCGGGAGCGCCGGTAGATCTGCTGCTTGATGTCGGGCAGAAAACTCTCCGGCGCGGCCTGCTTGAGTTGGCCTAGCGATCCGAGCGTCCGCCGAAACGATTCGAGCTCGGTGCGGCACTGGATGCAGACCGCCAGGTGCTGGTCGACCTCGGCCCGATCGCGCGCGGGCAAGCTGCCGTCGACATAATCGGAGAACGTATCTTGGGCGCGTTCGTGGTCCATGGCTATTTGGTCTGTCTGTCCAGCTCTTCCTTGATGGCCATGCGGGCGCGGTGCAGGCGGGACTTTATGGTCCCTTCGGGCAACCCGGTGATCTCCCCGATCTCTTGATACGAAAGCTCCTCGACGTCACGCAAGATCACCAACAAACGTTGATCCTCGTCCAGGGCCGCGATCGCGCGCTGCATGATCGACCCCGTCTCCGCCGCCTCCAGCAGCACATCCGGCCCCTCGATGTGGCCCTGCACCCTCATCCCGCGCCCCCCCGCGCTGGCATTGGCCTGGTCCGCGTCGTCCAGCTCCGACCCGTCTGTCGGACGCCGCGCCAGGTACTTGATTCGGTTCTTCGACTGGTTCGCGGCGATGCGCAGCAGCCAGGTGGAGAACTTCGCCTCGCCCCGAAAGCCATCGACGGTCTTGAACACCGTGATGAACACCTCCTGCGCGACATCCTCGGCCTCGTGGCGGTTGCCGAGCATCCGATAGATGAGGCTGAACACCTTGTCGCCGTACAGCCGGACGATCTCGCCGAACGCGTGTTCGTCGCGCTCTCTGAGGCGAGCAATGAGGAGCCGCTCCGCCAGGCTCATCGTGTAGGGAACCCGGTGGCGCGCGCGGGCGCGGGCCAAACGGAGCGTCGCCTCCACACCGTTTCGGACACCGGCCGAGCTGAAAAGTTCCCGGTCACTGCGGCTGCGTCTGCATGGCCGGCACGAACAGCCGGAGGCTGACCCCGACAAACGTCGCCCGAGGAAACTGAACCCCTGGCGCGATCTCGTTCTGGGTCACGTCCTGCCGGAGGCCCGCGTCGAACGCCCCGATCTCCGAAACGATCGATGCCCCAGCCGACATGTAACCGTTCCCCGTCACCGCGTCGTAGCCACCCCCGAGGCGGGCGGCGGCCTTCTGGGCGATGACCCACTCCGCCCCCGCCATCACGCTGGTCCCCTTGCGATTGGTGAAGTTGTCGACCGTGAACAGCGTCCGGGCGTCCAGCGCGACGACGAAGTTCGGCACTGGAACGAACGCCACCCCGTAACCAAGCCCCTGCGGCGCGAGGCCGTTGTTCAAGTCGCGCAGGTTGGTTCCGACGAGTGCGAGCGCCAGGATCGTCGTTGGGCGAATGGTGAGCCCCAGATCGAAGGTCACCCCGCCGTCACGCCCGGCGGTGCCGTTGACCACCGCATCGTCCCCCGACAGCCGGAAGTACTTGATGGTGCCGCCCAGCGCGACGTAGCTGCCGAACGGCACCGCCAGCGCGAACCCGCCCTCGTGCCCCTGCCCCGATACGCCGGAGGCACGCTGCGCGTCGTGGTAGGTGTAGTACAGGCCGCCCGCGATGTTGAACGCCGAGGTGTTGTCGACGATCGACGCGTGCGCGTAGTGGTCGTGCAGGCGGCTGCCGTACCCGTAGGCGCCCTCGAGTGTGTAGGCCTTGAACAGCGCCATGCCCGAAGGGTTGAGGAGGGGCGCGGTGTTGCCCGGCGCCCAGGCCCGCGACGCGCCGCCCATGCCGAGCGCGCGGGTTCCGGGATACTCCTCGAACGCCATCGCCGGTGCCGCCAGCGCCGCCAGCACCGCGAAGCAAGTCAGGACACGCACGGCCGGAGTCTAGGTGGGGATTGCCCCACCTCCAACAACGATGCTCAACGCCAGTTCCTCTCCGCCAGGCTGGCGTATCCCTCCCAACCCACGATCACGTGGTCCAGCACGGGAATGCCGCACAGATCGCCGACCTCGCGCAGGCGTGTCGTCAGCTCGACGTCGGCGCGCGACGGCGCCGGATCCCCGGAAGGATGGTTGTGACAAAAGATCACAGCGGCGGTGGCCTGACGAATGAGGGGCCGGAAAACGTCGCGCGGGTGAATCTCCACGCCGGTCAGAGAGCCGCGCGCCAGGCAGTGCTCGCTCTGGATCCGGTGGCGCACGTCGAGTCCCAGCGCCCAGAACTCCTCGACCGAGAGCGGTGCCAGCCGACTGCGAAAGTATGTCCAGACCTCGGACGCACCGGCCAGCCGCTGGCCGCGTGGGGGGCGTCCCGCCACCACCCGCCGGCCGAGCTCGATCGCCGCCAGGATCAGCGTCACCCGCACCGGGCCGATGCCCGCGAACGCCTCGAGCTCGTTCGGCGCCGCCCGGGCGAGACCGGCGAGACCACCGACGCCGCGTAACACGGCTGCGGCAACATCGAGCGCGCTCGAACCGCGGGTTCCCGCCCCGAGCACGATCGCCAGCAGCTCGCCGTCGGTCAGCTGGTCTGCGCCCCGCGCGACCAGCCTCTCGCGCGGGCGTGCGTCCGGTTCCAGGGCCGCGATCACGGTCATCCCGGGTTACTCCCGCAACGCCTGTGCCAGGACCGGAGAGAGGCGCTGGAGAGGCACGGGAGAGCTACAAGCTCTGCCGGAACCGCCGAGCGGGGGAATAAAGTAACAAACTTTATCTATTGGATCTGACACGCAGCCGTGCTAGCTTTCTTGTCGACGCACGTGTTCCGCGGCCTTTGCCGCACCGGCGCTGGAGGGTCGAAGTTGTTCCACGACCCCCGAATTGAGTTTTTTTCTAAACAGGGGTGCAAGAGGGTAGATGGTAGGTGTAACGCGGCGTAAGCGCCCTATTTTACAGGAGTTTCAGCCTGAGTTCCGACGACGAAGTACGGGCAGGCCCGCGCGCCTCTAGCGCCGCGGCCCCCGAAGATCACACGCACGATTCCCCCTCAGAGCCATCGCCGGTTCCCGATGATGGTGTCCCGACGATTGTGATTCGCCGGTCTTCTGCCGGGGAAGAACCATTGTTCGCGAGCTCGGAGCCGGCCGCGGACACCACGGCAGCGCCCGTCGCCGAGCCGATCGCTCCCGAGGCGCCGCCCTCGCCGGCTCTCGCCCGCGCATTGGAAAAGATGCGCCAGGTTTTCCGGATCCCGGAGCTGCGCGCGGGACAGGCGGAGATCATGGAATCTGTTCTGGCGGGTCGGGACACGTTGGCCATCATGCCGACGGGCAGCGGGAAGTCGTTGACCTACCAGGTGCCGGCGCTGGTGCTCGAGGGGCCGACGCTGGTGGTTTCGCCGCTGCTGGCGCTGATCGAAGACCAGTACACCAAGCTCAAGGCGGCCGGCGTTTCGATCGTGCGCATCGATTCGACGCGCACCGCGAAGGAACGCGCCGCGGACCTTGCCGCGGTCCGCGAGGGCAACGTCCGCATCGTGATGATAACGCCCGAGTCCGTGAACGCGCCGGCGACCCAAGAGGCGCTCGCGGGTGTGAAGTTCTCGCTCTTCTGCGTCGACGAAGCGCACTGCGTATCGCAGTGGGGCCACGATTTCCGACCGTCGTACCTGGGTCTGCGCCGGGCGGCGCAGGTGCTCGGGCGGCCTCCGATACTGGGCCTGACCGCCACCGCGACACCCGAAATCGGCAAGGACGTCCTGGTCCAGATGGGGATGAAGGACGCGAAGGTTTGTCGCGTCTCCTTCCACCGGCCGAACCTGGCCTTCGACGTACGAAAGGTGGCCGGCGAGGCAGACAAGCTGCGCCAGCTTGGCAAACTGATTCAGCGGCTGCGCCGTCCTGGCATCGTGTACTGCGCCACGGTGCGCGCGGTCGACGAGCTGTACGTCGCCCTCCGCCACGGGAAAATCCCGGTCGAACGTTACAACGGCAAGATGACGACCGACGAGCGCGAGAAGGCGCAGGCGTCATTCATGCAGTCGGGCCGCAAGGTCGTCATGCTGGCGACCAACGCCTTCGGGCTCGGCATCGACAAGCCGGACATCCGCTACATCATCCACTACCAGATGCCGGGTTCGCCGGAGGCGTACGTACAGGAAGCTGGACGCGCCGGCCGCGACGGCAAACCCGCGCGTTGCGTGCTGCTGTTCCAGCCCGACGACATCGCGATCCAGGAGCACTTCCTCAAAGAGGCGCATCCCACCAGGGCTCAGGCGCGCATGGTCGCCGAGGGGCTCTACGCATGGAGCGACGAGGGCAAAGAGGTCTCGGTGCGCGACCTGGCGTTGTCGATGGCGCTGCCGGAGCGGCGCGTGCGGGTCATCCTTTCCGTGCTAGAGGCGATGGGGGTCGCGGAGGAGGTCAAGGCGGCGCGCTGGAAAGGCGTCGAGCCGAAGCCGACGCGCGAACAGATCGACACGGCCGCGAACGTCTTCGAGCACCGGCGAATCTCCGATCGCCGCCGTCTGGCGTCGCTGCTGTCGTACATGAACACTCAGCGCTGCCGGGTGCAGATGCTGCGCAGTTATTTCGGCGAGCCCGAGGGAGAAAAGTGCGGCCTGTGCGACTCGGACGCGGGGCTCGACAGCGAGGTGTTCGATCCCGGGTCGGCCGACGAGCGGCACGGGTTGCACGCCGCCACCGATTTCCACGCGCGACCGCGACGCAGGCGGCGCGGTCGGGGTGGAGCCCACGAAGCGCCGATGCCGATGTCGGCGTCCGCGGCGGCCGCGCCGCCGCCGGCACCGGTTTTCGAAACCGCGATTCCTACGGACATCTTGCCGCCGCTTCCGGAGTTCGAAGTACCGGCTGCGCTCGAGTCGGAAAACGAGATCGACGATGGATTCTGGGCGCGTCCTGACGAGGCCGGCGCCGACGCCAGCGTAGGATTGCCGCTGCCCGGCGACGCGGTGATCGAACCCGATCTGCAGGCCGAGTGGGCGACGGCCGAGGCGGGAGAGCCGGTCGTCCAGACCGAGGCGTTGCAGGCGCCCGACGGCGACGACTTCGTCGGCAAATGGGGATCGGTGCGGGACGCGAACATCCGCCCGTACGCCGACTGGCAGCGGAACGAGCCGGTTGCGCTGCCGTTTCTCGCCGTTCGTCCGCCACAGAGTCAGCCGGGGGGCCATGGCGGCCACGGCGGCGGCCATGGCGGTCACCCACCACCGCACGGTCACGGTCATCAAAACGGCGGCGGTGGCTATCGCCAGCGGCCCGGCTACAACGCCGGAGGGAGACCGGATCGCGACGACGGGGGTGGCAATGGCCGCAAACGGCGTCGTCGCGGGCGCAACCGTCCGGCGGGGGGCC
>JADMIO011346995.1_pt1 | contig 31430 bp, 29 predicted proteins | sample 8958161 | NCBI WGS metagenome assembly JADMIO01 (sample SAMN16585339, study PRJNA669376) | soil metagenome | isolation source: Crop rotation soil | place: USA: Cullars Rotation, Alabama | collected 2011 | reverse complement strand
AGTCGCTCACGCGGGAACGGTGGGCGGCGGCGCGCGCCGTATCTCGCGCTCGTCGATCGGCAGGTTCAGGACACCCGCGACGATGCCGAGCGCAATCGACAGGTACCACACGATGTCGTAGCTACCCGTGGCGTCGTAGAGCCTGCCGCCGAGCCACGCGCCGAGGAAGCTGCCGATCTGATGTGAAAAGAAGGTGAACCCCGACAGCATCGCCATGTAGCGCACGCCGAATACCTGCGCCACGATGCCGTTGGTGGGCGGCACCGTCGACAGCCACAGGAGGCCCAGGGCCACGGCGAATGCGTAGACGCTGGCCGCCGACAGCGGCAGCCACACGAACAACGCGATCACGACCGCGCGCGCGAAATAGATCGCGGACAGGATGTAGCGCTTGGGCACGCGCGAGCCGAGCCAGCCCGTCGTGTAAGTCCCGAAGATATTGAACAGGCCGATTAACGCGAGCGCGGTGACGGCGACATGCGGCGCGAGGCCGTGGTCCGCGAGATACGCCGGCAGGTGCACGCCCACGAACACGACCTGGAAGCCGCAGACGAAAAAGCCGATCGTCAGCAGCACGTAGCCGCGGTGTCCCAGCGCTTCCTTCATCGCCTCGCCGGCGGACTGCTTGAACGCTGCGGCGTGCGTCGCGCGCTTCTCCACCATGGCCGCTGCAAGCGGCGCCATGAGCACACCGATCGCCGAGAGCGCGATCAGCGCGCCGTACCAGCCGACGTGCGAAAGCAGCGTCTGCGTCACGGGCAGCATCGCGAACTGCCCGAAGGATCCCGCCGCCGCGGCGATGCCGAGCGCCATGCTGCGCTTCTCGGGCGGATAGGCGCGGCCGACGACGCTCATGATGAGCGTGAACGTGACACCGGACAGCCCGCTGCCGATCAGCACGCCCGCGGATACGACGAACTGCCACGGCGCGCCGGGATGCGCCATCAGCGCGAGCCCGAGCACGTACAAGAGCGTGCCGCCCAGAACGACGCGCGCGGAGCCGTACTTGTCCGCCAGCACGCCGGCGAACGGCTGAGTCGCGCCCCATACGAGGTTCTGCACCGCCAGCGCGAGCGCGAACGTCTCGCGTCCCCAGTGCAGGTCGCCGGTCATTGGCGCCAGGAACAGGCCGAAGCCGTGACGGATGCCCATGCCCAGCGTCAGGATGAGCCCGCCGCATACCAGGACGACGGTCGGTGTGCGCCAGTCGGCGCGCTGACTTCCGTTCATCGAGTGCTCTCCTCGGTGCGATCCTTGTGGGGGTGCAGCGCTTCGAGATCGGCGAGCGTATCGATCAGCGCGTGCAGACGATCGGCGCCGACGCGCGCGCGCACCACGGCCTGCGCACGCTGCCAGTGCGGCTCGGCCCCGCGCAGCTCGCGCTTGCCCTTCGCGGTGATGGCGACTTCGCGCGTCCGCGCATCACGCCCGCGCACGGCTTCGATGAGGCCGCGCGTGAGCAATGGGTCGAGATTGCGCGACAGCGCGGTGCGATCGAGCAACTGGCGCGCGGCGAGGTCGGAGATCCGCAGCGGACCGCTCGCCGCGAGCGTGCGCAGCAGCGAGAACTGCGTGACGCGCAGCCCGCAAGCCTGCATCGTGTCGTCGTAGAGCTGGGTGAGCGAGCGGGCGGCGCGACGCAGGCGGCCGCACGCACAGGCGCTGGTCGATTCGGCGGAAGCGGGTTCTCGCGGCAAGGGCTGTGCCTCAATTACGTGCATATGCACACATCGCCGTCGGCACTCTACCTGCGCCGAGGGCGCCAGACAAGCGCAACGGCCGGCATGCGCCACGCCGGTTTTTGTAAGTTCTACAAAATCAAAGAGCTAGCTTGAGTCGGTGGCAGCCGAGTGCGACACTTGGTGGTTTGCGTCTTTCGCCCGATGACTCGCACCACACGCCCGCCCGCATCCGTTCGCCGCCCGTCACGCGAGCGGCAGCACACGAGCGCGGTGCAGTTGCGGCAAAGCGAGGAGCGGTATCGCGTCCTCGTCGAGACCGTCACCGACTACGCGATCCTGTTGCTCGATCCCGACGGCGTGATCCAGACCTGGAATGCCGGCGTCGAGAAGCTGCAGGGTTATACCGCCGATCAGATCGTCGGCCAGCATTTTTCGTTGTTCTATCCGCCGGATGCGGTTGCGCGCGCGTGGCCCGAGCACGAGCTCACGGTGGCGCGCGACAAGGGACGCTTCGAGGATGAAGGCTGGCGCGTACGGCGCGATGGCAGCCGCTTCTGGGCCAACGTGATCATCACGGCGCTGTACGACGACCACGGCGCGCTGACGGGATTCTCGAAGATCACCCGTGATCTCACCGACCGTCGCCGCCAGGAGGAGATGCTGCGCGAGAGCGAGGAGCGCTTCCGCCTGCTGGTCGAAGCCGTCAAGGAATACGCGATCTTCATGCTCGACCCCGAAGGACGCGTCGCGAGCTGGAACGTCGGTGCGCAGAACATCAAGGGTTACACGGCCGAGGAGATCATCGGACGGCACTTCTCGGTGTTCTATCCCCCGGACGCAATCGCGCGTCACTGGCCCGATCACGAGCTGCGCATGGCGCGCATGACGGGGCGCTTCGAGGACGAAGGCTGGCGCATCCGCAAGGACGGCTCGCGCTTCTGGGCGAACGTCGTGATCACCGCCCTGTACGACCACAAGGGCGAGCTGCGCGGCTTCGGCAAGCTCACGCGCGACCTCACCGTGCGCCGCCAGATCGAGGATCTGCAACGCAACGAGCGGCGCATGAACGAGTTCCTCGCGATGCTCGGGCACGAGCTGCGCAATCCGCTGTCGCCGCTGCAATCCGCTCTCGACGTGCTGGAGCTCAAGCCCGACGATCCGAAGGCGTCCACCTGGGCGCGCGGCGTCTTCGTGCGCCAGGTGCGGCACCTGTCGCGGCTCGTGGACGACCTGCTCGACGTGAGCCGCATCACCAGCGGCAAGGTGTCGCTGCGCTTCGAGAACGTGGACCTCGGGCGCATCGTCGACGAGACGATCGACGCCATGCGGCCGCAAATCGAGGCGCGCCATCACACGCTGGACCTGCACCTGTCAGCGACGCCGTTGAGCGTCCGCGGCGATCCCACCCGGCTCGCACAGATCGTCAGCAATCTCGTCACCAACGCGGTGAAATACACGCCGGAAGGCGGTCGTATACGCGTCACCGCCGAGCGCGACGGCGACTTCGCCGCGCTCACCGTCGCCGACAACGGTGTGGGCATCGCGCCGGAGCTGGTGCCGCGGATGTTCGATCTGTTCGTGCAGGGCGAGCGCCCGCTGGATCGCACGCAGGGCGGGTTCGGCGTCGGCCTCACACTGGTCAAGCGCCTCGCCGAGCTGCACGGCGGCACCGCCGCGGGAACCAGCAGCGGAATGGGACAGGGCAGCGAATTCCTGGTGCGCCTGCCGTTACGCGCCGAGCCGCTGCCGCAAGGGGCCGCGTCGGCCTCGGGCAGCCGCCAACAGCGGCACTTCAAGGTGCTGGTCGTCGACGACAACGCCGACGTCGCGCAGTCGATCGCGATGCTGCTGGAGATTCTCGGCCATCGCGTCGAGACGGCCGGCAACGGCGTGGAAGCGCTGTCGCGCGCGCCGCTGTTCCTGCCCGACATGGTCGTGCTCGACATCGGCCTGCCCGGCATGAACGGATACGAGGTGGCGCGCGCGATGCGCGCGCATCCGCTGCTGCGCCATGTCGTACTGGTTGCATGCACCGGCTATGGCCAGGACGAGGATCGGCGGCGCGTGCAGGAAGCCGGCTTCGATCACCACCTCATCAAGCCTGCGCAGCTCAGCGACCTCGAGAAGATCCTCGAGCACATGGCGAGGACGCGCGGCGACGCTACGCCCGACGAGCCGGGCCGCTGATCGGCGGCGTGGTGTGGGGGCGTTGGCTTCGAGGTGCTCGTGCGCAACTAGGCCCACCCCTTCGCCCGGGCGATCGCCTTGTCCCAGCCGGCGCGCAGTGCCTGCGCCTGGTCGCGCGACATCGACGGCTCGAACGTGCGGTCGACGTGCCAGTTGGCGCGGATGTCGTCGTCGCCGCGCCAGTAGTACGTCGCGAGGCCGGCGAGGTACGCAGCGCCGAGCGCGGTCGTCTCGACCACCCGCGGCCGCACGACGGGCACGCCGAGCACGTCCGCCTGGATCTGCATGAGCAGGTCGTTCGCGGCGGCGCCTCCGTCGACGCGCAGCTCCGACAACTTGATCGACGCATCGCGCTCCATCGCCTGCAGCACGTCGGCGCTCTGCAGCGCGATCGATTCGAGCGTGGCGCGCGCGATGTGCGCCGCGGTGGCGCCGCGCGTCAGGCCGAACACCGCACCGCGTGCATACGCGTCCCAATGCGGCGCGCCGAGGCCGGTGAACGCAGGCACGAAGTACACGCCGCCGTTGTCGGGCACGCTCGCCGCCAGCGGCTCGATGTCGGGGGCCGTGCGGATGATCTTGAGGCCATCGCGCAGCCACTGCACTGCCGCGCCGCCGATGAAGACGCTGCCTTCCAGCGCATAGTCGAGCGCCACGCCGCGCCGCCACGCGATCGTGGTCACGAGATTGTTGTGGGACGCGACCGCCCGCGGGCCGGTGTTGAGCAGCAGGAAGCAACCGGTGCCGTACGTGTTCTTCGCGAGCCCGGGTGCGAGGCACGCCTGGCCGAACAGCGCCGCCTGCTGGTCGCCCGCGATGCCGGCGATGGGAACGCGCACGCCGTCGATCATCGTGTAGGCGCACACGCCCGAAGACGGCACGACCTGCGGGAGCACTTCGCGCGGCACGTCGAACAGCGCGAGGAGCTCGTCGTCCCAGCGTCCGGTCGTGATGTCGAGCAGCAGCGTGCGGCTCGCATTCGACGCGTCGGTGACGTGCGCGGCGCCATCGGTGAGGTGCCACACGAGCCAGCTGTCGATCGTGCCGAAGGCCAGCTCGCCGCGCGCGGCGCGTGCGCGCGCGCCCGGCACGTTGTCGAGCAGCCATTTGAGCTTGGTGCCCGAGAAATACGCGTCGATGACGAGTCCCGTCTTGCGCGCGATCAGCTCCCCCTTGCCTTGCGCGCGCAGCTCGTCGCAGAACGCCGCGGTGCGCCGGTCCTGCCACACGATGGCCGGCGCGACCGGACGGCCGGTGGCGCGCTCCCACAACACGGTGGTCTCGCGCTGATTGGTGATGCCGATGGCCGCCACATCGCGTGCCTGGATGTCGGCGCGAGCCAGCGCTTCATGCAAGACGCCCGACTGCGTCGCCCAGATCTCCGTCGGATCGTGCTCGACCCAGCCGGGCTTCGGAAAGTGCTGCGTGAACTCCGCCTGCGCCTCGGCGCGAATCGCGCCGGATGCGTCGAATACGATGGCGCGCGAGCTGGTCGTCCCCTGGTCGAGCGCGAGTACGAAGGACATGGCCCTGCCTCCTGTGTAGCGCGGCTTGCTGGTGCTTTGCGGCGCCGCGTACAATCACTTGATTTGCGGATTATTTTAGCTTGCGTTCGCCGTTCGCGGACGACCGCGACAGCGCGACTTCTTCCATGCCGCTTTCCCCCGCCACTGCACCGCGCCGCCGCCTGCACCTGCGCCAGGTCAGATACGAAGGCTTCGAGCGCCCCGATGGCCTGTTCGACATCGAAGGCTATCTCACCGACACCAAGGACCAGGACATCATGCTCCTGTCGGGCCTGCGCCCCGCCGGCGAGCCCGTGCACGAGATGCAGGTGCGCGTGACCATCGACCGCGAGTTCAACGTGCATGCGATCGAGGCGCATACCGACCGCATGCCGTATCCCGGTCATTGCGATCAGATCCATCCCGGTTACGAGCAGCTGGTGGGATCGAACCTCGTGAAGGGCTTTCGCAAGCGCCTGCACGATCTCATGGGCGGCCTGCGCGGTTGCACGCACGTCACGGAGCTGCTGGGCTATCTGCCGACCGCGGCGGTGCAGACGTTCTCGAGCCTGCGCAAGCGCGAGGACCAGGGCCCCGACAAGCCGTTCCAGCTCGATCGCTGTCACGCGCTGGATACCACGGGCGAAACCGTGCGGCGCTATTACCCCAAATGGCATCGCGGCGAAACCGCCAAGACGGCGTCGGAGTAATTCTGCGACGTGGCTTCGCACTCTGAGTACATGCTCACGGAAGAATTACTCCGACCCCGCTCTAGCTGCGACCCCGCTTGAGCCGCCCCCGTTTTCGAACGACCTCTACACGGACTCCCGCATGAAGATCCACGAATACCAGGGCAAGGAGATCTTCCGCCGCTACGACGTGCCGGTTCTGCGCGGCATTCCCGCCTTTTCAGTCGACGAGGCGGTCAAGGCGGCGCAGGCGCTCGGCGGACCGGTGTGGGTGGTCAAGGCGCAGATCCATGCCGGCGGTCGCGGCAAGGGCGGCGGCGTCAAGCTCGCGCGGTCGACAGACGAGGTGCGCGACGTGGCGGGCAGGATCCTCGGCATGCAGCTCGTCACGCACCAGACCGGACCCGAGGGTCAGAAGGTGCGGCGCCTGCTGATCGAGGAAGGCGCCGACATCCGCAAGGAGCTCTATGTCGCGATGATCGTCGACCGCGCCTCGCAGCGCGTCGTGCTCATGGCGAGCTCCGAAGGCGGGATGGACATCGAGGAAGTCGCCGCGAAGACCCCCGAGAAGATCCACCGCGTCACCATCGATCCGGTGCAGGGGCTCACGGACGCGCAGGCGGACGACATCGCGCGCAAGATCGGCATTCCCGAGGGCAGCCTTGCCGACGCGCGTGCCGTCTTCAAGGGCCTGTACAAGGCATTCGACGAGACCGACGCATCGCTCGCCGAGATCAATCCCCTGGTGCTGACCGGTGATGGGCACGTCGTCGCGCTCGACTCCAAGATGAATTTCGACTCCAACGCGCTGTTCCGGCATCCCGACATCGTGGCGATGCGCGACCTCGACGAGGAAGATCCGGCGGAGGTGGAGGCCTCGAAGTACGATCTGTCGTACATCTCCCTCGACGGCGACATCGGCTGCCTCGTCAACGGCGCGGGCCTCGCGATGGCGACGATGGACGTCATCAAGCTCTACGGCGGCAATCCCGCGAACTTCCTCGATGTCGGCGGCGGCGCCACCGCCGAGAAGGTGACCGAGGCCTTCAAGATCATGCTGCGCAACAAGGGCCTCAAGGCCATCCTCGTGAACATCTTCGGCGGCATCATGAAGGGCGACACCATCGCCGAGGGCATCGTCGCGGCGTCCAAGGCGGTCGGCCTGAAGGTTCCCCTGGTGGTGCGCATGAAGGGCACCAACGAGGAGCTGGGACGCAAGATCCTCGCCGAGTCGGGCCTGCCGATCATCACCGCTAACAACATGGCGGAAGCTGCGCAGAAAGTCGTCGCGGCCGCGAAAGGCGCGCGATGAGCATCCTCGTCGACCGGAACACCAAGGTGATCACGCAGGGGATCACCGGCAAGACGGGCCAGTTCCACACGCGCATGTGCCGCGATTACGCGAACGGCCGCAATTGCTTCGTCGCAGGCGTGAATCCGAAGAAGGCCGGCGAGGACTTCGAAGGCATCCCGATCTACGCGACCGTCCGCGAAGCGAAGCAGGCGACCGGCGCCAACGTATCGGTGATCTACGTGCCGCCCGCCGGCGCCGCGGCGGCAATCGACGAGGCGGTCGATGCCGACCTCGATCTGGTGATCTGCATCACCGAGGGCATTCCGGTGCGCGACATGATCCGCACGCGCTATCGAATGCAAGGCAGGCGCACGCTGCTGCTCGGGCCGAATTGTCCCGGTGTCATCACGCCCGACGAGATCAAGATCGGCATCATGCCGGGCCACATCCACCGCAAGGGTCGCATCGGCATCGTGTCGCGCTCGGGCACGCTGACGTACGAGGCCGTCGCGCAGGTCACCGAGCTCGGACTCGGACAATCCACCGCGGTGGGCATCGGCGGCGATCCGGTGAACGGGCTCAAGCACATCGACGTGCTGAAGATGTTCAACGACGACGCCGCCACCGACGCCGTGATCATGATCGGCGAGATCGGCGGTACCGACGAGGAAACCGCGGCGCAATGGGCCAAGGACCACATGCGCAAGCCCGTCGTCGGATTCATCGCCGGTGTGACGGCACCGCCCGGCAAGCGCATGGGCCACGCGGGCGCGATCATCTCGGGCGGCAAAGGGACGGCGCAGGAAAAGCTCGCCGTGATGGAAGCGTCGGGGATCAATGTGACCCGCAACCCGGCGGAAATGGGGAAGCTGCTCCTGTCAGTCCTGAAGTGATGAACGGCCAGGCCGCGCGGTTGCGGCCGGCACGTTCGCGACAGCTGGCGGGAACGGGGTAACGGAGGAGGACCGTGGAATTTGGCACGCCGCAATTCTGGCTCGCCGGGCTGGAAATCATTGTCGTCAACATCCTGCTGTCCGGCGACAATGCCGTCGTCATCGCGCTCGCGTGCCGCAACCTGCCGGCCAAGCAGCGCCGGTGGGGCATCTTCTGGGGCGCGCTGGGCGCGATCGTCCTGCGCATCGTGCTCACGTCGTTCGCGGCGCAGATGCTCGAGCTGCCCTGGCTCAAGATCATCGGCGGCGTGCTCCTCGTCTGGATCGGCATCAAGCTCATCGTCGAGGAGGAGGGCGAGGGCGAGAACATACAGGCCAGCGAAAAGCTGCTGTCAGCCGTGCGCACGGTCATCGTGGCGGACCTGGTGATGAGCATCGACAACGTGGTGGCCGTCGCGGCGGCGGCCCACGGCAGCGAGGTCCTGCTGATCTTCGGTCTGGCGCTGAGCATCCCCCTGGTCATCGTGGGCGCGCAGCTCATCCTGAGGCTCATCGAGCGCTTTCCTGTCCTGATCGTCGGCGGCGGCGGGCTGCTGGGATTCATCGCCGGCGAGCTGTTCGCGACCGATTCGGCGCTGACGCGGTGGAGCGGCCCCTTCCCCGGCTGGTTCCAGTACGTCTGCGGCGTGATCGGCATCGTCATCGTCGTCGGCTGGGCCAAGCTCATCCAGCGGCGCCGCGACACGACCCGCGCGCGGGCGGCCGACACGTCGGCGTAGCGCGCGACCGACGGACGCTGCTCCCCTGAGGCGCGTCGGCCCGCTAAACTCGCGACCTGATCCAACGCACCCGCCCATCGTGCCGCCCAACGATCGCTCTCCGCTCGAAGTCGCGAGCCTGTCCCACCCCGGGATGGTTCGCTCGCACAACGAGGATTCGGTGTTCGTGGACGGGGAATCCGGCCTCGCCGTGCTCGCGGACGGCATGGGGGGCTACAACGCGGGCGAGGTGGCCAGCGGCATCGCCGTCGACGTCGTGTCGAACGGCCTGTTGCCCGAGCTCGCGTCGGGGCGCGAGCTGTCCAAGGTCGACGTGCAAAGCGGCCTCACGCACGCCGCGCTGCTGTTGCAACAGCAGATCGCGGCCGCGAACAAGGGCATCTACGAGGCCGCGCAGTCGCGCCCGGAATGCGCGGGCATGGGCACGACGATCGTCGCGGCGGTGTTCCACGGCAACCGTGTGTCGATCGGGCACATCGGCGACTCGCGCTGCTATCGGCTGCGCGGCGAGAAGTTCGAGCAGCTGACGCACGATCACTCGCTGCTGCAGGAGCAGATCGACAGCGGACAGCTCACGTCCGAGCAGGCGAAGTACTCGCTCAACAAGAACCTCGTCACGCGCGCGCTGGGAATCGAGGCCATCGTGCCTGCCGACATCGCCGAGTATCGCGTCGAGGCCAACGACATCTACCTGCTGTGCTCGGACGGCCTCACCGACATGGTGGATCCGGACGTCATTCACAACATCGTCGACGACAAGCGCTCCGTGCTGCCCGAAGCGGCGGCCGAGCTGATCGAGCTCGCGAATCAGAACGGCGGTCGCGACAACATCTCGGTGATCCTCACGCGCGTGCCCGCGGAGTTCCTGCCGACCTCCGGTTGGGCGCAGCGCTGGCTGGCGAAGAAGAAGGCGGGCTGATGGCGAAGCTCGTCTTGTACATGCCGGATGGCACGCTGCACGACATCGTCCTCGACAAGGAGCGACTGACCATCGGGCGGCGTCCGGACAACGACGTATGCCTGCCGTATCCCGCCGTGTCGGGCGAGCACGCACAGGTCATGACGATCCTCGCCGACTCGTTTCTCGAGGATCTCGGCAGCACCAACGGCACGCTCGTCAACGGCAAGCCGATCGTCAAGCATTTCCTGCGCGACAACGACCTGATCGACATCGGGCGCCAGCGCCTCATCTATTACAGCGACGACGAGGCGCACGCCGACCCGCTGCCGCCCGACATGCTTCGCCGCGAATTGCGCGGGCTGCACGATCAGGTCGAGCGCGTGCGCGGCGCGCGCGACGTCGAGCGCCGCAAGCCGCTTGCCGCGCCGGGCGCAGGTGGCGTCGGGACGGCCGATCCGCTGAGCCCGGACGACGACCTGCTCGCGGAGATCGAGTCCGGGGCGCTGCCGGGTGAGCGCAAGGCCCCGCCGGCGGCCGACGCGTCGACACCGCCGCCCGCGGCGAAGCCGTCGGCGCCGGTCGCCAAACCGCCAACGCCCCAGGCCAAGCCGGCGCCGCCCGCGTCCATGCAGCAGGCCGCGGGACCCGCATCCGAGCCATCGCGCCGTACCTCGACCGTCGCGAGCCGCCTTGCGTCGACGTGGACCTACGAGGACGGGACCTCGCCGCCGGACCGCACCGCGACCGCTCCCGTCGACCCCGTGGACGACGAGATGGCACCTTCGCCCCCGCGCGCGCCTTCACCCCCGCGTGCCGCCACGTCGCCCGTCCCGGCGTACTGGATTCGCGTGCTGAGCGGGCCCAATGCCGGCCGCGAGCTGTCGCTGACCCGCGACGAGTGCTCGGTCGGCCGCGTCGGGACGCAGGTTGCCCGCATCGGGCAAAAGGACGGCCGCTGGCGCCTGACCCTCGTGGAGGGTGCCGCCCCCGTCGTCCTGAATGGCACTCCCGTTCCCGCCGAGGGGACGGTCCTCACGCCCGGCGACCGCTTCGAGGTCGCTGGCGTGGAGCTTGCGTTCGAGCGCCGGTAAGCTCTACCGCCGCTTGTAGTCATCAAAAATCAAGCATATGTCGCTGGAAGGTGACGTGCAGCGTCACAATCTGCGCGCCAGGCGCCGACGTTCCATGACATAAGCATGGCAGGGCGCACGGCACGCAAGCCGCCCGCAAGCATCCGCCCGTCCGTTCGTCTGCCAGAAGCTCCGCGCGATCAATAAGTTAACCCTGTTGGTGCACTGCGGTTAGGGCTCGAAAAAGACACGGCACGCCTTGTGCTGTTGGGGTGCCAGCATCGCTGGATGCCGATGTCGGTGTGTCTTTTTCAGAAGAGGAGAACTCATGAAACGGCTTCAACAAGGCTTCACGCTCATCGAACTGATGATCGTGGTGGCTATCGTCGGCATCCTGGCGGCGATTGCCCTTCCTGCATATCAGGACTACGTCGTGCGCTCGAAGATGTCGGAACTCGAGGCGGCGATGGCAGCTTGCAAGACGTCGGTGGCGGAGTACACGTCGACGCACGGCGGCACGATGCCCGCCGACGTGACGGCCGCTGGCTGCTCGACGACGACCACGCAGTACGTCAACGGTGGCGTGAACGTCGCCGCTGGTGTCATCACGGGAACGTCGCAGAACACCGGCGCCAACCCGGCGGAATGCAACCTGACGCTGACGCCTGCCCAGGCCGCGACGTTCGAAATCACGTCGTGGACCGGCAGCAACGACGGTGCCTGCGCGTCGAAGTACGTGCCGTCGTCGTTCCGCTAATCGCTTAGTCCTGCAATCGGAGGGCCGGTGGCTACCACCGGCCCTTTGTTTTGGGCATTGCGGTCCTGTGTGCGCGCGCTACCAGTGATAATGCGCTCGCGCAACGCCGATGACCTGGCGATGCGCTTGTTCTATGCGACTCTCCTCTGAACCGACGCAGCCGTGACGGCGCTTCGCAAATGGTTGTCGCGTCCGCTGGCCCGACCACAAGGGCCGCAGCCGGCACGCGCGCAGGTCGACGCGGCGCCACACGCCGCGGTCGTGGAGCAGGCCGCCGACTTCGCCCGCGCGGGGCGTTTCGAGCGGGCGCTTGCGGCGCTGGACGAGCGCCTGCACGAAGCTCCGCATTCCGCGGAGCTGCACTATGCACGCGGGCTTGCGCTGTGCGATTGGGGTCGCCTTCGCGAGGCGCTGGACGAGCTGCTCGTGGCCGAATCCGCAGGGTCGAGCGGATTTGCGCTGCACCTGAATCTCGCGCAGGTGGCACACCGCCTGGGCATGGCGGAGTTCGCCGAGAGCCATTTGCGGCGGGCGCTGGCGCTGAACCCCGAATGCGTTCCCGCGCACCTGGGCCTTGCCGCCGTGCTGCAGGGGCAGAAGAAGTACGACGAGGCCCTCGGCAGCTTCGAGCGGGCGCGTGCGCTGTCGCCGGGGCAGGCTCAAATCGCCGCTTACATGGCGACCTGCAGGCTGGCTGCCGGCGATGCCGAGGGCGCGGAAAAAATTGCGCGCGACGCCGTTGCGCTGGATGCCGATTCCGTGCGGGCCTGGGCTGCGCTCGGCAGCGTCCTGTCGAAGCAGGATCGGCACGACGAGGCGGTGCGCGCATTCGAGCGTGCGGAGGCGCTCGAAACGTCGCACGGCCTGAGCCCCGAGACGTTCGTGGCCCATGGCTTCAACCTCATCGGATTCGGTCGACCCGACGCGGCGATCGCGCTCTACCGGCGATATCTGCCGGAGCATCCGCACGCGAACGCCCAGACGCATTGCGGCTTCGCGCAGCTGACGTTGGGTATCTGGCGACAGGGCTGGGCCAACTATGAATTTCGCTGGTGCTCCGACCCGCTCGTCGGCGTGCGCGTGGGACATCGCAAGCCGCGCTGGAAGGGACAGGACCTGCGCGGCAAGTCGCTGCTGCTGTGGACCGAGCAGGGCATCGGCGATTTCATCCAGTTCGCGCGCTTCGTGCGCTCGCTCAAGGGCCTGGGGGCGCGCGTCATCGTGCAGGTGTCACGGGCACAGCTGGATTTCGCGAAGGCTTCGCTCGACGCCGACCGGGTCGTCGGCAGCCTGGATGAAGTCGGCGATGGCTTCGATCTGCAGATACCGATGATGAGCGTCCCGGGCGTGCTCGGTCTCGACGAAGCATCGATTCCCGCGGACGTGCCCTATCTCGGCGTCGATCCGCAGCGCGCGGCAACGTGGCGCGAGCGTTGCGCCGCGATCGAAGGACTCCGCGTCGGAATCGTGTGGGCCGGCAATCCGAAGCACGAGCGCGATCGCTATCGCTCGATCGCACTGGCGCTGCTGGATCCCGTGCTGCGCGTCGCCGGCGCGTCCTTCGTGTCGCTGCAGAAGGAACGACGCGACGGCGAGTCGCCGCCCGTGGGCGGCGTGCAATGGATGGACGCGGCACCCATGCTCCACGATTTTCGCGACACGTCCGCCGCAATCCAGGCGCTCGATCTCGTCATCACCGTCGATACCGCCGTCGCACACCTGGCGGGGGCCCTCGGCAAGCCGGTGTGGCTCCTGCTGCCGGCAGCGGGCGATTTTCGCTGGCTCACCGATCGCGAGGACAGCCCGTGGTATCCGACCATGCGGCTGTTCCGGCAGGCGCAGCTCGGCGACTGGTCGGACGCCGTCGCGCGCATCGCCGATGCCCTGGCACGCGCGTGCGCCGCGCGCCCGGACGCGCGCCCCGCAGCCTTGCTGCCGCGCGTCACGGCGCCGTTCGCGACGCGTGCAGCGACCGCCGCTTCGCCGCTCACGTTGGACGAGGCCGCGATGACGCGTGTCACGGAGACGCGCCATGGCATCGTGCAATACCGTCCCCCGAACGATCCTGCGGGACGCGCGCTGGAATGCTACGGCGAATGGCTGCAGCAGCAGGTCGAGTGGCTGCTGCGCGCGGTGCCCGCGCACGCGCGAGTGGTCGAGGTCGCCGCAGGCTTCGGCGCGCATACCCTGGCGCTCGCCCATCACCTCGCGGCCGGCGGACATCTGTTCGCCTACGAATCCGAGCCGCAAAGGAAGCGCCTGCTCGCCGAGAACCTCGGCGCCAATCGCGTCGCGGGGCGCGTCACCCTCATGCTCCGGCAGCTGGCCGGTCCTGCGGCGGTCGCCGCACGCGATGCGGCATGGGCCGCAGCCGGCGAAACCCAGCGCGCGAATGGTGCCGCTCATGTCGAGACGCTGGACGAGCTCCGCCTCGAGCGGCTGGACCTCGTGAAGCTGAATTCCAGCGTCGACGCCGTCGAGATACTGCGCGGCGCTGCGGCGTCCTTGTGGCGCTGCCGTCCCTTGCTGATGATTGCCGTCGACGATACGGCTGCAATCCCCGCGCTCGCTGACGCGGTCAAGTCGTTCGGGTATCGTTGCTGGCGCCTCGAAACGCCGCTGTTCCACGCACACAACCACGACGGACGCTCCGATGACGTGTTCGGCGGCGCGAAGGCCACGGCACTCCTCGGCATAGCCGAGGAGCAGTCGCGCGTCGAGCCGCCCGCCGGGGCATCGGAGATCTAGCGAATCACACGACCAGGACGCGCGCGATGGCACTGCTGAAGATGTTCGATACCAAGGAATTGCAGCAGTTCGCGACCGAGCTCGCGAACGACCTCGGCCGGCGATTCCCGCCCGCTTCCGAGAAGCGCACCGACCCCGGCGCGCAGCACCAGATCAAGGTCATCCTCGAGGGACTGGCGGCCCGTGCGTTGCGCTACCAGGACCAGCATGGGCTCGGCGTGTATCGCAAGGCCAAGCTGGCGAACGTGTTCAAGTGGAAGCTTCTCGAGCTCGGCTACAGCGACCCGTTCGTGCAGCGTGCCACGAGCGAGATCGTCAAGCACCTCGCCGCGCGCCGCGCGCCGTCGACGCCCACCACCGGCCGATGAGACGGTTGCTCGCCGCGATCGTAGGCAGTCGCAAGCAGCCGACCAGCCAGCGCCCTGATGGCGCCGAGGATCGGTCGGCGCTGCTGCAGGTCGCCCATGCGCACCTGGCGGGCGGGCGATTGGCCGAGGCCGCGGACACCTTGCGCAAGATCATAGCGCTCGATCCGGGCTCTCACTTCGCCCACAACCTGCTCGGCGTGGCGCTGGCGCGCATGGGCAATCTCGCGGGCGCACGCCTCGAGTTCCAGCGCGCGGTCGACATCGACGGATCCAGCGTCGACGCGCTGAACAATCTGGGCAATGTGTTGAAAGACACCGGAGAGCGTGACCAGGCGGTCGCGCTGTATCGCAGGGCGCTGGCGCTTCGTCCGGCATTGCCCGCGACGCTCAACAATCTCGGGCTCACGCTCTACGAGATGGACCGTGTCGACGAAGCGGAGGCGGCGTTCATGGATGCGCTGCGGCTGCAGCCGTCCCATGCCGACGCCCTGACCAACCTCGGCGTGCTCAAGCAAGCGCAGGGCAACGCCGCGGCGGCCGAGCATTGCTTCCGCGCAGCGCTCGATGCGAACGCAGCCGCGGTGACGGCGCGGTGCAATCTCGCGGCGTTGCTGTTGCGCAGCGGACGCTCGGACGAAGGCGTCAGGCACTGCAGCACGGTGTTGGCGTCCCATCCCGGGCACCCCGACGCGTTGGATGTGATGGCGCTGTTCCACAAGCAGCGAAGCGAGCTGGACGAGGCCGAGGCCGCGTGCCGCGCGGGGCTCGCGGGCGCTCCCTGGCACGTTTCGCTGAAGATCACGCTCGGCACGGTGTTGAACAGCCAGGGTCGGCGCGACGCTGCCAAGGCGTGCTTCGAGGAGGTCGTCGCGCGTGCCCCGACGTGCGCTGCCGCGCAATACAATCTCGCGACGCTTGCGTTGCTGCGCGGCGATTACGCAGAGGGCTTCGAACGCTACGAAAGCCGGTTCGATGCCTTCCAAGTCGAAGGGATGGCGTCGTCGGGCGTGCGCTCGCGGCTGGCGCGAACGGCTCGGTGGTGCGGCGAAGCACTCGATGGCCGGCGGGTGCTGGTGTGGGCGGAGCAGGGCTTCGGCGACGCGATCATGATGATGCGCTACCTGCCGATGCTGAAGCAGGCCGGGGCATCGCGCGTCACGGTATGCTGCGACCGCGCGCTGGGACGGCTCATGGCCGCAATGCCCGGCGTTGACCACGTGATCCACGACGTCGATGCGGCATCGGCCGATGCAGCCGACGTTCATTGCGCGATGATGAGCCTGCCGCGCGCGTTCGCGACGCGTCACGATACGGTGCCGGCCCCGTGCGTCCCCCATCTGCTTCCCGCGCTCGTCGATCACTGGCATACGTATTTCGCCGAACGGCGCCGCCCGCTCGTCGGCATCTGCTGGAAGGGCGGCGCGACACTGCGCGATGATGCGCAGCGCAGCATCCCGTTCGACCGTTTCACCGCGTTGTTGACCGACGCCCACGACTTCGTGAGCCTGCAGAAGGAGGACGGGGACACGCCGCCTGGCGCCGGTGTATGGGTCGACCCGATCGCGCGGTGCGGCGACTTCATGGATACGGCCGCGCTCGTCCACGCGCTGGACGCGGTGGTATCGGTGGACACCGCGGTCGCGCACCTGGCCGCCACCCTCGGCAAGCCGGTCGTGCTCCTCAATCGTCACTCCAGCGAGTGGCGCTGGGGGCTCGGCGAAGGTCCGTCCGTCTGGTACCCGAGCCTGACCATCCTGCGGCAAAGGTCGCCGGGCGACTGGACCGAGACGCTCGAGCGCGCGAGCATCGAACTGCGGCGGATCACCGTCGCATCCCACTGACAAGGATCTCTCGTGGACTTCGGGCCGCTCAAGCTGAAACGGTGCAAATACGGCTGGATGCTGTTCTGGGGCCAGTTCATCGGCAAGTCGTTCGACCGTTACGGCGAATACAGCGAGTCCGAGGTCCAGCTCATGCGCCAGTTCATACGCGAAGGCGATATCGTCATCGATGTGGGTGCCAACATCGGCGACCTCACCGTGCCCATGGCGGGCATGGTCGGCGAGCGCGGCCGCGTCTACGCTGTCGAATCCCACGCGCAGAACTTCAACGTCCTGTGCGCGAACCTGGCGTTGAACCACATCACCAACACCAAGCCGATCAACGCTTTCATCGCCACGACGCCCGATGCCGACACGTCCAGCGCCTGGGGCAAATACGCGTTCGTCAGCGAGACGTGGGGCGCCCCGTTCCTCGCGCTGGACGACCTCGACCTTCCCGCGTGCTCGTTCATCAAGGTCGACGTGGACGGCAAGGAGCTCGACGTGCTGCGCAGCGCCGAGATGACGATCGAGCGCCGCCGGCCCGTCCTCTACGTCGAGAACGACGTGCGCGAAGCCTCGCCGGAGCTGATCCGGTTCATGCGCGACAAGCTCGGATACGACCTCTACTGGCATCCCGCCCCGATCTTCCGTGCGGACAACTTCTTCGGCGATCCCGAAAACCACTGGGCACCGCGCAACATCGTGTCGCTGATGATGCTGGGCGTGCCATCCGAGGCACGGCGCACGATCGAAGGCCTGCAGCGCGTGGGTGGTGCGGACGAATGGTGGGGCGCGAAATGAACGGAGCGCCGTTGCGCGGCAAGCCATGACCGCGGTCGTCTTCCTCTCGGGTCGCAGCGGCAACGACGCGCTCGCCGCGGCCGGTCGCGCGCACCGGCCGCTGTTCGAGGCGCTCGGTCACGAATTCGTCGAGGTCGATCTGTCGAGCGCGGAGGGTCAGCAGCAGCTCACCCGCACGATCCAGGGCGCTTCAATCGAGTTCGTCTACGGCGTCATGGGCATGGGCGCGGATCTGCGCGGCGCGACGCCGGACGGGCAGGAGCGCAATCTGTGGGAAGGGTTGGGAATCCCGTTCCTGTCCCTCAAGGGCGATTCGCCGGCGTACTTCTTCGACCGCCATGTCCTGACCAGCCCCTGGCACGCGTCGCTGTATTTCTTCCCGGAGCATCTGGAGCTGCGCAAGCGGCTCAAGCCCGCGCTCGCGCCGGCGCTCTACGGAACGATCCCGCCGATCCCGTTCGACATGACGGACAAGGCGGACATCGACTTCCGCAAGAAAGAGAGCGGGAGGCTGCTGTTCCTCAAGAACGGCAACGACCCCGACAAGCTCGTTCGCGCCTGGCGCGAAGCCATGCCGACGTCCGCATTCCTGCTCCTGAGCGAGCTGGCGAGCGAGCTTGCCAGCAACGTCGGCGGCGAGGCCGGTGACGACATCGATGCGCTCGTCACGCGCTATCTGGCCGGCAAAGGGTGGGACGTCGAGGAGTTCGTGCGGCTGCGCCTGTTCTTCGTCGCGCAGCTCGACGACTACCTGCGCCGCATCAAGAGCACGCTCATTGCGGACGTGCTGGCCGACTTCCCGGTGGACATCCGGGGGATCAACTGGGAGCACATGGATTTTTCGAAGCGACGCGCGTCGTACGCGCCGGGCTGGAGCTATGCCGAGACGCGCGAGCACATCGTGAACGCGCTGGGCGTCGTGGACATGTCGCCCAATACGCAGCGCGCACCGCATGACCGCGCCATGCGGGCGTTCGGGCTGTACACCCTGTGCGTCACGAACGAGCAGCGCTTCCTTCGCGAGGCGATCGAAGGATCGGATCGATTCACGTATCGCTTCGACCGGGACGCGCTGCGCGAGCGAATCGCCAACGTGCTCGCGCACCCGAAGCGCTATGTCGAGATCGGCGTCGACGCGGCCGAGCAATTCCGGCGCAACCGCCACCCCATGCAATTCGCCCAATTCCTGGTGGACACCGCGGGTCTCGTGCGGCTCGCGTGCAGCGGCCGCCGTGAGGGCCTGCCGCCGTTCTTCGTATGGCCTCCGACCAAGACCGCATGATCGAAGGACGCACCGGCGAGTGGCTGGACTGGCTGATCGCGCGCATGTTCCAGCTCATGCACACGCACGAGCCGGACAACTTCGACGCCGAGCGCTATCGAGGTCAGTCACCCAATACGTTCTACTTCAACGTCCACGCGGCGTATTTCTCGTTCCTGCTGCGCAACGTGGAGCGCTTCTTCCAGGCGCGCGAGCTGCTGGCGGACCAGGCCTCGCGCGACCTGTTCGATCAGCTGATCCTCTTTCGCGTGATGAGCCACCTGCATGTGCGGCTGCCGTTCAATACGCCCGAGCACCGCGCGCAGGGCGCGACGGCCGACAGCTGGCGCATCGTGGATACCGACGACGCCGGCCTGCTCGGGCCGCTCGCGATCTTTCTCGTGCCGGGCAGCACGGGCGACATCCGCGTCAAGTGCTGGCGGGAGAACGTCGCCGCGACGTGGCTGCAGCGGCAGTACTACTACGACCGCGAGGGTGTGCGCATAGCACCCGGACCGGGGGACCACATCGTCGACGCGGGCGGCTGCTTCGGCGACACGGCGCTCGAGTTCGCGGCGGTCGCCGGAGCGTCCGGCCGCGTGCACACGTTCGATCCGATTGCGAAGCATTGCGCGGTGATCCGCGAGAATCTCGCCATGAACCCCGGCCTCGCGCCGCGCATTTCCATTCATGAAGTGGGTCTCGCCGCGCACGAGCGCGTCGGGCGGGGTCGATCGGAAAGCGAGAGCGTCATCAATCCGGGCGCGACCGCGTTCGACGAATCGATATCGACCACCACGCTCGACACGCTGGCCGCGGCCGGCACCATACCGCGCGTCGATTTCATCAAGATGGACATCGAGGGCAGCGAGCTCGACGCGCTGAAAGGCGCCGAATCGGTCCTTCGCGCGCAGCGGCCCAGGCTCGCCATTTCCCTCTACCACCGGCGCGAGGACCTGTTCGCCATTCCGCTGTGGATCGACGCACTCGGTGTCGGATACCGCTTCCATCTCGAGCACTACAGCATCCATCACGAGGAAACGGTGCTCTATGCGGCCTGCTGACGTGCGCCGCGTGGACGACCCAGGCGCGATCGACCGTGCGGCGTTCGACCGCGATGGTTTCGTGATCCTTCCCGACCGCCTGTCCGACGCCGAGGTAGCCGCGCTGCGCAGCGAGCTCGCCCGCGTCCTCGCGCTTCGGCAGGACGCCATGGCGCGAAACGGCATCGTGCAGCGAACCGCCGGGACGGCACACCACGTGCTCGAGCGCGGGTCGCCCTTCGTCGACTGGCTGTCGAAGCTGTCCGGCTCGCCCCTCATGACCGTGCTCTCCGAGGCGCTCGGCGGCAAGCCCATCCTGAACTCGTTCGGCGCGGTGGACAATCGCAGAGGCAGCGACCAATACGTCGCGAACGTGCATCGCGACGTGCGCACGTACACGCGCGACCAGCGCCTCATGGTCCAGCTGCTCGTCACGCTCGACCCGTTCACCGCTGCAACCGGCGCGACGTGGATCCTGCCCGGCTCGCACCGCGAGGATCGCCGGCCGGACGACCGGGACTTCCTTGCACGCGCGGTGCAGGTCACCGCCGAGGCGGGACGCATCCTGTTCTTCGATTCGCGTGCCTGGCACGCGGCAGGGGGCAACGCTACGGATCAGCCGCGCCGGGCGCTGACGCTGACCTTCACGCGGCCCTTCCTGAAGCCGCAATTCGACTATTGCCGCTATCTCGGCGAGCCGTACGTCGCCGCACTGCCCGCGGGCATGCAACAGCTGCTGGGCTATTTCGCCCGCGTGCCTGCGACGCTGGACGAGTGGTACCAGCCGCCGGAGCGAAGGTTCTACCGGCCCGGGCAGGAGTAGGGCGCTAGGACGCCGCGCAGACGATGTAAATGCTCGCGCACAGATCGGGATATTCCATCCCGAGCGCGAAGCAGCCTTCCAGGTAATCTTCGTCGATGATGTCCGTCTGCAGCAGCTTGTCGAACTGGTAATTGGCGAACGGCTTGAAGAAGACGCCGCCGCGCTGCGCGACGGCGAAGCCCGCTGCACGCACATCGCGTTCCAGCGTGTCGAGGCTGTAGGTTATGCGATGGCCGTGCTGGCGCTCGGCCGGCGTGACGGCGGCGTTGTGCGTGATCAGGCCCATCTTGACCGCAATGCGCCGCGAGGGCGCATTCGCGTTGGGAACCACGACGAACAAGCGCGCGCCGGGGCTCATCCAGCGCCGGATGCGACGCAGCACGCCGACCGGCTCGTCGAGATGCTCGAGCGTGTGCACCAGGAAGAGGTTGTCGTAGGTCTCGTCGAGCTCGACGTCCTCGAAGCGCCCGCAGACGAACCGCGCGCGCGCACCGACGCGCGCGCGGGCCCGCGCCACCAGGTCGCTTGCCGCCTCGATGACGGTGACGTCGCCGAACTCCTCGAGGAGCAATGCCGTCATCTCCCCTTCGAAGCAGCCGAGCTCCAGCGCGCGGCCGGGCACGAACGCCGGACGCAGCGCGCGAATCATGTAGCGGCGCAGCACGTGGTCGAAGTCGTACGCGTACTTGCGCTCGTTGTCCTGGAACTCCTGGTTGAAGTCCCGCACGTCAGGCCACCTCGGCTGGCAGCGCGCCACTCGAGCGCGCGTCGCCCAGGCGGCCCGCGCGCACGCCTGCGGCGTATTGGTCGCGCGTGATGCCGAGGACGATGTTCGCCCAGAAGCGATTCTTGCGGAAGACCGCCTGCTCCTTGCGCCCTTCGCGGACCCAGCCGCACTTGTCCACGTGGAGCGCCAGCGACGACGTGTTGAACTCCACGATCGTGGTGTCGAGTCGCTGCAAGCCGAGCTCTTCGAACGCGTACCGCATGATCGTGAGGATGGCGTCGCAGCCGAGGCCCTTGCGGCGCTGATCACGCTCGCCGATCAGGACGCCATGAAAGGCGTTGCGGTCCTTCCAATTGATCGACGTCAGCGTGACGAGGCCGACCGGGCCGCCTTGCGCGCGCTCGATGATGAGCCGCTGGTCGTCGCTGTCGTGGCGGAAGGAAGCCACCCACGCCTGCAGCGACGCCTTCGACAGAGGGAAATGCCAGCCGCCGAGACCCTCCTGGACGTCCGGGTCGTTCGACCATCGATGCAGCACATCGATGTCGTCCAGCTCGATTGCCCGCAACACGATCTTTCTGCCGACGATGTTCATGCGGTGGCTCCCGGTGCTTGCGGTGAGCGGTACAACGGGAAATAGTCTCCGGCCGATGCCCCGCCGCGTTGCGCGCACACTATCTCATAGCGGCCCGGATCCAGCACCTCTCCGACGACGTGCGCTTCGATGGTGCGGTTCGAAAAGCCGGCCTTGAAGCGCGCCAGTCCATCGCCGGCTGCCGCGAGGCCGGCGCTGCCGCCGAGACTCACCAGCTCGCCTTCGAAGCGCCGGATCGACCGATCGTAGATCGCGTACGCGGCTCCGGCCGCATAGCCGGCCTCGCTCGAGGCCGCGAGATGACTCCAGACCCGCTGTCCATGACGCACCCACAGGTGACAGGACACGAGCCCGCCGTCGAGCCAGGCGCCGAGGGCGCACACGCCGTCGCATGCGGCCAGCGCTTCGAACGAAGCTCGCGAGAATCGCTGCACGCCTGCGATGGCATGGCGTTCGATCAGGTTTTCGTACAGCGCCGTCCAATCGTCGATGATGTCGCGCAGCGCGTGCTCGCGAACTTCGACGCCCCGCCGCAGCGCTCGGCGAATCTCGTATTGGTGATGCGATGAAGGCGCGTACGGGGCAATCGCAGGATCGACGACGAAATGCGTCTTGAAGGGCCGGATGTGGCCGAACGCCTTGCGCAGATCGACGAGCGCGGGACCGGCCAGGCCGTCCACCACGAGCGTCACCGTGAGCAGTCCGGCGGAACGCAGCGCGTCGAGTCCCGCGGCGAGGTTCGAGTCCTCCGCCAGGCATGCGAGCGGATAGGTGCCCATGGCATCCTCGACGCCGTGCTGCCACGACCGGACGATGACGTGCGTATCCCATGCCTCGACGTACAGCGGCCTCCCGATGTGCGACAGCGTCGCCGCGTAACGGCGCGGCGAGGCATTCGCGCACCGCCTCGGCGATTCGCTTCATTTCCGGCTCGCCGTAGCGATAGTCGCAAGGAAGCGTCAGGAGCTCGCGCGCCAGCCCATGCTCGTGCGCGTGCTGCTGCGGATCGGACGGCAACGTCCGCCAATGGCGCGCCGCGAAGATCCGGCGGTCCGCAAGACGTTTCGAAAGCGACTCCGCCGACGACACGCGTATGGGCATGCCGAGCGGCGCAAAGTCGATGCTCGTCTCGGGAAGGAGCGCCAGGTCGTGCAGCAGCTCGTGCAGCACCCGATAGTTGTCGCGGCGCCGCTGCGCGTGATCCTCGAGATCGATGCCGGCCAGCACGGCCTCGGACAGCCGGCTCATCGCCTGTCGATCGCACGACATCGCGCTTTCCGCGCGACGATACTCGGCGTACCAGCGGTCATTGTGCTGCTCGTCGCGATCCTCGTAGCGCGCGATGCACGCGTGCATGAACGAGACGTCGGCTGCATCGCGCGTCGAGAGCGGCGGCAGCGCCTCGTGTCGGGCGACGAGCAGACCGCCGTCGGGCACGCCCAGCAGCTTTCGCGGGCTGTACACGGCCCAGTCCGCCCACGGTGGACCGGCGTCGAGCGCCTGCGCGCGATCCTCGATCCATCCGACGTGCGGGCGGCTTCGCGCCAGTGCCTTCAAATCCGCGCCCACGGGGCGGCCGAAATAATCCATCGCAACGACATGGTCGCCATCCTCGATCGACGCGCTCATCGGGTCCAAGAGCGGATGCAGTTCGTCGTCGAGCGCGTAATAGCGGGTCGCGATGCCCGGGGGCACGGCCTTCGCGACCTCCTCGCATACGTACGCGGGCAGCCACACCGCGCGCGGCCGCAGCAGGTTCCACAATGCGTGCAAGCCACTGCGCGCATTGTGCAGACGCCATACGCTCGCCGCACCTTGCGTCCAGTGCGCCAGCACGCTCGGGCCGCGAGGCGGCGTGGCGGGCATGCACAGCGGCAGGAAGCCGCCGATCGGCCGGATCACGAAAGCGCAGCGGGACGCAGCAGCACGGCGATCATCCGCGAGCCACGGCGCGGATGAGCTCCAGGATGCCGCCGACATCGTCCGCCGAAAGGGCCGAGCCCGTCGGCAGCACGACGACCTTGGTCGCCACCTCGTTCGTCATGGGGAGCATCAGCCCCGCGTGGGGATAGAACGAGCGGTACGGCTCCATGTTGTGGCATCCGGGCCAGAAGTATCGACGCGCCAGCACGTTCTCGGCGTGCAGAACCTGAATGAGGCGGTCGCGCGAGACGGGGAACGCGGCGCCGACTTCCACGACGATGTACTGATAGTTGTTGCGCTCGGCTTCGTCGTAGCCGAGCAACCGCAATCCCGGCACCCCCCCGAGGCCATTGCGGTAGATCTCGTAGTTGCGCCGGTTGATCGCGACGAAGCGGTCGAGGTCCTCGAGGTTGGTCAGGCCCATGGCCGCGGCGATCTCCGTGAGCTTGCCATTCGTGCCGGGGTAGATGACCTTGTCGTAGTCGACGAATCCGAAGTTGCGCATCAGGCGCATCTTCTCCGCGAGCTCGTCGTCGTTGGTGACGACCGCGCCTCCCTCGAAGGTGTTGAAGAACTTCGTGGCGTGGAAGCTGAATACCTCGCATTGGCCGAAGCCGCCCAGCAGCACGCCGCGGTGCGAGCACCCGAAGCCATGCGACGCATCGAACATGAGGCTCAGGCCATGCTCCTGCGCGATCGCCTGCAGCGCTTCGACGGGCGCCGGGCGCCCCCACAGGTGCACGCCCAGGATGCCCGTCGTGCGCGGCGTGATCATCCTGCGGACGGCATCCGGATCGAGATTGTGCGTGTCGCGGTCGATGTCCGCGAAGATGGGCGTGATCTCCTGCCACTGCAGCGCGTGCGCCGTGGCGATGAACGTGTACGACGGAACGATCACCTCGCCGTGCATGTCGAGCGCACGCGTCGCGATCTCGAGCGCGATCGTGCCATTGCACATCGCGATGCAGTGACGCACGCCCAGGTAGCGCGCGATCGCCGCCTCGAATTCCTGCGCGACGGGCCCGTTGTTGGACAGCCACTGCCGCTCCAGGATGCCGCGCGTGCGCGCGAGGAACGCTTCGTGGTTGCCGATGTTGGGGCGGCCGACGTGCAGCGGCTGGCTGAACATCGCAGGCGCGCCGTTCACGGCGAGGTCCGCCGCGGTGCGGACTTGCTTGGCGGAGCGCACGGGCGCCGGGGTGTCGAGGGGGCTCATGGCGGCCGATCAAGCAAGAGTTGGGCCAAAAACCCTTGTGAATACAGGCCGCTAATGCCGTCCGCTGCTGCCGAACCCGCCCGCTCCGCGGTCGCTCTCCTCGAAGGCGTCCACGATCCGCAGCTCGGCGCGCTCGACGGGCACGATGACGAGCTGTGCGATGCGTTCGAGAGGATTGATCGTGTAGGCTTCGCGCCCGCGATTCCAGCAGCTCACCATGAGGGGCCCCTGGTAGTCGGAGTCGATCAAGCCCACCAGGTTGCCGAGCACGATGCCGTGCTTGTGCCCCAGCCCCGAGCGAGGAAGGATCACGGCCGCGTAGCCCGGATCGGCGATGTGGATCGCCATGCCGGTCGATACGAGATGGGTATCGCCCGGCGCGATGGTGAGCGGCGCGTCCACGCATGCGCGCAGATCCATGCCCGCGGAGCCCGGCGTCGCATAGGCCGGCACGTTGGTGCGCAGGCGCTCATCGAGGATCTTGAGATCGATGACGGGCATTGGCAAAACTATAGCGCACGCGCCGAGCGCCCGCGCGCGCTCGGCCAGGCGAAATCGTTAGGACGCAGCCCCGTTCAAGGCGGGCGGCGCGTCGATCATCGCGCGAATCTGTCCGGTGCGGTTGTCGACGATCACGCTGATGCTGCGAAAACGCCCCACGAGCGGCAGATAGCCGTAATGCTCGAGGCTTCCCTGGTTGTGCAGCTTCTCCTGGATTTCGGTGCGGACGTCGGGCCGCATCACGAGCTCCTTCAGCGGTCGGGCGCGGCCCGCGGCGCTCGCGGCGATCGAGTCGTACGCAACGTAGAGGCGCGGCAGATTCTTGATGTCCTCTCCGCCGGACATCGCTCCCATCGCAACCGCGAATTGTTCCTTGGGATCCGTCGGCAGGACGGCGCCTACGATGAGCGGGCCGGTCAATGGCAGCGTCGCAAACGCCGGCACCTTGGCGCGAGCCAGCTCTTCGGGCCTGATCTGATTGGCAGCGACGACCTCGAAGCGGTCCACCGCGAACACCGTGAATACCGGCCGCGCCTCGAACATCATGTACAGGCCGTAGGTCAGCGCCGCGGTTTGCAGGAACGCGATGATCGCCAGGTCAAGGACGAGGCCCTTCTTGCCCTTGCGATAGATCACGGTCGTCATCAGCGGACCGAGCACCACGTCGCATCCGACGATCAGCAGAATGAGCGTCGCGCCGCCCATCACGCTGAAATACGGTGGCGGGTACCACAGTGCGAGCATCGACGCGATCAGCGCCGTCGCGATGACGACGCTGATGGTGAAATGAATGCCGCCGGCTTTCCATCGAGTCATGGCGCAAGTGAGAGAAGTTCAGGCGGTCCACGGGGCAAGCAAATCCAATGCCACGCACGCCCGCGACGACGGCGCCGCCACCGGCAACCAGAAACCTCAGACGGGGCAAGCCCTTAGCGGGACAGCCGGCGCGCGATCTCCGCCACGAGCACACGCGCCAGTGCGAGCTTGTCCATGCGCGGCAGCGGATGAGCGCCCTGATCGTCGAGCAGCGTCACCTCGTTCTGGTCGCCGCCGAAGGCGTCCTGCGCGCGGTTGGCGATCATGAGCGGCACGCGCTTGCGCCGGCGCTTGGCGTCGGCGTTCTCGGTGACGTCATGACTCTCGGCCGCGAAGCCGACGCAAAACGGCGCATTCGGCCGGGCGGCGACGGTGGCGAGGATGTCGGTCGTCGGCTCGAGGGTGAGCGTCATTGCGTCTGCCGACTTCTTGATCTTGCGCTCCGCGACGTGCGCCGGGGCGTAATCGGCGACCGCCGCGACGCCGACGAACACGTCGCAGCGATCGATTGCGTGCATCACGGCGGCCGCCATCTGCGCGGCGCTTTCGACGTCGACGCGCTTGACGCCGGCCGGCGTCGACAACGCGGTCGGTCCCGCGATCAGCGTCACCGCCGCGCCGGCTTCGGCGAGCGCCCGCGCCAGCGCGAAGCCCATCTTGCCGGAGCTGTTGTTGGTGATGCCGCGCACCGGATCGATCGCTTCGAACGTCGGACCTGCGGTGATGACGACGCGCTTGCCCGCGAGCACCTTCGGCTGCATGAATGCGTGCAGCGCGGCTTGCAATTCCTCGGCTTCGAGCATGCGGCCGTCGCCGTATTCGAGGCACGCGAGCTCGCCGGAGCCGGGCCCGAGCACGCTCACGCCGTCCGCCTTGAGCTGCGCGACATTGCGCTGGGTCGCCGCGTTGGACCACATCTGAACGTTCATCGCCGGCGCGACGAGCAGGGGACACTCGCGTGCGAGGCACAGTGTCGACAGCAGGTCGTCGGCGCGTCCGTGGACGATCTTGGCGATGAAGTCGGCGGTCGCGGGCGCGATCAGAATGAGGTCCGCGCCACGCGACAGACCGACGTGACCCATCGCATTCTCGACGCCCGACTGCCACAGGCTCGACGCGACGGGCCGTCCGGACAGCGCCTGGAAGGTCGTCGCGGTGACGAAGCGCGCGCCCGCGTCCGTCAGGACGACATCGACGGTGACGCCGTCCTTGATCAGCAGGCGGACGAGCTCCGCCGACTTGTAGGCCGCGATGCCGCCCGTCACGCCGAGAACGACGCGCGACAGCCGGGGCACCGCGTGCGCAGGCGATTCAGCCATGTGGTCGATCGGGATCGAAGTGCGCCGAAGTTTACACTCCGCCGCTCTTTGCACCGTCGCGCGTCCATGACCTTCAGCACCTGGCCCGAGCACGAGCGCCCGCGCGAGCGCCTGCTGTCGCAAGGCGCCGCGGCCTTGTCGGACGCCGAGCTGCTGGCGCTGCTGCTGCGTACCGGCATCGCGGGTGCCTCCGCGGTGGACATCGCGCGCGATTCGCTGCGCGCGTGCGATGGCGTCGCGGGCTTGCTCGCCACGCCGGTAACGCGTCTTGCCGCGCTGCGCGGCTGGGGTGTCGCCAAGGCGGCCGTCGTCAAGGCCGCCATCGAGCTTGCGCGCCGGCTCGCTCGCGAGGAGATGAAGCGCGGCGACGTGCTCACCTCGCCGGAAGCCGTGCGCGACTATCTGCGGCTTTCGCTCGCGACGCTGCCCCACGAGACGTTCATGGCGCTCTTCCTCGACAGCCAGCACCGGCTCCTGGCAGCCGACGAGCTGTTTCGCGGCACGCTGGCCCAGACCAGCGTGTACCCGCGCGAAGTCGTGAAGGCGGCGCTGGCGCACAACGCCGCGGCGGTGATATTCGCGCACAACCATCCTTCCGGTGTCGCGGAGCCGTCGCGTGCCGACGAGCTGCTGACCCAGGCGCTCAGGCAGGCGCTGGCGCTGGTCGACATTCGCACGCTGGACCATTTCGTGGTCGCGGGGGCGCAGGTCGTGTCGTTCGCCGAGCGCGGGCTGTTGTGAGGGGTGGCAGGCAGCCGCTGTTGGGTCCGCCCGACGGACGGCGACTTCGCCCGCTTCCCGGAAGTACGCTGGCGCAATCCGCTGCGCAGCTGGCCGGCGACTCAAGTGCTTGATATCAAGGCAAAGCCATGGGATAATTACCGGCTTTGCGGGATCCGGCCTTGTCCATTGGAAAGCCGGCTCGCCCTACCCAGAATCCGAAGGAGCGAGCCATGGCTCGAGTATGTCAAGTGACCGGCAAGGCCCCGATGGTGGGCCACCACGTGTCGCACGCGAACAACAAGACCAAGCGGCGCTTCATGCCGAACCTGCAGTCGCGCCGGTTCTTCGTCGAGAGCGAGAATCGCTGGGTGAGCCTGCGTCTGACCAACGCCGGCCTGCGCACGATCGACAAGAAGGGCATCGACGTCGTGCTCGCCGAGCTGCGCGCGCGCGGCGAGAACATCTGACCGGAGAGCATCATGCGTGAAAAGATCAAGCTCGAGTCGTCGGCCGGCACCGGCCACTTCTACACCACGTCCAAGAACAAGAAGAACACGCCGGACAAGATGGAGATGAGGAAATTCGATCCGGTGGCGCGCAAGCACGTCGTCTACAAGGAAACGAAGCTGAAGTAAGGCGCGGAGCTGCGCGATGTTCCCGCCGCTTCGCGGCGGGCGACCGAAAACGGCCTGTGTTTGCGCGGCTTCGGTCTACCGGGGCTGGCGGCCGGCGCGCCAGAACCGCCTGGCCTTTTCCTTTTCCACATCCGCCTTCGCCTTCGCATCCTGCGGTCCCGCGAGGAATGAGCGCGCCGGCAGGCGGAATCGCCGCAGCGCCGCGAGCACGGCATCGGTGGATTGAAAGCGGACGTACCAGCGGTACGCCGCGAAGCCCGCGAGCCCCAGCGCGACGATCAAGATCAGCCACGTGATGCGCGTGACCAGCGCCACCACGAAGCCCATCACGACGAGGCTCAGGAACTGTGGCTGCAGGAAGGCGCCGCTGACGCCGCGGTCACGCTCCAGGCCCGCGAGGGCGCGTTGCACGCCGAAGCCCTGGACCTGGATCTTCTCGGCGGACGTGCGCAGCGCCTCGTGCTCGGGGCTCGACAGGTCGCGCGCGAGCAGGCGCTGACACACGTTCTGCAAATCCTCGAAGCCGTCGACGAGCTGGCGCGCGAGCTCGCGGTCGATGTCCTCGTCCTCGGGTGCCAGATTGAGCAGCGCTTCGACGCGCACGCGCAACGCGATGCGTGCCTCCTCGATGGCCCGCGATTCGGCACGCGCTGCCACGGCCTCCTGCTGGCTCTGCGCCGCGGCGTCGGCCTGGGCGATGGCGAGATACGCGCGCGCGACGAGGAGCCCGACATCGTCGTCATGCACCTGCTCCATCAGCCCGTCGAACCAGTCGCCCGCGATGCGGATGCGCGCATGCTCGGTCGCAAGCTCGGTGCGCAACGCGGACGCGTACGCCGGCTCGAGCAGTGTGAGTAGCAGCGCGCCATGCAGCGCCGAGGGATCGGGAGGCGGAGCGCGGACCGAATGGCCGAACACCACGGCGTCGAAGTTCACATGAGTGCTGCCGTCGGCCTCGGTGTGCCGGCTGATCTTCGCCCGCCAGCCCGCGCGCGCCTCCTCGGTGTGCTGCCACAGCTCGGCATAGCGCTGCCATGCCGCGCGCCAGCGGCGATCGATGTCCGCAAGCTCGGCCGAATCGCCGAACTGCGCGAGCACCCTGTCGCGCCACAGCGCATCGAGCCACCGTTTCGCGTCGTCATCGTCCAGCGACCGGCGCGCCTGCGCGACGATCGCCTCGCGCAACAGCGGCACGCCGCGCCACACCGGCGGCAGCGCAGGGCAGGCCGCGCGCAGGAATGCGAGCAGCCGCGCGTCGTCGCTGCAATCGCGCAGGTCCTGGGCATCGCGCAGTGCGCGCAGCAGGTTGTAGTCGTGCAATTCCTGCTCGACCCAGCGCGCGACCTGTCCACGCGCGAGGTCCTTGCATGCATCGTCCCAGTTGCGCGCCATCGCGAGCGCAAGCTCCTCGGCCGTGGTGCATTGCGTGCTGCCGATGCGATACGGCTTGACGACCGTCGCAGCACCCTCGGTGTCCTCCGGGGCCGTCAATGCCGGGTCGTTCCCGAGCCACCGTGCCACCTCGTCGCCGCCCCAGCGCCGGCGCGGATCGCGCAGCAGCAGGCCGCGGCACAGCATGCGCAGGCGCTCGTCGTAGACGCCGCGCACGTCGATCGGGCGCGTCGCGAGCTGATGATTCATGACCTGCTCGGTGAGCCCGTCGAACGGGTGACGGCCGGTTGCGGCCTCGAGCGCGATCATGCCGAGCGACCACCAGTCGGACTTCGCGTCGATCACGCCGGTCAGCACTTCGGGCGCCGCGTATCTCGTCGTGCGCGCCGCACTGGTGAAGTGCTGTGTCGCCGTCGCCAGCGATGCAATACCGAAGTCGGTGAGCGCAAGCCGCAGCGGCGCCCGCGAGCGTAACAGCACGTTCTCGGGCTTGAGATCGCGATGCAGGATGCGATGCGCATGGATGCCGCGCAGCGCCTGCGCGATCTCGCTCACGATCGTGCGCACGTCGCCGCCCGACAGTGGCCCTTCGCGCATGTACGTCTCGAGCGTTCCGCCGGGGATGTATTCGAGCAGCTCGTACGCGACGCCGTCGGAGACGCCGTGCGCCCGCACGCCGACGACCGTGTCCCCGACCGTCTCGGCCAGGATGTCGAGCAGGTGGAAGTCGGGCTGGATGCCTTTGCGGTACAGCTTGGCCACCGCGCGCTCGTGCGTGGCGGCGTTCTCCACCAGCAGGATGTCCGCTTCGCTGCCGGTCGCCGGAAACACCTCGGCCACGCGAAAGTCGCGCAACGCGGAGGGCAGCGGGCGCGCACCGAGCGGCGCCGGCGCTGCGGTCGGCATCGCGTGCGACGCATCGGCGGCATCGAGCAGGCGGTTGCAATAGACGCAACGCG
>JADMIO011827083.1_pt1 | contig 31431 bp, 34 predicted proteins | sample 8958161 | NCBI WGS metagenome assembly JADMIO01 (sample SAMN16585339, study PRJNA669376) | soil metagenome | isolation source: Crop rotation soil | place: USA: Cullars Rotation, Alabama | collected 2011 | reverse complement strand
GGCCGCGACTTCAAGTCACGTGAATTCCAAGCTTCGGATCCCACTGTGCTGGAAAGAGTCGGGTTTCGACGCCTGGACGATTCCTGACGCACTGCGGTGGGAAGAGGTTCCCGGTCTGTCCGCCGAAGCCCGCGAACGCCTGGCCCAGGGTCGACCGGCCTCGGTGGGGCACGCTCGAAAGCTTCGCGGCGTCAGCTCAAGTGCAATCGGCCTGGTGTTGGTGCATTTGAAGCGGCTTCGCCAGGGCTCGGTCGGTTCCACGTGAAACATCGGGGGCTGTGGAAAAACGTGTTCAAAACTTTCTGTGGCTCCCAAAGCCTCGAAACTGGAAGCGGTTTCATCGGGAGGCCCTGTGGACAATAAAGACGCACAAATCGCGTTTTCAGAAGGCGCCGCCTCCCTCGGCCTCACCCTTTCGGCCGAGGTGTTTCCCGCCCTTTGGCTGTGGGTGGAGGAGTTGTTGAAGTGGAATCCCCGGGTCAACCTGACGGCGGTGACCCAGCCCCTGGAGGTGGTCGAGAAGCACCTGCTCGATTCGCTCGCCGTCTTGCCGGAAGTAGCGGGTGCTACGTCCCTGTTGGACTTGGGGGCCGGGGCCGGGTTGCCGGGGATTCCCCTTGCGGTTGCCCTGCCCTCCTTGGGGGTCACCCTGGTCGACGCGGTCAACAAGAAGGTGGCGTTCATCAAACAGGCGGCGGCGAAGTTGGGACTCGCTCCCCGGGTTCGTGCCGTTCACGTTCGGGCCGACGGGAAGCCGGAGGCCGAAGGCCTGACCCGGGCCGAGGTGGTGATTGCGCGGGCTTTGATGGACCTCGAGCAGTGGGTGCCGTTCGCGCTCCCCTACCTGGCGCCCAAGGGTCGACTGGTCGCGATGCTGGCCCGCCCTCCCACCGAGCAGGCGCTGGAAAGCTTGGGGGCCGCCCACGGAATGGTTCTGGCGTCCTCTCGAAGCTTCAGGCTGCCTCGGTCGGGCGACCCTCGCGCGGTGGTGGTCTTTCAGGTCCGTTGAGAGGTTCCGGGCGGTGTTTCACGTGAAACACCGCCGCTGAAATTCTCTGGCGCGACCGGCCGATTCGCGCTTTGTCGTTGCGGACATGGGCCGAATCTTTTGTGTCAGCAATCAGAAAGGGGGAGTCGGCAAAACCACGACTTCAATCAACCTCGCAGCCAGCCTCGCCGCGGCCGAGCGGAAGACTTTACTGATCGACTTGGACCCGCAAGGCAATGCAGGCAGTGGGTTGGGGCTCGACCGGGACAACCTTCATGGAACGGTGCTCGAGGCCCTGCTGACCGATCGCCCGATGGCGGAGCTGATTCACCCTACCCAGCTCAAGTTCCTCGATGTCGTTCCGTCGACCAACGAGCTCACGGGAGCGGAACTGGAGTTGGTCAACCTCGAAGGTCGCGAGCTCAAGCTCAAGCAAGCGATTGCGTCGATCAAGAACGACTACGACTACATCCTGATCGATTGTCCGCCGTCGCTCGGCCTGCTGGTCGTGAACGCGCTCGCTGCGGCCGAAGCGGTGCTGATTCCCCTGCAGTGTGAGTACTACGCGATGGAAGGTTTGGCGCAGCTGATGGCCACGGTGGAGCTCGCCAAGCAGAGCATCAACCCCCGGCTGCAAGTGGAAGGCATCCTGCTGACGATGTTCGATGCCCGGGCCAACATCAGCCATCAAGTCGCGGCCGAAGTGCGGCGCGTTTTTCCCGAGCTGGTTTTCAAGTCGGTGGTGCCACGCAATGTTCGTCTGGCCGAAAGCCCCAGCTTCGGAAAGCCGATTTTGCTCTACGACATCAAGTCGAAGGGGTGCGAAGCGTATCTCTCGCTCGCGAGCGAGCTGCTGAAGCGGGAGAAGACCCGCCGCAGGAAGGCTTCATGAGCCGCGAGCCACAAGGCCAGGCCGCGCAGCGTCGATCTTTGGGCAAGGGCCTGTCGGACCTGATGCGGCTTCCGAACCCGGAGCCTGTTCGGAGCGGAGTTGCAAAAGTCGACATCGAGCTGATTCGCCCCGACGATTCCCAGCCGCGCCGAAAGTTCGACGAGACCACGCTCGACGAGTTGGCCCAGTCGATACGCAACCAAGGCCTGCTCCAGCCGTTGCTGGTGCGACGCGAAGGCAAAGGCTATCGGTTGATTGCCGGCGAGCGCCGCTGGCGTGCGGCACAACGTGCTGGGCTTTCAGAAGTTGCGGTGATGGTTCGTGAAGCTTCTGACGCGGAAGCGTTCGAGCTGGCGCTGGTTGAAAACCTCCAACGCGAAGACTTGAGCCCGTTGGAAGAGGCGGAAGGTTATCGACGCCTGCTCGAAGAGCGGAAGTGGACCCAGGAGCAAGTGGCAGAGCGGGTTGGAAAGGAACGTTCGACCGTGGCGAACTCGCTTCGGTTGCTCGCGCTGCCGCCTGAGGTCAAACAGTTGCTCGAGGCGGCCGAGCTCGACATGGGCCACGCCCGAGCGTTGTTGGGCTTGCCGAAACTTCCCGACATGGTGTCGCTCGCGCGCCAAGTGGTGGCCGAAAAATTGTCGGTGCGAGAAACCGAAGCGCGGGTCAAAGCGGGCAGGGCGGGGGGCGGAAAAACATCGAAGTCCGCTCCGCGCCAGTCTCCGGAAGCACGACGTTTGGTCGAAGACCTTCAACGAAGGTTGGGGACCAGAGTTCGGTTGGGAGAGAAAGGTGGCGGAAAGGGCACCCTCGAAGTCGACTTCTTCAGCTATGAGGATCTGGATCGAATCGTGGGCTTGATTCGCCGGTGAGATTTCCATCAAGCGGGTAAACAGCGATGGCTCTATTCAGTGCAGACAAGAAAGACATGCCGGGGCAGCCAGCCCGAGCTCAGGAGGCAAACGTGTCGGTTCGCGCGGGTGACGTTCACACCCTTCTTGGGAAGGGCAGTGAGTTCGAAGGAAAGTTGTCCTTCGAAGGACAGGTTCGAATTGACGGGAAGTACTCGGGGCACATCTCGACCAAGGACACCCTTGTCATCGGTGAAGGCGCCAAAGTGAACGCCGAGATTCTTGCCGGCACCGTCGTCATCAACGGCTCGGTCGAGGGCAATATCAGGGCGACGGTCCTGGTCGAGCTGCATCCACCGGCGCGGGTGAAGGGGAGCATCGAGACTCCCGCTCTTTCCATCGACAAGGGCGTGATTTTCGAAGGCACGTGCAAGATGGAGGGCTCGGCCAACGGCGCTGCCAAGGCGCCCCCTCCGCTCAGCGCCGCCACCGCTTCTCGCTAGAGCAGCAGCGTCGAGGCTCTGAAGCATTCGACCCTGCGGTCGCTGACCGCGGGGTCGATAATAATGTCCACAGAATGAAAGCTTAGAGGGTCTGCAGGTAAGCGACCAGGTCGTCGACTTCGGCGGACGTGAGCTGGTTCGTCTTCCCGTGGAGATCACCCGCTTTGCCCTTGAGGATTCGGGCCTTCAGCGTCGGGGCGCTGCCGTCGTGGAGGTAGGGGGCCGAACGCGCGAGCCCGAGCAACGACGGCGTGTTGAAGCCTTTGGGCAGCCGTTTGAGGTCGTCGCGCACTTCGCCGTCCAGGCGGACGGTGCCGACGTCGGCAAAGCCGTTGTCGGTCAGTTGCTCGTTCTTGTGGCAGCTGGTGCAGTTGGCCTTGCTGAATACCTGCGCGCCTCGCCGCTGCGCGTCGGTTCGCTCGGCCAGGCGGTGGGGGTTGTCGGCAGCGGGGAGGCTCGCGAGGTAGGCCGAAATCTGATTCGACATCTGCGGGGTAATGCCCTGGCCGCCCATGCGGCCGGTGATGGTGTGGCTGAGTGTGCCCATGCTGGCGAACTCGCCGTCCCAGTGGAGAGGAAGGGTCTTGTCCAACATTCGTCCTGCGAGGGTCGGCGTTTGGCGGGGCCCTGAGAAGAAATTCCAGACGTGGCCATCTTCACGCCCGTCGAGGTGACAGGTGCCGCAGGTGATGCCGGTGCCGAGGCTGTTCATCCTCGGGTCGTTGGCATTGAAGAACAGCTTGCGACCGGCGACGACGTCGGCCGGGAGCACGTCTTTACCGAGCTCGTAGGTTTTCACCGCCCGCTGAACTCCGTCGCTTCCCTCGATGCGCGAGAGCGAGTGGTCGAAGGAGTTGTAGACCCACGCCCGCTTGCCATCTCGGGTGAGGCCGATGCCCGTCGGGCCTGAGCCGACGTCGATGATTCTGTTTGTCTCGATGCCTCCGAAGCCGAAGGAAGAGCGGGCGACTTCGCCCCTCTGCAGGTTGGTTTGCTGCTGGCTGGTAGGGACAATGGCGACGTTGTTCGAGTCGTGGTTGACGACGAAAACAAAGGCGCCGGTGGAATCAACCACCGCTGCGCGGGGGCCTTGAATCGGGCGCGTCGAATCGGTGCTGGTGAGAAGCAGGGTGGGTCGGTCTGCGTCTTGGCGGCTGCCGCACGCGGCGACGTCATCGACGATGGCCACGCCGTCGCTGTCGAAGGTCAGCAAGGCCGGAGCGGAAGCCGCTGCCGCCCCGCACGTTCCACCGCCATAGCCGCTTCCTCCGAAATTCTTTTCAGGAAAGCTGCAGTTGCTGCCGCAGGACTCGGTGGTCGAGGGCAACACCTGGTTCGAGGACAGACGAGAAGCGGCGTAAACCTGTCGGCCGTCGGGTGAAACCGTCAACGCTTCGACTCCCCGCGGGTGGGTCATCGGGCGGAAAAAACCAACGCCGCCAAAGTCATCGGGCCGGGGGGTTGGAGACGGTCCTTGGTTGGAGGTTGCCTGCAGGCTCGAGCTGTTGAGTTTTTGAAGCACATCGGTGCCGCTGCGAATCATCGTCGGCCCCGAAAGGTCGACGAGCGCGATGTCGCCGTCCTTGAAGAGAGAGACCATGGCTCGGTTTCCCTCGAGCAGGGCCAAGCCTCGGGGCTCGGAACCCACCGGCAGCTCCCATTTCACTGAGAGCGTCTGGGCGTCAATGGCGGTCAACACTCCGTATTCCGCCGATTCGAGCGAAGTGCTGCTGACGACGTAGAGCGTTTTGCCGTCGCCGGTGAGGGCCATTGAAACCGGCTCAACCCCGACGTCGATGCGAGCGGCCTCCTTCCAATCTCCGCGGCGGACGACGCTGACGCTTCGTCCCATTCGATTGGTGACAAAGAGGGTGTCGTCGTTGGCGACCAAGACCCTGTCTGGCGACGCCCCCACCTTGATGGTGGCAAGCAATTGTTCCCGGACGGTGTCGAAGACGAAGACCTGGTCGGTGTCAGAGTCCGCGGCAAAGACCAGGGCGTCGTCGTGTGAGGTTCCGACCGAGCCTTGGGCGTTGGTGTACCCCTCCGAAGGCTTGCTGCATGCGCCGAGCGACAAAACGGAACAAAACGCGAGCGCTGCGCCAAGAAACCGAGTTCTCATAGGAGCACCTTCAGAAAACTGAGCACTGCTGGGGGACAAACACCGGCCGGAGAAAGGAAACGACGAAACCAGTGCAGGCAGTGTGCCCGAACCCTGGGCGGGGTGCCAACCGTCACCGGCCCCGGGGGGTGTAGCGAAAGCAGACAAGCACCTCGTCATCGGAGAGGAGCCGGCACTCTCCAACTGGCACGTCGAGCAGCAGCGTCCCAACTGCCTCACGGTGCAGCTCCAGCACCGGAAGCCCGAGCGAGCCCAACATCCGTTTCACCTGATGGTGTCGACCCTCGGTCAGGGTGAGCTCCACCCGCCCGTCGTCTCGAAGTTGGGCACCGGCGGGGCGGGTGACGCCGTCCTCCAGCGCAATTCCGTTGCGCAGTTGTTGGATCTTGAGCGCAGAAACTTGCCCAGAGACCTGGGCCACGTAGCGCTTCTCGAGGTGGCTGTCGGGGGAAGTGGCATGGGCGACAAACCGCTCATCGTTGGTGAAGAGCAGCAGCCCGGTGGTGTCGCGATCGAGGCGGCCGACGGCGTGCCAGCCAAAACCTTGGAGCTCGGCCGGCAACACCTGGCCCAGGCGCTGGAAGACGGTGCCGACCTTCTGTGGGTCGTGATCCGACGTCACCACCCCGGCGGGCTTGTGGAAGACCAGCACCTTGGTCCTCGGCTCGACCGCGACAGGCTGCCCATCCAAGGTGACTTTGCTGTCGGGCCCCACGGGAGAGAAGGGTTCAAGGACCCGTTTTCCATTTACCCGAACCCGGCCTTCGGAGATCGCCGCCTCGGCCTCTTTCAGAGGCAGGGCCCCGGCGCGGGCGAGACAGCGGGAAAGCCAATCGGGCTTCTCCGCCGGAGTTGAATCTCGGGCCCGAGCGGCTTGGAGCCAACGGGGAGTCTTGGGTCGTCTGGCCACCGAACTGCCCCTACTTACAGCGCTTCTGTGGGGAAGATACCTCGTTGCAGACGGGACTCGAGACTCGCAATCATTCAGCCCGCTGCGGGCAACTGGGGGCAGCGGTCGAACTCAAACCGGAGGGAACACAAATGAAGAAGATTCTCGGGCTGGTTGTGTTGGCGTTTGCGTTGACTGGCTGTGGCGGTCCTCTCGAAGACGACGGCACGGACGTCACGGGGGCCGCGCGGCAGGAGCTGGATACCGCAGGTGGGCCGCGGGCGGCCGCTCCACAACTGAAGAAGGACCTGTTTCGGAGTGCTCAAGACCGGGTGATTGGTGCTCCGGCCTTTCAAGAACAGATGCACCTGACCAATCCCATTCACGGCGACTGCAAGTAGACCCTTCGCGCCGAATCGAAAGGGGTTGGGATTGATCAAGGCGTGGGCTAGACGACCCCCGCTATGGAATTTCGCATCGCGGCCGATGAGTTGAAGAAGGCGCTCCACCGCGCACAGGGCATCGTCGAGCGCAAATCGACGATGCCCATTTTGTCCAATGTGCTGGTCAACGCGAGCAAGGCGGGCGTCACCGTCACCGCGTTCGATTTGGACATTGGCATCGTCAGTGAGCACTCCGCCGAAGTGGTGAAGCCAGGCGCGGTCACGCTCTCGGCCAAGTACGTTTTCGACATCGTTCAGAATCTCCCCGACGCGCAGCTGACGCTGAAGAAGCTGCCCAACAACTACGCCGAAATCACTTCCGGGCCTGCCCACTACAAAATCGTCGGAATGGCGCCGGAAGAATTTCCGAAGCTGCCGAAAGAAGAGAACGCGCCGCTGGTGAAAATCCGCGGGGCGACGCTGTTGGAGATGATCAAGAAGACGTCGTTTGCGATTTCGACCGACGAGACCCGCTACATCCTCAACGGTGTCTTCTTCGAGCCCCGCGAAGGCGGCAAAGTGCGGATGGTGGCCACCGACGGCCATCGGCTCTCCTTGATTGAGCGCGAGCTGGAAGGCGACTTCAAGCTCAAGAGCGGAGTCATCATCCCGCGCAAGGGTCTGTTTGAGCTCAAACGATTGCTCGAAGAAGCCCCCGACGCCGAATGCCAGCTGGGCTTCGCCGAAAACTCGGCGCTGTTCAAGAAACCGGGGCTGTCGATGGTGATGCGGCTGATCGACGGTCAGTTCCCCGAATACCAGCGGGTGATTCCGAAGGAAGGCGAGAAGCAGCTGCTGGTGCCGCGCGCCCGCCTGTTCGAAGGGCTGAAGCGGATTTCACTCTTGTCGGCCGACAAGTCGAACGCGATCAAGCTCTCGCTCGGTGAAAACCAGCTGCGGATTACCGCCAACAATCCAGACCTGGGCGAAGCCAAAGACGACATTGAGGTGGCGTACCGCGGCGGGCCGCTGACCATCGGGTTCAACGCCCGCTACCTGCTCGACGTGCTGTCGGTGATGGAAGGCGATGAAATTGCGCTCGAGCTGGGTGACGAGCACAGCCCCGGAGTGGTCCATGTCCCCGGCGACAAGTCGTACACCGCCGTGGTGATGCCGATGCGGGTCTGAAGCGTCACTCCATTTTGTCTTTCATCGCGGAAATCAGGTCCACCAAAGAAGTGGAGCCGGTCACCGCTTCATGGGGCAGGGTGGCCAAGGGCCGGTAGACCGGAGGGCTTCGGTGGTCGCGGTGGAGCATGCCTACGAAGAGCCGCAGGTTGTCGTGGAGCTTTTGGTAATCCGCTTCGCCTGCCGCGGCCTCGGCCCGTTGGGCCCGTTCGGTCAACCTCAGCCAGCTTCGCTCGCCCACGCGTGGCCGAGGGGACAAGGTCGAAAGCTCCACCGCCAGCTCCAACAGTCCGGCCCGTGAGTCCGAGAGTCCGTTCGACGCGGACAACCGGGCATCGTCGTTGGTCTTTCGTTGAACGAGCCAACGCACCACTTCGAGCTGCTCGGCCCGGGTGCAGGTGATGGGCGCGACCGCCGGCTGGGTCAGTTCATTCAGCCGTCCCCGGGCGAAGTTGTTCCAGAACTCGCCGGCCACCACGTGCTCGGCGCCCGTTTGGGGTGGCTGGGCAGGAAGGCTGCTTGCTCGACGACGGAGGTAGGCGGTCAAAGTTCCCGCGGCGTCGATGCGTTCGACCCGGGCCCAGAGTGAATCGAGCGCGGCTTGGCCGTCTTCCCAGACCGAGGCCAACGCGTCGACTTCGTCCGGGGTGAAGGGCACCTGCGGTGATGACTGCATCGGCCGCTTGAAGAGCGGCTCGAGCACTTGGGCAAATCGTCCCACCCGCTGCACGTCGGGGTGCGAAGCGGGCCACACCTGTTGTGCCGTCTTCCAGCGTCTGCCTGGAAGAATGAGGCGGGGCTCGGTCAACACCGAGAGCTCGAGGCGTTGCAGGCGTTGCGGCAAGTCGTCGGCTTGGCTCTGGGGCCCCAGTCGTTTCAGGGCGAGTGCAGCGACCCTCTTGGAAAGGCGTTCGACGTCGGCTGCCAGCCGCAACACGGGATGCCGGGGGGGCTGTTTCTCCACCTTGGCCCGGCGAGCGACCGCCAGGAGGGCTTCTTCCACCGCTGGCTGAGCCGCCGCCGTCTCGAGCAACAGGGCGGTGTTCTCGCGCAACCGCGATCGCCAACGAAAGGCCCGCAGCATCTGCGCGAGGGCGGTCAGTCGGACCTGGGCAATCTCCAACCGCTCCGCGCGCCCTTCAAGGCACAACCGGAAGTCGAGGTCCTGCGAAGGCATGAGAAGACGCTAATGCCCAGCCGACCAAACATCAGCTGCGCGGGAGCACGTGACGTTGGATAGTCTGCGCCGCCGTGCGACCCCCCCTTCGGTGTTTCTCTCTGGTCGGCCTCCTTTGGGCTGCTGTGACTTCCGCCCAATCGCCTGTTCCGACTCAGAAGGCCGATGAGCTTCCGCGATTGGCGGTGACGGATTTGGTGGCCCAAGCCGCTGGAGCAGATGAGGCCGCGGCACTCACCGATGCGGTGGTCTCGGCGCTCTCGAGCCGGAAATTGTTCCAAGTGGTGTCGAGTCGTGACTTGCAAACCTTGCTCGGCGCCGAGCGCCAAAAACAATTGCTGGGAGTCTGCGACGCGAACCCCGAAGCCTGTGCCAGCGACGTGGGCAACGCGGCGGTGGCGCGCTTCGTTCTCTCGGGGCAGCTGGCGCGGGTGGGCAGTGCCTACCAACTGTCGTTGCAGATGGTCGACACCTTGAAAGGGCAAACCGTCGCCCGCAGCACGCGCTTGGCCGGAGACCTCGAGACTTTGCGGAGCGTGGTTCCCTATGCCGCCGCTGAAGCCACCGGCTCTCCGCTTCCTCCGCCTCCGTCGCGGGTGGTTCCCATCGCACTCCTGGCGGTGGGAGGAGGGACCTTCTTCGGGGGAGGAGTGGTCGGCCTGCTCGCGCTCTCGAAGCAGCAGTTGCTCAACGATGAGTTGTGTCCCTCGGGAGCGGTGGTGGGCGAACGGTGCGGCGGCGTCAATCTTCACCCGCGCGACTTCTACGTTCAGAAGGACGCAGAGCTTTCGACCCAAAAGGCAATTTCCATCGGGCTGATGGCGGGTGGGGTGGTGATGATGGGCTTGGGCTTGTGGTTGATGCCGCCGGCCGAACGGGCTGCGGTTGCTCTGCGAATGGTGCCTCAGCCCAACGGCTTCGCCGTGGTGGGCGTGTTTCAATGAGGCGGACGGCGGCGGGGCTCGCAGCGGTGTTTGCTGCGGGGTGCGGCGGTCTGCTCTTCAGCCAGGGCAACGGCTTTCCGTGTGACTTCAACGCACCCGAAGACACCCGCGACAAGGCATGCGCTCCGACCGAAGTGTGCAGCGTGCTCAACCGCTGCGAGCGCTTCACCTACGAAGGGCCTCAGTTCGAAGGAATCCCCGAGCTGCCTGTTTTCGATGCGGGCCGAAAGATTCACCCTCTGGTGTTGGACCGTCCGGTGTCGCTCTTGGCCTCCAATGCCAGCGCGCGGGAAGAATTTTTGGCGGTGTTGGCCTCGACCGATGGCGGCGGCAGCCGGGCAGTGACGGTGGAGCTGGGCAGACTGACTTTGACGAAGGACACCCCCTTTCCGGCAGCGGCGACCCGCCAAGTGGCGGTCGTGACCGACAAGTTCGGAGCGATTCTCACCGCGCCACCGTTTTCGGCGGTGAGGCTCCTCGATGGCAAGGTGGTGGTGCCCTCGGACGCGGTGGCTCTGCGGGCCGGCCCCCGCGGCTTGGGCGTGCCTCCTCGGCTGGCGGTGCTGCGGAAATCTGGCGCACCCATTGCCGTCGACGAGCAGGGGAACGCGCTCGAGTTCGCCCCTCCTGCCAGCGACGGTGGCCTTCAGGCGGTGATTGACCTCCGCTCCATTCCTCTTTCTCGCAAAGGGCCGGCCCCCGATGGGCGCGCGGTGGTGATGACCCGCGAGGGGTTCTTCGTTTCGCAGCGGCCCTTCGACGGCGGCTACGTCTCACTCACTCCGAATGAAGACGCGACCACCTTCGGCTTCCCGGCGCAGGAGCCCGCCGAAGCAGCTCCCGACCGAATTTTCCTACGCCACGACCTCACCGGCGCGCTGTGGAGCTTCGCTCGACCGTTCAGAGACCAGCCTTTCCCGACGGTGCTGTCGACCTGGCAGCTCACCCGAAGGGGTGAAGCCCCCGAGTCGATGGCGCGGGCGTGGAACGAATGTTCGCCTTGCCCCAACGCGAAGATTCTCGCCATCGCTCCCAACCTCGACGGGCTGGCCAATGTCGAGGTGCTGTGTGGTGCGATTGCTTCCGGAGAAGACGCGACCTTGGTTCGGGTGGTGGGCTCACTGAGTGCGGACCCGACAGACCCGTGCGTGACCCAGCCGGTCACCTCTGGTTTCGACCTCTCGAATCAAACGCTCCACAGCGAAAGCGACGGGCGGGGAATCGTTCTCGACGACGCCAACGGCGGAGGGGTGGTGGTGGGAGGCCAACACGGCGAGCTCTGGCACGGGCCGAGCTTCAGCCGAGCGCTTCCGCTGTTTCTCGAACGGGTGCCATTGACGGTGGGCGCATTCTTCCCCGGTGCGGACGCCGTGCCGTCGCCGCTGGTGGTGACCGACCGGTACCTGGCGGCTCCGCTTTTTGCCAATCCTCCAGACGGTGGGGCGCTGTTCAACGGGTTCAAGGCGTTTGACTTCCGCGTCATCGCCGACTTCGCGCTGGACGACGAAGTGAGGCCGCGGGCGTTGGTGGGCGGTGCCCCGGGTTGGGCGGTGCTCTCTTCCTCGGACGTCGTCCGCGTCTCGGTGCGCCAACCCGACGCAGACGGAGGCGTGAAGGGGAGCGGGAATTTCTTCGCCTTGGGCTACGGGCCTCGACTGCTCAACGCCCGAGGTGAGCCTTCGCGCGAGCCTTTCTCTGGCGAAGCAGTCACCTCGCCCGACGGGGGCCTGGTGAGCATGGTGTTGACCGCCGACGACAGCGTCTACCTCGCGCTTGCGCCACAGGAGATGGGCGCGCCGCTGTCGCAACCTCCGCTCTACCCGTTGCTGACGCCTGAGCCGGGTTCGCCGATTCGGAGCTTCGCTCTGGAGCGAACGCGGTTGGGCACCGACGGAGTGAAGCGGGTGCGCGGGTATGCGGTGACGTCGCGGAACCTCTTCACCGTTTCGCTCTCGGGCGAACCGGCGCGGTGGAACGCAGCCCCGCTGCTTTTGGGCGGGGGCGAGCCGCTGGAAGTGTGGATGGACAACCCACGGGGAGGTTTGGGCCGGGTCGGCTATCGCGACGGCACCGTCTTCTCGCTTCCTGGCGGTTTTTTGTTGGTTCGCCCGACGGCGGGTGAGGAGCCGCGCCAGGTGGTGGACTACGAAAATTTGGGCGGGTGGCCGGTTGCGTACGCCACCAGCGGCTTGTGGGTCGGGCACTACGATTTGGTGAACGGCAAGTTGGACAACAAGCTCGCCGATGGTCGGCCGGGAAAGCCGATGCAGTGGAGGAGGGTGACGATGGCGGATGGGAGCACGCCGTGGATGAAGGACGCGAACACGGCGCGCCCGGGCCGCTTGCATGTGTTGGTGGGCCCCCAGGTCCAGGTCCAACCCAGTGGGGCCTACCGGCAGCAGTTTCGTCTGTTCCTCTACCTCGCGGACGCGGTCTACGAGGTGGGCTCGATGCGTCGGACCAACAACAGCGCTCCTCCGAACCAGTGAAGCTGCTTTCGCTCACCTACGAGCGGTTTCGCAACCTGGGGCGGGTCGAGTTGCAACCGGGCCCGAAGGCGACGGTGGCGGTGGGTGAAAACGGGCAGGGGAAAACCAACCTGCTCGAAGGGCTGTACTTCCTTTCGACCCTCAAGCCGCTGCGCGCCGCGAAATTGTCGGAGCTGGTCGCCTTTGGGCAACCCAAGGCGCGGGTGACAGGCCGGTTTCTTCTCGCGGGAGCCGAGCGCGAAATATCGGTCGAAATCGAAGCGGGTTCCCGCCACGCCTACGTCGATGGAAAAAAGGCGGCGTCGCTCGAGGCCTATTTCGGTGGGGTGAGCGTGGTCGCCTTTACTCCCGATGATTTGCAGGTGGTGAAAGGCGGGCCGGAAGGGCGTCGGCATTTTTTGGATCGCGCCGTCTTCAATCGGTTTCCAGCGTTTCTCTCAGAGAGTCGCGAGTACGGGCGGGCGCTCAAGTCGCGCAACCGGTTGCTCAAAGAAGGCGCTTCGGTGGCCCATCTTTCTGCGTGGGATGCGACGCTGGCGCGGGTCGGAGCCAGGCTGTGGGTGCGGCGCCGAGCCTTGATGGTCGAGCTGTCGGTGCGCGCGCAAGGAGCGTTCTCTCACATCGGTCGCACCGAGGAGCCTGCGCAGTACTCGTACGCTCCGTCGCACTTGGAGCCGCTCGCATTCGCCGAGGCGACTGAGCTGCAGCTGCAGCTGGGGTTGGCCGAGGCGCTCGAGCAGCGGCTGCAGCGAGACCAAGACCGAGGCTTCACCTCGGTGGGGCCGCACGTGGATGACCTCGAGTTGGCGTTGGGGACCCACTCGGCGCGGGCCTTTGCCTCGCAAGGGCAGGCGCGGGCCTTGGTGTTGGCTTGGAAGGTGGCGGAGATTGAGAACCTCTACGCCCACTCAGGGTTTCTTCCGTTGCTGCTGTTGGACGATGTGTCGAGCGAGTTGGATCCCGAACGAAACCAATTCCTGATGGGCTACCTGGCCGATTCGGGAGCGCAGGTGTTTCTCACCACCACCGACCCGGCATTGGTGCAGCGGGCTGCGGGGTTGGGCACGGTCTGGTATCGGGTCAAGGCGGGCACGGTGGCTCGGGCGGACCCGTGACTCCCACGCGTGACTTTTTTCCGTACCACCCGCTGACCTGGCGGCGGTGGCTCTGGGCAGGAGCGGTGGGCGGTCTGGCGCTGACGGGGTGGGCCTTGGCCGGTGCGGCGGAAAGTGGCGCGCCGCTGGAGTTTGCCCGGACCGGCGTCAGCGCCGGTTTGACCTTGGCGATGTTGGCGGTGCAACGGAAGTTTCGGCCGCGGCCCGACTGGGGCGTGAAGGTCACTCCGCTTGCGCTGGTGGTGTCGCGGCCTTCGACCGGAGCCCTCGAGGTTCCCTGGAGCGAAGTGACCGAGATTCGTCGCGGCGGAGCTCAGCGCGAGACGCTGTTGATTTTCGCCGGCGGAGAGCGGCGGGTCCTGGTGTCGCAGCACCTGTTTCCGAGCCGGGAAGAATTCGAAGCGCTGGCGCTGGCAATCGACGAGAGGCGACCGTCGACTGCGCACGACGCCTAAGCCGCGGCGATGGGGGCCGAAGCCGGCGTCTGTTCCTCAATCGGCCGCAGCCTCGACTTGAGAAACGCAACCACGTCGTCGTCCGAGCGCTCCACTCCATCGAGCCGCACGTAGCGCCGGGCGAGCACCTTGTACTGTCGGGTGAAGAGCAAGAGAGAGACGAGGAAGAAGTCGAGGCCGGTGAAGACGATGCTTCCGGCCCGCGCGTAGGTGGCGATGTTGGCCTGAAAGTCCTGCGGCATTTCCGTCCAGTGGCGGTTGGACTTCACGTGATGGCCGATGTGGTAGCCGTCGTTGAACGCCTTGTGGTTGTAGCTGGCGTTGATGCAGGTGATTGAGTTGAGCAGGCTGTTTCCGGGGTCGTTCGCGTCGATGAACGCATGCTGACCCCAGTTGCCCATCATCATCAGAAACCGAACCACCACCAGCGGCAGGGCAAAGCCAATCAGGCCTCCGCGCCAGTCGACCCAACAGGCGGCTCCGACCAGCCCCCAGTGGCAAAACTCAGCAATCAGCATCTGACGGGCGAGCGTTCCCCGCTTGCGCTTCGACAGGTAGTTGGGCACCTCGTAGACGCCGAGGAAAAAGAACCGCGAGAAATAGGCAATGAAGTGAAGGACGTTGTCGCGCTGGAACTTCATCGTCGACGACAGGTCGGGGGGAAGATTGTTTTCGACGTGATGCATTCCGACGTGGTGTTCCATGTAGCCAGTCGGAATTCCGAACACCGCCGCCATCAAGTACGGATGGGCGTTGGAAAAGAAGCGGGGCCGTCGGACGAAGGGCCGGTGCATGGTGTTGTGCAGCATCAAAATCACCTGCGGCAACAGCCAAATCCAGGCGGCGAAATAGGCGATCACCACCGTCCAGTGAAATCGGAACAGCAACAGCGCCAGAATCGGAATCATCACTCCACACGCTTTGATCGTCAGTCGGACGAAAACTTCGTCGCGAATGTCGTAGAGCGCCTTGACGCACCAGGAATGCAGCCGCGACGGTCCGTAAGTCGGAGCGGCGGTGGGGTCGGTAATCGCGATCGCCATGCGGAAGAAGGTGCCGATTAATCACGGACGCCGCCCTCGACGCCAGCGCGCAACTCGCACCGTCGGCTTTGGGCGCCAATCGGGCCAAAAACATGAACAATTTCATTGGCCTACCGCCATGCTTTCTCCGCAGATTGGTGCACATTTTCGGGGCCAAAACTGGTAGGAGCTGAAAGCTTTTTCACGCCTGTTCTGGACCTAGATGGACAACGCGCTCCCGACCCCTGTCACCCCGAATCCCGCCGAATACGGCGCCGCCAGCATCACCGTGCTCGAAGGGCTTGAGGCGGTTCGCAAGCGGCCCGGCATGTACATCGGCGACACCAACGTCTACGGGCTCCACCACCTCGTCTACGAAGTGGTCGACAACTCGGTCGACGAAGCGTTGGCCGGGTACTGCACCGACATCGACGTGGTGGTGCACGTCGACAACAGCATCTCGGTGGTCGACAACGGTCGCGGAATCCCCGTCGGTCCTCACCCGACTGTGATTGGGATGGACACCGTCGACGTGGTGATGACCAAGCTGCACGCGGGCGGAAAGTTCGAGAACTCGGCCTACAAGGTTTCAGGCGGCCTTCACGGAGTCGGCGTTTCCTGCGTCAACGCGCTCTCCGAGTCGCTCACCCTCGAGATTCAGCGCGGGGGAAAGGTCTACCAGCAGAAGTACGCCAAGGGAGTTCCGCAGCAAAAAGTCGCTGAAATTGGAGTGACCGACAAGCGGGGAACCAAGGTCACCTTCAAGCCCGACTCCACCATCTTCGAGACCACCGACTACAACTTCGAAACGCTCTCTGAACGGTTGCGCGAGCTCGCCTTTCTCAACGCGGGTCTGCACATCACCATCACCGACGAGCGCAACGGCAAGAGCCACGATTTCAAGTTCGCTGGCGGGTTGATCAGCTTCGTCGAGTTCTTGAACCGGGTGAAAGTCGGCCTCCACGAGAAGCCCATTTTCGTGAAGGCAGAAAAGGACAACGTCAGCCTCGAGCTGGCGATGCAGTGGAACGATGGGTACGACGAGCGGATTTTCACCTTCGCCAACAACATCAACACCCACGAAGGCGGCAGCCACCTCTCGGGCTTCAAATCGGCGCTCACCCGCACCATCAACAGCTACGCCGAGAAGAGCCAGCAGTGGAAGGACTTGAAGGAAACGCCGACCGGCGACGACGCCCGCGAAGGACTGGCCGCGGTCATCTCGGTCAAGCTGCCCAACCCCCAGTTTGAAGGGCAGACCAAAACCAAGCTCGGAAACTCGGAGCTCAAAGGGGTGGTCGAGCAGTTGGTGAACGAGGCCCTTTCGACCTGGCTGGAAGAGAACCCGACCAACGCGAAGAAGATTGTCGGAAAAATCGGCGACGCGACCCGGGCGCGGCTGGCGGCGCGAAAGGCCCGCGAGACGGTGCGGCGAAAGGGAATCCTCGACGGCAACTCGCTGCCTGGAAAGTTGGCCGACTGCCAATCGAAGGACCCGGCCGAGTGCGAGCTTTACCTGGTCGAGGGAGATTCCGCAGGCGGCTCGGCCAAACAGGGCCGTTCTCGCTACAACCAAGCGATTCTTCCGCTGCGCGGCAAGATTCTGAACGTCGAGAAGGCGCGGTTCGAGAAGATGCTCACCTCGAACGAAATCGTGACCTTGATTACGGCGCTGGGCACCTCGATTGGGAAAGAGGACTACAAGCCCGCCGAGGTCCGGTACCACCGAATCATCATCATGACCGACGCAGACGTCGACGGCGCCCACATCCGGACGCTGCTGTTGACGTTCTTCTACCGGCAGATGCCCGAGCTGATTGCGAACGGCTACCTCTACATCGCCCAGCCGCCGCTCTACAAAATCACCCGGGCCAAGAAGGACACCTACCTCAAGGACAACGACGCCAAGAACGAGTACCTGCTCGAGATCGCCGCCGAGCGGACCCGCTTGCAAGTCGGAGGCAAGGAAGTCACCGGAGCCGCGCTGAAAGCGTTGTTGCGCAAGGTGCTGACCTACGAGGGTCGGCTCGACAAGCTGGCCGGCCGCAAAGACCCCCGGGTCATCGACGCGCTGGTGCAAGCCACCAACCTCACCACCGAAGGGCTGGTGAACAAGGACCAGGGGCAGGTCGAGGTCGACAAGATGACCGAGTACTTCGAGGCCCGAACGCCCGAAATCCTCGACCACATGGATTTGAAGCGGCTCGATGACCCGCAGCACTCGAGCAAGAAGTTGGTCTTCACCAGTGAAATCAACGGGTCGAGGCGCGAGACGGTGATCGACACCGCGTTTCTCGCGTCACCGGAATACCGCGACCTGCTCACGCTGAAGGAATCGCTGAAGGCTTTTGGCGAGGCGCCGTATGCGGTTCACATCGGAGACGAAGTTCACACCGCCCACACCTACCAACAGGTGTTGCGCCTGGCCCAAGCCGAAGCCGAAAAGGGCCTCACCATCCAGCGCTACAAAGGTCTGGGTGAGATGAACCCGGAACAGCTTTGGGAAACCACGATGGATGCGAGCCGGCGCACCTTGCTCCAGGTCAAGGTGGTCGATGAAGTCGCGACCGGCGACATCTTCACTTTGCTGATGGGAGAAGAGGTCGAGCCCCGCCGCGCGTGGATTGAAAAGAACGCTCTCTTGGTCAGCAACCTCGACACCTGATTTGTGCGGAACGTCTGTGCGCTGATGCTGTTGTTGTGCGCGCCGGCGATGGCGGCCACTGGAAATTTGCTCGCCGGCAAAGTGCCCTCGAAGGTCGAAGGCATCGGTGACCCTCAGCGGATGACGGACGGAATCGCTCCGCCCGACGGCGACGAGTGGAGGTCCACCCGCACCTCGGTGATTTCGGCCAACGGCTTTGCCGTCTGGGATTTGGGCGAGGTTCACCCCATTCGAGCGGCGATGCTCCAGGGCGACAACAACGACGATTACCTGCTCGAGGCGAGCACCGATGGCTCGGCGTGGGCGCCGCTGTGGCGGGTTCACACCGTCGGCAATGCGGGGCTGCAACTGCGGTCGATTCGCAACCTCGACGCTTCGGCCCGGTACGTGCGACTGACGGCGCGCGGAGGCGACGGGTCCTACAGCGTGAGCGAGCTCGAGCTTCACAGCTCGCCCGACGCGATGGCCGACAACTCACTCACCCGGCGGAGAGGCCGCAGCTCGGACGAGCTTCCCTTGCTGTTGTGGGGTGCGACCTTGGGGTCGATTGCGTACCTGGTCTTGAAGAACCAGAAAATTCTCTGGCTGATTTCGAGCCCCATCCTCGCGTCGATGCTGTGGGCCTCGATGACCGCGCTGCTTGACCGGTTCGTCGGCTAAGCCATGTACCGCGGCTTGCGCGTCATCGCGATGGCGCCCGTCCTCAACGAGGAAAAGAAGATTGGCGAAGTCGTGCGCCGGACGCCGCGCGACATCGTCGACGAAATGTTGGTCATCGACGACGGCTGCACCGATTCGTCGCCCGAGGTGGCGAAGGCGATGGGTGCCAACATTCTTTCGATGGGCTTTGTGGCTGGGGTCGGTGCCGCACTTCGGGCCGGGTACCGCTATGCGGTCGACCACGGGTACGACGTGGCGGTGGTGATGGCGGGCAACAACAAAGACTCGCCCGAAGAAATCTCTGCCTTGTTGGATCCCATCGCCGACGGCGCGGCCGACTTCGTTCAAGGCAGCCGGTTTTTGAAGCGCGAAGCGAACTTTGGGCCGATGCCGCTCTACCGCAAGGTCGCCACCCGGGTGCACCCGCTGCTGTTTTCGCTCGCGGCGCGGAAATACGTCACCGAGTCGACCAATGGCTTTCGGGCCGTGCACCGCCGGGTGCTGACCGACCCGAGAATCGATCTCCAACAGTCTTGGCTCGACGAGTACGAGCTCGAGCCGTACCTCTATCTGCGCGCGATTCAGGCGGGCTTTCGAACCGCCGAGGTGGCGGTCACCAAGGTCTACCCGCCGAAGAAGTTGGGCCAGACCAAAATGAAACCAATCACCGGCTGGTGGAGCATCCTCCGCCCGCTGGTTTACGTCGGCCTGGGGATTCGGAAATGAGCGACAAGAAACCGCCTTTCGTCCACGAGAAGGCGCTGTGCGAGTCGAGCGACGTCGGTGCGGGGACGCGGGTTTGGGCGTTCGCCCACGTGATGAAGGGGGCCAAGGTCGGCGAAGACTGCAACCTCTGTGACCATTCGTTCATCGAAAGCGGCGCGGTGCTCGGCAACCGGGTGACGGTGAAGAATGCGGTCTTGGTCTGGGACAAAGTGACGGTCGAAGACGAGGTCTTCCTCGGCCCCAACATGGTCTTCACCAACGACATGAACCCTCGGGTGGCTTTCAAGAAGCCGCCCTCGACCTTTTTGCCCACCCGGGTGAGGCGGGGCAGCTCGATTGGAGCCAACGCCACCATCGTCTGCGGAGTGACGCTGGGTGAAAACTGCTTCGTCGGCGCCGGCAGCGTCGTCATCCGCGATGTGCCTGCCCACGCGATGGTGGTTGGAAACCCGGCCCGGCGCATCGGGTGGATGTGTGCGTGCGGGGAGAAGCTCAAGCGTCAGCCAGCGAGCTCGGAGGCGCTTTCTTGCACCTGCGGTCGCCGCTACGGGTTGACCGACGAGAAGGTAGGACTTGTACCGCTGAAGTAGGCAGACCCGTCGAGTGGTTCGACAATGGTGGAAGTTGTTGCCCGGTGCGGAACTGGCCTGACATCATCGTCCACCAAAATTATTGGGGCGTCGTCCAAAGGTAGGACATCAGACTTTGACTCTGAATATCCAGGTTCGAATCCTGGCGCCCCAGCAGTGAAAGAGGGGCCGGCGCACGAAAGAATCACGGGGGTGCCGCATGACAAGCAAAGAAATGCAGTTGGTCGCGGTCGGTGGAATTACTCCGGCGATGTTGAAGGACATCGAGGAGCCCATCTCCACCCTGCTGAGCGTCGCGGTTTTCGCCGGTAAGGCGGCATTGCCCAAGCCGCAGTACGCCTTCAACAAAGACCGCAACCAGTTTCACTCCAACGCCATCATGCGGCGGCTGCTCACCGTCAAGGAGCCGGGCACAGCGATGGTGCTTGGGGTGGCGGACGTCGACCTCTTCGTCCCCGATTCGCAGTTCGTTTACGGCGACGCAGATCGCGAATCGCACTCGGGCGTGCTTTCGACCTTTCGGCTCAAAAACGAGAGCGACAGCATCAAGCGCAGGTTGCAAACCGAAGCAGTTCACCAGGCCGGTCACCTCATCGGCCTTTCGTACTGCGAAGAGGTGCGGTGTCTGATGTTCTTCGCCACCAGTTTGGCCGACTGCGACCGCCGCAACCTCGCCCTCTGCAACAATTGCCGGAACGAAGCCAACAAGCTCCGGCGGTAGGTAGACGTCAGGGCCGGGTTCTGCTGGAAAGAAACCATGCGCGTGTTGAAGCAGCTGTGGGTGGTGCTCCTGTTGTCGGGTTGTGAGCTCGCTGGAGGCGGCTTCGGCGGAGGCAGCGGGGGTGGGAGCGGCGGAGGGGGTGGAAGCATCGCGTTCAGCAAGGGCTACGTCTTCGTCCGCAAGGACGACCGCAACGTGTACGTGGCCGACGAAAAGGATCTCCAAGTCACTGCGCGTCTGACTTCGTCTGGAAGTGCCCGGCATCCTTCGCTTTCTAAGGATGGCAAGCGGGTGGCCTTTTCGAGGCTGGTCGGCGCCGATTCCGAGCTGGTGACGGTTTCCACCTCGGGAGGCAGCACTTCCACCGTCTTGGCTTCAAGTCCCACGGTGAAGAACCTCCGCAATCCGGTTTTTTCGTCCGACGGGCAGAAGCTCTTTTTTGCCTACGACGTGGGTGCGGGCAGCGCGTTGGGGGTGGTCAACCTCGACGGCACCGGGTTCCGGGCGATTTCTGCGGGCTCCATCAGTTACGCCTCGCCGAGCGTGTTTCCTCCCTCGGGTGGAGGCGGGGCCGATGCCGGGGTGGTTGACACGGTATTGGTGGGCGCCGGCAGCACCGGCAACTCGCTGCTGCAAATTGAAAAAGTGAACGCCGCCACGGCGATGGCGACCAACGTCGCCAGCACGCTCGGCAATGAGGCGCAGGCAATCGTCAATCGAGTCGTCATTTCACCCGACGGGAGCAAAGCGGCCTTCGACGGCCGGGTCTCCTCGGGAAGCTCGCGCATCTTCGTCCTCAACCTTGCGACCAAGGTGGTGACCAAGCTCACCGACTACCCGGCGGACCCCGATGCGAACGACTCTTTTCCCTGTTGGGTCGGCAACGAGAAGGTCGCGTTCTCTTCGGACCTGGGCGGGAATGACCAGGTTTACGCGTTGACTGCGACGGTGATGAATTCTTCGGGAGGCCTGACGCTCCCCAGCGCGATCGAGCCCTGGTACGGGCCGTAGGGCTTCAGCCGACCATCGCCTGGAGCTGTTCCCACCGGGCGTAGAGGCGGGTCACTTCGGCGATGGCGGAGTCGAGCTCGAACGACAGCTTCGCGCTCTCCGCAGCATTGGCGTAGACGTCGGGCGCGTGGAGCCGGGATTCGATGGCGGCCTTCTTTGATTCGGCCAGCTCAATCGCCGCTTCCATTCCGTCCAGCTCGCGTTGGTCTTTGTAGGAAAGCTTCACCGCAGGCTTGGCGGGCGGGGCCGGCTTCGAGGCTTCAGTCTTGGCAGCGGGCTCGACCCCTTTGGGGGCGCTCTTTGCCGCGCGCGCGTTCTGCTGCGTCAGCCGCCGCCAGGTGTCGTAGTTCCCCTCGTAACGGACGACTTTCCCTTCGCCTTCGAAGACCAGCAGGCTGGTGGCGACCTTGTCGAGAAACGCCCGGTCGTGGGTCACCAGCAGCACCGAGCCGGTGAATTGGACCAACAGCCGCTCGAGCACGGTGAGGGTGACGAGGTCCAAGTCGTTGGTGGGCTCGTCGAGCACCAGCACGTTGGCGCCCTCGAGGAACAGCTTGGCCAGCAGCAGACGGTTCCGCTCGCCACCGGACAAGGCTGAAACTTTCTGCCGCTGCATTGGCACCGGAAACAAGAGGTCGTCGAGGTACTCGGCGACTCGAACTTTGCTGTCGCCCAGCATCACCCAATCGCTTCCATCGGGACCGAGCGCGCTTTCGTAGACGGTGAGCGAAGGGTCGAGCGCTTCGCGGTGCTGGTCGAACCAGGCGACCTTGGTTCGCGCGCCGGTGACCACGGTTCCCTTGTCGGGAGGAAGCTCGCCGAGCAGGGTTTTGATGAGGGTGGTTTTCCCCGCGCCGTTCTTCCCCATCAGACAGACCCGCTCGCCTGGCTGGAGGATGAAGCTGACGTCCTTGAACACCTCGCGGCCGTCGAAGGACTTCGAGATCTTCTTCGCCTCGAGGACGATTTGCGACAGCCGCGGCGCCTTGGCGATTTGCAGGTCGGCGACCTTCGGGCGGACGAAGCCCCGCTCGGTGAGCAGCTTGGCGGCGCGCTCCATCCGTTGCTTGGTCTTGGTGCGCCGTGCCTGTGGGCCGCGCCGCATCCAGGCGATTTCCTGCGAAATCCACCGGTCGCGCTTGTGCGCCTGGGTGGCCTGGGTCTGCTGGAGCGCCAGCTTCTGTTCCAGCCACGCCTGGTAGTTGCCGGGGTACGAGACCAGGCCGCCGGGCTGCTGCTCCGAAATGACCGGCTCGACCTCCACCATCCGGTCGACCAGACCGTCGAGGAAGTAGCGGTCGTGGGTCACGAGCAAGAGCGCGCCGTCGCGGTTGTCGAGCTCTTCTTCCAGCCACTCCACCGTCTCGGCGTCGAGGTGGTTGGTGGGCTCGTCGAGCAGCAGCAAATCAGGCCGCGCCAGCAGCGCCTTCGCGATCGCCACCCGCTTTTTCAACCCGCCCGAGAGCTCGGCAACCGGGCGTTCCCACTCGTTGACCCCGAGGCGGTCGAGCAACTTCTTCGCCTCGTGCCCGGTGTCCCAGCCGCCCAAGTGCTCGACCGTGTCGGCGAGCGCCGACAATTTCTTCATCTCTTCGTCGGTGCCCGTCATCTGCTGGGCGAGCGCCTCGTGGGCCGCCAACGCCGCTCTGAGCGGGGCCTGCGCCACCTCGAGCTCGCTCCGCACCGTGGCGCCCGGAGGAAACTCGGGCTCCTGCGAAAGAAAGGTGACCCGTGCGCCGCGCTGGAGCTGAAGCGTTCCGGTGTCGGGCTTCTGCTGCCCGGCCAGAATTTTCATCAGCGTCGATTTCCCGCTTCCGTTGACGCCGACCAACCCGACCCGCTCACCCTCCTCGATGACCAGCTCGACGTGCGAGAAGAGGGTGCGGCTGCCGAAGGCGAGCGAGGTGTCGAAAGCGCGGAGGAGGGTCATGGGGTAAACGGTGCCGGGCCATGACTAACACGCGTTTCACCTGCCTCGGGGTGTTGATCCTCTGTCTGATTACCTGCGGAGGCAGCTTGACCCGCATCGGCGTGACTCAGTCGGCCAACGCCACCATTCCTGGGGCCACGTTGGTCGAGCAGCTCACCGGCGATGCCCTGGGCTTCAGCGGTTTGGGCAGCTTCGACATCACCCAGAGCGCGGAGTTCAAGAATCAAGGAGTCAAACGGGAGCAAATCAATTCGGTGCGGCTGAGGACACTGACGCTCGCCATCACCGCTCCGCCCAACGGCCAGGATTTTGAATTCCTCCAGAGCTTGTCGTTCTTCGTCGAATCGAACGGGCTTCCGAAAAAAGAGGTCGCGCGGGGTGGCCCTTTTCAGTCGGGAGCGAAGGAAATCACTCTGACCGTGCTCGACGTCGAGCTGGCGCCCTACGCCGCGGCCGCTTCGATGACTTTCACCACCGCGGCCAAAGGTCAGCGTCCGAAGAACACCACCAGTCTCAAGGCCACAGTCATTCTCGATGCCGATGTGAACATCGCCGGCGTCGTCTGCGGAGGAGGTACCTGATGAGCAACACCTCAGAGCTGAACGCCAAGTTGGGGCGCGCCTGGTTGGCGGCTTTCAACGCCCACGACATCGACGCCTTGGTCAACCTCTATGCGGAGGATGCGACCCACACCTCGCCCAAGATTCGCGCGCTCCACCCCCAGACGGGCGGAAAGCTGCTCGGTCGCGCCGCGCTCAAAGAATGGTGGGCCGATGCCATCAAACGGCTGCCGACCCTTCGGTACGAAGAGCTGACCGTCACCGCCAGCGACGACCGGGTCTTTCTCGAGTACCAACGGCACGCATCGGATGGTGCGCCATATCCGGTCGCTGAAGTGTTCGACGTGCGGACGGGGAAAATCGTCGCCTCCCGCGTCTACCATGGCTAGAGCAGGAGCCTGTATGGTGCGCGCCGCAGTGGGCCGTTTGCGCTGAAATCCGGAGGACCCGTGGCTCGGTTTGGTTTGTTGATGCTGGTTGTCGCAGGTTTGGGTTGTGGAGGCGGAGACCCGTGCGCGGGCTCTCCTTGCCCCAATGACGCACGGCCCACCGCCGCCGAGTACGACTCGTGCGTGAAGCAACACAGCAACTCTCGAGACACCAAGTGCTACGCCCAGTCGGTCAACCTCGAGCTGTGTGCGCGCGCGAGCACCGTGTGCGGGAGCAACGGCAAGACCGATGCAGTGGCCAGCTCGAACAAGACTTCAACCGACTGCAAGCAAGCGTTCGACTCGGTGCTGTGCTGCTCGTTCGGCCTGACGTCCTGCAGATAAGCAGTCTTTGCTTCAGCGTCCGGTGCCGCGGCGTGCGACCGGAACGACGAACTTCTCGGCCGAGTGGGTTTCAGAAAACGAAACCACTTTGACGTCCACCAGCCCGGCGGCGAGTCCAGCCGCCCGACTCTGGGCTTCGGTGATGGGCGCGGTCTTGCCCTTCGGCCGAATCAGCCACAGCACTCCGGCGTCGGCGATGGGAGGAAGCCGGGTGAGCTGCTTCGATGAGGTGAGGAAGAGGAAGACCAGCTCAGGCAAGGTGCGCGGCGCGCGGACGGTGGTGATGAGACCGCGTTTCCGCAGCTCGTCTTCGAAGTCGGAAGGGTAGTCACCCAACAACACCGCCGTTTGGCCGGACTTCACCCCCAACTTTTCGAGCACCGACTTGGGAGTGGCGATGGCTTTGGCCCACTTGGTGGCTTGCTTGACGCCCAGCTCCAGCTCGAGCGGACCGTAGATGAGCCAATCGCCGTCGACGCTGGCTTCACGGGTATCGACGAAGCGGACCACCACCCGGTCGTCCTTACCCCGGAAGATGACGGCGTCTTCTTCGAGCAGGGCTTTGCCGGCGTCGGCAATGCCGTCGACCTTCGCTCGGCATGAGAGATGGGCGCCCACTACGTCGTCACATTGAAGCGGAAGTGCATGCAGTCGCCGTCCTGAACCACGTATTCCTTTCCTTCCATTCGGAGCAGGCCCTTCTCGCGCGCAGCCAGCTCACTGCCCAGCTCGCACAGCGTCTTCCAGCCAATCACCTCGGCCTTGATGAAGCCTTTTTCGAAGTCGGTGTGGATGACGCCGGCGGCCTGAGGGGCCTTCCAGCCTTTGTGAATGGTCCACGCTCGGACTTCTTTCGGGCCGACGGTGAAGTAGGTCTGCAGCCCAAGCAGGGTGTAACCGGCACGAACCACTTTGTTGAGGCCCGGCTCATCGAGGCCCGAGGCCTTGAGGAATTCGGGGCGCTCTTCGACGGGGAGCGCCTGAATCTCGGCCTCCAACGCTGCGGCCAACACCACCACCTCGGCGTTTTCTTTCGCGGCGAGTGCGCGGGTCGCTTTGACGTGGGCGTCGTTCTCAGCGGTCGCGAGCTGATTTTCCATCACGTTCGCGATGTAGAGCACCGGCTTGCTGGTGAGGAGGAAGAGGTCTCGAATCAGCGGCTGCTCGTCTTCGGTCAACCCGTGCGCGCGCACCGGGATGCCCTGGTCGAGCTTGGCCTTCACCTTGTCGAGTACCACCATCTCTGCCCGGGCGAGCTCTCCTTCCTTGCCTGGCGTCTTCACCATCTTCTGAGTTCGGTCTTTGCGCTTGTCGACCGATTCGAGGTCCTTGAGGCACAGCTCGGTGTCGACCGTCTCTTTGTCGCGCACCGGGTCGATGCTGCCTTCGACGTGGGTGATGTTCTCGTCCTCGAAGCAGCGCAAGACGTAGAGCACCGCGTCGACTTGGCGAATGTTGCCGAGGAACTGGTTGCCCAGGCCTTCGCCCTTGCTTGCGCCCCGCACCAGGCCGGCGATGTCGACGAACTCCAGCGCGGTGGGCAAAACCTTCTCGGGCTTGGCCAAGTCGGCCAGCTTCTGGAGTCGGTCGTCGGGCACCGGCACCACGCCGATGTTCGGCTCGATGGTGGCGAACGGGTAGTTGGCGGCCAAAGCGCCGGCGTTGGAAAGAGCGTTGAAGAGCGTCGACTTCCCGACGTTGGGGAGGCCGACAATTCCGATGGAAAGTCCCATGAACCGCGCGATGTACCTGAACAGGGCGAGGGAAAGAAGCCTGCTGGCTTGCCACGGCAACAATCGCCCCCCAAGCTTTGGCTCCCATGCCCAGTGAGCTCGGCCTCCGCTTCAATCGGTCGCCCACCTTCTCGAACTTTCAGGTGCTTGCGCAGCGCTCCGGCGCAGAAGCGAAGGCGGTGTTGAAGCGAATCGCTCAAGGCTTGGCGATGAGCAACGTCTCGGTCGACAACCGGTCGCACCTCAACGCGCTGCTCGAGGCGAGCGAGGCGCAACTGGCGACGCTGGCGGCCAACTCCGCGCTGCTTCAGTCCATCTTTCCGAGCCAAGCGACCGCGCCCGAAACCTTCGCGGCCTGGGTCGCCGAAGCGGGAAAAGTTCAGAGCCTGGCTTGGACGGCCCATGAGCCGCCACCCCAAGTCTCAATCAGTGGAAAGGTGACGCAGCCCGATGGGAAGACGCTCCTTCTCACCACGCCCAGCGGCCGTCGGTTTTCGCTGGCCAGTTCCCGACGAAATCCCGGCGACCTGCCGGTGGGGTGGTTGAAGGGCTTTGTGAACCCGGGGGAGGGCGAGCTGACCGTCCAGGGCACGCTGTCTGCCGATGGCACGGCCTTCATGATTGAGGGCTATGCACCTGGCACCAACCCGGATTTCATTTTTGGTCGAGTCAAGGTGAGCCTCCCCTTCGGGGCAATCACCACCAAGCCCACCCCCGACCAATTGGCTGAAATCATGGGAGGCGGGGGCAGGGTCTCCATCACCACCGCGCGCGGCGAAGTGGAAATCACCCACCCTGAGTTGAAGAAGGCGCTCGCGCTGATGCCGCAGCTGGGCATCATTCTTCCGGGCAGCATCCAGAAGAACGCGGAAGGACGCTGGACCACCGACGCCAAGGGAGACTTTCTCTACGCGCTCGGCGGTCGATTCACTGGAGTTTCTAAGCGCGGAAACGGCGAGGTCGAGGTCCACGCCAGCTTTGCGGTGGATAACTTCACCGGCCCGGTGCGCGCCCGCGGCGAGACCGCCAAACATCGGATGGAGCAGAGCGGCCTGAACCGCAATTGGGTGGGTGGGAAATTTGTTTTTGACGACCCGCCGCCGCATTTCGCCGCGACTTACGTCAGCGGGGCGTTGAAGTCGCCCCTGGCCAGTTACCTTGCTCTGCCCGACGAGGCGGCCGCGAACCAACAGCTGCTGGCATCCGCCGAGATGATTGACCCGGCGGAGCTGTTCGCTCGAACGATGGGGGCCCCGGGCGGAGCAGCGAAAACCTAGGCGGAAGGGCGTTTGCCCAAATCGACGACGAATTTTTCCGCGAGCGCCTTGTGCTTGGCGTCGTCCAGCTTCTCTTCCATCAGCTTTTCAGCCACCTGAATTGCGAGTGAAACGGCTTGAGCCTTCAGGTCGGCCACCGCCTTGTTCTTTTCTTCCTCGATGCTGCGGCGGGCGTCGGCCTTAAGGTCGTCGGCTTCCTTTCGCGACTTGCCCATCAAGTCTTCGCGGAACTTCTCCATGTCGACCTGATTCTTGCGCATCATTTCGGCCGCTTCGGCGCGCGCGCCGGCGATGGCGGTCTTCTGCTCGCCCAACAGCTTTTCGGCTTCGGCGCGCTCGCGCTTCGCCGCTTCAATCGAGCCGCCGATGGCCTTCTCGCGGGCTTCGACCGCTTTGACGATCGGCCCCCACGCCATTTTCCGGAGCAGGAACGCGACGATGATGAACGTAATCAGGGTCCAAAAAATGAGGCCCGGTCGAACGTCGGTGAACCCTGCGGATGCGAAGACGAGAAAGGACATGGTGTTTTCCTAAAGAGAAACCCGCTCGGGCGGTGCTTTCGCAACGCCCGAACGGAGTGCGAATCAGGTCTTGAAAACCAGGAGGATGCAGATGATCAACGCGAACAGCGCCGCGCCTTCAATCAGTGCGGCGGCAATCAACATCGAGGTTCGCAGGTCGCCCGTGGCGGACGGCTGGCGCGCGGTGCCTTCGAGGGCGGCGGCGGCGAGCTTGCCGATGCCCAGGCCGGCTCCGATGATGGTGAGTCCGGCTCCGATGCCGGCGGCGAGAAATGCAAGTGCTGCTGAGGTCATGTTGTCTGTCCTGTCTTGCTTCGTGGTGACTCGCTTCTAGGGGGAGTCGTTGAACACCCTTTGGGGACTACCTCCAGCGCGGCACAGTGGCTCCGCGGGGTACGTTGAAAATCAGTGGTGTGCACCTTCGGCGTGGGCCTCGTCGTGGCCGTGGTGGCCCATCGCCACCCCCATTCCGATGAAGAGCGCCGACAGCAGGGTGAACAGGTAGGCCTGGACCAGGCCGACGAAAATTTCGAGGAAGTAGATGCCCGTCGCCATCGGCACCGAGACGATCGCCAGCAACGGGTGGAGCATGAAAATCAACCCGAGGAGGAAGAAGAGCACCATGTGCCCGGCGAGCATGTTGGCGAAGAGACGAACCGTCAGCGCGAAGGGCTTGGTGAAGAGCCCGAGAATTTCGACCGGAATCATGATCGGCCACAGCGGCATCGGAGTGCCGCCGGTGAGGTGCTTCAAGAAGCCCCCCAGGCCCGCGGAGCGAATCGAAGCAATTTGAGTGAGGATGAAGGTGCAGCTGGCGAGGGCGGCGGTCACCGCGAGGTTGCCGGTGGCGCTGCCAAAGTTCGGAACCAGGCCGAGCCAGTTCATCGTCAGGATGAAGAAGAACAAGGTGGCGAGGAACGGGGTGTAGCGGGGCGCTTCCTCTCGGCCGATGTTCTTGACCGCGATTTCGTCGCGCACGAAGAGGAAGAGCACTTCGATGATGTTGGCGCCCACGCCTTGGGGGACCAGCTTGGTGCTGTCTCGGTGCGAATAGAGGAAGACCAGGCCGAGCAGCAGCGCGGCGGCAATCCACATCATCAGCACCGTTCGGGTCGGCCGCAGGTCGTAGCAGCCGTTGAGGAAGCTCTCGATGCCCGGCACGGGCTCGAAGGCCGGGGTTCCAGGAATGGAGCACGCGCCCGGCGTCTTCTCGAACACCAGCCCCTTGAAAATTTCACCCAGGTGGATGGTCGGGTTGTGCTCGACCCCAGGCCAGGGGATTTCGAACTCGTACTCGAGCGAGTCGCCGACGTGGTGAATGATGACCGTCGGGGTGTCGTGCTCTTGATGAGGCCCATTGGCCGCAGCGACCCCAGAAATGAAGCACACCAGCAGTGAAAGCCTCGTCATCGAGTCTGCACCTTGTGAGGTTGAGAGTGACGCTTCTGCTCGGTGAGCAGGTAGCTGATCTCGAGCCATTGCTGGACGAGGTAGACGCCGAAAAATCCACACACGAAACCAAAGCCGCCGTCGTGACGTTGGGCGACCCAGATGAGGCCCGCCACCAACACCACCGCCCGCATCGACATCGCCAGGCCCAGGGTCTTGATTCCAGTGGAAACGGCCTGAAGCGCGTTGGATGCCATCGCCCGTCGCTTGAGCAGCAGGGCAACCGCGCCTGAGACGGTGGCGAGCATCACTCCCAGCCAGGCGGCGCTGCGATTGGCGGGGGAGGCGGGAACCAAAGCGACCACCAGGGCGGCCCCCGAAGTCACCGCTCCGCTCGCCGCGGCGTAGAAGGAAAACTGTCTCACTTCTTCTTGCCCATTTTGATGACGCCGCTGATGAAGCCCCAGAACCCCGCGAAGATCCCCAGTACCGAGCAGCCGATGATTCCCCAGTGCTGCTCCCAACCCATCCACTTGTCCAACGCCCAACCCGCCACCACTCCGAAAATCGCACCCCCGGTGAGCCGGGAACTTATTTCCAGCCAGGGCGCTGCCTGGCGCATCGCCTTTGCCAGTGGTGAAAGACCGTCGTCTGGCTCAGACACAGCGGGGCGCCTCTAGCACAGCACCCTGGGCGCGCAACGCCTTCAATGTTTCAACATCTGGTGACCGGCGGTGGACTCCATTCCGTGGCTGACCACGAAGAAGGCGACCCCGAAGGGCTCGTCTTTGGTCCCGCCAATCACTTCAAACTGCCAGTGCCCCGATTGGGGGGCTTCGACGTCGATGGACGCTTGGACGAAGAGGGCCGCGCTCTTCTCAATCATCAGCTCGCCGACCAGGTTCTTGCCCCGAATCAGGCCGACAATCGCCCGGCCGTCTTCCTCGTCGTGGAACTCCCAGTGGTAGTCGTCGAAGTCGAAGAGGGTGGCTTCCGCGGTCCCCGCCCGGATGACGCAGTTGGGGTGCTCGGAAATCCAGCGCCAGAAGCGCTCGAACGTCAGCGGCGTGGCCTGGTTGTCACTCGAGGTCATTCCAGGGGTTTACCTGAACAGGGGGGGCTGAACGCAGAAAACGTACCAAGCGGACAAGTTGTGGGCGCGCGAAAGGCTGGCGTACAGTTTCGCCCCCTGGCGGCGGCCTTCGCGGCCAACCTGAAGCACCTCAGACATTCCACATCCGGGAGAACCGAACTTGGCTACTGAGATCAGACGCAAACCGGTTGGAGAAGCAGTTGCCACCGCCCTGGTGGAGTCGGGCGATGTCACAACGGCGGAACTCAAAGACTTCGTCAAAGGCCACTTCGACAACATCGGCGAGGTGCTCGAGGCCATGGGACACGCGGGCAAAAATCCGTTCGCGGGAGAGAACACCCTCGGGCTGACCCAATGGTACGAACTGAAGCCGGACAATCTTCTGACCTACGTTTGGAGCAAAACCTCTCAAAACGGACAGGAAAATGATCCGCTCACCATGCCGGCAGACTCGCGGATGGAAAAAATCGAATCACCCGCGCTCGCTCGCGTTTTCCAGCTTGGCAGCAATGTTGAGCTGCAAAGAAGAGTGATGGCCGATTTGGTGGCTGCATTCAAGACAGAGGGGCTGACCTTGTTTGCCGTTCATCCTGAAGGCCCTGTCTTCATCTACGTCTCGGATGCTGTCGCTACAAAGAGAAAAGCCGGCGAGATTTGAAGGAGGACTCACACCATGAACCTTTCCGAACGAATTGCAGAAGCACTGAACTTTCCAGCACATTGGGATCCTAAGCTTAGAATTCCACGTGGACAAGTTGTCGCGG
>JADMIO010904392.1_pt1 | contig 31438 bp, 22 predicted proteins | sample 8958161 | NCBI WGS metagenome assembly JADMIO01 (sample SAMN16585339, study PRJNA669376) | soil metagenome | isolation source: Crop rotation soil | place: USA: Cullars Rotation, Alabama | collected 2011 | reverse complement strand
GCCGCGACTTCAAGTCACGTGAATTCCAAGCTTCGGATCCCACTGTGCTGGAAAGTGATGCGCATCAAAGAGTCAAAACTCATGCCGAGCGAGAGGCCGTTGTCCGTTGAAACCTTGCGTGGCGAGTATGTGGCGCGCGCGCACATCGGAGCCATCGTCGCTGGCGGGTCACCCGCGATCAGCTCGAAGCCCAGAATATCGTGGACCGTACCGCCAAACTCGTCCGACTTGAACAACAGCGTCGCTGGTTTTCCGGCGATCGTCAGTCGGTAACAGAGTTGGTCAATCTCGTGGTGACCTCCGAGCATTGGAACCGCGACACCAAAGAAACGCTGAACACTCGCGAACGTTTCGCTGCTACCCAGGCCATCCAGCGGAACTCGGACCGAGTCAAACACGATCGCCCGAACGATATTGCCTCCCGCTGGCGCCTGGCCCCAGAGCGTTGATCGCATCGTGCCCACCGGAAACAGCAAACCGCAAATGACCACCAATGTCGTGATTCGCGCGAATGCTCCGCGGACGGATTCCATTGATCCTCCTACCGAATAACGGTGAGAGTGCACCCTTTCCGATTTGGCCAGGATCGTGCTGCGGAATCAAAGATCATGCAGCCATTCGATATCAAGCCTAGTCTCTTACGCGCCTATCCACGACCACCTAGCGGCGGCAGGCCGTCGCGGTATCTGCGTGGCGATCGGTGAAGCACGAATCGGCGATGCCCAGCATCGCGGCAACGCGTCTTATCTCATCAGCACTCGCCTTTCGTATCGGTAAATCGTTCGATGCAAACGATCGAAAGAAACTCGGGCCCACCCCCAAAGTGGTCACGCCGCCACTACCCCGAAACTCCAGCAGAACTCTGGGAGCCGGGCCGTCGAACAGCGGGCGCCTCCAACCATTGCCAATGCTGTTGTAGAACGCCACCAACGAGTCAACCGCTGGCCCGCTTACCGTAACAAGTTCCCGTCGCCCAACGGGCAAGCGAGCAACTACCTGCTCGATCGAGGCGATGGTTGGCCTGTTTGCAGCGGAGGCGCAGCCGGCAACGATCGCGGCCAGGAAGGCGCTCCTCAATTGGCGCCAGGAAGTACAAATCCGCATGACCAAGGTTTGCCCCTCGAGTGAAATCATGAGCAAGGTTTGTCGAACGTCTCTGGCGGCTTCGGTTGCCCACGGGTTTTGCGCTCGCGTTTCACCTTATCGACAAGCTTCACCAACGAACACATGCCGCGAATAGGAAAACTCTTCGCGAGAGTTTTTTTGCCCACGCCGAGGGGTTTCGGCCTGCGCTCCGCAATCCCAACTCAAGTGAGCTAGAGTTTGAAACGGTTACCGCTAATCGTCGAGCCGATAGCGAGCTTCATTGTGTTCGTACCGGACTTCGCCGTCTTCTTACCGATGGCCATCGCCATCGTACCGATGGTCATCGTCGTCGTATCGAACTTCACCGTGTTCGCACCGACCTTCACCCGGGTCGCACTGACCTTCATTGTGGTCTTACCGAATGCCGCTGTGCCCGTACCGAATACCGTTGTGTTCGTACCGAACGTCATCGACGTCGTAGCGAGTTTCACTCTCGTCGTATTGAGGTTCACCGCCATCGTACCGAGCTCCGTCGTGTTCGTACCGAGCTCCGTCGTGTTCGTACCGAGCTCCGTCGTCTCGTTACGGAGCTCCGTCGTCTCGTTACGGAGCTTCGTCGTCTCGTTACGGACCTCCGTCGTGTCCTCACCGAGCGTCGTCGTGGCCTTACCGAACTCCATCGTCGGCGCATCGAACTCCACCGTGGCCGCATCGAGCTTCACTGCTTTTTCCCGGTTCCCCCGCATCGCCGCCACGCTGTCCGTCTCGGCGCTTTTATCGCAGCTGCGATGGCGTGAGCTGCAGCCCCAACGACCGCGCGTTCGCGCGGACCCGTTCGTCGAACGACAACACGGTCACGCCACCCAGCGCCTCGTGAAACAGCGCGGCGGTCGCCAGATGAACCGCATCCAGCGTTCGCACCGGCTCAACAGGAAACGCCGCGCGGGCGCGCGACACGATGTCGGGCGAAACCTCGGCCACATCCCAGTTGGCTTCCGCCACGTCGAGGAGTCGTAGCGCGGCGAGCTCATCGGCAACGCTTATTCGGCGTGCGTGGCGGGCTCGTGAAATCCCACGCGCACACTCGAGCGCGGTCACCGACGACGCCACCACACGCTCGGCGCCGGCAAGCGTTCGGCGGACGACCGCCTGGTTCGGCTCGCCCAGCAACCACGCCAACACGGCGCTGGACTCCGCGTAGACGATCACCGATCGCCGCGGTCTTCAGCGAGGACGCCCGCCGCGGTGCCGGCCGCCGTCTTGAGTGGAGACGCCGCATAGGGATCGGGCGTTCGCTGCGCGAGCCGCACAACCCCGTCACTGGCCATGCGCCACAGCGCGCGTTCGGCGCCGGACGAGGGCATGCGCTCCGCGTCGGGCCGGCGGAGTTCAGCGACCACGCGGCCGCGATCGGTGACCAGCACCGCGTCTCCGGCCTGGACCTCGCGCAACACGCGGCTCAGGTGCGCCTTGAGTTCACGAATGGCGATGGTTTTCATTAACGCAATGTAGTCACGTGGGACTACATTCGCCAACATGCGCCAGGGCGCTCCCAATTCACTCCGCGAAGGGGACACTTCTATCCGCGTTTGACACTGCCCCGCTCGGCCTTGACTCGGCCGCAGCGCCGAGCGTACGCTCGGCACAGGCGCGTCACACGTGAAATCGATCATCGGTGCAATGAAACGGTGACGCGCTGCGCGGCGCACGTCGTTACCCTCGGCGCATGTGCGCACCGAAGCCCGAGCCGAGGAGTCGAGACGAATGCATATGGCCGCGACGAGAGTCTGGACGCTCGAAGAAGTCGACGCGCTCCCCGAGGACGGCAACAAATACGAGTTGCTGTACGGAGAGCTGTTCGTGAGCCCGGCGCCCGGACCGCGCCACGAGATTGTCGCGGCACGACTGAACGCGTTGCTCGTGCCGTACGTCCGCGAGCACCGGTTCGGCCTCGTGTTTCTTCCGCGAAGCATCGTGCAGCGTAAAGGCTCGCGGGCCGAACCTGACCTTTCCGTGCGCGCGTCGTTTGATCCGGACTTGTCGTGGGACGACGCGCCCACGCCGTTTCTCGTCGTGGAAATTCTCTCTCCGTCGAACCGCCGCGCCGGGCTCGCGTCGAAACGCCGGTACTACGCTGAGATCGGCGTGGAGGAATACTGGATTGCGGATCCGTCGCGCGGTGTGGTCACCGTGGTGCGTGCAGGGCACGCGGACGGCGAAGCATCGGGCACCCTGACGTGGCAGCCGAAGGGCGCGTCCGCGCCGCTCACTATCGACCTTCGCCTGCTTTTTGGAACCGCGCGGTGACGACGCCCGCTCGCGCGTCGAGGCTTACCGGGCTGCCGAGCGACGCTCTCTTCGCATGAGCACAATTCCGAAACCAAACCACAAGCAGCCGACCCCGGCAAACACGATGGTAACGACGAGCGCCGCCGTGCCGCTTAACATTTCGCCTGCCACGAAGGACGCCCCCATGCTGGCATATCCCAGACCAACGGCGGCGTGGTAGCGACCCGGGTGCGCGCGCACGCCCCAGACGAACCGGGTCAAACCGTAGACAATTGAGACGACGCCCAAGAATGTGCCCATCGATGAACTCCGGTCCCAGCGTGTCCGGCCAATCATCCGCGCTAACCTGTCAGGGCGCGGGTGCGAACTTGAGGTTCCAATCTGGAACCTCAAGTTGCTCAGGTCGGCGTTCGTGAAGACACGCAAGATCAATCTCCCTCACCCCAGCTCCCCCCGCATCTCCCCCTGCCGGTCATGCACCAGCCCGTCGCCAAACGCCTTCGCCGGCACCGACCTCGCCACCAGCAGAAACGCGTTGGACGACAACCGCCCCGCCATGAGCGCCACCGAGCCGGCCACAACGCCAATCAAATTGAAGTGACCCACGCACACCGCGAGCGTCGCCGCGAGTCCGGTGACCTCGATGGCAGTGGCAACGGTCACGTAACGGGTCTGCCGGTTGAGAATGAATCGCGACCGCTGAAACGAGAGGAAGTATTCCAGCGCCGGCAGCGCGACGAGCAAGCGCGCGGGGAAGAGCGCGAACGACGCCAACTCCGGTGACAGTCCCGACACCCCGCGCAGCCACCAGTTCGCGAGCGGGGTGAACAGCATCAGCGCGAGCGCAGTGGCGCTGCCGGCGGCGAGCATCGCCGCCACGCGGCCCACTTCGCGCTCGTGCTCGTGATTCTTGCCCGACAGCGCGACGCTCACTTCCTGGAACGCCACGCCGCCGCTCCGGAACGCGAACACCAGATTCTGTACCACCGGCAGCGCGGCGAGCGACTCGAGCGGCATGCGGCTCCGCCCCATGAAGAACGTCAGGATGGGCCCGGTGACCATCGAGATCATCGACGTCATCGCGAGCGGATAGTAGAAGCGCAGCACCGACCGCTGCGTCATCGGCACCGACGCAATCTCAACAGACTCCGCGAGCAGCGCCGTCACGACGTGCCGCGCCATCCAGCGGCTGGCGAGCGCCTCACACACGACGCCGCTCGACAGCGCACACGCGCCGATGGTCACGCCGTGCAATGACGTCGCGAGCGCGAGACCCGCGGCGGTCACCGACATCGCCGTCAACCGAATGACCGTTCCGTAGGCGACGCGCCGCGTGAGGCCGCGTCGCACGAGCAATCCCTGATAAAACCGCCGGTAGCCGATGGCGCCCGGCCACGGAATGAGCAATGGCATCGCGACGCGCAGCAACCGTGTGACCTCGGGCGGCAGTCCTAACACCGTGCCCGTCACGAACCGAAACACCGGCGGCGACACCGCAATCACCATGAACAGCGTGACCATCGCGACGAGCGTGTACGCAAACCGGCGCAGCGCGAGAAATGACGTTCGGTCGTGTACGAGGGTATTCGATGCGGTGAGCAACATCATGATCGGCGACTCGGAGAGCCACGCAAAAGCGAACGCCACGCCATACGCCGCGAGGTTGAATGCCGCGTCCGGCAGTCGCGCGATGATCGCCGCGACATACGGCCCTTCGGCCGACATCATCAGCCACGTGGCCGCGAGCGGAATCCAGAACGCCAGCACCGTGCGCGCGCGCAGGGTGTCCGGCCGTGTAACGGCCGCGGGTTCGTGTGTAACGATTCGTTCAGTCACCACTCAACGATAGCCGGGGGCACTGCGTTCGTCGCGCATCTATGCGTCTCAGCACTGAAAGTCGAAGCGTTCGGTGGGCCGCACTCACGGCCGTCTGGGCCGTGGTCGCCATCCTGCTATCGTTGCACGCCCTCGCCGTGCGCGACCACCTCGCCGAGGTCGACCAAAAGGGATTGCGCGGTCAGGCGTCCACGAATACGCCGTTCGAAATGCCGTACTTGCCCGGCGCCGTGGACGCGCAGGAATGGGTGCAGCATGCGCTGCTGCTCATCGACGGGCACCAGGTGCAGCTCCGGCACACCGACATCGACAACGCGCCGTTCGGCCGCGACGTGCACTGGAACTCGGCGTGGGCGTGGACCATTGCCGGCGCCGGATGGCTGGACCACAAGATTACGGGCCAGCCACTGACCACGTCGCTGGAACGCATGACGATCTGGCTCAATCCGTTCGTGCTGTTCGTGCTGACGGTGCTCGTGTCGTGGTACGCCGCGCGGCGCGCGGGCGCGATCATTGGCGTGATTGTCGCCATCGCAATGGTGGGCCACAACAATTTCTACGACGGCTTCCAGCCGAATTACGTGGACCACCACGGCCTGCTGAGCGCGAGTGTGCTGGGCATGATGCTGTGCGCGGTGTTCATGGGTGCCGGGTGGTGGCACGAGGACGGCGGCGTTACCGGCTTGTTGCCGAGAACGGCCGATACCGCGCGAAGCGCCGCGGTGGCGTCGGCGCTGTGCGGCGCGCTCGGATTGTGGGTGAGCGCCGCGTCCGTCATTCCGCCAATTGCATTCGTCGGCATTGCGGGACTCGCGACCGCGCTCGTCACGGGGCGCAGCGCGCTGCACGCAGGCATGCACTACGACGCCAGGCTCTGGCGGCTCTGGGGACGCGTCGGCGCGGGCGCGAGCGTCTTCTTCTATCTGGTGGAGTACTTCCCGTCGCACCTTGGTTTGCGACTTGAAGCGAATCATCCGCTCTACGCGCTCGCGTGGTGGGGCGCGGGAGAATTCATCGCCGAATTCAGCGAGCGATGGCTGGCTGACGGCGGCCTCAAATGGCAGCAACCGCGGCGCTTGCTGGGACCGCTGGCGCTGGTGCTCGTGCCGCCGGCGGTCATTGCCCTCGGCGGAGCCAAAGTGTTCACGCCGCTCGATCCGTTTCTGTCGCACTTCTATAACACGTACCTCCTGGAATTCAGGCCGCTCTGGAACTCACTGAACGGTCTCTCGCTGAATCCGTACTACTCGATTGTTGGCGTGGAGAATCTCCCGCTGCTGTTCGCGATTGGCCTCGTCGCGGCAAAGCGCGGGCGCGTACCGCCGAGTATCTGGTTCGCCACGCTGGCCACGCTCGCATTTACGGCGATGGCGTGGGTGCAGCAACGATGGTTGTCGAACGCTGCCGGCCCGCAGATTTGCCTGGCGCTCGTACTGATGACGTTCCTCATCGCACACCGGCCGCTCACGATCCGCTGGGCGGCAGCCGTGGGCGGATTCTGCGTGCTGTTTCTGCCCACCGCCATCTACCGCATCACCGACACGCGCGCCGAAGTGGCGGACAACGAAGTGGCGCCGAACGAAGAGATGTTCATGCTGTTCCGCGACGCGGCCGGCGCGGTGCGCGCCTCGCAGCCGAAGGGCGACATCACGCTGCTCGCGAGTCCGAACGCGTCGCTGACGATGGGCTACTACGGCCAGTTCAAGACGCTTGGTACCGGCTTCTGGGAAAACGACTCCGGCCTCAAGGCTGCCGCGGAAATCTTCTCGGCGCCCGACGCGGACAGCGCCGCGACGCTGATGCGCGAGCGTGACGTCACGGACGTGGCGCTCATTCCCGAAGAAGAGTTCGTGCTCCCGTATTACCTGTTGCTGCATCCCGACGCGTCCGAAGCGGACTTCGAGCATACGTTCGGCTATCACCTGCTCTACGAGCATCAGGTGCCAAGCTGGTTGCAGGCGATTCCGTACAGTGTGCCGGATGATTTGCGCGCGCTCGGCGTTCACGTGCTCCTCTACAAAGTGGCGTTCGAGCAAACGGCCGCGGACGCGATGTACCATTCGGCACTCGAAGCGATGGCGCTCGGCGATGCAGCTGTAGCGGGGCGCGAACTGGACTCGCTCATCAACGCCGATCCGAAATCGCACCAGGCGTGGATGGCGAAGTCGAAGCTGCTGGCCGCGCAGAAGAAATGGGTCGCGGCGGTCGACGCCGGGCTGACCGGCATCCGGCTTTCGCCGATTCCTGAGCATCTGGACGCGTATCACTGGCTCGCAGGCGAGGTGTTGAGCGCGCAGCTCCCGGTGTTGCAAGCCCGGGTGCTTCGGGCGGAGTTGGCCGAGAACTTTCAGCCGGACGTCGCATGTTTGCTCGCGTCGGTGCTCGCGACGTCGACGGAGGATGCGGTGCGGAGCGGACCCGAGGCCGTCGCGCTCGCGCGCCGGGCACTCCAGGCGCAGCCCAATTCACCCACGTATCTCAATTGCCTGAGCGCCGGCCTGGCTGAAATGGGCCGGTTCGCCGACGCGGTCGCCGCCGCCAGCCAGGTGCTCGCGGCGGCAGAGGCGCAAAACGACGGCGCGGCTGCGCGCATCTCCGAAGCGCTGATCGCATCGTTCAAGGCCGGCAAGCCGTGGCGCGAATGACCTAGATTCGCTGGCGAGATTCGGGCCGCGCGCGCACGTTATGGGCAGCGACGGAGGATGAAAATGCGAATCTCGATGGCAGCCACCAGTCTCGCGCTATCGGCGGCGTTTGCCGCAGCGCAAGCGTCGGCTCAGGACCCGCACGCCACCATGACGGTCGGCACCGCGACGGCAGCGCGCGGCAAGCTCGCATATGGCGAGATCGTCGTGCCGCCAAATGCCGATGCAGGAACATCGATCGGCGTGGCGGTGGTGCACGGGGCGAAGCCCGGCAAAGTGGTGGCGTTCGTGTCCGGCGCACACGGTACCGAGTACGCGTCAGTGGTTGCGCTCACGCGGCTGATTACAAAGATCGACCCCGCTACGCTCTCGGGCACGGTGATCATCGTCCCGCTGCTCAACGTGGCGTCGTTCGAAAAGATGGTGCCGCACATCAATCCGGTCGACGGCAAAGGCATGAACGCCAACTATCCGGGCAGTCCGGCGGGAACGCAGTCGGAGCGCGCGCTGGATCTCGTGGCGCGGCAGGTCGTGAATCAATCCGATGTCGTGGTGGATTTGCACGGCGGCGATCTCGACGAAGACCTGCGCCCCTACAGCTACTGGACGCGCATCGGCGACGCAAAACGTGACGAGGAGTCCCGCGCGCTGGTGATGGCGTTTGGGCTCGACCACGTGATTCTCCGCGACATCGACATCGCGAATCCGGGACGCAGCCTCGGCGGATACGCGCTCGCGCAGGGCAAGACGTCAATCGTCGCCGAAGCGGGGCGCGCGGGCCTGGTGCTCGACGCCGACGTCAACGCGCTCATCAACGGATCGCTCGGCGTGCTCGGATCACTCAAGATGATCGATCGCGCCGTGAAGCCCGTGACCGCGCCTGTCTATATCACCGGCGGCAGCCGCATTGCCGCCGATAAGGGCGGCATGTTCTATCCCACCGTCGCGCGTGACTCAAAGGTCGCCGCCGGCGCAATCGTGGGATACACGACCGACTACGTCGGCCGCAAAACCGGCGACGTGAAGACTCCCACCGCCGGCCTGGTCACATTCATTAGAGGTGTGCCATCAATGGCGCCGGGCTCGACGCTCGCGAACGTGCTGGAAATTCTGCCGTCGCTGCCGCCCTACAAGAAACCGTAAGCAACACCATCTCACCTCACCGTCATTGGTGCTTCGATGATTCGCTACTCACGTCTTGCCGTCCTCGCCTCCGTCGCCGCCGGTGCGTCGCTGCTCGCCGCGTGGCGCGCCGACCAAGCCGCCGAAATCAAATTCGCGCATGTGCCGAACATCGCGAACGACGGCCGCATCGCCTTCGGGTATCACGACGACATCTGGATCGCCGACGCCGACGGCTCGCACGCGCGGCGTCTCACCGCGCACGTCGCGAACGATTTCAATCCGCGCTTCTCGCCCGACGGCAAGTGGGTTGCGTTCACGAGCAATCGCACCGGAAATAACGATGTCTTCGTCGTGTCCGCCGACGGTGGCGAGCCGCGCCAGCTCACGATGCACTCGGGCAACGACGAAGCCCTGTATTGGACAGCCGACGGCAAGGCGCTCATCATCTCGAGCAATCGCGGGCCCGGCGCGTTTGGTTCCCCGCTCTACCGATTGCCGATCGAAGGCGAACCGGCGGAGCCGCTCGCGATGGCGTCGGCGCGGCTCGGCATGATGAAGCAGGACGGTTCACTCGTGGCGTACAACCGCGTGCTGCCCTCGACCGGCGTGTGGCGCAAAGCCTTCAAAGGGAATTCCGCCGCGGGCATCAACGTGCTCGACGTGAAATCCGGCGAGATCAGCGAACTCACCAACGCGGACCCCAAGGATTACAAGACGCACGTCAACGACGTGTATCCGATGTGGGGCGCCGACGGGATGATCTATTTCGCATCGGAGCGCGACGGCACGTACAACATCTGGCGCATGCCGGCCAAGGGCGGCGCGGGACAGCAAGTCACGCACTTCAAGACGGGCGGCGTGTTTTATCCGTCCATTTCACCCGACGGCAAGAAGATCATCTTCCAGAACGATTTCGATTTGTGGACCGTCGATCTGCCGAACGGCACACCGAAAAAGCTTTCGATCCCGCTCGCGTTCGATCGTAAAGACGGTGACATCGAAATCCTCACGAGCAACAGCTCGGCTGAAGGATTCAATCCGTCGCCAAACGGTGATCACGTCGCCATCGATTTCCACGGCGACATTCGCATCGTGCCCACGGAACAGGGCGTGGGCGAGCCGACGGAAGTGGCAGCCACCGGCTGGCGCGAAAACAACGAGCGCTATTCGCCCGATGGCCGTTTCGTGGCGTACGTCTCCGACGAGAGCGGCGACCAGGAAGTCTGGCTGTTCGACACTGAGTCGCACGCCAAGCGACGACTGTCGTCGCAGCCGTCGGAGAAGGGCGACATCACCTGGGCGTCGGATTCGAAGAAGCTCGCCTACACGGGCGACAACAAGATATGGGAAGTGGACGTGACCGCGCCGCAGGCGCAGCCGCGTGAACTCGCGAGCAATGTCGCGGGCGGATTCAACATCGCCGAGTATTCCGGCGATGGCTCGTGGCTGGTGTACAGCCGCCGCGATGACGAGAACAACTCCGAGATCTATCTCTTCGACATCAAGGCGAAGAAGGAGTACAACGTCACGCAAAGCCCGAACAGCGAAACGGAAGCCGTGCTCACACCCGACGGCAAGACCGTCGTGTTCAATTCGAATCGCAACGGCGCCGTGAATCAGTTGTTCGCGGTATCGCTGACGAAACTCACCGAAGATCCGAACGATCCGCTCGTGCGGGAACGCGTGGCGCGCGCGTCGGCCGGCGCGGGGCGCGGCGGGCGCGGGGGCGGCGCGCCGGTGGCGGCCACGCCGCCATCGCAAATCGATCTTGACGGCATCGAGGATCGCGCGCAGCAACTCACGACCGGCGCAACGGCGGTCGGCGGGTTCTTCCTCTCGCCGGATGGACGCTCGGTGTATTTCGCGGTGGGCGGCGGTGGTGGTGGGCGCGGCGGGCGCGGACCAGCGCCCGCACCGGCAACCCCGGGCCCGGGACGCGGCCGAGGCGGCGCGCCGGCGGCCGCGGCTGACGATCAAGGCACAGGACTCTTCGCGATCGACATAGACGGACGCAACCGCCGGCGAATCGCGGCCGGCACGTTCCCTGGAATGATTCCCACCGCTGATAAGCGCGCGGTGTTCTATCGTGCCGCTGCAGCGGGTGGCGGCGCACCGGCGGGTCGAGGCGGTGGTGGTGGCGCGGGTGGCGGCGAAGTGCACCGGCTTACGCTCACCACGCCCACGCGCGATGACCGCGTGACATTCACGTTCCAGGTGCGCGTTGACCGCCGCGCTGAGTGGCGCGAAATGTTCGAAGACACGTGGCGCGTGATGAAGTACCGCTACTACAACCCCGCGATGAACGGCTACGACTGGGCCGCCGTGAAGGCGAAGTACGAGCCGATTCTCGCGTACGCCGGCACGAACGAAGACGTGTACGACCTTGGCAACGCGATGATCGGTGAGATGAGCAGCTCGCACACCGGCGTCAGTGGCCCCGCCACGCGCACCATGCCGCGCGAGTACACCACCAAACTGCTCGGCTTCGAAATCGAGCCGTCGCAGGGCAAGTACCGGATCAGCCACATCTATAGAACAGGCCCGGCCGACAAGGATTGGCTCGGACTCAAGGTCGGCGACTATGTGCTCGCTATCGACGGCAAGGACATCAAGGCCGGCGACAACTATTGGAAGATCCTGAACGACGCGCTCAACGACTACGTGCCGGTGAAAGTCGCCAAGTCCGCGGCGGGCGATGGCGCGCGCACCGTGCGCATCGCGACCGTCACATCGTACAACAACATCAAGTACGAAGAGTTCGTACTCAACAATCGCGACATCGTCTCGAAAGCGACGAACGGGCAGATCGCGTACGTGCACATTCGCGCCATGGACCAGCCGTCGCTCGAGCGGTTCCAGGCGGAGATCGACCGCTTCTGGCAGAAGAAAGGCATCATCATCGACGTGCGCTTCAACACAGGCGGCAACATCGACGAAGAGCTGCTCGACATCATCGAGCGGCGCCCCTACATGTTCACCAACCAGCGCACGGGCGCGCGCACGTGGGGCCGCCGTCCGCGGCAAGCCATCGCGGGGCCGAAAGTGATGCTCATCAACCAGCGTTCTTTCTCCGACGGCGAAGCAACGCCGATGGGATTCCGCACGCTCGGACTCGGCAAGCTCGTCGGCACGCCGACGGCGGGCGGCGTGATCTGGACGGGGAGTTACTCGCTGATCAACGGCGGGACGGTGCGCACGCCGAGTCAGTACGCGGTGACGTACGATGCAACCAAGCCGAACAATTACGGGATCAATCTCGAGAATTACGGAGTGCCGCCCGATGTATGGGTGCAGAATTCCTTGATGGACGAAGTTCGTGGCGAGGATCGAGAGTTGAAGGGAGCGATTGACGAAGTACTGCGAATGCTGAAGGCGGCGCCGGGACAGTACACCTCACCAAATGGCGGATCGCGATGAACTCACCGGGTGAGGGTTGCGGGGTGCGGGGATGGAGAGGGGTAGGTGTAGGGGTGAGGGGGTGTGTGAGGGGAGCGGTGTTTGGCCTGCTCCTCACCCTACCTCTCACCAACGCGCGTGCACAGACGGCTTCGCGGCGGGCGGGGCCGACTTACGAAGTGTATGCGCTGCGGTACGCGTCCATTCCATTCAAAGTCAGCAACCTGATCGCGGGCGCGGATACGAGCCGGCATATCGACATTGCGATGATCGTGCTCGTGCTCAAGGGCTCTAATGGCCGCACGGTGCTGCTCGACGCGGGATTCTACCGCGACAAGTTCATGACGCAGTGGAAGCCGCAGGAATACATCCGCCCCGACAGCGCGGTGCTCAAGTTCGGCGTCAAACCCGAAGACATCACCGACGTCATTGTCTCGCACATTCACTGGGACCACTTCGACGGCGCCGATCTTTTTCCGAAGGCGAAGATCTGGATTCAGAAAGACGAAATCGAACACCACGTCGATTCCGTGGGCGCGGTGCGCGATCGCGCGATTGACCGGCTCGATGCGGCGATGCTGCAGACACTCCGGACTGCCGGGCGCATTCAGGCGGTGGACGGCGACGCGAAGGAAATCATTCCCGGCATCACGGTCTATACGGGCGGCAAGCACACGTTCCAGTCGCAGTACGCCACAGTGCACACCGCCGAAGGCACGGTGGTGCTCGCGAGCGACAACGCGTACTTGTACGAGAACTTCGAGAAGCACGTGCCCATTTCGCAGAGCGTGGACCGCGTTTCGAACCTCGCGGCGCAGGATCGCATGAAGACACTGGCGAGCGATCCGCGGCTGATCGTGCCCGGGCACGATCCCGCCGTGTTCACGCGGTTTACGGCCGTGGCGCCGGGCGTGGTGAGAATCCGGTAGCGCCCGGAACCACGCGCGCGCCGGGCGCAGAGGATGAGAGGATCCACGGTCACCGTCACGTGCGCGTGCGGGAAAACGATTGTCGTTGCCGCCGAGCACCGCGGCAAGCGGATCAAGTGCAAGAATTGCGGGCGGGAGTTGCTGGTGCCGGCGCGATCGCAACTGTCGCCGCGCCTCGGCGCGGCGCTGACGCTTGGCTCGATCGGGTATCTCGCGGCGATCTGTGTGCTCACGCTCGTGCTCTGGCAATTCGGCGACGCGTGGGGTCCGGCGACCGTCCTGCTCTTCATCAGCCGCTGGCCGTTCCTGTTGCCGCTCGTCGTATTGTTGCCGGCCGCAATCGTGTACCGGCGCGCGCTCACTGCACCGCTCCTGCTCGCCGCCGTCATCGGTATTGGACCGCTCGTGGGATTTCGCACCGGCTGGCACCGGCTCATTCCGCACGCCGCGGGTACGCGCGTGCGCGTGCTGACGTACAACGTTGACGGTGGCGGTGTCGCGGGGATTCGCCTGCCCGATCTCCTCGCCGACACTCGCCCGGATTTCGTGGCGCTGCAGGAATGCGGACCCGAGCTCGCGGAACGGTTGCGCGGACTGGCCGGGTGGTACCATCACGACGTCCGCGAACTCTGCTTCCTCAGCCGCTTTCCCATCACCGACTCCAGCGTCATGGACCGCTCGGCGCTCGAAGCGGTGAACGAATTCGGCGCAGGCATTGGCGGGTCGGGCGACGTGGTGCGCTACACGGTGCGCATGCCGCAGGGAACGATCGACATCACTAACCTGCACCTCGAAACGCCCCGCAAGGGCCTCGAAGCGATCTTCGACAAGACCGGCACGCGCAAGCTGCGCGACAACACGGCGCTCCGGATGATCGAGGCCGACCTGGCGCGGCGATGGGTGAACGCCGGCACGGCGCCGTCGCTCGTCGCCGGCGATTTCAACACGCCGGTCGAGAGCCGGATTTTCCGGCGCGCCTGGAGCGGTCTCACGGACGCTTTTTCGCGGGCGGGCTTCGGATTGGGGATGACCCGCAACAACGGCTGGATTCGCGTGCGCATCGACCACGTCCTCGCGGGCGACGGCTGGTATGCGGACCGCGCGTTCACCGGCCCCGACCTGGGCTCGGACCACCTGCCGCTGATCGTGGACCTGACGCTGGCGCCGAGGCGCTAGTTGGCGCGGTCGGCGCGAGGCGGTCGCCGGCTCGGGAAACGTGCATATTATGCTTGTGCGCATTTTCTCCCGCGATTGGCCTCGAGTTGCTGCCGTAGCAATCCTGGCGGCAGCACTCGCGCTCGGCGCGGCGTGCAATCGCGACAAGTCGAATGTGAAGACGGTCCCCGGCGCATTGCCGAGCACCGCGGCCGCACCGGACACCGCAACGCCTGCGAACGGCTCGCTCGCGCTCGACGGAAGCTCGACCTGCGACACGCTCGCGCGCCTCGTGATTGCGCCGACCATTCAGATCACAGCGGCGTCGCGCGATTCGTCGTTGCCGGATCCGTTGAGCGACTCGCCGGGCTGGCGCCGTGGATGCGGTGTGCAACTCAAGGACTCGACCGACACGACGGGCGCGCCGATGCAACCGATCGAGCAGTGGCTCACGTCGCACGGCTGGGTCTACGCGCACTACTCCGCCGACGGACCGGACGGCGAAGTATTCGGTTATGCAGGACACGGACGGTTGTGCGTCGTGCGCGGAAGCTGGGACGGTGGCGACGACTCCGATTCGACGGTGGTGCCCAAGCCCGGCTACGAGCTCGGCATTTCGTGTGCGCCGTCAGAACCGGCCGACACGGCCGGGTACGGCGAGTTGCAGGCGATCGGGAAAGAAACGACCGCTCCCAAACCGCCGGTGAGCGGCGCGCTCGCGTGCCCGGTGCCTGGTGGATGCGGCATCGCGCCGCCATCGGTTCCGGCGCGCGCCATGATCGACCTGCAGCATCTCGTTTCCGCCGCGCGCCTTCGCACCACAGCATGGCCGGCCGCGGCGCCGATTCCGCAGGTGGACACCGTGGCGAAGCACGGGCGCGCCATCGCACGTGCGATCGCCGCAATGCTGCCCACGGATTCCGCGAGCGTCGTTGACTGGAATCTGCACGTCGAGCAGCAGCTCGAACTCGCATTGTGTGCCATTTACGCCGTGAAGCCGGAAGGCGGCAAGACGGTCTACGCCGCCAGCGCCGGCCAAGCAGCAAACCGCGCGGTACGCCAGTTTTGGCGGGACCGCGTTCGCAGCGGTTCGTAGGAGCGACACACGCGACGCAGCCGAATCCTCCCCTCTCACCGCGGACACATTCAATGAACGCCCTGCAAATCACGCTTCGCCTCGTTCACATCCTTGGCGGGATCTTCTGGGTTGGCTCGATGGTGTTCAACGCGGTGTTTCTGTTTCCCGCGATACGCGACGCGGGACCCGACGGTGGAAAAGTTGCGGCCGGCGTCATGAAGCGCGGCTTCCCCGTGATCACACCGATCGTCGCCATTCTCGTGATGCTCTCGGGGCTCTGGATGTACTCGCGGGCGTCGATGGGATTTGACAAGGTGTACATGAGCTCGCCGGTGGGCATGGCGTTCGGCACCGGCGCGGTGTTTGCCATTCTCGCGTTTCTCGTGGGCATGATCGTCACGCGGCCCGCGATGATGAACGCGATGGCGTTGCGACAGGCGGCTGCGCAGGCGGCGCCCGCGGAGCGCGACGCCAAGATGGCGGAGGCACAGGCGCAACAGGTACGCGCGACCGGGTCGGGGAACGTCGTGGCAATTCTGCTCGTGTGCGCCGCGGCGGCGATGGCGGTGGCGCGCTACGTCTGAGCCAATGAAGTCATTGCGGGTGGTGGCGCTGGGCGCGGCGCTCTGCGCACCGTGCGCAGCGCCCATGGCCGCGCAAACGACCGAGGCGGTTCCGCCGGAGCGCGCCGCTGCACGCGAGTGGTTCCGCGACGCCAAGCTCGGCATGTTCATCCATTGGGGCGTGTACAGCCAGTTGGGCGCCGGCGAATGGGTGATGAACGACAAGAATCTCACCGTCGGCACGTACGAGTGGCTCGCGTCGGAATTCAATCCGGTGAAATTCGACGCGAAGGAATGGGTGGCGACGGCAAAAGCGGCCGGCGCCCGCTACATCACGATCACGTCGCGACACCACGACGGATTTTCGATGTTCGCCACGTCGGCGACGAAGTACAACATCGTGGACTGGACGCCGTTCAAGCGTGACCCACTCAAGGAGCTCGCGGCGGAATGCCAGCGGCAAGGCATCAAACTCTTCTTTTATTACTCGCAGCTCGACTGGCATCATCCCGACTATTTTCCGCGCGGACGCACGGGCCGTTCGTCGGCGCGGCCGGACTCGGGCAACTGGAACCGCTATCAGGACTTCATGCGCCAGCAGCTCACCGAGTTGCTCACGAATTACGGACCGCTCGGCGGCATCTGGTTCGATGGCATGTGGGACAAGCCCAGCGCCGACTGGCAGCTCGACAAAACGTACGGATTGATTCACCGGTTGCAGCCGGCGGCGCTCATCGTGCCGAATCACCATCTGGCGCCCATGCCGGGCGAGGACGTGCAAACCTTCGAGCAGGATCTTCCCGGCGCGAACACCGCCGGTTTCAACACGAAGGAAATCGGCGCGCTTCCGCTCGAGACGTCGCTCACGATGAATACGTCGTGGGGCTTCAACATCACCGACACGAAATTCAAATCGGTGCCGGAGATCGTGGGCTACCTCGTCCGCGCGGCGGGGAACGGCGGCAATCTGTTACTGAACATCGGCCCTCGCCCCGACGGCACCATTCAGCCGGAAGCGGCCGAGCGTCTCCGCGAACTTGGGCGCTGGCTCGCGGTGTATGGACCGTCGCTGTACGGCACGCGCGCCGGACCGGTGCCGCCGCACGAGTGGGGCGCGACGACGCGGCGCGGCGACACGATTTTCGTGCACGTGCTCAATTGGCCGGACGCGGTGCTCGCCTTGCCGGCGTTGCACGGGCGCGTCATACGCGCGAGCACGTTTCCTCGCGGCGCGCGAGTGGAATTCAGCCAGTCCGACGCTGGCACAACTATCACAATCCCGGCCAGTCTCGCCGGTGAACCTGACCGTGTCGTGATGTTGCTCACGACTTCCGCTGGCCGATAGGGTAGAAAGTTACTAGGATTTGGGTGCCCCTTAGCCAGGAACACATGCAGGCGCCACCGAAAGCTCCACCGCGTACGGAGCTCAGTCATTCGTGGTTGCTCGCCGTAATCGCAGCCGCGTATTTCGCCGCTGGAAAGGCGGGGCTCCTGTTCGCCACGGTCAACAGCAGTGCCACGGCCATCTGGCCGGCGTCGGGGTTGGCACTCGCGGCGCTGCTGGTCTTCGGCTATCGCATGTGGCCCGCCATCCTGCTCGGCGCGTTCTTCGTCAACGCGACCAACGCCGGCAACGGGTTCACCGCGATGGGCATCGCGTGCGGGAATACGCTCGAGGCTGTCGTCGGCGCGTATCTCGTGAATCAATTCGCGAGCGGCCGGCACGCGATCACGCATCCGTCGTCCATCTTCAAGTTCACGGGCTACGCCGCGCTGTTTGCAACGACGCTCGCGGCGACCATCGGCACCACGACGCTCGTCCTCGGCCACCTGGCCGACTGGCACTCGTTCGGCGCGGTCTGGATTACGTGGTGGCTTGGTGACGCATCGGGCGTGCTCGTATTCGCGCCGCTCGCGCTGCTCTGGTACAACGAACCTCGCGTGTTGTGGCGGCGTGAGCGCCCCATCGAGGCGCTTGCCCTGCTCGGGTCCATTCTCGGTGTGAGCTGGCTCGTGTTCGTTGGGCCGGCGCTGAATCACTATCCGGTGGGATTTCTGTGCTTGCCGCCGCTCGTGTGGGCCGCGTTCCGCTTCGGCTCGCGCGCCGGCGTCACGTCGGTGGCCCTCATCGCCGTGATCGCCACGTCAGCGACGTTGCAGGGAGCGGGACCGTTCGTGTCGTCGTCTCCCAACGAGTCGCTGCTCGTGGTGCAGGCGTTTCTGGGCACGGTCACGCTGATGACGATGATCATTGCGGCGCTGGTGAGACAGCAGCGCGCGCTCAGTGTCGTGGACCGCAGTGGGCGCGAGGACGCCGAAGCCGCCAACCGGGCTAAGGACGAGTTTCTCGCCATGCTGGGGCACGAACTGCGGAATCCGCTCGCCGCGATTTCGGCGGCGATCGGGATTCTGCGCGAGACGCCCGCCGATGACGACATGGGTGCGCACGCCCTCAACGTCGTCAATCGCCAGACCAAACATCTCGCGCGGCTCGTGGACGACCTGCTCGACATCAGCCGCATTTCGACCGGCAAGCTCGTGATCAACCGCGAACTGGTGGAGCTCTCGGTGGTGGTGGCGCGCGCCATCGAAAGCACGCGGCCGCTGATCGACGCGCGCGGCCACAAGCTCGACCTGGACCTCGCCGAAGATCCGGTCTGGGCCGACGGCGATGTGACCCGGCTGGCGCAGGTGATCGTCAACCTGCTGAACAACGCGGCGAAGTACACGCCGGATCGCGGGAACATCCGCATTTCGCTGCGGAAAGAAGGCGAAGAAGCCGTGATTCGCGTACGAGACACGGGCGTGGGAATCCCCGCGGCGCTGCTGCCGAAAGTGTTCGAAATGTTCACCCAGGCCGAGCAGACGCTCGACCGCTCGCACGGTGGCCTTGGCATTGGCCTGACACTCGCGCGGCGGCTGGTCGCGCTGCACGGCGGTTCCATCCACGCGCACAGCGATGGAGTGGGCCGCGGGAGTGAGTTCACGGTGCGGCTGCCCTTGGCGCCGGTGCAACCCTTCCCTGCCCGGGTCAGTGGAGGTCACGCCATGGAACAGCTCTTCCCGAAATATCCGGCTCGTCGTGTTCTGGTCGTGGATGACAACGTCGATTCGGCCGTGAGCATGGCGGCCCTGCTCCGCCTGAGAGGCAACGATGTGCGCATTGCGCACGACGGGCCGAGCGCCGTGGATGTGGCCAGGGACTACCGGCCGGAGCTGGCGCTCCTCGACATCGGGCTCCCAGGCATGAACGGCTACGAACTCGCCCGCAGGCTCCGGGAGCTGACCGGCAACGGCGCCATAGTCCTGGTGGCCGTGACGGGCTACGGAGCCGAAGAAGATCGGCGGCTCTCAAAACAGGCCGGCTTCGACGAGCACCTCGTGAAGCCCGTCCCATTCGACGCGGTGGAGAAGCTGCTGACCGCCCTCCCCCCGATACCGTCGGTCGTCTCGTAAGCCCGGGTTCTTTCTCAACACTGGGCTGGGCGGTAACGTTGTCCTGCTAATCCATCCCCCAGATCCGTCCTCTCCGACGGGAGTTCAACCACATGCAGGCACGCATCCGTTCCATCCTCCTCGGCGCCACGTGCGCGTGCGCGAGCGCATTCGTCGCGTCCGCACAAACCACGACGGCGTCCCAAACCAAGGGCAAGCCGATCACGGCGGCCGAAATCCGAAACTGGAATTCCATTCGGCAAAACTCGCTCTCGAACGACGGCAAATGGTTTGCCTACGTCGTCGGCTCGGCGGGTGACAGCAGCTCGACGCTCGTGCTCCGCGGCACCGCAAAGGGTGCGACCGAGAAGCGCGTCAATGTCGGAACGGGTGGCGGCAACATTGCGTTCTCCGGCGACTCGAAGTGGATGGGCTTCATTGCGGCGCCCACGCGCGGGGGCGGCGGCGGAGGTGGTGGCCGCGCCGGGCGCGGTGGTGCCGGCGGCGGGCGCGGTGGTCGCGGCGGCGGCGGAGCAGCGGCAGACTCGTCGGGCGGCGGCAATGCTGCAGACGCGAGCGCCAACCGCCTGGTGCTGATGAATCTCGCCACCGGCGACACGACGGTTTTCCCGCGCATTCGTTCGTTCGGCTTCAACACCGAAGACGCGACGTGGGTCGCGATGCTGGGCTACACCACCAACGCCGCACCTGCGGCGGCCGGTGATGCAGCCGGACGCGGCGGTGGCGGTCGCGGCGGCCGTGGTGGACCGCCGGCGGGCGGCGGCGGCGCGCAGTCCGGCGTGGGCTCGAATCTCCTGCTGTACAATCTCGCGGGCACCGAGCCCGTGCTGAATCTGGGCGAAGTCAGCCAGTTCGATTTCAACGATGACGGCGACTGGCTGGCGTACACGATGAACACGCCGGACCAGGTTGGAAACGGCCTGCAGCTTCGCAACATGAACACGAGCGTGGTGCGTCCGGTCGAAACGGACCGGCTCGTCTATTCGCATCTCGCGTGGGTCGACAGCTCGCGCGCGCTGAGCGTGATGCGCGGCAAGATCAACGCGGCCACGCGTGACACGGTGTTCTCCATCGAAGTGTTCGGCAGCATCGGCGCCAACGGCGTGCCCGCGAAGCGGATGGTGTTCACACCGGAAGGCCGCACGGATTTCCCGGCGGGCTGGAAGCTCGCATCGGAACGCGCGCCGAATTATTCGACCGACATGCAGACGGTGTTCTTCGGCATCCGCGAAATTCCGAAAGCGCGCGTTGCCGGGCGCAGCGGGCTCGTTCAGCCGGGCGCACCGGGCATGGGCGGCACGAACAACCAGACGGCGGCGGGACGCGGCCAGGGCGCCGCGGCAGATGAACTGCCGTCGCTCATTCTCTGGCACTACAAGGATCCGCGCCTCCAGTCGCAGCAGATCGTGCAGGAAGCCGCCGATCGCGCGTTCAACTATTTGAGCGAGTTCCGGTTCGCGGACAACAAGTTCGTCAAGCTCACCGATGAGCGCGTGAAGAACGTGAACATCGCGCAGGGCGAGAAGTTCGCGTACGCCACGGACAACACGGACTACGAAGAGCGCGCGAGCTACACGGGGCGCAACTACGCCGACTACTACATCGTGGACCTCAAGTCGGGCCAGCGGACGCTGCTGTGGAAGAAGCGCCCGAGCGGCGGCGGTGGCGGCCAGTTGTCGGTTTCGCCGAATGGCAAGAAGGCGTTGTTCTGGGGAATCGACGGCAACTACTGGGCGCTCGACCTCGCGACGCACGACTCCGTCAATATCACGAAGGGAATGCCGACGAGCTTCGTGAACACGGAAGACGACCACAACAACATCTATCCGCCGGCCATTGCTTCGCGCGGATGGACGCGTGACAACAGCGCCGTGTTGCTCTACGACAATTGGGACATCTGGAAGGTCTCCGTGACGCCGGGTGTGGCGGCGGTGAATCTCACGGGGAACGGCAAGCGTGACGGCATTCGGTATCAGCAAATGTTCACGTGGGCCGACGACGCGGCGCCGGCGGCGGCAGCCGGGCGTGGTGGCCGGGGCGGACGCGGTGGCCGCGGCGGTGGAGGTGGCGGCGCCAACGGCGTCGATCTCAGCAAGCCGATCTATGTGAGCACCTACGGTGAGTGGACCAAGAAGGAAGGTCTCTCGCGCATCGACCCGGGCCAGGCGGGCGCAAAGAGCATCTACTTCGAAGACGCAAAGTTCGCGATCACCAAGGCGCGCGACGCCGACGTGTACACGTACACGAAGCAGACATTCACGGATTATCCGAACTACTGGGTGTTCAATCCGAACTTCCAGGGCGGATACCAGATCACGGACATCAATCCTCAGCAGAAGGATTTGGCGTGGTCGAGCGGCACGCGCCTGATCGACTATAAGAGCGACAAGGGCGACAAACTGCAGGGCGCGCTGTACTTGCCGGCGAATTATGAGCCGGGCAAGAAGTATCCGCTGCTCGTCACGATTTACGAAAAGCGTTCGCAGGGCAAGAATGTGTTCGTGTCGCCGAGCGAGACACGCGCGCCTGATCCGTCGCTGTACACGAGCCGCGGCTACGCGGTGCTCGATCCCGACATCGTGTACCGCGTGAACGACCCGGGCATGTCGGCGGTGTGGTGCGTGGTGCCGGCCGTGAAGGCGGCAATTGCCACGGGCATTGTCGACGGCGACAAGGTGGGGCTCTGGGGCCACTCGTGGGGCGGTTACCAGACGTCGTTCCTCGTCACGCAGACGAACATTTTCAAGGCCGCCATCGCCGGCGCGCCGCTGACCAACATGATCTCGATGGACGGCTCGATCTACTGGAACACGGGCGGATCGGACGCGGCGATCTTCGAAGCGAGCCAGGGCCGCTTCAAGGGCATCTTCACCGAGAACGTCGACGCGTACGTGCGCAATTCGCCCGTGTACTTCGCGAATAACGTGAAGACGCCGCTGATCATTTTGCAGAACGACAAGGACGGCGCGGTGGACTTCAACCAGGGCATCACGTACTTCAACACGCTGCGCGCGCTGGGCAAGACGGTGGTGTTCCTCGAGTACGTGGGCGAGAACCACGGCCTGGCCCGCCCGGTGAACCAGCGCGACTACGCGGTGCGCATGGGCGAGTGGTTCGACTATTACCTGAAGGGCGCCCCGCCGGCTGACTGGATCAAGGACGGGGTGCCGCGCCTCAAGATGGAAGAGCATTTGGCGGGGCGTCGCGATACGACCATCGCGACCAGGGTCATTTTGCCGTAGCTCGCGCTCTGGACCAAAAGCGGGCGGGGTGCCTCCCACCAAAGCAAAACACCAGCTTTGTTGGGAGGCACCCCGCCCGCTTTTGGTCCTCGCTCGCTCGCCCTCTAAACATCGCGCGCGAGATTTCGTACCTTACGCCCCGTGAGGGACGAATCGATTAGTCGATTAATCGATTAATCGATTAATTAGTTGTTCTCCCCTGCTCCCTGCACCCCGCTCCCTGCTCCCTGTCCCCCGTCCCCAATGCCATCCGTCACAAAGCTCGCCTGGAAAGACGTCAAGACCGAAGAACTGAATCCGTTGCTGAGCAGAAAGGTCGTGACCGCAAAGGACACGATGCTCGCGCAGATCTTTCTCAAGAAGGGTGCCATCGTTCCCGGTCACAAGCACGTGAACGAGCAGATTACGTACGTGGTCGAGGGCTGCCTGCGCTTCTGGATTGGTGATGCCGCAATGAATCCGGGCAAGGAGTACATCGACATCAACGCCGGCGAAGTCCTGCTGATTCCCAGCAACGTTCCGCACCGCGCTGAAGCGATGCTCGATACGCTGGATGTGGACGTCTTCAATCCGCCGCGCCAGGATTGGCTGGACGGCAGCGATGCTTACCTCAGGAAATAACGAGCCATGAAGCTTCCTCCAACCCAGGTGATTTGGCGCGACGGTGAATTTGTCCCGTGGGCCGACGCGAACGTACACATCCTCAGCCACTCGATGCAGTTCGGGTCTGCAGCGTTCGAAGGCATTCGCTGCTACAACACGCCCAAGGGCCCGGCCATTTTTCGCCTCGAGGACCATCTGCAGCGGCTGGTCAACACGTGCAAGATCTACCGGATGGAATTGAAGTACTCCATCGACGATCTCGTGGCCGCCACGTGCGAACTGGTAGAGCGTAACAAACAGGACACGTGCTACATCCGCCCGATGGTGCTGCGCGGATTCGGATCCGCCGGCATGGTGCCGTTCGAAAGCCCGGTCGAGGTGTACGTGCCCTGCTGGCCGTGGGCGACGTACCTCGGCGAAGAAGCGATGGCCAAGGGCATCGATGCGTGCGTGTCGAGCTGGAACCGCGTGGCGCCCAACACGTTTCCCGCGATGGCGAAAGTGGCCGGCAACTACCTCAGCAGCCAGCTCATCAAGATGGAAGCGCTGGCCAACGGCTACGACGAAGGCATCGCGCTGGGCACCGACGGCACGATCAGCGAAGGCTCCGGGCAGAACGTGTTCATCGTGCAGGGCGGCACGCTCTTCACGGCGCCGGTCGCCGGCACGCTGCTTCCGGGCATCACGCGGCTCGCGGTGATGACGCTCGCGCAGGACGCGGGCATTCCCGTGCGCGAACAGATTTTGCCGCGCGAAATGCTCTACACGGCAGACGAGATCTTCGTATGCGGCACCGCATCCGAAGTCACGCCCGTCCGCAGCATGGACAAGATTCCGATCGGACACGGCAAGCCCGGGCCGGTCACGTCGCAGATTCAGCGGTCGTACCTGCAAACCGTGCGCGGCGAGATCGAAGACAAGCACGGCTGGCTCACCAACGTGCGCGCCGAGCGCGCCAGCGCATCGCGTGCGTAGTCGCGCGAAGGTCGCGGGCGCCTGGACGGCGCCGTTGGCGCTCGCGATCTGCGCGGGAGTGTACGGCTGCGGCATCGACGTACCAGAATCGCCGGTCGTCGGCCCGGCGAACAACGTGACACCGGCCGCGCCGTTTGCCATTGGCGCCGAGCCGGGTCCAGGACTCCACGGCATCGTCGTCACGTGGACGGTGGTTCCCCAGGCACAGTCGTACACGCTGTACTGGCGCACGTCGCCGGGCGTGACGCCGGCCAATGGCAACCGTGTGGCGGGACTGACGACGTCGTTCGTAGATCAGACGGTGGTACCGGGGCAAACGTACTACTACATCGTCGCCGCGATGGGGCCCGCGGTCGAGGGTCCGCCGTCACCGGAAGTGTCGACGACCGCCCAGACCTCGATGGCGCTGCACATCGAGTCGCCGCCGGTGGGCGCGCAAGTTGGAACCAGTGTGCCGCTTACCGTCGCCGTGTGGAACGTGAATACCATGCAGCGCTTCACGGCGTCCATCGGCACGGCATCGGCAGACCTGCACTTCGATTCGTCCATTGGCCGCTGGACCGGCACCCTGTCCCTGAGCGACCTCGGCGCACCGGGGCCGCGCGAACTCACGTTCACCGCCGCCGACGTGCTCGGAAAAACCGCGAACGCGAACATGGTCGTGCGTTACGATCTGCCGCCCGTCGTTGCGGTCGCGTCACCCCTCGATCACAGCACGGCGTCGCCAAGCGTCCACATCAGCGCCACGTGCACCGACGACGCGCCGAGTGGGTGCCTCTCGCTGCGCGCGTACGTGGAAGGGTTCAACAATCAGCCGCTCGCGCAGGGAACGGACAGCATTGACGTCACCGCATCGCTGGCCGCATTCACCGGCGACGTGCGGATCATCATCGAAGGCGCGGACACCGCGGGACAGATTACGAGAGTCGTGAGAATCGTCACGGTGCAATAAATACGATTGGAGATTAGCGATTAGCGATCGGGGATTGGGGATTGCAGATCCGGGATTGGGGAATGGAGAATGGAGATTGGACTCCCTGTGGCAGGTCAAACCCTCAATGACGGTCGCCAATAAATCGTCAGTCACCACTCATAGGTCCCGGTTCTTCACTCGTCAATTGCTAATTGCTAATCGCTAATGATGAAACTCGCCCCGTTGGCCTGCGCCGCTCTCCTCCTCACGGCCTGCGACCACACCCAGCAGTCTGCGGTCGCCTACCTCGGCAACTACGAAAAAGAATACCAGCGTCTGCGCTACGCGGCGTCGCTCGCGGACTGGGCGACGAACACGCATATCGTTGACGGCGATTCCACGAACGCGGTGGCGAGCAAGGCGGCCAACAACGCGCTGCTGAGTTTTGTCGGCAGCACCGCCAACATCGACACCATCAAGCAGTTCCTGGCCAAGCGCGGTAAGCTGACGCCGATTCAGGTGCGGCAACTCGAGAAAATGTTGTATAACGCGGCGGACGGACCGCAGACCATCGCGCCGGTCGTGGCGAAGCGCGTGGCCGCGGAAGCGGACCAGACGGAAAAGCTGTACGGGTTCCAGTTCAAGATCGGCGGCCGGCCCGTCACGCCGAACGACATCGACAAGATTCTGCGCGAGAGCACCGACCTCGCCGCGCGGCGGCGCGCGTGGGAGGCGTCGAAGGAAGTGGGGAAGGTGCTGAAGCCCGGCATCGTTGCGCTGCGCGATCTGCGCAACCAGACCGTGCAGGCGCTCGGCTACCCCGACTACTTCACGTACCAGGTGTCGGACTACGGCATGACGACGCCGGAGATGCTCGCGCTCACGGATACGCTCATTGCGCAGCTGCGGCCCCTCTACCGTGAACTGCATACGTGGGTGCGATACGAGCTCGCGAAGAAATACCACCAGCCGGTGCCCGATCTCATTCCCGCGGACTGGCTCGCGAACCGCTGGGGCCAGGAGTGGGGGTCGATGGTGACGGTCGAAGGCATCAACGTCGACTCGGCGCTCAGGAAGAAGACGCCCGAGTGGGTCGTGAAATCGGCGGAATCGTTCTACATCAGCCTCGGGTTCGACTCGCTGCCGAAATCATTTTGGGAAAAGTCGTCGCTCTATCCCGTGCCGGCGAATTCGCCGTTCAAGAAGAACACGCACGCCAGCGCGTGGCACATGGATCTCGACAAAGACGTGCGGTCGCTGCAGAGCGTGGAGAACAACGCGTCGTGGTACGAGACGGCGCACCACGAGCTTGGCCACGTCTACTACTACATGACCTACACGCGCCCCGACGTGCCACTGCTCATGCGCGAGGGCGCGAACCGCGCGTATCACGAAGCAATCGGCAGCATGATTGGATTCGCGGCGGGGCAGCCGGCGTTTCTCCAAGACCGCGGGCTCGCGCCGAAGGGCGCAAAGGTCGACGCGATGAAACAGATGCTCGCCGAAGCGCTCAACTACGTCGTGTTCATTCCCTTCTCCGCGGGCACGATGACGCAGTTCGAGCACGCGCTCTACACCGACAAGCTGCCGCCCGACCAGTTCAACGCAAAGTGGTGGGAGCTCGCGGCGAAGTACCAGGGCATTGCGCCGCCCACCAAACGCGACGAGACGTACGCCGACGGGCTCACCAAGACGCACATCAACGACGACCCGGCGCAGTACTACGACTACGCCCTCTCATACGCGCTGTTGTTCCAGATGCACGACCACATCGCCCGTCAGATTCTGAAACAGGACCCGCACAACACGGACTACTACGGCAGCAAGGCGACGGGCGATTTCCTGCGAACGCTGATGGCGCCGGGCGCGAGCCGCGATTGGCGCGACGTGCTGAAGGAAACGACCGGCCATTCTCTGGATGCTCAGGCTATGGTCGATTACTTCAAACCTTTATACGATTGGCTGGTGGAGCAGAACAAAGGACGGAAGGCGACGCTTCCGGCATAGCAGCTTCAAAACGGCCTAACGCGGAATACCGCGGTAACGGCGTAACAGACGGAACACCGCAGAGCGGGTAACTGCAAATTCTTTGTTAACGGCAACGACTGCGGGCTTGGCTCGTGCCGTTGCGGAATTGCCGTAACGGACCAAGAACGGCATACTGGGGATAGAAAGGGGTTGGCGCTGCAGGCCCGGCGGTTACCGCGACGATGCCATGACATACCTTGCCCTGATCGCCACGACGATCGCGCTGCAGGCAGGCGGCAAAACGCCGGCGAAACAGGCCGCCCCCGCCCGAGCCCGGTCAGATTCCGCAGTCCTCGTCGACACGGTCGTTTCCGCGGAGCGTGCGTTCTTCCGCGTGTGGAACAAGGCGTGGATCACCAGCGACCTGCCCCGGCGCCGGTATCCGGGCGAGGGACCGTGGCACGATCCGAGCAAAGCGGACATCGCGTGCAATCCCGATCCCTACATTTACGTCCCCGACAACGCGTGGGGGCTGAACTACCACCTGCGCCTGATTTCCGATGCGCACTCGGCACTCGCGGTGTGTCCGAACTGGTTTCCGCCTGCGGGCTTCTACATCGCACCAGCGAAAGTCACGGACGAACGCCTTGGCATAGACGGCGGCCTCACGGCGCGCATGCGCGACACGGTGCGCGCGTCCCGGCAGCGGGTCATTCGGCTGCTCGACTCCGCCGTGCGGCGCATGCCGTCGCACCCTTTGCTGACGGGCCAGTTGGTGCGCATGCTCGCGGACCAGGACAGTCTCGATCGTGCGCTCAGTGTCGTGTCGAACTGCCAGACGCTCGCATGGTGGTGCAACGCGCTGAGCGGCTACCTCCAGTCGCGGAAAGGCGATCTCGCGAGCGCCGAGATGTATTTCACGGCGGCGGCACACGGCCTGGTTGATGCCGACCGGTGCACGTGGACCGACGTCGGCGTGCTGCTCGATTCGGCCGGACGCGCCGCGTACAGGAAGATGACGTGCGCCGAGCGCGCGGCGTTGAACGAAAAGTTCTGGTGGCTCGCAGATCCGCTGTGGAGTGAGCCGGGCAACGATCGTCTCGTAGAACAGTTCGCGCGGCAGGTCGTGACGGCGCTGCACTCGCAACTGGGAAGCGACGAGCGCTACTCGTGGTCGCCGCTGGGCGGCGGCGAAGCGCTGAATCAGGCGCTGAACCGCTACGGGTGGCCAACGTACACCTACTTTGGCTACGCGCTCAAGCCGGGACAGCCCCCGCCAGGGGCTGGCATGACACACATCGCGGCGGAAGGCGTGCATCAGGCGGCGGGCACTCCCAAGCCAATTACCGTTGGCATGTCTCCCAACCCGATCCCGAAAGCGCTGAAGATTCGGCAGAACACGGATGCGATGGAAGACATGCTGGACAGCATGGCCGCGACGGCCGCCGCGTGCGTGGGCAAGGATCTGTGGGGACAGCCAAGCATGTGCACCGGCGTCAATCTGCACGACATCCTCGCGCTATCCGATCCGGTTGACTCGGTGCTGCCGTCGCTCGGCTCCACCATCGAGTATTCCGTGGGGCGCGTGCATCTCGTGCCGCATTGGTCGACATTCGAGAAACCATTCGAAGCGAACAATCTCGCGTGGGACCTGAACGCACCGCGCTGGGATACCTACCTCGCACTCAGTTGGTGGCCGTGGGAGCATTACGCGTCGCCGCATCCGTTGATGCAGATCGTCGACCAGCAAACGGCGCTGCTCCGGCGGCAAAATGGGAATCTGCTCGCCTACGCTACCGCGCTTGGCGACGTGGACCTGCACCGCGGACCGAAGGATTCGGTTCCGGTAAAGCTCGTCGTGTCATCGGGCCCCGATATGATCAGGGTGCTCGCCGCGAAGCGCGTGCCGGCGGTCTCGACGCTCACGTTCCTCCAGGCGCTGTCGTCGCGGCCGACGATGATTGGCGTGGAGATTCCCGCCGGCGCCGACAGCCAGGCCGCCGCGCGCGCGCGATTCGGCGTGACGCCGAAAGCGCCGCTCGAGGCGGTGTCGCCCGGCACGATCGACATTTCGGATCCGATTCTGCTCTCGGCGCCCACGACGCTCGACGCACTCCCGGATGATATTGATGACGTGCTGCCGCTCATGCTTGGCAGCCTGTACCTGCCGCAAGGCGCAACCCGCCTCGGCGTGTACTGGGAGACGTACGGCATCGCCGCGAGCGACACGGTCGCTATATCCGTTCGGGTACAACGCACCACACCGCTCTCGCTCGTCGACCGCGTGCGGGTCATGGCCGGTGCCGGCGACCCGAACGTGCCGGTGTCCGTGGACTGGAAAGAACCCGACGCGCGGCACCGTGTGCGCGACCTCGACGCCACCGTGCCCATTCAGATGCGCAGCGTCGTGATCAACATCGCCACGCTGGTGCCAGGCGCGTACACGCTCGAGATCATCGTCACCAAACTCGGACGCGACGCCGTGCGAAGCGCCCGCCAGTTCGTGGTGCGGTAGTGCACGCCGCCATCGCCGCGCTCGCGATCGCGCTGCAAACCGGCCGGGGTTCGCTTCCGCCCAGCCTCGGCGGAGTTGCCGCGGTCAAGCCCGATCCATTGACCGCGACCGTCATCGCCGCCGAGCGAAAGTATTTCGACAACTGGTTTGCCGCGTGGACCGCCGGCGAACGTGATCGCGCCAGGGCGCTGCATCAGTGGAGCATCCGTCAGCCGAACGGCGGTTCTGAACTTCCGGGGCGCTTCAACCCGCGCCAGTCCGATCTCATTTGTTATTTCAATTGGGATGCGCTGAAGCCGGATTCGTATGGGTTCATGACGCTCACGGTGGTCCCTGAAGAAGCCTGGGGCGCGAATCCCATGAAGCGCGCCATCGCGAGCAAGAAGAACGACCGGCACTGGGTGTGTCCCAATTGGTATCCGCCCAACACCGAGTTCGCGCCAACGCCCGTGTTGCCCGATGAGCGCCTCAATATCGACGGCGCTCTCGATCCCGATCGCCGGGAATTGCAGCACTCGTTGCGTGCAAGGCTCATTCAGGAGCTAGAGAGCTATGTCCGCCGGAATCCACGCAACAACTTCGTCGTTGGCCAGCTGGTGCGGCTGCTGGTGGACAATCAGTCGCTCGATGATGCCGAGCGCGTCGTGCACAGTTGCCGCGCAGATGAGTGGTGGTGTCACGCACTGGCGGGATACGTCTACCACCGTCGCGGCGACATAACGCAAGCGGACGAAGAGTTCACCCTCAGCACGCGCGCGCGGACGCTCGCGGACCGCTGCAAGTGGACCGACCTCGCGCCGGTTCTCGATGGCGATGCGCGCAGCGCGTTCTCGAAGACGGACTGCGCCGACCGCGATTCGCTGACCGACGTCGTGTGGTGGCTCGCCGATCCGCTCTGGAGCGTGCCGGGGAACGACCGCCGCAACGAGCAGTTCGCGCGCGAGATGACGATTCAGCTGCACACCGCAACCGGCCAGGATGAGCGGTACAACTGGTACGCAGAGGCGGGTGGCGATGCGCTCGCGGAAATGATTCGCCGCTATGGCTGGCCGTCGTACACGTACGCGGGATACCAGACGTGGCCACTGCGCTGGCCGCCCAAGCCGCCGCCCACGTGGGGCGTCAATCTGTTGTACGAGCCAAAACCGAAGGGACCGCCGCTGCACACTACCGACATGGACGCGCGTGCGCTTGGCGGCATCAACACCACCTTCGAATACTCCATCGGCCGGCTCCACCTGATGCCGACGTGGTCAATGATCTCGGATCCGTTCGCCATCAAGCGCGAGGACTGGGCGACGCGCGGCCGCGGCGGCGAATGGGATTTGACGCTCAACTGGTGGCCGCAGGAACACTACGCACCGCTGCACCCGCTCGCCGACATCGACGACGACCAGCATGCGTTCTTGCGGCGTCAGGATCAGACGCTCTTTGCGTTCGCGACGAATCTGTCGCAGGTGGAACTCGCGCGCGGTGTGGAGGATTCCGTGACCGCGCAACTGATCGTGTCGACGGGACCGGATGACATCACGATGATCGACGAGCAACGCGCGACGGCAATCAGCCGCGTCGCGCTGATGGGACCGGTGCCAGCCGGCAAGTCGCTCGTCTCCGCGGAGGTGCCGTGGGACTCGGCGGGGCACTTCGGCGCGCGGGCGCGATTC
>JADMIO010866684.1_pt1 | contig 31440 bp, 33 predicted proteins | sample 8958161 | NCBI WGS metagenome assembly JADMIO01 (sample SAMN16585339, study PRJNA669376) | soil metagenome | isolation source: Crop rotation soil | place: USA: Cullars Rotation, Alabama | collected 2011 | reverse complement strand
TTTCCGATCGCGACATGATGGAAATGGCGCTGATCGAGAACATCCAGCGCGTACAGCTCAACGCCATCGAAGAGGCCCATGCCTACGAGCAGTTGATCAACAATTGCGGCATCACCCACGATGAGTTGGCCACCAAGTTGGGCAAGAGCCGATCGGCCATCACCAATACCCTGCGGCTCTTGAAGCTGGACGATCCCCTGCGCGAGATGATCCGGGAGGGGAAGCTTTCGGCCGGGCACGGCCGCGCCCTGCTCCAGGCCGAACCGAAGCAGCGGATGAAGCTGGCGCAGAAGATCGTCGACGATCACCTCAATGTCCGGAAGGCGGAGAAATCGGGGAACCGGAAGGACGGTCCGAAGGCGGCGCGCAATCCGAATACCCAGGCGTTCCTGGAAAAGATGCAATTGCTGCTGGGGACGCGCGTGACCTTGAAAGGCACCGAGGCGAAGGGCATCCTGGAGATCCATTTCATGCAGCGGGGCGACCTCGAGGCTTTCGCCGAACTGCTGGAACGGGCGCGCGAGATCGCGTAGGCGCGCGTGACCAAAAAGCGCTACATCACCATCCAGATCCTGCCGGACGACTCCAGCGCGGTTTGGACCTTCAAGCTGCGCTATCGCTTCTTCGAATTCCTGTTCTACGCCATCATCATCGCCCTCTTCGCCACGGCGCTGGCCGCCGTGAAAATCACCGAGATCAACGGCAAGGTCCTCACGGCCAACCATCTGGCTTCCATCAACCGCGAACTGTTGCAGAAGCAGGAGAAGATGACCCTGCTGGAGAAGGAACTCTCCCAGGTGGCGGATCAGGAGCGGAAGATACGCGGGATCCTGCAAACCTTCATCGCCGAGCAAGGGGCCGATACGGCCAAGGACGGGAACCAGGGCGGCCGCATGTCGGGGGCGGAACTGGATAAGTTCGTCGCCGACGTGCGCGCGTTGGAACGGAAGCGGCGGGGCATGAGCCCCTATCCCGCTCGCGATCAGCTCCCGGACATCTGGCCTACGGCCGGCATCATCAGCCAGAAGTTCAATGCCGGATCGGTTCCCGGCAAATCGACAGGTCAGGCTGACGCGGCCGCCTCGGCCGAAGCTCGGCATGAAGGCATCGACATCATCGCCGAGAACAACGCCCTGGTCTCGGCGGCGGCGGCGGGCATCGTCGTCCAGGCGGGGCAGGATCGCGACCTGGGTCGCTTCGTGAAAATCGATCATGACCGCGGGGTGCAAACCCTGTATGGGCATCTGTCCCGGAGCTTCGTCCAGGTGGGCGACCATGTGGACAAGGGGAATGCCATCGGCTCGGTAGGCAATACCGGCAATAGTTTCGGGCCCCATCTCCATTACGAGATCCTGATCCGGGGCAAGTCCGTCGATCCCGAACAATACCTGAAGTGAGGAAGCCATGTCCAAATCCGTAGCCGCCAGCCAGACCGTCATCTCCGATGGAACCCAGATCCTGGGGGATATCAAGGTGGAACATGATCTGCGGGTGGATGGTTACCTTAAGGGAACCGTCGATGTGGGCGGGGTCCTGATCCTGGGACCCACGGGAAAGATCGAAGGGCAGATCCAGGCGCGCTCGGCGATGATCGCGGGGCAAATCCTGGGGAACATCCGGGCCCAGGAGAAAATCGTCATGGAACCGAAATCGACCTTGCTGGGCGACCTGCAAACGCGGGAACTGGTCATCAACGAGGGCGCGGTTTTCCAGGGCAATTGCTCTATGCAGATCGATGAAAAGCGGTGAGCCTTCGGCGAACGAAGCGGCCGACCCGGGCAAATCCAACCAATGGCTGGCCTTCCTCAACCTGGGGTGGCTCATCATGTTGTATATGTTGGCTTTCGCCGGGGGCGGGCTTTGGCTCGACCGCCGCTTCCACACGGCGCCCTGGCTGCTTCTGACGGGAGTTTTCCTAGGGTTTTTCGGCAGCGGCTATACCCTGTTCCGCGCGGTCAAAAAGCTGGAATCGGATGAGGCAAAGAAGTCGCGAAAACCCCCAGGTTGAACGGCCGCGGGACGCGGCTTACGCTTTAAAGATCCCGGGCCCATTACTATCATTCCCACGCGTTAAAAACAACCCGGAAAAATCTTTTTCCGGGAAAACGGATTTCCCGGCTTTGTCGACCTACTCCAAAAAAATCGCCCTGGTCATGGTCCTCCTGGCTTTGGCCGCCCGAGGCGTCGCCTTCGGCATGGCGGAGTACCCGACCGGAATGGCGATCGGGGCGGTGGCGTTCATGGGGCTCAATGCCCTGGCGGCCTTGTACCCCCTCTACCTGTTCAAGGGCAAGAACCCCCTCAACGTCTATATGGTGGGGATGGTCGCGCGCCTGGCCGTCATCGGCCTGATCCTGATCGCCCTGTTGGTCCGCACGAGCCTTTCCCAGAACCAATTGCTCGCCGTGACCTTGACCGCCATGGTATCCTTCGTCGCGTACCTGGGCGTGGAGATCCAACACTTCCTGCGCAATCCCCTGATCCAGCACGGACGGGATCGCGCGGTCCAAAGCAACGCCAGCCTGATGAGCCAAGCCTGATGCTGAAAAAGATTTTCGCCGCCCTGCTGCTCCTGTCCGGCGTCCTCCATGCGGAGGAAGGCTTGGGCGAGTTCCTCACCCACCATATCTCCAACTCGCATGAGTGGCACCCGATCCCGTGGCTGGCCGTGCACCTGCCCTCCGGCTGGATGATCGGCGGCGTGGACGTGTCGCCCAGCCAGCATGTGCTGATGATGCTGTTGGCCGCGGCCCTGCTCATCATCCTGTTCGCCCTCGGCGGACGCCGCAAGAACAACGCCCCGGCCTCCAAGCTGGGCCATGCCCTCGAAGCCCTGGTCATCTACGTGCGCGACGAAGTGGTCGAGCCCAACCTCGGCAAGAAGGATACCGCCGCCTGGCTACCCTTCTTCCTGACCATCTTCTTCTTCTTCCTGGCCCTGAACCTGATCAGCCTGGTCCCGGGATTCTCCGCCGCGACCGGCAACGTGAACTTCACCGGCGCCATGGCCGTCCTGATCTTCATCACCTATAACATCGCGGGCATGGTCCGCAACGGCCCGGTCCATTATTTCACGGGCCTGTTCCCCAGCGGCGTGCCGTGGCCCATCATGATCATCATCATCCCCATCGAATTGATGGGCCTGATCACCAAGGCGGCCGCCTTGTGCATCCGTCTTTTCGCGAACATGACGGCAGGGCATATCCTGCTCCTGTCGCTCACCGGCCTGATCATCGTTTTCAAAACCGCCTGGGTGGCCCTCGGCTTCCTGCCCATGACCTTGTTCATCTATATGATCGAGGTGCTGGTCGCTTTCCTCCAGGCTTACATCTTCACCTTGCTTTCGGCTCTGTTCGTAGGCATGGCGCTGCATCAAGAACACTGATATCTAACCTGCATACAAGGAGCTAACAATGGCTTTGGAATCCGCAAGCATGGGCTTTCTCTCCGCCGGTATCGGCGCCGGCCTCGCCGCCATCGGCGCTGGCATCGGCATCGGTAAGCTGGCCGGTTCGGCCCTGGAAGGCATCGCCCGCCAGCCCGAAGCCGTCGGCGTACTGCGCACCACCATGTTGATCGCGGCCGCCCTCGTGGAAGGCGTGGCCCTGTTCGCGCAGGTGATCTGCCTTATCGTCGCTTTCAAGTAGTTCGGTATTTCAGGCCGGGCCGGCAATCGCGCCGGACCCGCGGAGAGAGGATGGATTCATGGGCTCCGAACTGACCGGGCTCCAATACGCGCAAGCCGACGAGGCTTCTGCGCACTCGGAAACGACCGCTTCGGAAGCGGGCTCGCACAGCGAGCATGGCGGAGGCAGCCAGCTTCCCCCGTTCCTGCAATTCGATCCCGGCGTCTGGATCTGGACGATCCTGGTGTTCGTGGTCCTGCTGTTGATCCTGCGCAAGATGGCGTGGAAGCCGATCATCACTTCCATCGAGGAACGCGATAAGACCATCAAGGCCAGCCTTGATCAGGCCGCGCGCATCCAGGAAGAAACCAAGCGGCTCACCGAAGAGCAGAACAAGATCCTGGCCGCCGCGCGCAGCGAAGCCAACAGCTTGCTGCAATCCTCCCGCCAGGCCGCCGACGAGCTCCGCCGCAAGCTGGAGCAGGCCGCCCAGGACGAGAAGGCCCGCATCCTCGCCTCGGCCCAAACCGAGATCGAAGCTTCCAAGCGCGCCGCGATGGCCGACCTCCGCCGCACGACCGCCGAGCTCTCCATCCAGATCGCCGAGAAGCTGATCCAAGCCAACCTGGACGACGGAAAGCAGAAGGCCCTGGTCGACAAGCTGATCAACGAGGTCTCCGCCAACTGAGGCGTAAGCGATGAAAAAAGAAAAGGCAGCGATAATCTACGCCCGCACCCTGTTGCAGGCGGCCCAGGACGAGAAGGCGGGCGATGCCGTTTCCGCCGACATGCACGTGTTGGCCGAAACCTTCCGCCGCCTGCCGGGGCTCTACAAGTTCCTGACCAACCCGGTACGCCGCACCGAGGAGAAGGCCAAGCTGCTGGCGACGATCTCGGACAAGCTCGCGCCGCTCTCGAAGAAATTCCTGAAGCTGCTCGAAGTGAAGAACCGCCTCGCGCTGCTCCGCGCCATCGCCGACGAGTACATCGCCTTGGAAGAGGCCCGCCGCAATATCCTGCGCGCCACCGTGGTCTCGGCCAAGGCCCTGTCGGCCGACCAGATCGCCAAGTTGGCCAAGGGCCTCGAGGTGAAGCGCCCGGGCAAGACCTATGTCCTCACGAACGAAATCGATCCGTCCCTGATCGCCGGCTTCCGCATCCTGCAGGGCGACCGCGTCACGGACGCCAGCATCAAGAATAAATTGGCCCTGCTGAAGCAGCGGTTGGCCGCCTGAAGAGTTAAGAGGAAATACCATGGCAGAAGTCCGTTCCGACGAAATCACAGCCATCCTGCGCAAGCAGCTGGATAGCCTCAACACCAACGCCGACACCTACGAGACCGGCACGGTCCTGCAGGTAGGCGATGGCATCGCCCGCATCTTCGGCCTTTCGCAGGCCATGGCCGGCGAAATGGTGGAAATCCAGACCGTGAAGGGCCTGGTCACCGCGCTGGTCTTGAACCTGGAAAACGACAACGTGGGCGTGGCCATTCTGGGCGACGCTTCGGCCGTGGCCGAAGGCGACACCGCCCGCCGCACCAAGACCATCGCGTCGGTGCCGGTGGGGCCTACCATTCTGGGCCGCGTGATCAACGCCTTGGGCGAACCCATCGACGGCGGCCCCGCTCTCGATCGCAAGTTCACCCGCCCCATCGAAGACAAGGCCCCCGGCATCGTGCGCCGCCAGAACGTGCATGAGCCCATGGAAACGGGCATCAAGGCCATCGACACCATGATCCCGATCGGCCGCGGCCAGCGCGAGCTCATCATCGGCGATCGCAAGACGGGCAAGACCGCCATCGCCATCGACACCATCCTGAACCAGAAGGGGAAGGATGTCAAGTGCATCTACGTGGCCATCGGCCAGAAGCAGAGCACCGTGGTGCAGATCGTCGAGCGCCTCAAGGCCGCCGGCGCCATGGAATACACCTGCGTAGTCGCCGCCAACGCTTCGGATCCGGCCCCGCTCCAGTTCCTGGCCCCGTATTGCGGCGCCACCATGGGCGAGTACTTCATGTACAACGGCCAGCATGCCCTGGTCATCTATGATGATTTGACCAAGCAGGCGCAGGCTTACCGCCAGCTGTCGCTGCTGCTCCGCCGCCCCCCGGGACGCGAAGCGTTCCCCGGCGACGTGTTCTATCTCCACTCCCGCCTGCTCGAGCGCGCCGCCAAGATGTCGGCCAAGGAAGGCGGCGGCTCGCTGACCGCCCTCCCGATCATCGAGACCCAGGCCGGCGACGTTTCGGCTTACATTCCGACCAACGTGATCTCGATCACGGACGGCCAGATCTTCCTCGACACCAACCAGTTCAACGCCGGCCAGCGTCCCGCCGTCGACGTAGGCTTGTCGGTATCGCGCGTGGGCGGCGACGCCCAGATCAAGGCCACCAAACAGGTGGCCGGCCCGCTGCGCCTCACCCTCGCCCAGTACCGTAACCTGGCCGCCTTCGCCCAGTTCGCCTCGGATCTGGACAAGTCCACCCAGAAGCAGCTGGCCCGCGGCGAGCGCATGATGCGCATCCTGCGCCAGGGCCAGTACCAGCCCTACCGCATCGGCAAGACCATCTTGATCACGTACGCGGGCATGAACGGCTATACCGACGAAGTGCCGGTGGCCAAGATCGCCGCTTACGAAGATCAGCTGTTCTCGTTCATCGAGGCCAAGTACCCGGCCCTGGTGGATCGGATCGAGAAGGAAAAGAAGCTGGACGACGCGTTGACGGCCGACATCAAGAAGGCCTTGGAGGAATTCGGGAAACAGTTCGCTTAAGCGGACTGTCCAATTCGCGTATGCGACCTAGCCCGTAAGGAAAGCCATGCCGTCGATCAAAGATTACCGCCTCCGCATCAAATCGCTGCAGAACACGAGCAAGATCACCTCGGCGATGAAGATGGTGAGCGCCGCGCGCCTGCGCCGCGCCCAGGACGCGTATAACCGCAACAAGCCGTACGCGCAGAAGATGCAGGAACTGTTGGAGCAGGTAACCGCCAGCTTCCAGGATCTGGATCATCCGCTCATGAAGGTGCGGGACGTGAAGAAGGTCCGCTACATCGTGATCGCGTCCGATCGCGGTCTGGCCGGCGGCTTCAACAACAATCTGCTGCGCTTCACCCTGCGCACCCTCTCCAAGGGACAGCCTTCCGAAGCCATCGGATTGGGACGCCGGGCCAAGGATTTCGTGGTGCGCAATCGCGTCGCCGCCAAGGTGGCCGAAACATTCCAAAGCAACGCCCCCACCTACGCCAACGCGCAAGCGATCGCCGAAGACGCCATCAAAGCCTTCACTTCGGGCGAAGTGGATGCCATCTACCTGGTGTACAACCGGTATAATTCCGTGTTGAGCCAGACCCCGGTGCAATTGCAGATGCTGCCCTTCGCCAAGCCGTCGGCGAAGCCGACGGCCGGCAAAGAGGCCGCCAAGAGCGCCCTCGCCGACGCTTCGGGGCATAAGGCCTATCGCCTCGACTATATCGTCGAACCCGGCCCGGCCGAAGTGTTCGCCGAGCTGTTACCCAAGCTGGTCACCGTGCAGATCCTGCGCGGCCTTCTCGAGAACGCGGTGGGCGAGCATACCGCCCGCATGACCGCCATGGATGCGGCGACCAAGAATACCAAGGAATTGATCGGGTCCCTGACCTTGAAGATGAACCGCGCTCGGCAGGCGGCGATTACGAAGGAATTGATTGAGATTGTTTCGGGCGCAGAGGCGTTGAACGGTTGATTAGAACGGCTGAAGGGCCGGTTCGAGAAGTGAATAAATGATGAAGGGGTACAGGGTTTAGGGTACAGGGTACAGGGTTGAGAGAAGAGATCTGATTGGTCTTTCTGTACCCTTAACCCTGTACCCTGTACCCTGACCTTCAAGACCGGATTCGGTCTTAAGGACTACAAAGGACTACGAGGAGTAATTCAATGGCTGGAACCAATTACGGAACGATTTCCCAGGTGATGGGCCCGGTCGTGGACGTGACCTTCGACGACGAAGGCTCTCTGCCCGCGATCCTGACCGCCCTCAAGACCACCAACGCCACCTTGGGCAAGGATGAGAACAACCTCACCCTCGAGGTTTCCCTCCACATCGGCGAGAACACCGTGCGCGCCATCGCCATGGATTCGACCGACGGCCTGGTGCGCGGCGCCAAGGTGCTCAACACCGGCGCCCCCATTTCCGTCCCGGTCGGCGAAGGCTGCCTGGGCCGTATCCTGAACGTTACGGGCGATCCCGTGGACGAAGCCGGCCCGATCACCGGCGTCCGCAAGGATCCCATCCACAAGGCCCCGCCCAAGTTCACCAACCAGTCGACCAAGAGCGAAGTGCTCGTGACCGGCATCAAGGTGGTGGATCTCCTCGCCCCTTACGTGAAGGGCGGCAAGATCGGCCTTTTTGGAGGGGCCGGCGTAGGCAAGACCGTTATCATCATGGAGCTGATCAACAACATCGCCAAGCACCATGGCGGATACTCCGTATTCGCCGGCGTGGGCGAACGTACCCGCGAAGGCACGGCCTTGTTCGGCGAAATGAAGGAATCGGGCGTGCTCGACAAGACCTGCCTGGTGTACGGCCAGATGAACGAGCCGCCGGGAGCGCGCGCGCGCGTGGCGCTTACAGCGCTTACCGAAGCGGAATACTTCCGCGACGACAAGCAGCAGGACGTGCTCCTCTTCGTGGACAACATGTTCCGCTTCACCCAGGCCGGTTCGGAAGTGTCCGCCTTGCTCGGACGTATCCCCTCGGCGGTGGGCTACCAGCCCACCCTGGCTACTGAGATGGGCGACTTGCAGGAGCGCGTGACCTCGACCCTCACGGGCTCGATCACCTCCATCCAGGCCATTTACGTGCCGGCCGATGATTACACCGATCCGGCCCCGGCCACCACCTTCGCCCACTTGGACGCGACCACCAACCTGTCGCGCGCCATCTCGGAAATGGGCATCTACCCGGCCGTGGATCCGCTGGAATCGACCTCGCGTATCCTCGATCCGCTGATCATCGGCGACGAGCATTACCAGGTCGCCCGCGGCGTGCAGGCCATCCTGCAGCGCTACAAGGAATTGATGGACATCATCGCCATCCTGGGCATGGAAGAACTTTCGGCCGAAGACCGCGCGACCGTGAACCGCGCGCGCCGCATCCAGAAGTTCCTGTCCCAGCCCTTCTCCGTGGCCGAAGTGTTCACCGGCTTCCCGGGCAAGTTCGTGAAGCTGGCGGACACCATCCGCTCCTTCAAGGAAATCCTGGACGGCAAGCACGACGACCTGCCGGAAAACGCTTTCTACATGGTCGGCTCGATCGAAGAGGCCGTGGAAAAGGCCAAGACGCTGAAGTAAGAGGGAAGAAGGGTACAGGGTACAAAGAGAATTTAAACCTCTCCTCACCCTAAACCCTGTACCCCGTACCCTGTACCCTTTCTGTTCGCTTAAAACCGAAAGACCGCTCCCATGAAGTTGCAAATCCTCACTCCCGATAAAGCGGTCTTCGACGGCGAAGTGGAAGCCCTGTTGGTCCCGGGCGCGGCCGGCCCTTTCGAGATCCTGAAGGATCACGCGCCCATCCTTTCGACCCTGTCGAAGGGCGATTTGCGCATCAAGGCCAACGGCAAGGAAACCTATTACACCGTCTCCGGCGGCTTCGTGGAATTCCATCAGAACCAGGCCGTAGTGCTGGCCGAAACCGCGGAAGACAAGTCCAAGTAAGGCGCCTCACTGCCATTTTTCCGGCCGTTTCCGCGGCCGGTTCCCGGACCCTCCCGGTCCTTCCGGCATTGGCGGCCCTGCTCCTCTCGGCCTGCCTTTTCGATACCGAAACCCCTCCGCCCGACCCCGGATCCTTCGGATCCGAACTCGCCCTGCTTGAGAAAGCGGAAAACCCCTTGCTTGCCGCCTACGGCGCCCGGCCTGGCGGCAGCCTGGTCGGATTGCAATTCGCCTTCCTGACCATGAGCTATGCCCGGGAAGTAGATTCCAATATCGAGGCCTTCCACGCGCAAACCGGAGTGTACCCGGCCATGGTGGGAGCTTATTTCGACTTCACCACCCAACCAAAAAACCTGGCCATCTTCCTCGATGCCGTCGCCGCGCAAGGATGCATGCCCGCGGTGACCTTGGATCCGAAAGCCTGGGGCGACCCGGACCTCCGGTACCAAAAGACGTTCATCGGGTTGATCCAGAAGGGGCACTTCGATTCCCAACTGGACGCATGGGCCAAGGTCCTGAAGGATTTCAAACGGCCCGTTCTGTTGCGCTTCGGGCATGAGATGAACGGGAATTGGTATCCGTACGCGGGCGGCGGGGACGCGGACGGCGATGGCCGCGCCGATGGGCCCGAGGCCTACATCCGCGCCTGGCGATATGTTCATGATCGATTCGACTCCGCGGGAGCGCGCAACCTGATCTGGTCCTTCTGCCCCAATGCCGAGGACTTTCCCGACCGCAACTGGAACCGGCCCTTCCGCTATTATCCCGGCGATGCGTACGTCGATTTGATCGCCGTCGACGCGTATGAGCATCAGAACAAACGGACGCAATCCCTGCCCGAAGCCCTGGACCCTTTCCTGGGAAGGCTGGGCCTGTTCATCCGTGAAAAGCTGGCCCGCGGGGACTCCACCCTACCCGCTTTCGGGCTAGGCGAGTTCGGCACCAATCGCAAGGACCCGGCCGCCAAGGCCGAATGGTACCGCCGGTCGCTGGCTTACCTGGGGGAGGAAACCCGGATCGGATTCCACTTCCTCTACAATGCCCAGGATAACGGGCAGGATTTCTCCCTGCGCGAGGTCGGCGGCCTGATCGAGGACGCATACCGGCAGCCCGCGTTCCGCTACCGCTTCGTCGACCATCCCTAGGCAAATCGATTTACGGGTGCGCTTGCGCCATACGCTATCTTAATATAGACTTTATATATGCAAGGTAAATATAAACCGATATTTAGAGGAATCGCAACAGAACTAGCTGAATTAATCAAAAAGAAGCAATCTGCGCTGATCCTCGGTCCCCGTCAGGTTGGAAAAACATCACTTATCCTGGAACTGCTCGAAGCCGAAAAGAATATCCTCCACTTCCCGTTGCAGGACCCCGGATTGAGGCAGGAATTCGAGCAGAACCCATCTCTGTTGATCTCCAAGGTGAAAGGAACGGTAGGAAACCCCCTGGTCTTTATCGATGAGGTTCAGAAAGTGCCTGAACTCATGGACGCAGTGCAGCTCCTCATCGACGAAAGCCGAGGTTCCTTTATACTGACGGGATCTTCGGCCAGGAAACTCAGGCGTCGAGGGGCGAACCTGCTTCCGGGAAGGGTGTTCACGTATAGAGTGGATCCATTGACCTGGACCGAGTGCGGTTGGACGAAGGAAAACCGAATCGAAGCCCTGGCCGGCGAGACAACCCATGAACACGTGAAGTATTCATTCCAGGAATCCTTATTGTTCGGGATGCTACCCGGAGTCGCGACTTTAGGCAGCGATGAAGATCGGGACAGGCTGCTGGAAGCGTACGCAACCACTTACCTGGAAGAAGAAATCCGATCGGAGGGCTTGGTCCGGAATATGGGCGCCTTTGCACGATTCCTCACGATAGCCGCTTTGGAATCAGGTTCGGCGCCGAATTTCGCAAAACTCTCGATGGAAGCCGGTGTGAGCCTTCCTACCATCAAAACGTTCTATGATATCCTTGATGAAACCTTAGTCGCGGAACGCGTCGAGCCCTACCTGAAAAACGCCCGGAAGAGGCTGCTCACGACCCCTAGATATTACATCTTCGATTTGGGAGTCCGCAATGCGCTTGCGCGCCTACCTATGGTCCCGGAAAGCGTGCAGCCGAACATCGGTTCCCTGTTCGAGCAAGCGGTGATCCTGGAAATCATTCACCGATTAAGAATGGCTAGGAAACGCCATAAGGTCTGCTTTTGGCGGACCTCTGCGGGGGCTGAAGTGGATTGCGTCATCGATACCGGAACCAAGGCCATTCCTATTGAAATCAAGGCAACTAAGAACCCCCGCCTTGCCGACCTGCGTGGGCTCAGAAACTTCCTTGAGGAATATTCCAATGTCGCCAAGGAGGGATTCGTCGTGACATTGGGAACCCACCCCGAAAAGCTTTCAGAAAATATCACGGCCATTCCTTGGAATAGCCTGTAGCAAAGGCAGGCCCATGGAAAGGCGGCGCGGAACATCCAGCTGCATTTGAGAATCCCCCGGACAACGTGTATTTTCCCTCCCTACCGGACCTGCTGACGCTTCCGAACGAAAGGCCGCAATGCCCCTCGCCCTCCAGGACATCCCCGTTCTAGTCCAACGCTTCCAAAAGGAGATCTCCAAGGTCATCGTCGGGCAGGAAGAGGTGATCGAAAAAATCCTCATCGCCCTCCTTTGCCGTGGCCACGTGCTTCTGATCGGCGTCCCGGGCATGGCCAAGACCACCATGGTCAATTGCTTCGCCCAGGCCCTGTCCCTTAAATCCAACCGGATCCAATTCACCCCGGATCTGATGCCCTCGGACATCCTCGGCACCGAGATCCTGCAAGAAAACAAAAGCACGGGCCAACGCGAGCTGGTCTATATCCGCGGTCCCATCTTCACCCAGATCCTTTTGGCCGACGAAATCAACCGCACCCCGCCCAAGACCCAGGCCGCCTTGTTGCAATCGATGCAGGAAAAGATCGTTACCCTTTTCGGCCGCACCGAAAAGCTGGAAGAACCCTTCATGGTGCTGGCCACCCAGAACCCTATCGAACAGGAAGGCACCTATCCCCTGCCCGAAGCCCAATTGGATCGATTCCTGTTCGCCTTGCAATTGGAATACCCGACCTACGAGCAAGAGCTCGCCATCATCAAGAAGCATACGGGCAAGATGACTGAACGCATCGAACCGGTTCTGGGCCGCGGCGAAATCATGGAACTCCAGGATCGCGTCATCTCCATGACCGTGCCCGATCATGTTTTCGAACTAGCCGTGAAACTGGCGCGGGCCACCCGGCCCACGCCGGACAATCCCAATAAAGATGTCACCAAATACGTCCGTTGGGGAGCGGGACCGCGGGCGGTGCAGTTCCTGGTCCTCGCGTCCAAAGCGCGCGCCTTATTGCAAGGCCGCCCCACCCCGGTGGAAGAGGATATCCGCGCGGTTTTCAAATCCGCCCTCAACCATCGCCTGCTCTTGAATTTCCAAGCTGAAGCGGAAGGGCTTACGCCGGTTTCGATCCTGGATCGGATCCTGCAAAAGGGCTGAGCTCCTTCACGCGCGTTTCTCGAACCGTTTCCTTTCTCTAAAGCGAAAGTTCGATAGATCCGAACTTTCTTCCTTATTGTGACACTTCGGATTCTGAATGCTCTGAAATGTCATTTTTACTAATGGCTCCTCTCCCCAAGAAAACCAAAACAGCTTCGAAACACGCCTGCCATCGGCCTCGTGCGTTACTTGGCCCGGAATTTGATTATCTAAGTACGATATGAAAACGCCAGCCAATCCCTATCACGCCATCGATAAGAACGGAAACCGGGACGAATACCTCGCGCTGTATTACCGCGAAATCGGAAAGACCAAACCTCTCACGTCGGATCAAGAAGCCGATCTCGCCAAACGCATCCGCGCGGGCGATCGCGAAGCCTTGAACCGGCTCATCCGCGCCAACTTGCGTTTCGTGGTTTCCGTTTGCCGCAACTATACGAGCCAGGGATTGCCGCTTTCCGACCTCATCAACGAAGGCAACCTCGGGTTGATCCGCGCCGCGAAACGGTTCGATGAAACCCGCCAATACAAGTTCATCTCGTACGCGGTCTGGTGGGTGCGCCAATCCATCCTGCAGGCTTTGTCCGATCAGGCGCGCCTGATCAAGCTGCCTACCAGCCGCATCGGCAAGATCTCGCGCATCCATAAGGCCGCGCTCAAGCTGGAACAGAAGCTGGGACGCCCCGCTACCCCGCAGGAAATCTCGCAGTCGTTGCAGATCGAAGTCGGTTCGGTCGTGACCAGCGTGGAAATGTCCCATTCGCCCATCTCGCTGGATGCGCCCATGGGCCGTGACGAGGAATCGGGATTGTTGGATTTGCTCCCTACCGATCTCGAAAACGGGCCCGATCGATCCGTCGAGGTCACGCAATTGACCGAAGACGTTTCCGAAGCCTTGCTGTTCTTGAGGCCAAAGGAAGCGACCGTTCTCAAGATGTATTTCGGGATCCATCCCGAAGTGCCGCAATCCTTGGAAGAGATCGGCAACCGGCTCAATATCACGCGTGAACGCGTCCGGCAAATCAAAGAAAAGGCGCTTTCCAAGCTCAAGCATACCTCGCGGAGCAAACCGCTCTTCTCGCATATTTCCTTGGCTTAAGCCTCAGGGAAAAGGGAGGCAAAACCCCCATTTCTCACCGTGGGGAGATCGGGGAAAAAGCCGGAGCGCGGGAATTTTCTTGCCTCGGTGTGGATAAAGAAGGTTATTCCCGGACACGGAATAATCCTTCCATGCAGACCCTGAAAAGACCTTTTCCGGACCTCCTGGCCGCCGATTTCCGGTCCGGGCCTCCCCGTATGCCCTCCCCGGGGGAAATGAGCCGTCCTTCACCTTCCCAAACGGCCTGTGAGGATCGGGAAGGCGCTTCACCCAGTGCCCAGGTTCCCTTTACCCGGATTCCCTTCTCCCCAGCCTTCTTTCCTATCTCATCTGGATTGATCTTGATCCAGGATTAGGAATAGATGCGTGGGTAAATAGGGAAAACCATTTTTTTGAAGGATAAATCCTTGAAGAATAAAGGGTTATAGCAGATGGGGAAATGGGGATGTTTTGGGGAAATGGAATCGGTTTTCCCAGGGCGGAAAGTGGATGACTGGGGAAAACCGGGTTTTACACAGGGATTCACAATTCATGCGGATTGTGGACGGCAAAACGGGGTTTTTAACATTTCCCTGTGAATACGCATTGAAAACCATGCCAATTTGCGGGGTTCCCTGGGGTTATCCACAAAGTAAGACCAGGATGTTGAAAAGGAATAGGCCTGGAAAAGTTAATTTTGGGTTTTTTAAGACCACTTTAAATCGAACGAAAGCGAGGTAGGCGATGCATGCGAAAACCCTGACCCTAGGAACCTTTGGATTGGGATTGCTCTTGGCCGCTTGCGGCGGAGGAGGCGGGAAAAAGGTCTATTTCGGGAACCTGGAGGATGGGGCCACGGTGGAAAGCCCCTTCAAGGTGCAGATGAAAGCCGAAGGCCTGATCGTGGAACCGGCGAGCATGGGCGTTAACGAGGGCCATGGCCATTTCCATATCATCGTGAACGCATCCCTGGCTTCCCCCTCCGAACCCATGTCCAAGGATGAGAAGCATATCCATTACGGGGATGGGCAAACCGAGGCTACCTTGGATCTGCCCGTGGGCCAACATACCCTGATCTTGCAATTCGCCAAAGGCGACCATGTGCCGTACGATCCGCCCATCTATCAGCAGGTGACCGTGAACGTAAGCAAGCAGAACGCGGCTCCCGCTACTGCCGCGCCGGTCGATTCCGCGGCGGCCGCGGCCAAACCGGATTCGTCGGCGTCAAAGCCGGCGGCGCCGGCGGCTGAGAAGAAAGCCCCCTAAGGCCGCCAGGGCCGGTGCGCCGTAGCAAGCGCCCGCCAACGCGTAGAAGCGGCCGGGATGGTAGCTGATCTCCATCCCGGCCGCATCCCGGTCCGCCCTCAAGAGCATGAATCCGTCCGGGTTTTCCCGGGCCGGAATCCACGGTCCGCCCCCGACCCGGTACCTCCAGCCTTTGCAATACCGCTCCCGGAACAGCAGGGAGTCTCCCGCTTTCCAATTCCCGCGCGCTTCAATCCTGCCGTCCCGCGGTTCGCGGACGCAGAGATCCCGGTATCCGGAAAACCCTTCCGGGCAGGCGGCGTCCCCTCCCGCGCGGGGGCCCGTCCGCAAGGCTTCGAAACGCGGCTTCCAATCCTTGATTTCATAGGCGATGATGTCCCCGAAGGCGTTGAGGCGCATCAGGCTGTCGCCATGCAGGCTTTGCATGGGGACGTTGCTGAACAAGTACCGGCCCGATTTCCCCCCGTAGGAGAGACCCGGTTCCCAAGGCCACATCAAGGGCAAATAGGCCGAGACGTGCCGGTAGCCGAACACGGAATGGATACCGAAGCTGAGGGCGGTCTTTTCGCGCTCGAGCAATCCGAAATGCGCGTTGGGATCGTTGTGCATCAGCCATTTCTCGTTCCCGGGATAGTCCATGGCATGATTGACCCGCCAGAAAGGGCGCGTAGACTGATCCAGAACCCGGACGCTGGCGGGCGGATCGCGGTAATACGAAGCCGGGAAGAGGTAGAAATGATCCCAATGCACGCGCAGCAGATCGAGCAATAGGACCAGATACAGGGCCGGCAGGTAACGCCGCCCCGCGCGCGCGTAGAGGGCCGCGGCCAGGGCCGAGACGGCCAGGAAGCCCGCATCGCATACGTATCTGCCCATCAGGATCGAAAGCTTCAGGCCGTAATCCTTGCCGGGATCGGCGAAGGATTTCAGATCATGCGCCACGCGCAGCAAGGCCGGGAAAGCCCCATGCGCGCAGCGGAGGCAGGCGAAGCTTATGGCTATGGCGAGGGCGGCCCATCCCGCGATGGGCAAGGCCCGGCCGCGCCAGGGCCGCGCCGCGAAGCGCTGCAGGCCGTGGGCGGAAAGGGGAGCGAGCGCGAAAACGAAAAGGATGAGCCACCGGGCCGGGATGCGGAGATGGCTGAAGAAGGGGATGCGATACAAGATCTGGCTGGCTCCCAGGCGCGATCCGAAAGCGAACCACAATCCTGCCAGGCCTATAGCCCAGAGCCAGCGCAGATCCCGGTTCGCCCTGCGGGGCGAAGCGAAGGCGCAGAAGAAAAGCCCCAGGCCGCCGATGTACAGGAAGACCTCGCCCCACAATTCGCCGCCCCACCACGACGCGTCCGATGGGCTTCCGAGGGCGTAGGGAGCCAGCAGGGAGAACAGATGGAGGGGGCGGAAACTTCCCGTGGCGAAGCGCGTGAAGGTAAAGTCGCTATGATCCCACACCCCGGGGGTCTTGCCCGTAACGCCCGTTTCCCAGGCCGAGCTATCGTAGCGCACGGTATGGCGCACGAGATCGGAAAACGGGATCAAGAGGGGCAGGCACCAAACCAGGGCGAGAAGATGACCGGCCGCGATCCAGGCGAAGGCGCGGCGCGGCCTTTGGGTTCCGGAGGCGGGCCGAGACAAGGCGCGCAGGCCGGCATCCAGGGTGAAGCCGGCGATCAATAGGCCGGAAGCCGCCGAAGCTTGCGGGTGGCCGCCCAGGGTTTGCACCGCGGCGGCGGCGGCGTATAAGCCTAGGCTCCGCGGCCCGGGATTCGAGCGCAAGGCCAGGAAGGCGGCGAGCACAAGGGGAAGCCAGGACCAACCCGCCATGAAGGTGGCATGCTCGTAGCGCGCCAGCATGGTTCCCGACAAGGCGAAGCAGAGCCCGGCCCAGTAGGCCGCGAAAGGCTTGAGCCGCAGGTAGGGGCCCAGTTTCAGGAAGCCGTAGATGCCTAGCGAGAAATGGAAGGCGTAGAACAGGTGGATGCCGACGTGAGGCGAAATCGGCCCGAACAGGATCCAGGTGATCGGATAGAGATAGCCCGATTGCCAATACGCATGCATGGGCATGCCGCATTGGTAGCTGGAGCTCCACAAGGGGAACGGATGCAGGAGGGACCAATCCTTATGGAAGTCCCAGAAGTAGGTGAAGTAGGCGAACAGCATATCGTTCTTGAGAACGGGGCTGCCGGTGAGCAGCATGGGCAGGACCGAAGCGAGTCCCGGCACCGCGGAGATGAGAAGCGTTTTCCTTTTCGACACCTTGGGGATTGTACCCTTCCCCCGCACGCGGGTGGAAGCGGGCCGGTGAAAAAGGGATATAAGGTTCAGGGAGGTACCGATCATGGAAAACCCCATCAAACGCTGGATGAAACGCCATCAGGAGCATGCCGGCAACCGTATCGATTTGGAAGATGTGCCGCCCGAACATCCGGAGGCCTATCCGGCCCGGAACCTGAAGGAGCGGTTGGATAAGCGTCGTGACGAAATCGACGAAATCGAAGGCAGCCGCAAGGGAATGCCGGAAGGGCCGGGAGGGTTTTAGCCCAAGGGTTCGAAAGGCGCGAAGGGAAAGGGATTCCGCCCCGGGACCGGGCCCAGGCCGGCTTTAATGCCCGGCGGCGCGGCGGCCTTCGGGCCGCGCTCCGGACGGAAAGTCCAGCACGGCCCGTTCCGCGGAACGCGCCTTTTCCCGTGCCGTTTCCGGATCGACCGCGACCACGTATTCGGGCCGGCGTTTCAGGTGGTCCAGGATCACGAGTATGTAACGTCCGATGATCCCGAGATAGAGGAGGATCACCCCGCCCAGGAAAAGGATGGATGCGATCACATCCGTGTAGCCCGGCACGTTCCGATCCGAAAACAATTTCGCCGCCACGTTATAGCCTCCGTACAGGAAGGCGAGTATGGAGATCGCGAACCCCAGCCGCATGGCCAGCTTGAGCGGCACGCCGCTGAAGCTGAACAAGGCTTCGGAACCCAAGCGCAACGATTTGAGGAAGCTGAAGGTGGCCTGCCCGTGCAAGCGTTCGCCCAGCCGGTAGGGCAGGGACGCGGTGCGGAACCCCAGATACGGCAAGATGGCGCGCACGATCAATTGGCGCTCGGGCAGGATATTCAGCGCATCGCATACGGCCCGCGTCACCAGGCGGAAATCCGAGGCCTGGGGCTGCATGGGGACTTCGGAAAGCCAGTTGTAGATCCGGTAGAAGGCGCGCGAGGAAAGTTCCTTGCAGAATCCCTGCTGGGAACCTTCGCGCACCATCTGCACCACGTCGAAGCCTTCGCGGGCCTTGGCGAGCATGGCCGGAAGCAAAGCCGGGGGATGCTGGAAATCGGCGTCCATCGTGGCGACGTACCGGCCGCGGGCGGCGCGATAGCCCGCGCGGATGGCGTTCTGATGCCCGGCGTTCCGCACGAAACGGATGAGTTTCACCGCGGGATCAAGCGTGGCGAGCAGGTTCACCTCTTCGCAGGTCCGGTCCGAACTGCCGTCATCGACGAAGATGAGTTCCAGGGGGATGCCCTCGCAGGCCCCGCGGATGGAGGCGTAGAGGGGGCGTATGTTGGCCGCCTCGTTGAAGCAGGGCAGGATTACCGAAAGGCGAATCGTTTCCGTTTCGGGTACGCCGACCCGCCATTCCCGTGAGTGCATATAACCAAGATTTTACCACCCGCCCGCCTAAGCGGTAAAGACGGGGATTCCCGTTTTTTGGGATGGGCGCTTCCCCTAGGGCTATCGTATTTTTCCCGATATGCCCCATTCCCCTTTTCGCGTCGGAATCATCGGTACCGGGGGGATCGCCCGGGCCCAGCACCTCCCCGGCTGGCGCAATATTCCCAATGTGAGCATCGTTGCGGTTGCCGACATCAATAAGGCCGCCGCCTCGGCGGCGGCGATGGAATTCGGCGTCCCCCACGTTTTCACGGGATTCGAGGAACTGCTCAAGCTCGACCTGGATGCCGTGGACGTGTGCACGCCCAACCTCTCCCATGTGCCCATCGTGCAGGCGGCCTTGGAGGCGGGCAAGCACGTGATCTGCGAAAAGCCGTTGGCGGTGACGGCGCGCGAGGTTCGCCAGATGGGCGAGTTGGCCGATCGCAAAGGCCTGAAGCTGATGACCGCCCAGCATCACCGCTTCGGCGCCGCCGGTCGCGCGGCCAAGCGTTGGGCCGAACAGGGTTTCCTCGGGCCGGTCTACCACGCGCGCGTGAAGGCCATGCGCCGGGCCTGGCTGCCCATCGCGCCGGGCTTCATCGACGCGCGCCTGTCGGGCGGAGGGCCCTGCATGGACATCGGCGTGCATGCCCTGGATCTCTGCCTCTGGCTGATGGGGTTCCCGGAACCGGATCGGGTAAGCGGAACCGCGAGGACCAACTTCGCCAAGGGTTCGGAGATTCCCGGCATGTGGGGGGAATGGAACCGGGAGTTATTCACGGTGGAGGACTTCGCGGCCGGGCTGGTGCATTTCAAGCTCCCCTACGGGGAGCCGCTCCCTGCAGGGGGCCCGGCCTCCGCAGGTGAACCGGGAAGCGCAAGCGCGGCAAGCGCGGGCGGCGGCACCCTGGCCCTGGAAACCGCCTGGCTGGGCCATCAGGTCGAGACCGAGGATATGAGTTGCCAATTGTTCGGCCTGAAGGGCGGGCTCAAATGGCCCGACGGGCAATTCGCCTCGGTGCAAGGCGGCATCTTCGCGCAAGGATCCCTCAGCTATCCGACCCATGTCGAAAGCGCCTATCACGAAGAGCTGCGCGCCTTCTACGAGTGCATCGTGAAGGATACGCCTTCGCCCGTACCCTGGCGCGAAACCGAGAAGGTGATCGCCATCCTGGAGGCGATTTACGTGTCGCAGCGGGAAGGGCGCGAAATCAAAATGGGTTGATCGGGGCCGGCCGTGCCTGCCCGCACCTCAACCCTAAGGCGACCATGACGAACAAAGCCTTTCCGCGCTTGCGCGGTCCGCTTCGGATGATCCTGGGCATGCTCTCCATGGCCTTCATCGCCGCCTGCCAGACCGGCGACGATGAAGGGAGCACGGGTAACGAGATCCTCAGCGGCGGGACCGAACAGGACGGTTCGCCTTCCGTTTCCATCCCGGTCCGGCATTACCATTATCCGGAGGCGAACCAGAATGTCGTGCTCCAGGATGATCTTCCCGATACGGTCATCATCAGGTTGAACGGGATACCGGGCCGGTTCGGGGGCAGGCCGACCGCGGACGATCTTTTCGACACCGCCTTGGCCCACGGCGCGGCTTTCACCATCCCGTGGGCGAGGCTCCTGCTGGCTCCCGGCACCCAGCCCATCCCGTATATCCGGGAACCGATCTCCATGGATTCGGTTACGCCCGCCGGCGTCAACATCATGCGCGTCGGCACCTTCGCGGAGGGCAGCCCGGAGAATGACGTATTTCCCGATTCCGTTTTCGAGGGGTACTCCTTCTATGATACGGAGCGGAAAATCGGGGCCATGGCCGTGTATTTCTCGGGTCCCGCGACGGTCCATGCCGACTATCCGCTCTGCGATTCGACGCGTATCCGTATGCATCTCGCGATCCCCGCGGCCGGCTTCTATATCCTGTACCAGGTCCGCACCGGCGACACGATCGCCCTCGCCCTGTTGCCCGACCTGAAGAACCTGGTTTTCAGCGTCAGGACTTCCTCCGATGCCAATTTCACGTATGCCAAGGAAGCGTACGATCGCCAATGGGGTTGTTTAATGGCCGGCGCGGAGGCCAAATCCGGCGCCGGAAATCCCGGCCTGGCCGGACCCCTTTCCTTCCGGGATTGGATGGCCTTGGGCCGATAGGATCCGCGAAACCGTTTACCCGTTTATCCACGCACCTCCCGACCCTGTCCCAGGAACGATGAGCGCATTGCCGCATCCCTTCCCGCTGTGGCTGCTCGCCTGCGCATGCATCGGAGGCGCATGGGCCGCCGACCCGGCCGCCGGCGCCCCTACGGCCCCGCCCCGTTTCGGATTCGATAGCGCGAAGGCCTACGCGCATGCGGGCATCGAGGCTTATTTCCTGGCCCAAGCGCATGGGCCGGCATGCGGAGGTCCAGGCCCGCACCTTCGCCTATCAGAGCTCCGTGGGGCGCGAGTCTCGATGGCTGGCGCGGATCGTCTTTCGGTTCCCATAGCAATCTGATGGAAAATCGGCGCTCCCTTCGACGGAAGGCCTTTTCCCGCACGCGGCTAGGGCCGATGGCGATAGATTGATCCGGTCCGGCGCCTGCGGCGCCTGCGGAAGGGGAGCCAGGGCGGGCATGTCCAACCACGATCGATTCCCGGGGGCGCGCCTCCCGCGTTTGCTTGCCTGCCTCGCACTCGCGGGATTCGCGGCCCAGGCCGGGCCGGTCGAGGATTTGGCCGCTTGGCTCAAGCTCGATCGCCAAGCGCGCCCCGAGATCCGGTCCCAGGCCTTTTCCGGAACCGCCTTGACCGCTTCGGAATGCGAAGCCGCCCGCGCGCTGATCCAAGCCGAACGCACGGCCTACGTGAAAAGCGCCTGGGGCGCGCAATGGACCGCCAAGCGCCTGGTCATGGGCGCTCTGCAAATGCCTTTCGACTACCGCGTGCGCGGAACCAAGCCCGCCGGCGGCTATGACCTGTACATCTCCATGCATGGCGGCGGCGAAGCGGCGGCCTCGGTCAACGATCAGCAATGGCAGAACCAAATCACCCTGTACCAGCCGCCCGGGGTCTATCTCGCGCCGCGGGCGCCCACCGACGCCTGGAACATGTGGCATCGGGATCATATCGACGCGTTCTTCGATCGCATCATCCATTTGGCCGTGGCCTCGCAAGAGGTGAACCCGAACCGGGTCTATGTCATGGGTTATTCGGCCGGCGGGGACGGGGCCTATCAGCTTATCCCCCGCATGGCCGATCGATGGGCGGCGGGAGCCATGATGGCCGGGCATCCCAACAACGCCTCGCCCGTCAACCTACGTAACATCGGCATGACCTTGCATGTGGGCGGCTTGGACGCGTCCTACGACCGCAATACCCTGGTGGTCGAGTTCGGCAAGCAAATCCAGAAACTCCAGGACGCCGACCCCGGCTTCTACAAGTACCAGGTGAAGGTGTATCCCGACAAACCGCATTGGATGGATTTGCTGGACGCGGAGGCCTTGCCCTGGATGGCCGGCTTCACGCGGCAACCCCATCCCAAAAAGGTGGTATGGCAGCAGGATACCACGGTGGGTTCGCCCCTCGCTACGACCGATCCCAAGGTCAAGGACCCGCCCACGCAATGGCGTTTCTATTGGGTAGGACGGCCGGATCGGAAGGTAACGCCGCGCCAGGCGATGCTGACCGCCGAGATCCGCGGGCAGGAGGTGCGCATCGAGAAATCCAATCTCGACTCGGTGGAAATCTGGCTGAACGATTCCCTGCTCGATTTATCCAAGCCCGTATCCGTGTTCTGGAAGGGCGACAAGGTTTATGAAGGCTTGCTGGAGCGTACGGCCGGGACCTTGTTCCAAAGTTGCGATCTCCGCGGCGATCGCGACCTGGTCTATCCGGTGCGGGTGGTCGCGAGCGCGAAGGGCCTGGGATCGGTGGGCATCCTTGGCCGCGCCGATCGGCGCCCCGCCCGGCAATCCCGTATGCCCCGGGTAGGCGAACCCGGTTCGCAGGGCGCGGTGCGCTTGTTTCCCGGGTCCAAACCCGATGCCTGGCTTGATCTTCGCGGCAGTAAGCGGATCGGGCGGCTTCCTTAATCCGATGCGGCCCCTTGCAGGGCCGCCCCGAAGCCTAATTCACCTTATTAGTCGAGATGTACAGGATCTTCCTGGCCGTTCCCTGCCCGGTCAGGCTCCACATGTTGTGCGTGGTTTTGATGCTGATACCGCCGTCAAAATAAAAGGTGATGTTGGTGCCGTTCGTATGCGCCTCTTCGATCCTTCTCACCAGCATATTCGACCACTCCGAGCCATCGAGCAGGAATCCGTACTCGCCGATCGCGCTTTCGGCGAAGTACACCGGGAACTGGTTCGGGTTCTGGGGATCGGCGGGTACGGCCGGGGACGCGCTGAGCGAATTCAGGGGCAAATCCGCGCCGTTAGCGTTGCCCAGCGTGATCCTCTCGATCGCCGCGTTCCCCTGGACAGCGCAAAGCGCGACGAGGATTGCCGATAATCCGAAACCTTTGAACGTTTTGTTGAATCGCATTTGCGGACTCCTTGTTATTGGGTGTGTGGATAGCCTGGGCAACGGGAATTTCACGCGCGCTTAAAGCCGCCGGCCGGAAAAGACGACGTTCATTTTGCATTTCACGAACCGATAGGTCGTAGCGGTCAGCGTGGACCGGGGGGATACGATGAGGCGCACGGTGTTGCTCCCCGCCGCTACCTGGAATCCCGCCGACTCGTTGACGTACCGCGCCGTACCCGGCTTCTCCGCCTTGTCGGCGAATTCCGAAACGCTCCCGGTGGCGAGGGTGTTGAGCGTGATGAAGGTTTCCAGCCCCCGCTGCTCATCGGAAGTCGGGCTGTTGGTCCCGTACAGGCCGGTCGCGTTCACGGTGACATAACCGGCGGAGAGCCGCCCGAGAGCGTGGCGCTTTCCGCCTCGTACTGCGTGGCCGCCGCCGCCTGGTTCGAGAAAAGCAGGCAGATCGCCGTAGCGATAGACCCTGAAAGAACCTTCATGGATGTTCTCCTTTGTAATCGTTTGATCTAAACACGCTACTCCGAGGCGGGCCTCGTTGCTTAGACGCGTTACCCGGGGATTTGTACCAGGAAAATCCCCGTTTATTGCTACACTTCGCCAGGGTCCAGGCGACCCCGATGGAAAGTCCGCGTGCCCCGCACACCCGTTCCCGCCGCGCATAACCGCCTGCTTCCCTTGCAGAGCAAGGCTTACCTCTATGCCGCGTTGCTCTGCGCATGCGCCTGTGGCGCTTGGGCATCCCCGCAACCGGATGCGCCGCGTTTCCATATCCAGGCCGGGGGCCTTTTCACCACCGACCTCCTCTCCGCGCCCGGCGCGGGCCGGCCCTGGTTCGGAGGCTCATTGCAAGCGGGATATGCCCTGGCCCGCCTCGGGAAAAACCGCGAAATCCTGGTCGCCTGCGGTTACGAATGGGCCGACCCTGAGCCGGCGGGCTATGCGGCCTTCTCTTCCGATTTCTCCGCGGCCCAATTCGCCTTCGCCTACCAGAACCTCGATCGCAACCGGCCCGGCCTCGGATTCCGCATCCATGCCGGCGCGCGGCGCTTCTTCGCGGTACCGGAGAACGTGCTGCGGGAAAAAGTCTTTCCCCTGTTGTCCATCGCGGGCATCGCCCAGGGTTCCGGCGGGATTTACTTCTACCTGGAAATGGGCTACCTGGCCTTCACGCCCATTTCCGTCGGCATGGGCTTTAACCTATGAGGCCCGGCCGCGGCGCATCGGCGCTTCCCTGGCTTTGGCTGTTCGCCCTCGCGCTGTCGGGCTGTTCCAACGCTCCTCCCTTTCTCGCCCCCGGGCTCTCGTCCCGGGAGGGGGGCTCGTCCATGGCCTCCTTCAACCTGCTTTCCAATTACGGCCGGCTGGAGCTGCATGGCCGAGAACAGGTCGAACGCAGCGATGGCGAGCTCGTCACGCCGGATTATTTCAACGAAGATTTCATATCCATGGGCCGATTGAAATTCCATCCGTACGCCTTCTACTCCGTCGCCATGGTCAATTTCCAATTGCAGGCGAGCGGAGGCGTGCATTGGCGCAGGCGGGTGGCCCTCGCGTATTTCCCGACCCTGACCTTGGCGGGCCGGCATTGGTTGCATGGGTTGCAACTGGAAACCCGGCTTCCCTTCGCCGCCACGGTTTCGCTCAGCGCCTACGAAGAGAACCTTCCCTCCATCCTGCTGAATCCCGCCCTTGGCGAGCCGGGCCCGGTCAAGCAGCATCGCGTGGCGGCATTCGCCCTGAACCTTCCGTTCACCTTCGGCGGATTCCGGGTCTGGGTCCGGCCCGATTACCGCCAATCCCTGGATTACGATCTGCGCCGCTTCGGCGTCGATATCGGGTTGTCCGCCAGCGACCCGGTCCCGCCCGACGAACGCTCGAGGCCATGAAAAAGGCCGGCTCCTTGCGGAGCCGGCCTCGGGTATGCCTGCAGGGTTGCGCGAGGCTGGCGGCGGAGCGCCGCGCCTAGAACGGCAAATCGTCTTCGGCCTGGGGCGGCAACGAAGACGGCGCGCCGTATCCGCCCGACGCTCCCCCGCCCGATCCGCCGGCGGAAGGAGCGCCGCCGTATTGGCCTCCGGACGAACGCGCGTTCATGGCCGGCTCGGAGCGCTGGTATCCGCCGCCCTCGCCGCCTTCGGAACGTCCGCCGGGACGGCCCAGCATGACCATCTGGTCCGCGATGATCTCGGTGGTGTAGCGCTTCTGCCCGTTCTGGTCGTCCCAGGAGCGGGTTTGCAGGCGGCCTTCGATGTAGACCTGCGAGCCTTTGCGCAGGTATTTCTCGGCGACCTCGGCCAGGCCGCGCCACATCACGATATTGTGCCATTCGGTCTTCTCGACCTTCTGGTTGTTCTTATCGGTGTAGCTCTCGGTGGTGGCGATGGAGAAGTTCGCCACCTTGGCCCCGGAGGGGATGGCGCGCACTTCCGGGTCTTTACCCAGGTTGCCGATCAGCATGCATTTATTGAGGGAGCCCATTTTGTCCTCGCTTCTCCCCGGGGTGGAAATTCCCGGGGGCACTGTGTGATATTAACCGAAAAATGCCCCCGCCGGCCGCGGAAATTGCTTTATTGGAGCATTCCGTAACCGGTTACAGGCAGCATGAAAAGTAGCAAATCCAAGGTCACCCTTCCCCTCGATCGCCTCGCGGAACTGTGGCCTTCAGCACTCAAAAACGCGGCCGTAGGGGCGGTCCTGCATCCGGCTTCGGTTTCGGAAACCCTGGTCCATTCCGCCGATGTGCTTAAATCGCATGACGGAAGCCTGTTCCGGCTGAAGGCGCTTTTCGGGCCCCAGCATGGGTACCTGGGCCAGACCCAGGATAACATGATCGAATGGCGGGGTTTCCCGCATCCGGAGTGGGGCATCCCCATCTACAGCCTGTACGGCGAGCATCGCGAGCCTACGGCGGAAATGCTGCAAGGCCTGGACGCGCTGATCGTCGACATGCAGGACGTGGGCGCGCGCTATTACACCTTCATCTGGACCCTTTACCTGTGCATGAAGGCTTGCGAAAAGCTGGGCATCCAGGTCGTGGTACTCGACCGCCCGAATCCCATCGACGGGCGGACGGAAGAAGGCCCCGTGCTCGATCCGGAATACCGCTCCTTCGTGGGCCTGCACCCGATCCGGGTGCGGCATGGGAAAACCATCGGGCAATTGGCGGAACAATTCCGGCGGGAGGCTTTCCCGAAATGCGCCCTGACCGTTCTGCACATGCGGGGCTGGGATCCGGAGATGTACTTCGAGGACACCGGCCTGCCCTGGGTCCTGCCCTCGCCCAACATGCCCACGGTGGATACGGCCGTGGTCTATCCCGGCATGTGCCTTTTGGAGGCCACCAACATGTCCGAAGGCCGGGGCACCACCAAGCCCTTCGAGCTTTTCGGCGCCGGCTACATTACGGATGCGCGCGAGTTCACCGCCAAGCTGAACCGCCTCGGGCTGCCCGGCGTTTTCTTCCGCGAAGCCTGGTTCCAGCCCACCTTCCACAAATTCCAGGGCCAGCTTTGCGGCGGGGCGCAGTTCCATGTCACCGATCGCGCCGCGTTCCTGCCTTGGCGCTCGACGATCGAAATGCTGAACCTGGTGCGCCGCGAGTACGGCGAAGCCTTCCAATGGAAGCCGCCGCCCTACGAATACGAGCATAAGAAGCTTCCCATCGAAATCCTGATCGGCGGGCCGGTAGCGGGCTTTTTCCCTTGAGCAGCGGTCTCATGGCCGATTCCCTTTCCGCTTTTTTCCTCTGCGCCGGCTACGGCAAACGCCTGCGCCCGCTTACCGATCGCATCCCCAAGCCCGCCCTCGCCTTCCAGGGCAAGACGGCGCTGGAGATCAACTACCGCAAGGTGCAGCCCTTGTTCCCCAGCCGCTTGCTGTGCAATACCCATCATCTCTACGCCGAGATGGAGAAGCCCGCCTTGCGGCTGGGCATGCGCGTCCTCTACGAAGCCGAAATCCTGGGAACGGGGGGCTGCCTCTGGAACGCGCGGCATCTGCTCGAGGAAACCGATCGCTTCCTGGTGCATAACGGGGATCTGATCCATACCATCGATCTGAAGGATCTGATGCAACGGCACAAGGCTTCGGGGGCGATGGCCACCTTGGCGGGCCTGTTCCGGCCGCAGTACAACACCTTGAGCGTGGGCCCCGGGGGCCGGCTCCTGGGCGTGCATGGATTCGAAGGCTACGCGCCGGCGGGCAACGAGTTGGCCCGGCTTACCTTCGCCGGCATCGCCGTGTACGAAAAGGCCTTCCTCGGATACGTGGGCCCGGGCGAAGCGGACATCAAGCCGTATTGGACCGCGGCCATGCGGGCGGGGCACGCCATCCAGGTGATCAACTACAGCCAGGAGGCCGCCTGGTACGACTTCGGGACCCCGCAGGGCTTATGGGAAGCGGCCAAGTTCCACATGGAAACGACCCGGGAGTTCTCCTACCAATATACCCCGCTGGTCCGCGAGCTTCGGCCGTACGTGTCCAACGAGGCGGGCGTGGACGATTTGCCGGAAGCCTTGCGCGACGTGCTGATTTACGAGGAGCCCGCCTCCCCCATCTCCCACCATACGGTGAACCAGATCATCGGCCGGGACTTCCGGTGGGAAATCCACCCCTGAAGGCCGCCGGAAGGCCCGGGTAAACCCCCCGGGCCGGACGGCCTAAAATTCGTGTTTTCGTGACAGGGATCCCTTATGGTTGGAAATCCCAGGATCGGGAAATCCGGTCTCCGGATTGGGATTCCTTCTCAAAATCCTGATTGACCTCTTCCCGGCCGGGAGGGTCGCCCGACCCGATTTGCCGCCGAATTTTTAGATTTCGAGGGACCGCGCGGTCCTGGTTTCCTCTTCGCGTGGCCGTTCGTCTTCCTTTCGGCGTTGGCATGGATTTCCATATGCAGCAGCAAGGGCGTTACACCATCCTTAGGGAAATCGCCGCCGGGGGAACGGCTACCGTCTTCCTGGCCGAAGACAGCGTATTGCACAGAAAAGTCGCCTTGAAGAAACTGCACCCGCATCTGCTCAACCGTCCCGAAATGGTCAGGCGTTTCGAGAAGGAGGCCGTAGCCGTGGCCTCGCTCTCCCATGAGAACGTGATCCGGATATTCGATTACGGCCAAGAGGATAAGGGCGTATTCCTGGCGATGGAATACGTGGACGGGGTCTCGTTGGAGTCGCTGCTGGCCACGGCCGGCGGCTCCCTACCCTGCCTGGCGGCGATGTCGTTGTTCCTCCAATTGTTCGACGGCCTTTCGGCCGCCCATGCCCGGGGCATCTGCCATCGCGATATCAAGCCCTCCAACGTGCTGGTCGATCGCCAGGGATGCGTGCGGATCGCCGATTTCGGCATCGCTTTCCTGACGGAGGAAACCTCCATCACCCGGACCGGTTCCTATTTGGGGACGCCCGGATATTCGTCCCCGGAGCAGGCCCAAGGCCGCACGATCACGGTCAAGACCGACATCTTCGCCGCCGGCATCCTCCTCTACCGCGCCCTCGCGGGCCGGCTGCCCTTCGATGCGGAAACGCCGCATGCGGTGCTCATGTCCATCATGGAAAAGACGCCCGACAACCTGATCCAGGCGAACCGCCGCCTGATCCCGGGGTTGGCCGGGCTGGTGGAACGGATGTTGGCGAAGGGGTGCGAAGCGCGCCCGACCGCGGTCGAATGCGCGGCGGAGTTGGCGGAAATGGCCCGTAACCTCGGATTGCCCCTGGATGCGGAACGGGTGCGCCGCCTGTACGCCGACCCCGAAGCCTATGCCGCCCAGGATCGGCTGGAAGTGGCCGAATGCTACCTGGGCCATGCGCGCCTTGCGCATGCGAAGGGCCAATCGCGCGAGGCGTTGAAGCTTTACGCCGTGGCCGAAGCTTTCGCCGAGCCGGGCGGGGAAATGGCCGCAGAGGCCGGCGGATACCTGCTCCGCATGCGTAAGGCCGAGCGCCGACGCGGGGCCTTCGCTTGCGCCGGCGCGGCGCTGGCCATCCTTCTGCTTGCCTGGCTCATCTATTCGTTGCCGCGGCAGCCGCGGGATCCCGACGCAACGGCCGCCGTCGACGCGGAAAAACCGCCCCCGGTCCCCACTCCCGCATCGATCCCCGCATCGGCCCCCGCGGCCGCCGGGGAAGTAACCGGCATGTTACCCGAGGGCGGGGTCCCCGCCGAGGCTCCGCCCGCCGGCCAAAAGGAGCCGGCCGGAACCGCCGTGCCTTCGCCCGCGCCGGCCGCCTCTTCCCCGGCCACGCCGGTCGCGACCCCTGCGCGGGTCGCATCTGTCGCAACGGGTTCGGCCGAGTCGGAGCGAACCGTCCCGGCCGCGGCGGTCGCCGCCGTCCAAGCCCCCCGGGGGCTATCGGAACAAGAGGCCGCCCCGGCGCCTTCGAAAGGCTACCTATGGGTGCGGACCAACCCTCCCTTCGTCCGCATCCGGGTGGATGGGCTCGACCTCGGCAAGACGCCCCTGGCGGCCCCTCTGATCCTGACCGCGGGATTGCATCGCGTCGATCTGGAGCGGGACGGATGCGTGCCGTCGCTCGACAGCATTATCGTGGCGGCCGCGGATACCCTGTTGTTGCGGCGGACCCTGGAGCGGAGGTCGGACCCATGAAAACACGCGCGGGGGCCGTTTGGGCGTTTTCGATATCCGTGCTTGGGATGGCCCTGGCCGTGGCCTCTCCCACCGGATCCGCTCCGGCCGGCACGGCCGCGCCCGGCGAGGATCTGTTCAAATGGGGCGAGTACGACAGCCTTATCCGGGCCCTGGAGCCCTCGTGGCGCGGAGCCGGCGCGGAAATGACCCATAGGGACTCCTTGCAACAGGCCAAATCCCTCCTTTTCCTAGGCGTTGCCTTCTGCGCGACCGGCAATCCCGCGCGCGCCGATGAGGCTTTTTCCCGCGCCGTGCAGCTCGATCCCCAAGTAGAACTGGATCGCTTCTACGTAACCGAGGAAATCGCCAATCGTTTCCAAGCCACGGCCCTGCGCGCATTGCGGCGACGGCCCGTGGCCCCGGCCGCGGCGCCCGCCCCGGCCCTTCCGAAGCCGTCCGTCTCTACGCGGCCTCCCCCTCGGCCGGCGGCGTCCGCGGCCAAGCGTACCTGGGTCTGGCTGGGGGTAGGGGCCACGGCCGCCGTTGCGGCCGCGACCGGCTATTTCCTGCTCTCCGATCGCCAGGAACCGCCCCGGGACGACGTCACTTCCATCGACCTGAGCCGCCAATGAAAACCGAGCGCCCGCCCCTTCGCCGCCGCCTGGCGAGGCCGTTGGCCGCGCTCGCGGCCTTGCTATGGGCCCTATCCGCCTGCGACCTCTCCGAATCGCCGGAGACGCTCCACTACATCCAATTGCGTTTGCCCGATTCCGTGCATATCGGCGATTCGGTGCAAGTGCTTTTGCGCCTACCGGACGATTCCGCCGCTATCGACGTACTCTGGGACCAGCCGCTGCTCTCGGACACGAACCTCTCCAGGCTGCCTGCCCCGCACTACCGCGGCGGCGACGCCGATTTGTTCGTCTCCGCATGGGAGAAGGGCAAACTCTACTACCGGACGCATGTGGAGTTCCGTAAAGACCTGTCCAAACCCCGGGTGTTGGACATCCTGCCCCCGGACAGCCTCGCGCCCTGGATCCGTTGGCAAGGCCCGGATTCCCTGGACCTCGAGAAAGCGCCTGCGGGCGCGTCCCTCTTGGCGCTCTTCCCCGATATGGAATGCGTGGACGATCGGGATCGGGATACGGCCCGGCCATCGGCGGAATACCTGGCGGATTCGGCGCGGGTCGGCCTGGGCAGGATCAAGTACGAATGCCGGGACCGCGCGGGAAATCTCGCGCCGGCCCGCTACCGCAGGCTGCGCATCCTCTCCGAAGTGGATACCGTTCCTCCCGCGATCATCCTCTCCGAGCCCTCTGATGTGGTAGTCTGGCTGGGGCATATCGCGAAGCTGGGCACGGCCGTATGCGCCGACGCCAAGGATCCGCGGCCCCGCATGCGCGACTCGGGTTCGGTGGACGAATCCAAGCTGGGGACCTATCCGCTCGTCTACGAATGCGAGGACGCCTCGGGCAACCTGGCCCGGCGC
>JADMIO010828280.1_pt1 | contig 31446 bp, 26 predicted proteins | sample 8958161 | NCBI WGS metagenome assembly JADMIO01 (sample SAMN16585339, study PRJNA669376) | soil metagenome | isolation source: Crop rotation soil | place: USA: Cullars Rotation, Alabama | collected 2011 | reverse complement strand
GGCCGCGACTTCAAGTCACGTGAATTCCAAGCTTCGGATCCCACTGTGCTGGAAAGTCCGCGCATCGTGACACTTCCGTCAACGGCCGTCAGCACCGACGGCGTCGTCGAGGTGCACGGCACCGCGATGGGCGCCGACGGCGCGCCGATTCCGCTCGATCAGATCACGCAGCGGCTCGTGGCGCCGCGGGATCGCTTCGACTTCAACGGACGGCGCACGCTTCGCGCCGGACTCGGCGAGGACTTCGAGCTGTCGTACGACACGACGAACAATCCGGACGGCACCAGGTTCACCGCGACCTACCCCGGCCTGAACGAGAACGACGTCTACCGGGCGGTCGGCGGTACGACCTCCGACGGCCGCACGTTCGCGGGCGCGGAGTCGCGCATCCTGTTCCTCGGCCTCCCGACGGCGATCGCTCCGGAGATCACCATCTACGAGAACTCCGAACTGACCATCTCCGGGCCGGCGGCTGGCGCGTGCGCGGCGCCGATGGAGCCGCTCGACACCGCCGCGCCGAGCACACCAGCGGCGCTGCAGGCTTCGCAGGCGACCGGATCCAACACCGTCCACCTGACGTGGGCCGCCAGCACTGACGACACCTACGTCAACGGCTACGGCATCTACCGGGATGGTGTGCGCATCCGCAACGTCGGGCCGGCTTTTACGTCGTACGACGACGTGAACGTGACGTCGGGCAGCCACACCTACGCGGTGGATGCGGTGGACTCCGCCTCGCCGCTGAAGGCGAACTTCCCCCCGATCGCGAACGACGTCAACGCCAGCGATCCGATTCTGCAGGGCGTCGCGTACGGCAACCGTTCGGCGAGGTCTGCCGATGTGACGGTCTCGCAGCCCGACGTGCTCGCGCCGAGCATCCCTGCGAACCTCGTGGCCACCGCCGCGGCGAACCTGGACGCGAACAAGAAGATCGTGTCCTGGAAGGTCACCGTCACCTGGCAGCCGTCAACGGACAACGTCGGCGTCAGCAGTTATCGCGTCTACCGTGCGGGACGGACGGCCGTTGACGTCACAACGGCGGCCTATAGCGACACGGTTCCGGCCAACACCACGAGCACGCCGGTGATCTACACGTATCGCGTCGACGCCGCGGACGCGGCGGCCAATCGCTCGGCGCAGTCGGAGCCCGTGAGCGTGGCGATTTCCGGCCAGGTTGACACCAGCAAGCCGACGACCCCCGGCAGCCTCGTCGCCGACACGCGCGACCTCTACGCCTCGGCGACGGCCCCGGCGATTGGACCGCGCGACGTCACGCTGAGGTGGGCCGCGGCGACGGACAACTCCGGAGTCGCCGGTTACGGCATCTACCGCCGTGCCGCGGCCTCGCTGAACCCGACCGCGGCGTTCACGAAGATCGCCGACGTCAACGGCTCGACGCTCGCCTACACCGACCGCGAGCTCGCGGTCGGGACTTACGACTACACCGTTGACGCCGTCGATTCGTCGGGCAATCGCTCGACGGCGGCGCTCGCGGCGACCAACGTCGTCACCGTGAGCGACCCGCCGGCCGGCAAGCACGCGATCATGTCGTTCTCGTCGCGTGACTTCGTCTCGTCTGGCGGCTACGCGGTGACCGAAGGGCCGATCGTCGTGACCGTGATCCGCGGCGGCAAGGTGTGGGCGCGCTCGACGCCGGTCGACGTCGTCGAGGATCCGGCGACGCCGGGTCTGGGCGCCGCCGAAGTGAACCATCCAGGTGGCGGCTGCTGGGACACCGCGAAGCTGAACGGCCTCGACGGCATCACGCCCGACCTGCGGCCCGGCGACATCGTCCGCTTCACGAACCGCTTCGGAAAGGCGGATCAGACGACGACGGCCAACGTCTATGCGGGGCGCGCGACCGATCGCGCCGCTGACGGCTCGCCGCTGCCGGCGGGCGTGATCCAGGTGCATGGCAGCGCGCAGGATGCGCTGGGCCATCCGCTGCCACTCGAGCAGGTCGAAAGCCGGATTATCGCCAGCAGCGCGGCGCCGTTCGACGTGAACGCCCGTCGTGACCTCCGCGCCGCGGGCGACGGAACGATCGTCTACGACGCGGTGAACCCGCTGACGAACCCGGCGGGTACGAACTGGACCGCTACCTACACGGGCCTCAGCGTCAACGACGTCGAGCTCGCCAAGGCCTCGGACTCGCGCGCCGTCTGGCTCGGACGCGACCCGATCGCGCTCAGCGAGCTGACGTTCTTCGAGAACGGCGCCGACATCGCCGGCGGCCCGGCGGGCCCGCAGTGCACGGCGCCGGCGGAAGCCGGTCCGGCGGTGACGTTCGAAGAGGCCGGGCCAATCGAGGCGTCGTTCGATCCGGGCGTGCCGAGCATGGTGTTTCCGCCCCGGAGCACCGGAACACCGGTCTCGCAGACGCTGGTCCTGACCAACGTCGGCACCGCGGACGCCGCGCGCGGCATCAACGGAACGCTCTCGATCGCGAGCGCGGCGCTGGAAGTCGGCGGCGACTTCTCGCTCACGTCGAACACCTGCAACGCCGCCAACGTGACCCTGAACAACACGTGCATCGTGACGGTGACGTTCTCGCCAACCGTGCCTGGAACGCGCACCGCGCGGCTGCTCTTCCGGGACAACGTGAACAACAGCCCGGTGCAGGTAATGGCGCTGAGCGGCGACGCGTTCGACGCCCAGGCGCCGGCCGTTACCGCGCCGGTCATGACGCTGGTGAACAACACGACGCTGAACGTGTCCACCGGTTCGCTGACCGTCAACGTCGCGGCGAGCGCGACCGACGCGAGCGGCATTGCCTCGATGCAGCTCGACATGAGCACGGACGCGGGCCATACGTGGACGGCGCTCAAGACGTCGGCGACCGGACAGGTGGCGACGACCCTGGCGTTCGTGCAGGGACCGACCTACCAGTTCCGTGCGACGGCGACCGACAAGCAGGGCAACGCGAGCGCGCCGGTCACCTCGCCGCTGTATCGCACGGCGGTCACGGACGACAACTCGGGGACGCCGAAGTTCTCCGGGTCGTGGAGCTCGCAGCGCAACAGCCCGATCACGGTCGGCGCCTTCGCCAGCACTATTCACGAGGCGACCGCACCGTCGCCGGGTAAGGCCAACACGGTGACGTTCACGTTCACCGGCACGGAGGTGGCGCTGATCGCGGCCGTAGGACCGGATCGCGGCCAGGTGTCGATCTCGGTCGACGGCAAGCCGGCGCAGCTCGTGGACCTCTATGCCACGCGCCAGCAGCAAGCGACCGTCGTTGGCGCGGCGCCGGGCCTCGGAGCGGGCACGCACACCGTGACCGTCAACGTGCTTGGCTCGAGGAACGCGGCATCGACCGGCACACGCGTGGACGTCGACGCGTTTGTCGTGAAGTTCTAACAGACGTCGCTTACGCAGTCATAAGGAGGACAACCGAGCATGAAACAACTCAAGCAGGCAACGCTCGCGGCGATCATCATCGCCGCGGGCTTCGCCGCCGCCGCTGACGCACAAACGGTGACGTACGTGACCAACGCGTACGAGCTCAAGGTGCAGCAGACTTCGTCCGGAGCGCTCTCGGACGGCAGCCTGTATGCGTCGTTCGCCGGCGAGGCGAAGGCGGTCAACAACAAGGTGGCCGCCGACCTGAAAGGGTTCTCGTTCACCGTCTTCTACAGCATCGACGGCGACACCGTCACGGTGACGGGCGGCACCTTTGCCATCCAGACCACGAACAAGGACCGCTCGCCGCTGGCCGTCGGCGGCAACATCCTGCCGGGCGATACGATCCGGCTGCGACCGAACGGATGGGTCGCGGTGGGAGAAACGCTCTCGCTGCCACTCACGGGGAGCGACGGGACGTTTGTCTCGGGCGTGATCACCGCGACGATGGACAAGAGCAATCCCCCGCGGGCGACGGGATCGCTCAGCCTGACCTACCCGGTGATTGTGCAGTAGAACGATCGGCCGCCAGCTATCCACAATAAAAAGGGGAGCCACGCATAGCGTGGCTCCCCTTTTTTGCGGGGGAGGCAACTCTGCGATGCGCGTCAGGGCATGAGGTCCCGCGTCACAACGGTCGGCGTCACGCTGATCGATGCTCCGCTCAGATTGCGGACCCTGACATTAAAAGTCCCCGCACCCGGATTAGGAACCGTGACGGTTGCGACGCCCGGCATCGGCCCAGAGGTCGCGACGAGCATTCCCGCGGCGCTGTAAACGTCGATCGCAACAGTGGCGAGCAGGTTGTCCGCCTTCGCGTTGGCGATGAGCGCGAGCGTACCTGCCGCGGACGAGACCGCGTAATCGGGACTGCTGGTCATCGGCGCCACCGGCGCGGGATCGTAATTCGCCATCTGCTCGCGCGAGGTCGACGCGTCGTACTCGTCCGGCACGCTGTCGGCGTCATCATCGCCGTCCGCCGAGGTGTGCCAGCCGGGGTGCGTCGTCCTGTCCATGCCATCGTCGGCATCATCGTCATCGCGCGGATTCTTGATACGGTCGGCAAGGCCGAGGCGCACGAAGCCGACTCGCTTCGCAACCGACCCCTCGGACGCACCACCGACGACCGTCATACCGACCGCATAGAAGAAGGTACTCTCGCCTTTCCCCTTCGCCGGCGTGATGCCGAGCGGCATCACCGAATCAGGGGGGGCCATCGTCGGATCGGCACCTGCCGCGGGAACGTTCAAGACGGCCTCGACAAAGGTGCCATCGTCCTTCCGCGTGACTTTCCGCTGGACGATCTTCGGAATTCCCGGGGTGGTCGAGCTGACGACGGCCGTCGGCACCGGGGTGACGATCGCATCAACGGGAACCGGCAGAGCGTCCTCGGGCGGCGTGGGCCGCACACACACACTGGAATCGCGGGGAATCAGCATGCCGACTTTGTTGTTCTGGGCATCGGTGTACCCGACCACGTGCGAATCGGGCGCGATGCCCCAGCCGTCGTTCAGAGCCTCGGGGGGGATGCGATGCCGCGTGATCCGGTTGTACCCGCTGCCGCAGCCCGAGCTGTTCTTCGGATTGAGGCTTACAAGATGACCGCTGCCGGTGATCACCCAGACGGTGCCATTGCTATCGATGTTCAACTGACGGGGCTCGGTGATAGGTTCCGTCGATGACACCGCGCTGAGCAGCCACCGGCGAATCTTATTCGTCGCGATGTTCAGCTCGTCGATTGAATTCTGCCCTTGATTCGACACATAGATCAGATTCTGGTTCTGACTGGTTGGCTGAAAGTCGATTCCAGAGAGGCAAACGGCACTGTCGCCCGACGCGACGCAGTTATTGACGCCGAGATCCGGCCACCGGACGACGGTTGCTGTGTCTTTGGATACCGTTACTTGCTGTGTGGACGCGGTAAATGGCACTTTCGTCGAAACGATCATTTGAATGAACCCGCCGAGGCCCGCATCGGTGCTCGCACCCACCGTGAAGATGCGGCGGCCATCGTCGACCGCGATATCCGACGTGAGGATGTCAAAGGTTTCGGCAGCGGGGAACGTCCATTGGCGGAGAGCGGTTCCACAACGAACGGGGTATTCGGGCGTGCCCGCTGCACAGGCCTGCGTGTCCACTTCCTGAACCGACTGCGGGGTTCGGATGACAACGAAACGGCGGTCGTGAGATGGTCGCAGCCTGGAGGTTCCTCCAATCACGATGTCCGGCGCGAGGTCCCAGGATGTCCATCGGGCGGTGCCGTTGTTCTTCGTCAGAGACTTTCCGAAATCAAATCGATACACCTTCTGGCCGCCGAGCCGCGTGACGAACCAGGCACGGTTGTTGTCCTCACCGCGCGTGTCCACCGCGACCGCTCCCGGATTGAAGTCGATGTTACCGGGCAAGTCCCACTCGACGATGTGAGCCGAGCCGAGCTGAGCGTTGTTATTGGTCGTGGCGGTCGTGGTGACCTGGGCGCTCGCGGCTGTCGAAACAACCGCGAGTGCTGCGAGTGCTCCTGCGATGTACGTCGTCCGTCGAGTCGTGAGCCGCATTGCCTGCCTCCGTCGAGAGGCATCGGAGCTCGTTGGGGGGAGCTGCCGAGCCATGTAACCATGTCGTTTCCGCGTCGCTTTTTCCGACGCGATCGAAGATTGTTCAACGGCGATGCCAATGCGTCACCGCTCAAGCATTTCATTCCACGAGGGTTAGGCGCCCAGGTCGAGCGCACGGGACCGATGCCGCCATCAGCGGCGCATACGCTTCAGCGCGCGAGCAGGAATCTGGCGATTTCCTGCGCGCGCTGGCAGCCGCGCGCTCGGCGCATCATGCGTCTCGGATGCGGCATCGCTGCGGATGTGCACCGGCAGGCGGTGTGACGCGCGCGTCACCACGCAGTGGCGGCGACTCCACACCACGCGGCGTCGCCTCGCATCACCCGAGGGGAGTACGGTACTGCGCGACACGCGGACCGGCGGTTCGCGCACACCTCGACGTGACCTGCCGTCGACGCACAGAAACCTCGAGCGGACTGGAACAGGTCAGCTCCGCCGGATGCGGATCATCGGTTCGAACAGGCGCGAGCCCTTGCACGCCGGACAGCGTCCGGGCTTGATCAGCCGCTCTTCGGCAAAGACGAAGTCGCACGCCTTGCAGCGCGCCGGCACGATCTCGATGTCGTGCCCGGCCGCTCGCGCCGAACGCAGCGCGTGGCGCAGGTCGTCCTCGACATCTCCTCGCGTCATGCCCAGCTCGCGCGCGAGCCAGGAGACCGATCGAAACTCGTGAGACAGCAGATCGATCAGCTGCCGCCGGTAGGCCACGATCAATTTTCTCGTGCGGCGCTCATCGGCGGGACATCTTCACGGGTACCCTGCCCTGCGCAAAGTCAGCCTCATGGGGCACGGCGCCGGGACTGCAGGTTGCATGTTCGGTCAAGCAGGCATGCGAGCGCCGATGCTCGAACTCTCCCCCGGGTATTCCGGTCGTGTCGCACAGCCCCGTAAGCCGCAGGAACGTCAGCGCGTCGAGCAAATCCTCGCTGGCGCGCGCCTTCTCCTCGGCGTCGCGGCGGTTGCCACGACGTACCTGTCCCCGTTGGTCGCGCCAGCGCCACCACCGCCCGCTGTACGTCTGCTGTTCGTGGTCTACGCGCTCCAGTCCGCTGTCCTGGTGGCCGTGCTCCGTGTCGCGGAACCACCCAGCAACTCGCTGACACGCGCCATCCACATCGCCGACCTGATCTGGGCCGCGGGGCTCGCGATGATTACCGGGGGCGCGCAGAGCCCGTTCTTCATGTTGCTCCTTTTCCCGCTGCTCGGCGCCGCGTACCGGTGGGGCCTGCACGAAACGCTGGCGACGGGTTCGGTGGCGCTGATCATATTCGGAGCGGAAGGGGTCTTTCCCGACGTCGTCCGCACGGCCGCAAGCTGGCGGATGGCGCCGCTCGACCCCCACACAGTGGTCATGCGCGTGGCCTACCTGACGATGGCGGCCGTGATCCTCGGCTATATCGCCGAAAACGAACGGCTGCGCACCGCCGAGGTCGCGATCTCGAGCAGCCTGCTCACCGCCGCGCAATCGCAACTCGGGTTTCGGAGCGCGCTGCGGCGCGTTGCGGAGCAGATCCTCGGCGACTTCGAGGCCGACGATCTGTTGATCACGGCGAGCGACAGCGGCGCCGGTCGCACGGTCGTCTGGCACGCCGAACGCGGCGGCCATCCGCCGCGCACCGTGCTGCGCGCCGAACACCACGGCGGCTCCCATGACTGGTTCCTGGACGGGCGCGGCGATGCCTGGCGGGTGCGCCGGCGCCGTTCGTCACTCGACACCGTGACACTCGACGAGCACGGCGCGATTGCGGGCAAGACGTCGCTCGCGACACAGGAATCGTTCTGGCTCAGGCCTGCGAACCGGAGCGCGGTCGTCGTCGCGCTCAAGTTCGGCGACGACTGGCACGGCCGGGCGGCGATGTTCTTTCGCAGGGTTCCATCGCTGGCCGAGACACGCGTGGTGCAGAGCGTCGTCTGCGACATTGCGCCCGTCATGTTCAACCAGTACCTGCTCCGCCGCCTGCGATCGCGCGTGGCGGCCGCCGAACGAACGCGGCTCGCGCGCGAACTGCACGACGGCGTGATCCAGTCGCTGGCAGGCCTGGAGATGCAGGTCGCCGCGCTGCGACAGGCCCGGAGCGCGGCGATCGCGCGGGCAGGGATCGACGAGGACCTGCGCCGCGTCCAGCATCAGCTCATCGAGGAAGCACGCTCGGTGCGCGAGCTCATGCACCAGATCCGGCCGCTCGACATCCCGCGCGGCCAGGTGAACGAAGCGTTTGCCGAACTGGTCGAACGGTTCGGCCGCGAGAACGGCGTGGATTCGCGCTTCACCGCGTTCACGCCCAACGTGGTGATGCCGAGCGGGACCGCGCGCGAGCTCGGACGAACGCTCCAGGAGGCGTTGCGCAACATCCGCAAGCACGCCGACGCCACGCGCGTGGACGTGAAGTTCGGCGCGGACAACGGCCACTGGACGCTGGTGGTCTCGAACGACGGCCGCCCGTTCGAGTTCGTCGGCTCGCGCACGCTGGCGGAGCTCGACGCCGCGCATCAGGGCCCGCGCGTCATCAAGGAGCGTGTACGTGATATCGGCGGCGACCTCACCATCGACTCGTCGGCGGAGAACGGCGTGACGCTCGAAGTCCGCGTACCGCGCCACGAGGGGCAGCGCGCGCATGTCTGAAACCTCCACCCGCGTCGTCATCGCCGACGATCACACGATCCTGAGGGAAGCGTTGCGCCAGGTGTTGACCGCGCGCCGCGAGTTCACCGTGGTGGGCGAAGCGGCCAACGGGCGCGAGGCCGTGGCGGTGGTGACGCGCACGCGTCCGGACCTGCTGCTGCTGGACGTCTCCATGCCCGAGGCGAGCGGGCTCGACGCGCTGCGCGAGCTCGCCGCGATGGGACCCGGCGTCCGAACCCTGGTGCTGACGGCGTCGATCGATCGGTTGGGGATGCTCGCCGCGCTTCAGCTCGGCGCGCGCGGCGTCGTCCTCAAGACCGCCGGCACCGACGTCCTGCTCGAGGCCATCGAGGCGGTGCTGGCGGGCGAATACTGGGTCGACAGGCGCAGCGTCAGCAACCTGTTCGACGTCCTGAAACAGCTGAGCGGGCCGGCGAGTCCGACCCAACGGAAGTTCGGCCTCACCGAGCGCCAGCTCGAAATCGTGACCGCCGTCGTGGCGGGGCTGACCAACCGGGAGATCGCGGCCAAACTGAAGATTGCCGAAGATACGGTGAAGCACCATCTCTCGCAGGTGTTCGACAAGACCGGTGTGTCGTCGCGCCTCGAACTGGCCATGCTCGCGACACACCACGGTCTGGTGTGACACCCCCCGCCGCCGCTCGTCCTTTCTTCCTTCGCAGGTGTGCCTGACCGCTCAAGGCTCGCCACTTGCATTTCCATCCGGCGCGGGCGGGTAGTGGTGCGACCCCAGAGCACCCGGCGCCCGGCGACGATGGCAGGCGAAGCAGGCTCGAATGTTCATGCTCCGGAGCATCGACCCCTATGCCCATTTCAGCTCAGCGAATCCGAATTCTCATCGCCGACGACCACCGCTTGCACCGGGAAGGGTTACTCCGGCTTCTCGAAGGAGAAGCCGACTTCCTCGTTGTGGGCCAGGCTGCCACCCGAACGGACGCGCTGCGCCTCGCGCAGCAACTCAAACCCGATGTCCTCCTTCTTGGCCGATCGATGATCGGCGCGCACGGGAAGGAAATCCTCCGCGAGCTCGCGGCGCTGGAGACGGAGGTCCGGACCATCCTCATGACCGATCGGGGTCATGAGACCGATGTCGTGAGCGCCGTGGAAATCGGCGCCCGCGGCGTCATCTCGAAGGACGCGGACGGCGAAATGCTCTTCCGCGGCATCCGGAAGGTCATGGACGGTGAGTACTGGATCAGCCGGTCGAGCGTCGGCGACCTGGTGAGCGCCGTCCGCCGGCTGCTCGCGCACGCCACGGAAGCGACGCCGCGCAAGCCGAACGTCACGCCGCGACAGCAGGAGATCATCGCGTCGGTGGCGGCTGGCCGATCGAACAAGCAGATCGCGCAGCAGTTCTCGCTGAGTGAAGACACGGTGAAACGGCATCTCACCAACATCTTCACCAGGCTCGGATTGTCGAATCGGCTGGAGCTCGCGCTCTTCGCCTCCCAGCACGACCTCGGCGACCCGCACCCTCACGCGTTCGAAGCCGCGCAGCATGCGTAACCGCTCCGGCCCGGTGACCGGATCGGCGGCAGGAGCCTCCAAAATGGCATAGCCGAGGTTCGCTCTCGCAAAAAATCACTGCACGGATACGACGCGATGGATCTCTTCGGTCGTCCATGTCGGCGGCCCGTATTGAGGCCGCCCCACCGTTCGTGCATCATGCTCCAGTCGGACGGAAGACTCCCCTCTCCCCTCCGGCTGGGGTCGTTTCGTGGCATCAACCCACCGTGAAGACACCCTCACTGACGAGCCGGAAGGCCCGCTTGCTCCCCATGCGCCGGACAAGAACCCGCACGCTGCGGCGCTTGGCCGGCTCGGCGGGTTGAAGGGTGGACGCGCGCGCGCGCTCCGCTTGAGTCCGGCCAGGCGGCGGGAGATCGCGCGCAAGGCCGCGCGCGCCCGCTGGCGCAAGCAGAAGCCCTAGCTCACCGCCCGTCGCAGACGCGCGAGCAGATCGCCAAGATCAGGGGGCGGCGGCGCCTCGAAGCGCAGCTCGCGATGGTCGGACGGGTGGCGGAACGCGAGCCTGTACGCGTGCAGCGCCTGCCGTGGGAATTCCACGGGCCTCAGCGTCTCCGGTCCAAAGACATACCTTCGCTCCCCGACGAGCGTATGGCCGCGCAGCCTCGCCTGGATGCGAATCTGGTTGCGCTTGCCGGTTTCGAGGCGCACTTCGACGAGCGAGCAGTCCCGGAATTCCTCGATGACGCGGTAGTGGGAGACGGCCTCCGCGCCCTGCGGATCCCGCGGGTGCGTTCGCTTCTGGATCATCGCCTTCCGATCCCACACGAGATGATCGCGCCACGTCCCGTGCGCCGGCTGCGGATGCCCGTAGACGACCGCGAGGTACACGCGCTCCGGGTCGTGGCGGATGAACTGCTTCTTCAGCGCCTCCTGCGTCCGCGGATCCTTCGCGAAGAGGACGAGCCCGGACGTGTCGCGATCGATCCGGTGGACGACGAAGGGGCGGCGGTGCCGCGGCCGCAGGTAGCGCTCGAGGAGGTCGAAGACAGACGGCGCCTCCGGCTTCCGCGGCAGCGGCACCGAGAGGATGCCGGCGCGCTTGTTGATGACCACCAGCACGCGATCTTCGTAGACGATGTCGAGATCGACTTTCAGGGAGTTTCGAGGGCGAGGGCGATGGCGCGATCGGGCGAGAGCTTCTCGCCTTCGGCCGTCGCGGTCCTGAACGCGGCCGGAGACAGCAGCGTCAGCAGCGTCGCCGTGTAGTGATCGATGTCGAGCTGATCGTCCGGATCGAACACCACGTTGAAGTGATCGAGGATGCCGAGCGCCGACGCGTAGAGCCGCGCCGCGCGCCCGGGCTGCTTCTGTTCGACGGCCACCGACGCGAACCCGGTCAAGACGTAGGCGATGCCGGCTTCGTCCAGCATGTCCCGGTACTTCTGCAGGCTCTCGGTGAAGAGGCGCTTCGACGCGGCGAGGTTGCCCTGGCGCAGCCGCACGAACCCGAGGTTGAAGAGCTCCGCGGCGACGGGTGCCTCCCAGCCGGCCTCGCGATTGGCGTCGAGGCTGAACTGGTACAGCTCCGCGGCCTTGTCGTACTGTCCCTGGATGCGCGCGACCGCGGCGAGCATGTGAATGGCGTTGGCCTGCCCGACCTTGTCGCCGATGTCGCGCCGCAGCACGCCGCTTTCTTCCGCGTAGCGCCGCGCGGACGCGTAGTCCATCTCGCGCAGCGCCACGCGCGACAGCCCGAGCAGCGCCGTCGCCATCCCCGCATCGTCCTGCAGGCGGCGGTAGATGCGGAGGCTTTCCTCGTCCAGCGTGCGCGCAGCGGCCTGATCGCGGTCGTTGTAGGCGAGCGTGGCCGCGTCGTGCAGCGCCTTGCCGCGAATCGCGGTCGGCGCGGCGGCGCTCGGAAGCGCGAGAATCCTCGTCAGCAGCTCGCGCGATTCCGACGAGCGCCCCTCGTAGTTCCAGAAATAGGCCAGCGGCACCGCGAGGCGCAGCGCCTGGTCGCCCTCCGCGTTGCGCGAGAACCAGTCGAGCGTGCTGACGAGCGCGGGCTCTTCCTTGTCGACACGCACTCGCCACTCGGAACCCTTCGGGCCCAGGCGCTCCGCGTAGGCCTGCTCCACCCACGCGACCTGCGCGAGCGCGGCGCGCCGCTCCGCCTGGAACGGGTCCTCGGCGGAGGAGACCCGCGCAGACACGAGCGCCGTCAGCACGAGGCAGACGATGGGACCGCGCGACATGGGGCGATCAGCTTACACCGGCGGACCCGCCTACGGCCGTCTGATCGGACCGAAAACCGGAGGCGCCTCGGGGATGGCTTCCCCGTCGTGCCGCGGCTCGGATCCGCCGAAGTGCACGCCGTTGCCATCGCTCATCACGGCCTGGCCGTAGCCGAACGCGCCGCTGCGCGGCGGAATCACCGTCACCTCATGCCCGAGCGTCTCGAGCTCGTTGCGCGTTGTTGCAGGGATCAGCTCTTCGACGTCCACGTCGCAGCCGTCGAACGAGACCTTCGTGAACCGCCCCGCCTCGAGCGCCTCCTGCACGTCGAGGCCGAAGTCGGCGACGTTGGAAACGAACTGCGCGTGCGCCTGCGCCTGGTTGAAGCCGCCCATGATCCCGAAGCCGATCTTCACGTCGCCCTTCGACATGAACGCCGGGATGAGCGTCGTGAGCGGACGCTTGCGGCCGGCGAGCAGGTTTGGATGGCCGGGCTCGAGCGTGAAGAGCGCACCCCGGTTGTGCAGCATGACGCCGGTGTCGGGCGGCACGATGCCGCTGCCGAACGACGAGTAGAGGCTCTGGATCAGCGAGACGATGTTGCCATCGCGGTCGATCGTCGACAGGTAGATGGTGTCGCCGCCGTTCGAGGTGGTGAAACCGGGCAGCCGCGACGGCTCGACCTCACAGGCCGCCTTGCGCGGATCGATCAGGCGCGCGCGCTCGGCCGCGTGCGTCTTGTCGAGGAGCGAGGTGACCGGCACGTTCGAGAAATGCGGGTCGGCCACGTAGCGAAGCATGTCCGCGTAGGCGAGCTTCTTCGCCTCGATCTCCACGTGCATGGTGCCGGCCGTGTGGAACCCGTACTCGGCAATCGGGTAGCGCTCCATGATGTTCAGCATCATCAGCGCCGCGATGCCCTGCGTGTTCGGCGGCAGCTCGGACACGGTCCAGCCGCGGTACGTAGTCGAAATCGGCTCGACCCACTCGGGCGTGTAGTCCTTCAGGTCGGCGAGCGTCATCGCGCCGCCCTTCACGCGCGAGACCGCGACAATCGCTTCGGCGGTCTTCCCTTGGTAGAAACCGGCGGCGCCATTCTGCGCGATCAGGCGGAGCGTGCCGGCCAGGCGCGGGTTCCTGAAGACCTCTCCGGCGCGCGGCGCGCGCCCGTTCGGCAGGAAGGTTTCCGCCGCGAGCGGCTCGGCGGCCAGCCGCGCGGCGCCGCCGGCCCAGTACTCCGCGATTACGTCCGTCACGGGGAACCCGTCGTCGGCGTAGAAGATCGCGGGCGCCAGGAGGTCGGCCATCGGCAGCTTGCCGAAGCGCGCGCGCATGGCGTCCCAGCCCGCCACGGCGCCCGGGACGGTGACGCTATGAATGCCTCCGCCCGGCATCTGCACGATCCCCTTGGCCTTGAGAAACTCCGGCGTCAGCCCCGCCGGCGCCCATCCGCCGGCGTTGAGACCATACAGCTTGCCCGTTCGCGCCTCGTAGTAGATGGCGAACAGGTCCCCGCCGATGCCGTTGTAGTGCGGCTCGACGAGCGCCATCACCGCGTTGGCCGCAATCGCCGCATCCACGGCGTTACCGCCGCGCTCGAGCATCTGCACGCCCGCCTGCGCGGCCAGCGGCTGGCTCGCGGCGACGATGCCGTACTTCGTGGCGACTTTCGAGCGCCCGGCGACGATCGTCGGTTTTTCGGAAGGTTCCTGGCCGAACAGCAACACCGCGAGCGCGACGACCAGCAGGGCGGCCGGCGCCAGGGTTCGAACTGTCATGTCGTCCTCATGCGCAAACGCCGGTACGATATCGCATTAGACTCTCACCGATGCACCTTCCGCGCGCGGCGCGCCGGCGTGTCATCCTGGCTGCGGCGGCCGTGTGCCTGCTGACCGGCACCGTCGCCTCCGCGCAGTTCGGCCGCGGCGGCTTCTTCGGGTTCGGCGCGGGCCGCATCGCCAAGCCTGATGATTTCGACGGCCGGTTCCACTACTGCCGCGTCGTCTACCGGCAGGCGCTCGACGGGGCCGGCGGCAGCTGGCGCACCGACTATCCGCGCGGCGACATCAATTTCTCGATCCGCTTCTCCGAGCTGACCAAGGCGAGCGTCAGCTTCGACACGCAGCGCGAGCCGCGGCACCTGCTGGTGAATCTCGGCGGACCCGAGCTGTTCAGCTGCCCCGTGGTCTTCATGTCTGCCCCCGGCGCGGCCGCGATCGACAATAAGGAAGCCGAGAACCTCCGCGCGTACCTGCTGAAGGGCGGCTTCTTGTGGGTCGACGACTTCTGGGGCTCGTACCAGTGGGATCACTGGGTGGGACAGATCCGCCGCGTGCTGCCGGCCAACGACTTCCCCATCTTCGACATCCCGGCCGACCATCCGATCTTCCGCACGCAGTTCGAGGTCCGCGACGTCCCTCAGATGCCGAACATTGGTTTCTGGATGCGCTCGGGCGGCCGGACCTCGGAGCAAGGTTCGGACAGCGCCGTGCCGCATTTGCGGGCGATCGCCGATAAGGCCGGCCGCATCGTCATCCTCATGACCCACAACACCGATATCGGTGATTCGTGGGAGCGCGAGGGCGACGACCCGCGTTATTTCATGGCGTTCGGGCCGAAGGGCTACGCGCTCGGGATCAACGCGTTCCTCTACGCGCTCACGCATTGAAGTCCGTCCTCGCCGCAGTGGCACTGCTGCTGGTGTGCGCGGGGGCGCCGGCCTTCGCGCAGCAGGGCGCGGACGACACGCGGACGCAGTATCCGAAGGTCCTCCAGGACTCCTACATCACGATCAGCGCCGGCGCCATCGATCAGCCGTTCTCCCAGGCGCAACTGGCGCCGGGATTCCACGCGGCGTCGATCGACGTCCCCCGCATCGACGTGCGCGTGATCCTGTTCGGCCACGAGCTCAATCGATTCGTGTCCGCGCAGGCCAGCTACATGCGGCCGCTGAACTACGTGGCGTACACGAGCGTGCGCGCCGGCGACGCTGACGCGCATCACGTGCGCGTGAACTTCGGCGCGGTGACGCTGAAGGGGCGCGCGCCGCTGCGCGGGCGGTTGTGGGCCTACGGAGAAGGCGGCCTCGGGTTCACGAGCCGCACGGGCTTCAGCCTCGGCGAGACGCCGGTCGTCGCCGACGCGCACTACGCGTCCGTGCTGGTGGGCGGGGGGATCGAGTATCGGCTCTCCGCGGCGTGGGACCTGACGGGCGGCGTGACGCTGTCGCCGGGCCACGCGTCCGACAGTCAACCACGGACGCTGTTCTCATCCGGCGGCGTCAAGTACACGATGCGCCCGCTGCCGCCGGACCGCGTCGCCGCCAATCGCGACGCCGGTTACACCTTCCCGCGGCAGGTGGTGCAGGTGGAATATTCCTCCGGCACCGGCTACGCGGTGAACGATTTCGTCTCGAGGAAGGTGCCCATCTTCTGGGGCGGCCACGCGAAGGTGGACTTCGGTGTGGCGCCGCACTACGAGCGGAACGTGTTCCACACGCGCCGGGTCTTCGCGCTCGACGTCGGCGCGAGCGCCGGCGCCTACAAGACGCGGGAGCGCGACGACCGCTTCTACACGCTGTCGATTTATCCGCTGTTCCGGTTCACGTTCCTGCGGGCGAGCCTGGCCGACATGTACTTCGCCTATTCGCTCGCCGGACCGACCTACATCTCGAAGATCGTGCTCGATGGCCTCGATACCGGCCGCCATTTCACCTTCCAGGACTTCATGGGGATCGGATGGTTCGCCGGCCGCGGCAGGAGGCTGAACGCCGGCGTGAAGATCAATCACTACTCGAACGGCAACATCTTCACGCAGAACGCCGGCGTGAAGATCCCGCTCACCTTCAGCCTCGGCTACGCGTTCCCCTAATTGGCAGCCTTGACGATGCGATCGATCACGGCCTGATCCTTCGGCAGCAGGCCGGCGGTGGCGAGGCGCGGCGTCAGCGTCACCCAGTTCCTGTCCGCCCTGAAGACCTGGCGGAAGAGCGGCAGCGATTCGTCCACGCGTCCCATGTTGACGAGCGCGACGGCGTGCCAGTAGACCATCTCCACGTTGCCGGGCGCGAGCGCCGCGGCCGCCGAATATTCGCGCAGCGCGCCCTGGTTGTCCTTGTGCTCGACGGCGAGGTCGCCGGCGTTCATGTGGTTGTAGGCGCGCTGCAGGACGACGAGGCGGCGCAGCTCCTTCAGCGGCTCCGCGTTGTCGTCCACGCGCAGGTCGAAGGTGCGATCGATCCAGGGCTTCCCCGTCGGCTTGCCGGAGACGACGACGAGCGCGGCCGACTGGCGGCCGCGGATGTCGCCGCCGGCCGCCTGCGCGGCGTCGAGGGCGGCGAGCATCCGCTCGGCGAGGTCCCCTTTCGCCGCCTCGAACGCGCGTGACATCGCGGGCCAGATCGAGTCGTTCAGCATCAGGTTCGCCTGCACGGAGTAATTGACACCGACCTTGTGCCCGGCGGCCTGGATGTCCTTCGCGCCGGTGTGCGCGGCCACGCGCCCCTGCGCGTCGATCATCGCCACCTGCCGCACGTCGCTGGCGGCGTCGCCCGCGATCAGCGCCTTCAGGGCATCCGGCGCGCTCCTGCCCGCGCGCATCAAGTCGAGGCCAAGCTTGCCGTAGCTCGGATCGACGAACGACTGCGTGGCAATCGCGCCGACGCCCGCCTCGACCCACGGCACCAGCGGTCCGATGTTGAACCAGTGCGACTGGACGGCGACGCCCAGCTCGCCGGTCGCCGGATCGCGGGCGACGATCGAGAACGTGTGGACCGGCCGCTTCGGAACCGCGGCGTCACGCTGCGCATGCGCCGGGCCGGGCAAGAGGTACGCCGCCACCATCACCAGGCTGGCGATTCGACCATTCATACGAACCCCCGCGTTGCAGGAACTGCGATCTTTTCGCATGGCGAACCGCGCATATTTTGAACGTATTTCGATCGACGCGCGAGGTTTGTTCGAGAAACGAGCGGGATCAATTCTCGCATCGTCATCCACCGCTCGCTGTGCGAGTGGCGCAGCGCTTTGGTCGCGCCAAATGCCCACTGGAAGGAGGTGACGCATATGGAGTGCGTGGAGGCATCGAAACCCGAGGAGCCCCTGGAAGTGGTCGAGCCGAAGCAGCAGGAAGAGACCGAAGAGATGATCGATTTCATCATCATCTGGTCGGACTAGCAGGCGAATGACACGCCCGGGGAACCCGGCGCGGATCCCACCGGGTCCCCCGTTCAGGATGGAGGGAACGATGATGGAGACCGTCGCGCTATTCGAGAACATCGATCGTGCCGCCCTGCGTGAGCAGATCGAAAGCTGTCGCGGAAAGGCCGATCGCATTCGACGACACGGGCCTCACTTTGTGCAGCTGCATCCGCCCGGCATTCACCTGAATTTCTGGGGACAGCCGGACGGGGACATGCCGAAGATCCGGACCAACCCGCACACGCATGACCTCGGATTCACGAGCACCATCCTCTACGGATCGTTGCTCAACATCATGGTGGAGGTCGAACCGCATCCGGAAGGTGAGTATGTCCTTCACGAAGTCGACTCCCGCGACGGGGCGCGACACGTGCGATTCAACATGACGGATCAACGAGTCCGTCTCGTGGCCGAGACGGAAACGCGTATGCGGGTCGGAGACACCTACGACATGCCGCCTGATCTGTACCATCGGACGCAGATCACGGAACCCTCCATCACCCTGCTGACACTGTGGGAACCGCGTCCACGCAAGTTCCATGCGCTGATGCCGTATGGCAGTGAGGCAAACATGAAGACGGCCATGCGCTACGTCGAAGGAAACGACCTCGATGCGGCGTGGGTACAGATCGAGCGCTTCTGCGCGCTGATAGACGTCTAGCACAGTGCGCGAGCGTCCCTTGTCCGAGCAGCCCGACCCACAACCAGCTGCACGCCCACTGGTTGTTCCCACGATGACCGTGCTCCTGGTGCTCGTCGGGCTGTCGGCGCTCGACTCCTACATCTTCGGGGCGGCGATGCCGCGGGTGATCGCGGATCTCGGCGGGTTCGATCGGTACGCGTCGGTCACATCGGCGTATTTACTCACGTCAACGCTGGCCATCGCGGTGACGGGGAAGATGTCCGAGCACTACGGCAGGAAGCCCTTCTTGCTGGCCGGCGTGGCCGGAGCAATGTCGACCGGGTTCTTTGCTGTGGAGCGGAGAAACCGGGATCCGATCATCGGGCTGGACCTCCTGCAACAGCGCGCCGGGCGCAAACAACCTACTCGACGACGGTCGTCAACCTGCTCGTCTTCGGCCTCGGATTCGGGTTGACGATGCCGGTGTTCAGTGTCGCGGTGCAGAATGTCGTCCCCGTGACTCACATCGGCGTCGCCACATCGTCGATCCAGTTCGTGCGGGCGATCCCAGGAACCGTTGCCGCGGCGGTATTCGGGGCGCTTCTCACACGCGCGTCCATTTCAGGCAGTTCGGTGGAGCAATTGCTCGCGTCTCGAGCCGATGATGGACCCGACGACGCCCGCGCTCTTAGTGCTTGGGATGCTCGCGGTGATTACGGGAACGCTGGCCCTGCTCGATTTCCTCTCGGATCGCAAGCGTAAGCGCCAGCGTCAACACCGCCATTCCGCCTGACCAATCCCGACAACCGTCGAATTCACCTGGTCAATCGCCGCAGCCGGCTTCGGACGAGTCGCCTCACGGCGACGCTCGAAGACACGGATCGAATACGTCTGTACGGCGAAGACGAGCAATGTGCTCGCGACGGTGACTGCGACGATGAGAAGCCACGGCCGTCGTGTTCATCCGCTCGCCGGTGTCTTGAGGGTTATTCCTGCGATCATGAACAAGACCGCGACGATTGCAAAATTCAGTGAAAGACCGATCAGGGACACCCGCAGTACTTGACTCATCACGGTCACGACGAACGCCGCGCGCAGCGCGACGTTGCGGGAATTCACCGCAGCGAGCAGTCCGCCGACCACGAAGAACGCGCGGTACCAAGAGGGCAACGCTGGTATGTAGTACCGAAATAGCGGGCTAGGGCCACGAGTCGCCGACACCGCTGCATTGCCGAATACCGAGCCGAGAAGGAATGCACCCGCGACCAGGCTAAATGTCGCGAATTCCCTTTCACGCTCCGTGGTGAATCGAAAGTACACGTCGAAATCTCTGTGCCTCTGTGGCTCTGTGGCTCGTCATCAGTGAACGACGCAACGAATTACGTTACTGCTTTGTCCGTGATCTCCAGCCCGCGATCGACGATGGCAAACGCCTCGCGCAGCTGCTCCTCGCTGATGATGAGCGGCGGGTTGGTGAAGAAGTAGTTCCAGCGGACGATCGTGAACAGTCCCTCCTGCCGGAAGAACTTGCCGAGCGCTGCCATCTCCGGCGCGGCGCCGTTGAAGGGCGCCATCGGCTGCCGCGTCTTGCGGTTGCGAACCAGCTCGATCACGCCGAACAGCCCGAGCGAACGGACCGTGCCGACCGACGGGTGGCGCTTCGCGAGATCCGCCATCAGCTCGGCCATCACCCTGCCGGTCCGCTGCACGCGTTCGATCAGGCCGTCTTCCTCGTAGACCGCGATCGTCGCCAGCGCCGTCGCGCACGCGAGCGCGTGACTGCTGTAGGTCAGCCCCCCGGGAAACATCTTGTCGCTGAAGAAGTCCGCGACCTTCCGCCTCATCCCGACCGCGCCGATGGGGACGTATGAGCTGGTGATCCCCTTCGCCATCGTCATGAGGTCGGGAACGACGTTCCAGTGATTGATCGCGAACCACTCGCCCGTGCGGCAGAAGCCCGACATCACCTCGTCCGCGATCATGACGATGCCGTGCCTGTCGCAGAGCGCGCGCACGCCCTGCATGTAGCCGTCAGGGGGGATGAGGATGCCGTTGGTCCCCGTGACCGACTCGAGGATGATGGCCGCGATGGTCTGCGGCCCCTCGAGCATGACCACTTCCTCGAGGTTGCGCAGCGCGACCTCGGCTGAATCGTCTTCGCGATCGACGCCGTGGTACCAGTCGGCGAAGTGGATCATGCCGGGCAGCGGCGGCTGCGCCCAGCTGCGCGGCTCGCCCGTGGCCGCCATCGCGGCAGCCGTCGCGCCGTGGTACGAGCGGTAGCGCGACAGGATCTTGTAACGCCCCGTGTAGGCACGCGCGATCTTGAACGCGTTCTCGACGGCTTCGGCGCCGCCGTTGGTGAAGAAGAACACGTCGATGTCGCCGGGCGTGATCTCCGCCAGCTTCGCCCCCAGCCGGGCGCGCGGCTCGGTCGTCATGAAGCCGGGCGCCACGTAGCACAGCTTCTCGGCCTGCTCCTGCAGCGCCTTGATGACGCGGCGGTCGCTGTGGCCGATGTTCACCGACATCAGCTGGCTGTTGAAGTCGATGTACCGTTTCCCTTCGGGGGTGTACAGGTAGATGCCTTCCGCGCGGTCGATGACGAACGGATCGACGGCGCCCTGTACCGCCCATTCCGAGATCGTGTGCTTCTTCGACAGCGCGGCAATCTCCGCGCTGGTCATCTTCGCCGTCTGGTCTTTCGTAGCTGTCGTCATCGCGAGGCTCGCTTGATGAATGATCCGGATCCTGCCCGCCCGACGAACCTGCCGCCATCGATGACGACGCGGCCGCGCGAGATCACGGTATCGGTGGCGCCGACCACTTCGCGCCCTTCGTACGGGTTGTAATCGACTTTCATATGCAACGTCCTGGCCGACAGCCGTACCTTCTTTTCCGGGTCGAAGACGACGATGTCGGCGTCGGAACCGGGGGCGATCGTGCCCTTGCGCGGGAAGAGGCCGAATATCTTCGCCGGCGAGGTTGACGTCAGCTCGACGAAGCGGTTCAGCGAGATGCGCCCCGTGCGGACGCCGCCGTCGTAGACCAGGCTCATGCGCGTCTCGATGCCGGGCGCGCCGTTGGGAATCTTCGAAAAGTCGCCCTTGCCCAGCACTTTCTGCTCTTTCATGCAGAACGGGCAGTGGTCCGTCGAGATCGCCTGCAGGTCGTTGAAGGCCAGGCCGCGCCAGAGCCGCTCCTGCGTCTCTTTCGGCCGCAGCGGCGGGCTCATGACGTACTTCGCGCCCTCGAACCCCGGCTCCTCGTAGTTGTCGTAGGAGAGGAACAGGTACTGCGGGCAGGTTTCCGCGAACGCGGGCAGCCCGCGGTCGCGCGCCTCGGTCACCATCTCCAGCGCCTCGGCGGCCGAGAGGTGCACGATGTAGATCGGGACGTCCGCGATCTCGGCGAGCGCGATCGCCCGATGCGTCGCCTCGGCCTCGGCCCGTGCCGGCCGCGTCAGCGCGTGATACTTCGGCGCGGTCTTCCCCTCGGCGAGCGCCTTCTTGACGAGGACGTCGATGACGCCGCCGTTCTCGGCGTGCATGCAGATGGTCCCGCCGTTCTTCCCCGTGCGCAGCAGCGCGCGGAAGATGCTCGCGTCGTCCAGCATGAAGACGCCGGGATACGCCATGAACAGCTTGAACGAGGTGACGCCCTGGCGGACGAGCGCGTCCATCTCCCCTTCCACCTGGTCGGAGAGGTCCGTGATGATCATATGGAAGCCGTAGTCGATCGCGGCCTTCCCCTCCGCCTTCTTCATCCACGTTTCCCAGGCGTGGTGCAGCGTCTGCCCCTTGTACTGGATGGCGAAGTCGACGACGCTGGTCGTGCCGCCGTGCGCCGCCGCGATGGTGCCGGACTCGAAGTCGTCCGCCGACGTCGTGCCGCCGAACGGCATGTCGAGATGCGTGTGCACGTCGATGCCGCCGGGGAAGACGTACTTCCGCTTCGCATCGATGACGCGATCCGCCTTCATAATCAGCGAGGATCCGATGGTGGCGATCTTCTCGCCATCGACGAACACGTCGCCCTCGTAGATGTCGGTCGCGGTAACGACGATGCCGTTCTTGATCAGCAGGGTGCTCAAGGCAGCCGCTCGAGGCTATCCACCAGCTTTCGGGGCATAGCCCGCAATTCTGCTATATATAGTCACGATTTCCCAAAACGCCCGCCTTCCGCTCTTCGAGCGTCGGCAGGCAGGGGGCAGAGAATGGCCGCAGATCTCGCGACGACGTTCACGGGTCTCCGCTTCGAGAACCCGTTCCTGCTGTCGTCGGCCCCGCCAACCGAGTCCGACAGCAACATCATGCGCGCGTTCGACGCGGGCTGGGGCGGCGTCGTGACCAAGACCATCGGCCTGCACCCGGTCGTCAACGTCGACGGCCCGAAGACGAAGTTCCTGCGCGCCAACGCCGACTCGGCGCGGCTGTCGATGCAGAAGCGCGCCGGCGCGGTGCTGCACTCGTCGTGGAACTGGGAGCTCATCTCCGACAAGACCCTCGACTGGTGGGTGCCGCGCATCGCGAAGATCAAGAAACAGTATCCGCGCCACATCCTCGTCGCGTCGATCATGGCCGGCTCCGGCAGCGATCAGGAGTCGGCGAACTGGCAGACGCTCGCGAAGGCGTGCCAGGCGGAAGGCGCCGACGCCCTCGAGCTGAATCTCTCGTGTCCGCACATGGACCGCAAGGACATGGGCTCGAACATCGGCAAGGACCAGGAGCTGATTTCCGTCGTCACGCAAGTGGTGAAGGAGGTCGCGCGCGTGCCCGTGTGGGCGAAGCTCACGCCGTCGACCACCGACATCGTCGTCGAGGCGCGCGGGGCGTTTCTCGGGGGCGCGGACGCGATCGTCTCGTCGAACACGTTTCCGTCGCTGCCGCCGATCGATCCGGAGACGCTCGAATTCGAGATGAACGTCGACGGTCTCGTCTCGTCGGGCGGCCTCGGCGGCCCCGCGATCCTGCCGCTGTCGCTGGCGAAGATGGCGCAGCTCACCCAGGCGTTCCCGGACAAGTCGTTCTCGGGCATCGGCGGTGTCGCGGATTTCTCGCATGCGCTGAACTACTTCCTGCTCGGCTGCGGCACGGTGCAGGTGTGCACGGCCGCGATGCTGGACCACGCGATCGGACCCAACGTCATCAAGGCGCTCGTGGCCGGCATGCGCGACGCGATGCAGCGGCACGGGTGGAAGACGCTCGAGGACTTCCGGGGCACGCGGCGCGACCGCGTGGTCACCCACTCGCGCATCCGCCGGCCCGGCGCCAAGGACTATCATGGCGGCTACGACGCGGAAGGGTACGCCGCGGCAGAAGCTGCTGCGGAGCGATGAGGGCTCACCACGAAGGGCGCGAAGGACACGAAGAAACTCACGACTTCGTCGAAGTCACCGAAGATCTTTCCGGGAGTCCCCTCTGGAATCCCGACCTCGCCCCCACACCGCTCGCGCGACGGACCTGGTCCACCTATCACATCGCCGCGCTCTGGATCGGCATGAGCGTGGTCATCACCACCTATACGCTCGCGTCCGGCCTGATGCAGCAGGGGATGACATGGTGGCAGGCGATGACGACCATCCTGCTCGGGAACACGATCGTCCTCGTCCCGATGATCCTCAACGCGCACGCCGGCACGAAGTACGGGGTCTCGTTCCCCGTCCTCTGCCGCGCGAGCTTCGGCGTCCGCGGCGCCAACATCCCGGCCATCCTGCGCGCGCTCGTGGCCTGCGGATGGTTCGGCATCCAGACGTGGATCGGCGCGCTGGCGCTCAACACGCTGCTCGTGGCGGCGTGGCCGGGGTGGAACGCGGTCGCCGCGGGCATCTGGATCTCCTTCGCCATCTTCTGGGCCATCCAGGTCTGGATCATCGTCAACGGCCTCGAGGGGATTAAGAAGCTCGAAGGATGGTCGGCGCCGCTGCTGCTCGGCGGCGGCGCGCTGCTGCTCGGGTGGGCGATCGTCCGCGGCGGCGGCCTCGGCCACATCCTCTCGGAGTCGGTGCGGCTGCAGACCTCGCACGTGCCGTTCTGGCGCCTCTTCCCCGCCGCGCTCACCGCGAACGTCGGCTACTGGGCGACGCTCAGCCTCAACATCCCGGACTTCACGCGCTACGCGCGCAGCCAGCGGTCGCAGGCGCTGGGGCAGGCGCTCGGCCTGCCGGCGACGATGACGGCGTTCGCGTTCATCGGCGTCGCGGTGACGAGCGCGACGATCGTCCTGTTCGGCGAGGCCATCTGGGATCCCGTCGCGCTCATCGCGCGCATCGGCAGCGCGCCGGTGATCATCCTCGGAGCGCTCATCGTCCTGCTCGCGCAGCTGACGACGAACATGGCGGCCAACGTCGTGTCGCCCGCCAACGACTTCTCGAGCCTCGCGCCGCGGCAGATCAGCTACGTGATCGGCGGCCTGATCACCGCGACCATCGGCATCGTCATGATGCCGTGGAAGCTGTATGCCGACGCCGCCGCGTACATCTTCACGTGGCTGATCGGCTATTCGAGCCTGATGGGCGCCATCGGCGGGATCCTGATCGCGGACTACTGGATCCTGCGGCGGCGACAGCTGTCGCCGGTCGATCTGTTCAGGCTCGAAGGACGCTACACCTACTCCGGCGGCATCAATCCGCGCGCGGTGGTCGCGCTGGTGGTCGCCGTGCTGCCGGTGGTCCCGGGCTTTCTTCGCGCGGCGATGACTCCCGGCGGCCAGGTCGCGAATCCTACCTTCCTGGACTCGCTCTACACGTACGCCTGGTTCGTGACCTTCGGCCTGAGCTTCGCGCTGTACCTGCTGCTGGCGAAGCGGGAGATTTCATGAACCTTCGGACCGGCTTTGTGCTGTACCTTATGCTCGCGCGCACTCAACACGGCTGACCCGCACTCATCCTCGAGGTGACGCTCATGACCGACAATCGCGCATCCCTGCTCCAGAACCGGCGCGAGTTCCTGTTGTTCGTCGCCGCCAGCACGGTCGTCGCGCCCGCGACGCGCGCGTGGGCGCAGCAGCTCGTCGCGTCGCACGACGCCATCCCGACGGCCGCGAAAGACTTCCTGCAGGTGATGGACTTCGAGGAGGCGGCGCGCCGCGCGCTGCCGCCCGCGCACTGGGGCTACATGGCGACCGGCGTCGACGACGACCTGACGCTGAAAGCCAACATGGAGGCGTTCAGGCACATCGGCCTCAAGCCGCGGCGGCTCGTCGACGTGTCGAAAGCGGACCTGGGCGTCGACGTCTTCGGCGCGAAATGGGAGACGCCGATCTTCGTCTGCCCGGTCGGCGGCCAGCAGGCGTTTTTCCGCGAAGGCGAGCTCGCGACGGCGCGCGCCGCGCGGGCGAAGCGCCATCAGATGATCCTGTCGTCCGCGACGAGCACCGCCGTCGAGGACGTCGCGAAGGCCTATGGCACGGCGCCCTGGTACCAGCTCTATATGCCGCGCGCCTGGAGCGACACCGAGAAGCTCGTCAAGCGCGTCGAAGACGCCGGGTGCCCGGTGATCGCCTGGACGGTCGATCTTCTCGCAGGGCGGAACACACCGACCGCCACGCGTTTCGCCCGGCAGGACACGCGCAACTGCGTCGCGTGCCACGCCGGCGGGCCCGGTGTCCGCATCCACAACCCGATGTACGAGGGGCTCAGCGACGCCCGTACCAATCCTCCCGAAGCGACCTGGGAGTACGTCGACCGCCTGAAGAAGCTGACGAAGATGAAGCTCCTGCTCAAGGGCCTCGACGGCGGAGAAGATGCGCGGCTCGCGGTCGAACATGGCGCCGATGGCATCATCGTCTCGAACCACGGAGGACGCGCCACCGAAACGCTGCGTCCGACGATCGACTGCCTGCCCGAGGTGGTCCAGGCCGTCAACGGCCGCATCCCGGTCTTCGTGGATGGCGGCTTCCGGCACGGCACCGACATCTACAAGGCCCTCGCGTACGGCGCGCGCGGCGTCGGCATCGGCCGTCCGTATATCTGGGGGTTGTCGGCGTTCGGCCAGGAAGGCGTCGAACGGGTGCTGGAGATCCTGCGCGCGGAGCTGACGTTGACGATGCGACAGATGGGGACGCCGACGATCAAGGAGATTACGGCTGCCCGTGTCGTCCGCCCGCAGACAACGTAGCCAGTACGGCGCCTTCGGGACGTCTAGCGGATCCCGGTATCGAACATCAGCTGTACGGCGGTCAGCTTGCCCGTATCCGCGACGGTCACCGACTTTCGCTGAGACGAGGGCGAGATGATCGGCGCGGCGGACCCGGGGACGATCGTGTACGTGCCCGGCTCGAGGAAGACGGTGAACTGCCCGCCCGCATCCGACCTGAACGACGACAGGCGTCGACTGCCCTGCTCCACGGTGAAGCCGGCACTGAACGGCTGATCGCACGGAACATCGACGCGGCAGACCGGCGTCACCGGCCCGCGCACGACGACACCGGTGAGCCCTGTCGCCGGCGACGGCGACATTGACGAACAGGCCGGCGCGCTCAGCACGGCAGCAACCAGCCACGCCAAGCGACGATTCATCGCCAAGGTGGTAGTATCCGCCCGAGTCGTCTCCGGAGGAGTGCACGATGGCGGGACCGAAGAAATCGGCACGAAAGCAGCTCGAGCGGCGGGAATTCCTGCAGAAGGGCGCGCTCGCCGGCGCAGCCGCGATCGTCGGCTCGAGCGCGGTGCTCCCCGCGGACGCCGCTGCCCAGGCGACCCCGGCAGCCACCCCCGCCCCTCTCGCCCAGGGCGTTACGCCGATCATGACCGCGGCCGGCGAGGCCATCGGTCCGGGCGAGGTGCAGGTCCTCCGCGACAACCAGCGCAGCGGCTCCGACTTCATGCTCGACGTGTTCAAGTCGCTCGGCTTCGAGTACGTCGCCGCGAACCCCGGCTCGAGCTTCCGCGGCCTCCACGAGTCGATCATCAACTACGGCGGCAACAAGGCACCGGAGATGATCACGTGCATGCACGAGGAGTCGGCGGTCGCGATGGCCCACGGCTACTTCAAGGCCGAAGGCAAGCCGATGCTCGTCGCCGCGCATGGCACCGTCGGCCTGCAGCACGCGTCGATGGCGCTCTACAACGCGTGGTGCGACCGCGTGCCGGTCTACGTGGTGATCGGCAACTACAACGACGCGGCGGTGCGCCGGCCGGCCGAGTGGTATCACGGCGTCCAGGACGCGGCGCTGATGGTGCGCGACTTCACCAAGTGGGACGACACGCCCTGGTCGCTGACGCACTTCGCGGAATCCGCGGTGCGCGCCTACAACGTCGCGGTGACGCCGCCGATGGCGCCGGTCGTGCTCGTGCTCGACGGCATCCTGCAGGAGCAGGGCGTCGACGCCGGCAGGCTCCCGGCCATTCCGAAGACCCCGATCCCCAGCGCGCCGCAGGGCGACTCCGCGTCCGTCGAACAGGCCGCGCGCATGCTGGTCGCCGCCGAGAGTCCCGTGCTCGTCGTCGATCGGCTGGCGCGAACGCCGAACGGCATGAAGCTGCTCGTCGAGCTCGCCGAACTCGTCGGCGCGGGCGTCGTCGATCAGACGAGCCGCATGAACTTCCCGACGCGCCATCCGCTCAACCAGAGCCTGCGCGCCGCGGCGGCGATTGGCGACGCCGACCTCGTCGTCGGCCTGGAGGTCGCCGACTTCTGGGCGAGCGTCAACACGCTGCGCGATCAGCTGCACCGCTCCACGGAGCCGCGCACCAAGTCGGGCGCGAAGATGATCACCATCACGACCGGCGATCTCTACGTGCGCGCCAACTACCAGGACTTCCGCCGGCTGCAGGACGTGGACCTCGCGATCGCGGCCGACGCGGAGGCGACGCTGCCGTCGCTCATCGAGGCCGTCAAGCGCGTGGCGACCGCCGACCGGAAGCGCGTGTTCCAGGAGCGCGCGACGAAGCTCGCGGAATCGAGCCGCGTCGCCGCCGACCGCGCGCGCGTCAACGCCAGCTTCGCCTGGAACGCGAGCCCCGTCAGCACGGCGAGGCTCTCGGCCGAGCTGTGGGCGCAGATCAAGAACGAAGACTGGTCGCTCGTCTCCAGCTACTACACGAGCGATCTCGGCGGCTGGCCGCGGCGGCTGTGGAACTTCGACAAGCCGTACCAGTGGCTGGGCCACGCCGGCGGCGGCGGCATCGGTTACGGCGCGCCTGCGTCGGTCGGCGGCGCGCTGGCGAACAAGAAGCACGGGCGTCTCTCCATCGCCATCCAGACGGACGGCGACCTGATGTACGCGCCCGGCGTCCTCTGGACCGCGGCGCACCACCGGATTCCGCTGCTCAGCGTGATGAACAACAATCGCGCCTACCACATGGAGCTGATGCACGTGCAGCGCATGTGCAACGCGCGCAACCGCAGCGTCGATCGCGGCGCCATCGGCAGCCAGATCACCGACCCGAACATCGACTACGCGAAGATGGCCGTGAGCATGGGCGTCTACGCGGAAGGGCCCATCGACAATCCCGCAGATCTCGGCCCCGCCCTGAAGCGCGCGATTGCCGTCGTCAAACGCGGGGAGCCGGCACTCGTCGACGTCGTCACGCAGGTGCGCTGACGATGGTGGGCAAGCGTCCCTCTGCGTCTCTGCTTGCACGCCGAAGCTTCAGCGACGGCGTGTGGCTTGTGACTGTGTTTGTCGCAGCGACGATGGCGGCGCTCCCGGCGCAGACGCGCCCGACGCCGCAGGCCCCGCCTCGAAGAAGCGCGCCGCCTCCGCGCACCGCGCCGCCTCCGAAACGCGACGCGCCAGAGCCGGCCGAACCGAAGCCCGCGCCTGCGCCCGCACCGGCACCCGCACCCGCTCAGGCCAAAGCGGCCGCCGACGCCACGCCGACCGACGCAGGTGCCACGCTCTACCGGAAAAACGGCTGCTATGAATGCCACGTGAACGACGCGCAGGGCGGACCGCAGGGCCCGCGGCTCGGACCGAACCCGATCCCGTTTCCGCGCTTCGCCGCCTACGTGAGGAACCCGACGGGTGACATGCCGCCGTTCACCGCAAAGGTGATTTCCGATCAGGATCTGCAGGCCATCTACGCGTTCCTGCAATCGCGGCCGACGCCGCCGCCGGTGAAGGATATTCCGCTGCTCGCGCCGTAGGCGGACCTGAAGGTCCGCCTCTACGATCGTTGGGACGAAAGTCCGCCTCTACGCCTACGTCCCTATCGCGTAGATCCCATCAACTCGATCAACGCGGCCGAAACCGCCTCCGGTTTTTCTCTCGGCAGGAAATGCCCCGCTCCCGTGACGACGCGGCGGGCTTTCCGCGCCGTGAGCACCTCGCGCTCCGCGGGCGAGTCCGCGGCCGGCGGTCCGCCCACCCCGTCGTCGGCGCCGTAGAGGACGATGGAGGGGACCTCGATCTTCGGGCGCATGGCGAGGCGCCGCTCGACCTCCGCGAATCGGGGCTCCCCCGGCGCGCCCAGGTTGCGGTGGCGATAGGAGTGAATCACGCAATCGACGAAGTCGGGGTTGTCGAACGACGGCGCCGTGCGGTCATAGGTCTCGTCCGTGAAATGCCAGGTCGGCGACCACAATTGCCAGAGCAGGCGGCACAGCGGACGACGGTTGGCGGCGAGCCCGAGACGGCCGCGCTCGGTGTTGAAGTACCACTGGTACCAGAGCGCGCGCTCCCGTTCCGGCGACAGCGGCTGGGGCGCCGAGATCGTGTCCTGGATCGTGTAGCCGCCGATCAGCACGGCAGCCCTCACCCGGTCGGGATGGAGCGCGGCGGCGATGCACGCCGCGCGATTGCCCCAGTCGTACCCGGCGACCGCGAATCGCGGCAGGCGGAGCGCGTCCGCGAAATCGATCAGGTCCTGGCCAATCGCCGCCTGCTCCGCCATCCGCGGCGACGCGGGATCCCGAAAGCGCGTGGCGCCGCAACCGCGCAGGTACGGCACCAGCACGCGGTAGCCGTTGCCCGCGAGCGCGCGCGCAACTCCATCCCACGCGCGCACGTCGTCAGGGAACCCGTGCAGGAGAAGGATCGGAAAACCCTGCGGGTTGCCGCTCTCCTCGAAGCCGATGCGCAGCACCGGCGTGTCCACGGTACGCTCGCGCGCGTCGTTCGGAGCGGCGCCGGGTTGTTGTGCGGAACGTGCCAGCGCTCGACGGCCTGTCCCGAGCGGAGTCGAGGGGGCGCTCGGGAAGACGCCCATCGCCAGGGCGGACTTGAGTAGCGCTCTGCGGCTTCGTTGCATCAGGTGTCAGGCGGACCTGAAGGTCCGCCTCTACGTATCCTCATCCAAACTCCCAAGCGGTTGGCTTGGGAGTTGGAAGTTGGCGCTTGGGAGTTCGACGCGCGCTCAGCGCGCGTCGGCCGTCTGCAGCCTGCTGCCCGGCGCCGGCGGCATCGGGCGCGACGAGACGTATGCCGCGATGTTGACGAAGTCCTCGTTCGTCAGCTTGGCCACCACCGGCTTCATCAGCTCGGCCCACTCGCCGTGGCGGGCGCCCGCCTGGATGTCGTACATCTGCCGTGCGAGGTAGCTCGGCGAACGGCCCGCAATGCCAGGCACGGGGCCGAACCCGCGCAGGTCGGCGCCGTGACACGTCGTGCAGGCGACCGTCCGTCCGTTGCCTCCGGTCGTCACCAGCGCCTCGCCCTTCTTCACGCTGCCCGGCGGCACGTAGGCGATGAAACCGGAGCGCGGGTTGCGCAGCGGCTCGGTCTGCTCGTCGTCTTCGGGCGTCTCGATGATGCGCATGCCGATCGGCTCCATGCCGCCGCCAGGCGCCTTGAAGAAGATCGATCCTTCCGCATCCGTCTTCGGCACCATGCGCGCCTCGACGACGCGCACCCACTGCGTCCATGGCACCGAGGCGAAGTACTCGGCCGCGTCGCGCATCTCCTCCGGGGTCATGTTCTTCGCGAAGGCGATCATCTGGTTGACGTTCACCTTGCGCGGGTCGCCCGGCTTCCGCAGGCCGTTCTTGAAGTCGTTGAGCGTCTGCAGGATGTAGGAGACCGGCAGGCCGGCGACACCCCCGTTGCTCGGCCGCCCCTTGCCGTTCGGATAGTGACAATAGGAGCACGAGCGCACCATCGGCTGGCGGCCGACCGCGACGATCGAGGGCATCACGGGATGGTCCTCCGGAAACCAGTCCGCCGGGCCGCGAATATCGGCAATCTGGGCGACGGTGAAGGCGCGTGTCGTCCCCGGGATGTGATGCACGGTGGTGGTGTCTTCCGCCGGTGCCGGAGGACGCGGCGCGCCGGGCGGCGGCGGCGGCGTGATGGCGTACGCCCACGCGGGATACGGGAAAG